>ERZ773146.1976-NODE-1976-length-14405-cov-7.057491_pt1 | contig 14405 bp, 13 predicted proteins | sample MGYA00580847_ERZ773146 | MGnify/ENA primary metagenome ERZ773146 (study PRJEB29015, sample SAMEA2737830) | human gut metagenome | biome: human gut; feature: human-associated habitat; material: faeces | place: China | collected 2012 ...
CGCCCGAATGCGGAATTGAGTGCCACGTTTGGATTTAACGCGATAGCCAACAGAGATAATAACATCAAGGCTGTAAACTTGAGTCGGCTTGTACTTCGACAGAGTATTATGCAAAATTTGCATATTACTCTCTTTCTCCAGCTCGCCTTCCTTGAAAACATTAGAGATGTGGCGGGCAATAACTGACTGATCTTTGTCAAAGAGTTCGGCCATCTGCCCTTGGCTCAACCATACGGTATCATTCTGAACTGTCACATCAATCGACATATTTCCGTCGGGTGCCTGATAGATTACGAGCTGTGAATTATTTGTTTCCATATTCAAAATTACAATTTATATTTTCGGTTACACCATCCGATCGTGCTCTGTGAAAAATTCCGTTGTAGTCGGGTAGGTATAACTCTTACCAATTTCCTTGAGCAGCACGACATTTAATTTTCCACCCAGGTTTTTCTTGTCGAGGGCAATGGCTCCGATCAGGTCGTGGAGCATAAGGTCACACTTGTGTGGAAGTCCATAGATATCCAGGACTTTGCGTATATGTTCCGCTTCGCCGGGTTTCGTCAGTCCCATTTCCTCTGCAATCTTTGTAATCTGATACATTCCGATGGCAACTGCCTCACCGTGGCTTTCGCGTGTGTAGTGGTAATGCTGTTCGATTGTGTGTGCCAGAGTGTGACCAAAGTTCAGGAGCATGCGCTCGCCGGTGTCGAACTGATCGTGCTCAACAACGATTCGCTTGATATCTACACAGCGATAGATAACTTCGGTCAGATCTTTCTTCAAATCTTCAAATGAGGTGTGTGCCTCCAGATTTTTGAATAAATCAGCATCCCAGATGCAGCCGTATTTGATGACCTCGCCCATACCGTCGTTGATGTAACGCTCTGGCAGTGTATTTAACACAAGTGGGTCGATGAGCACAAGAGCCGGCTGATAAAAAGCACCGACCAGGTTCTTGCCTTCCGGCAGATCTACGGCGACTTTTCCACCGACGGAAGAATCGACTTGTGCCAGAAGTGAGGTCGGAATCTGGATAAACTTGATCCCGCGAAGGAAGCTTGCGGCTGCAAATCCTGCCAGATCTCCGATGACACCGCCTCCGAGGGCAATGATCAGATCACTTCGTGAAAAACGGGCTTCCAAAAGTGCGGAATAGATTTTCGGAAGACTTTGAAAACTCTTGGTTGGCTCACCGTGTGGGAGAATAAGAGAATGAACCTCATATTTATCTTCCAGTGTTTTTACAATAGTATCTCCGTACAGAGGAAATACGTTGTCGTCTGAGATGATCATGATTTTTTTTCCGGAGTAAACTTTTTCGATATAGCTTCCGGTATCTTTCAAAATATTATTTTCAATATAAATGGAGTAGCTGTGTGCTCCGAGGTCTACATATAATTCCATGCTGATAATCCTCTTCTTTCTTTTACACCTGTGAAAACGTCAAGACCCGCGAACGGGTCTTGAATAGTTAAAATGTTTTTCCGACTACTTTTGCGATGTCAGCAACCTGTTTCAGCAGTGCATCATATTTCGCAGGTTTCAGAGACTGGGAACCGTCGCACAGTGCCATCTCAGGATTGTTATGAACCTCGATCATCAGACCGTTTGCTCCTGCAGCAACAGCAGCCTTAGCCATTGGTTCAACCAGCCACCATTTTCCACCGGCATGGCTTGGATCAATGATGATCGGAAGATGTGAAAGTTTTTGGATAACCGGGATACTCTGGAGATCCAGTGTATTTCTTGTATAGGATTCAAATGTACGGACACCGCGCTCACATAAAATAACATTTTCATTACCGGATGCCATAATGTATTCTGCAGACATCAGCCACTCTTCGTAGGTAGCGTTTAGACCACGTTTCAGAAGAATCGGGCGGTCTACCTGTCCTAACTGTTTCAACAGATCGAAGTTCTGCATGTTTCTTGCACCAATCTGTATCAGGTCAACTTTTTCGTTGAATACATCCAGATATTCGGCGGACATCAATTCTGTAACGATTGGCAGTCCTGTTGCAGCTTTTGCTTCACAGAGGATATTCAGACCTTCAAGACCGAGTCCCTGGAATGAATATGGACTTGTACGAGGTTTGAAAGCACCACCGCGGAGCATGTTGGCTCCGGAAGCTTTCGCAGCTTTTGCAATCTCAAGAACCTGGTCTACAGACTCTACAGAACAAGGTCCGGCGATCAGCGCCAGATTATCTCCTCCAACCTTGACTCCGGACACATCGATGATGGAGTTGTCCGGGTGGAAAGCGCGGCTTGCTAATTTGTAAGGCTCCTGCACATGCATAACCTTTGTGACAGCAGGATCAACTTCGAAGAGTTTCGCGTCGATACGTGATGTGTCACCGATACAGCCGATGATCGTCATCTCTGCTCCTTCAATTACGTGAGTGTCCAGACCTCTTGCTTTGACCATATTTTCAACACGTTCAATATCTTCCTTTGGGGAAAGTGGTTTTAATACAATAATCATAATAGTAACTCCTTCTATACTTTTATATATGTAACATCTATAATATTCGCACTGTAAAATTTTAGTTGTTTAAAGTGTGAAACTAATACATATAGTACCCCGTTAGAATAGCATTTGTCAATGGGTTTTATGAAAATATCTCTCATTATGTTCCAGTTTAATTAAGTTGACTTGATACAGGGCATTTGCTAAAATGAAAGAGGAAAAATAAGGGTTTATCTAGCAACAAAAAAGTTTACAAAGACAGATAATTCTCAAGGGAGAGTAAGGGAAATTTAATAAGGAGGAAATGCGATGTTAGAGTTAACATTTGGGGAACAGGTCAAAATCGTTCTGAACCGTAAAGATATGACGATCAAGCAGCTTGCGGAGATGATTGAAGAACGAACAGGAAAGAAAATGTCCAGACAGAATCTGACGCAGAGACTGGCCAGAGATAATTTTCAGGAACAGGACATGCGTTTAATTGCATCTATATTAGAGTGCCCATTTCATCTGAGTATACTGGAAGAGAATGCGGATAGTGAATATACAACCCGTGAAAATATCAAAATCGATAAGCGAGCTGAAAATAATATTATTATAGATGAAGAACCACAACAGCTGACACTGAATCTGGAGTATGATGAACCAGAGCAGGTACAGGAAGAACAGCCGGTAAAAGCAAGGGAATTTGGCATATCTGGAGCAGAACGTGATATTACAATTGGAGAACTGGTAGATATCCATAAAGATTTAGATCAGATGGAAGAAACATCAGAATATGCAGACCAGACAGAATATGCAGACCAGACAGAATATGAAGAATCGGTAGAATATGAAGAACCGGTAGAATATGAGGAGCCGGCAGAATATGAAGAATCGGCAGAATATGAAGAAGAGCCGCAGTCTTCGGAAGTTCCTGAGTACAACAAGCAGGAGGATGTGAAGGATATTCTGGAAGAAATGGCTGCGATAGAGGCTGAAGAGAAGAAGGCAAGAGAAGACAGAGAAGAAAGAGAAAGAGAGCGAGAAAAGGAACAGGAAAAAGAGCAGGAGAAGCCACGTGGCTGGAGGGCTTATTTCCCGCGCCGTAAGAAAAAGCAAGCAGAGGCGGTTCATGAGGACAAGCAGGAAGCTGCCACAGAACAGTTGGAGGCAGAATCTGCGATGAATCAGGCGCAGCCGGAAGACAAGACAGAAGAGGCTGTATCAGAAGAACCGTATCAGGAGTCAGAAGAATATCAGGAGCCGAAAGAATATCAAGAAGCTGAAGAGCATCAGGAGCCGGAAGAATATCAGGAAGCTGAAGAGTATCAGGAGTCAGAACTGTATCAGGAAGAGGAGCAGGCATACGAAGAATATGTTGAGGAAAATCAACAGGATATGGAAGAAGAGTTTGCTGATACCGCACAGGATTGGGAAGCTCCGGAAGAAGAAAATGTGGGTGATATCAACCCATATACGGGCATGGAATATGAATCCAACAGTGTGAGAATGCATCCAAAGAGAATCGGTTATGTCCAGGTCTATGACAGAAGTGATCATCAGTGGACCGACATGACAGAGTGGGCATTCCTTGGATATCAGGAGCGCAAGAAAGCGCTTCTCGGCAAGGATTACGAGCCTCCGATTTATCTGGATTAAGTAATGGCATATTAACTGGGAGGCATTCTTGAACAGATGTGAGGAGAAATAAGAAGATGAGATGGGAAGAACTTCTGTCGGCAAAGAGATGTCGTGGTGGACAGACGAGAGGGAGAAATGCTAAAAGTTCAGACTTGCGGAGTGAATTTGAAAAAGATTACCATCGAATTATTGGCAGTGCTTCATTTCGAAGACTTCAAGATAAGACACAGGTATTTCCACTGGATAAAAGTGATTTTATCCGGACAAGACTAACTCATTCTCTGGAGGTTTCTTCTTTTGCAAAATCTCTTGGACAGAACATCGGAGAAAACATTTTAGTTTACAAAAAAGATTCTGAGTTTACACCACAGATGAAAGAAGATATATGTAATATTTTGCAATGCGCAGGGCTGATTCACGATATCGGGAATCCGCCCTTTGGGCATTTTGGAGAAGATGTGATCCGGGAGTGGTTCGAACGGAAGCTGCCACTTATGACATATCATGGAAAGCCGATGGAACAAGTGATGAGCCGGCAGATGGTAGAGGATCTGTATCATTTTGAAGGAAATGCACAGGCGTTCCGGCTTGTGACGAAACTGCATTTTCTAGTGGATGAGCGAGGTATGAACCTGACGTATGCGCTTCTGAGCACCATTGTAAAATATCCGGTGCCGTCCACAGGAATCGACTTGGATTCCGGGGATATTAAGACGCGCAAGATGGGATATTATCTGGCAGATGAGAAAATGTTCCGTGAGATCGAGAGGGAGACTGGAACGAATGGCTGTCGGCATCCGTTGACGTTTATATTAGAGGCGGCAGATGACATAGCATATAAGACTGCGGATATCGAGGATGCATTTGTAAAAGGGTACTTAAGTTATCATACATTGCTGGAGGAACTTAAGGAACTGCAAATGATGTATCATCAGGAAACGAATATATTTCGCCCGGCGGATAAGCTGGAAGAGTTATATTTTCGGGGGAAAGAGATGCATGTGGCAAATCCAGAGGAGTATGCAGTAAAGAACTGGATCATCCGTGTGCAGGGATTTGTGATCAACTGCGCAACTTATGGGTTTACATCGAATTATGATGCAATTATGAAGGGTGAATATAAGTATGATCTGTTTCACGGTACTTACTGTGAGAGGCTGATGCAGCTTCTTGGTGACCTGGCATACAGAGAAGTCTTTACATCGGAACCTATTTATCGAATGGAAGTGACAGAATCTGTCATGCTGAGTGATCTTTTGGATAAGTTTATGACAGCAATCATCAAATATGATGACCCATCGCAGAAATTAAATTCCATGGATCTTAGGATTGTGTCATTTATTTCTGATAACTATAAGCGGGCATATCATTGTCAGGCAGAGGGCAAGACGGAGGCGGAAAAACTGTATTTGAGGATTCTGCTTGTGACAGATTATATATGTGGAATGACGGACAGCTATGCAATGCGTCTTTATCAGGAAATGCGAGGAATGTTTTTGAGTGGAACAGAATAGACTGTGGTAAATGATACAAGTCAGGACGGATAGGATTGAAGAGGTTTATTCGATATCTGTATGAATATGAAGGGAATCAGAAAAAAAGAAATGTCGGGTTTGTAAAAGTCGAACAAGATGGGAAAGAAACAACGATTTCTGTACATGGGAAAGGGCTGTGTGGAAAAAGCAATGAAAACATTTCCTGTTATCTTATAAAATTGGATTCTGAGACGGGAAATATACTTTTCGTTCCGGCAGGAGAGATACAGATTGGAATGATTTCCTGCGGGGGATGTTTTTGCTATACAGAAGAACTGATAAGAGCTGGCTATGGAAAGACAGAGCAGAGTGTCGGTCAGACGTGTGAGAAAAAAGACGACATTTGTGGGCTTGGTCTTGGTGATCCCAAGGAAGCATTTTATGTAGCGCTTTGGAATGAGGAAATGTATGGAGACCTTGATATTGCGAGGGCGAAGGTCTTTCAAGAATTCGATAGTGATAAAACCGCTGGGGAATCTAAGAGTATTAAGAGTATAGACGAAAAAGAGGCAGAGGTAGAAACGCAGTTCGGGGACGATGAAGAGACAGAAAATCTGGAAGAAGAACAGCCAGAGAAAAAAGATCAGGAAACAGTAGAAGAATCCTCGGAGAAAAAAGATCTGAAAAAAAACGATAGAGATATAGATTTGCAAAATTTCCGGCGGCAGATCATGAAAATCCAGCGTGGAGAAATCAGTATCCTGCCACGATGCGAGTGGAAACTTGCCAATAATAATTTTCTGCTTCATGGATATTATAATTACCGGCATCTTGTTCTGATCGACGAAGGTAATCAATTAAAGCTGGGAGTTCCTGGCATTTATCATGAACGGGAAGCAAGAGCGGCGGCAACATTTGGATTTCCGGAATTTATTGCAGAAGCAGATGTGAATGTGACGCTTGAACCACAGGAAAGAAATGAAAATCAGCAATTCGGCTACTGGTGCCGGCAGGTGCGAAGACCGCCGAGATAGTAAGGAGTAAAAATGACTGCAGATGAAAAATATATGCGGGAGGCAATCAAACAGGCGAAAAAGGCATATGCTATCGGAGAAGTTCCGATTGGCTGTGTAATCGTGTATCAGGACAAAATTATTGCTCGCGGATATAATCGAAGAACAATCGATAAAAATACACTGGCTCATGCGGAGCTTCAGGCAATCCGTAAAGCAAGTAAGAAAATGGAAGACTGGCGGCTGGAAGAATGTACGATGTATGTGACTCTGGAGCCGTGCCAGATGTGCTCCGGCGCAATCGTTCAATCTCGAATGACAAGAGTTGTAGTTGGCTGCATGAACCCAAAGGCAGGATGCGCAGGATCTATATTAAATCTGTTGCAGATGCCGCAGTTCAATCATCAGGTAGAGCTTACAACAGGGGTTCTGGAAGAAGAATGCAGTCAGATGATGAAAACATTTTTTAAAGAACTGAGGGAAAAACGTAAAAAAATAAGCAATAATCCGTAACTTTGGATTATTGCTTTTATTTGTGCACGAATAATATTTTTTTTCGTGCGTTGTGCGTCGAACACGATCCAACGAACGTTACCCTGGCAGTAAACTCAACCCAGGCACCCTTACGGCACCCGAAAGATTCCACTTAGTGCTGCTTCGTTCCCGACCTGACACGGTTCATGGATTTTCGTCGCGTAAGACCCAGATATCAACGCCACATACCAGGGGCGGCTTCACCAGACCAATGCCCTCGGCACAACATCACCCCTGCTATAGCGGATTGCAGGTTCAAGGTACCGCTACCACCCCGGCTGCACAAGTCCATATTATAACGGAAGATGGTGGAAAAGTCAATTGGGGACGGGGTTTTTTCAGTTTTACCCCGGTTCTTTTTCAAAAAAACCCCGTCCCCAATTGAACTTTAACCTGTCCCTTTTTGATTTCAGGTGGTATAATCGTTCGAAAAGGAGCATATATTTATGAAGATTTTACTTGTCGCGATCAATGCGAAATATATACATTCGAACCTTGCTGTGTATTGTCTGAAGGCATATGCCGAAAAGAATATGCCGCAGGATGTGAATGTTCAGATAGAACTGGCGGAATATACGATCAATCAGAACAGAGATGAGATTTTAAAAGATATTTATAGGAGACAGGCAGAGATGATCTGTTTTTCATGTTATATCTGGAATTTGGATTATGTGGAGTCGATGATTCGGGATGTGAAAAAAGTTATGAAAGATGTGATTATCTGGGCAGGGGGACCGGAGGTGTCCTATGACTCCCGGGAGACTTTGGGGAGGCTGCCGGAACTGACTGGTGTGATGAAAGGGGAAGGTGAGAAGACATTTGCAAAATTATGTAAAGTGTATGGGAAGAGTTCCGAAACATCAGAATTATCGCTGGAGCAGATAGACGGGATTACATTTCGATGTCCGGATGGGACAATCTGTGAGCGGCCGTGGCGTGTGCCAATGGATCTGAGTGAGGTCCCATTTGTCTATCACGATATGAAAAAGTTCGAGAACAAGATTATTTATTATGAGACGAGCCGGGGGTGTCCATTTTCATGCAGCTATTGTCTGTCTTCGATTGATAAGCGGCTTCGATTCCGGAGCCTGGATCTGGTGTTTAATGAACTGCAGTTTTTCCTGGATCATAAGGTTCCGCAGGTGAAGTTCGTGGATCGTACATTTAACTGTAAACATGACCATGCTATGGCAATCTGGAAATATATTCAGGAGCATGACAATGGAATCACGAATTTTCACTTTGAAGTTGCGGCGGATCTGCTGAATGATGAGGAAATCAGACTGATCCGGCAGATGCGTCCGGGACTGATCCAGCTGGAAATCGGGGTGCAGTCTACGAATACGGATACGATTCGGGAGATTCGAAGAACAATGAGGCTTGAGGAAGTCCGTGAGCATGTGGCAAGGATAAAAGAAAAGGGAAATATCCATCAACATCTGGATCTGATCGCAGGACTTCCGTATGAAGACATAAAAAGCTTTCGAAAGTCATTTGATGATGTCTACAGCATGCGCCCGGACCAGTTACAGCTTGGTTTTCTGAAAGTGTTAAAAGGTTCGTATATGCAGGAGATGCAGCAGGAATATGAGCTGCGATATAAAGATGAGCCGCCGTATGAAGTACTTTCTACAAAATGGCTTCCATATTCAGATGTAATTGAGCTGAAAGGGATTGAAGAAATGGTGGAAATCTACTATAATAGTGGACAATTCACCCATGTAGTGGAAGCGTTGGTGGAAAACTATGCATCTGCATATCAGATGTACCAAGATTTGTGGCAGTATTATGAAGAGCATGATTACATGGGGATTCAGCACCGAAGAAGCGCCCGGTATGAGATCGTGCTGGCTTTTGTGAAAGAAAAATATCCAGAGCAGGCAGACGTAATGCGGGAACTTCTGACTTATGATTATTATCTCAGGGAAAATGCGAAGAGCCGTCCGGAATTTGCAGGCGAAGATGCAACAGACAAGCGGTTTGTCAGAGCATTTTATGAAGAAGAGGAAAAAGAACGAAAGCATTTGCCGGGATATGAACAGTTTGATAGAAATCAGATGCGCAAGATGACGCACCTGGAATATTTCCCGCATATGGGGAAAATGTTACTTTTTGATTACAAGTTTCGAAATCCATTGAATCAGGAAGCGAGAACGTGTATGATAAAGAAAGATTCGTTGGAAAGAAGAGGATAGAGAATGAATTTCAATGATAAAAAGACAAGGAGAATAATTTCAATCGTAGTACTTGTTGTGATTGTCGCGATGGTGGCAACGATGATTATCCCTTATATGATGGCCTAGAATAAACCGGAAAGGATGCAGAAAATAAGATGGCGCGAAGAAGACGCAGGAGAATGACCAGGAAACAGGCGAGAATGAGAAGACGCAGAATCAGGATTGCAGGATTTTGTCTTGCAGGCTGTATTCTGATACTTGGAATTGTCTGTGGCGCGTTTCATCACTATGTATCACAGTTTCCGGAGGATAAGATTGCAGAGAATATCTATGTCGGAACCGTAGATCTGTCCGGGCTTTCAAAAAAAGAGGCACTAGAGAAACTGGCCGGTCAGAAGAAAGCAGATCAGAAGCAGACGGTATCGTTGACTGTGGAAGGTCAGAAGGCAGAAGCGACACTTGAGGAATGCGGATTTGATTACGCAGACGTGAAGGCGAATGTGAAGGCTGCCATGGACTATGGAAAAAGCGGCGGACTTTTTGGACGATATAAGAGTCTTCGTAAACTATCTAAAGAAAAAGTTGTCCTGAGCCCGGAATATACATTGGATCAGAAAGCGACGGAGAATATTCTGGAAGAACGGGCAGTTCCATTTGCAAAGCACGCACAGAATGCGACCATTACGAAAAGTGGAAGCGGACTTCAGATTAACAAAGAGGAAATTGGAGAGACCGTAGATAAGAGTGGAACTATAAAAGCAATTAAGAAACATTTAAATGACTCCTGGGATCATGGATCATTCGTCATGGAGGCAAAGGTAAAAGAAGAACAGCCAAGTGTGACAGAGGCGGATCTGTCCACGATACAGGATGAACTTGGCTCATTTTCTACAGATGCCGGAGGCGGAGAACGCTGGAAGAATCTGAAAAATGGTGTGGAGAAACTGAATGGTACAGTCGTGATGCCGGGAGAACAGATTTCGGTTCACGATGTAACAGCACCATATGATGAAGAACATGGATATGTGCAGGCAGGTTCTTATGAGAATGGTCAGGTCGTAGATACATATGGCGGTGGCATCTGTCAGGTTTCCACGACACTCTACAATGCAGTGCTATTCTCTGAATTGAAAGTCGTAAAACGGTATCCACACTCGATGCTGGTGTCCTATGTACCGCCGTCAAGAGATGCGGCAATTGCCGGTGACACGAAAGATTTTGTGTTTGAAAATAACTATGATACTCCGATTTACATTTTTGGAGAGATTGATGACAATAATCAGCTTTGTTTTGCAATTTACGGAAAAGAGACAAGAGATAAGACAAGAAAGATTGAATTTGAGTCGGAAGAGGTATCGACAGAAGAGCCGGGAGTCAAGTATAAAGCAGATGCTGAACTGGCGCTTGGAGAGATGGAAGTGACCGGAAGTGCACATACGGGGAAAGAAGTAAAACTTTGGAAGATTGTCTATGAGAATGGTAAGCAGGTGAGCAAAGATGTCATTAACGAAAGTACTTACAGCAAAGCGGACAAAACCATTTCTGTAGGAATCAAGACAAAGAACAGCAGTGCGGCAGCGGTTGTGAAAGAAGCAGTCTCAACACAGGATAAAGTAAAGATACAGGCGGCGATTAGCGAGGCGAGTTCCATGGAATCTTCGTCTGAGCAGTAAGAATGCCGGGAGGAATTTTCTGCCGGGTAAAAAGAACAGATTTGTTTTTTTTGAAAATCAGGAAATCAATGAGAAAATAAATGAAATAAAAGACAGGAGGTGAACAGACAAGATATGAAGTTTGAGACAGAACATGGCTGTGTGGTCAGTGAGATGGCAACAGCTTACGGAAATTCAAAACAGATAGGAAGATATGCAATTGCGGCGGCAATGAATGAAGTGCTGACGCGGGCGGAACGGGTGGATCAGATGGAAATCAGAGTCTGTGCACCGCTGGAAGAAAAGAAAAAGCATCTTTATGATGTGAAAGCTGAAGCCGCGCGCTGCGCAAGGGAACACGGTCAGACGTTTTGGGAGCCGGAGATTATCCGCGCAGCCTGGGCAGCAGGTACATTTGTACAGGTGAACGCTTTGGCGGCTGATGTAAAGCAACAGGCGTGGAACAAGGAGACGATGCGAGCCGGTCAGGACATTGTCCTTACAAAATGGATTGGTCTGGAGGGAACTCTACGTATCCTGGATGAAAAAAGAAGAGAACTTGGAAAGCGTTTTTCCGGAACTTTTTTGCATCAGGTAGAGGAATTCCGAGAGACCATCTTCGCAGAACGTGAAATCAGGGTTGCAAAAGCCAGAGGCGTATCTGTCATGCGCCAGGTTGGAGAAGGCGGTATCTTTGCCGCACTTTACAGACTGGCTAAGGAAGCTGATACCGGACTTGTAGTGGATCTCAAGGCAATGCCTGTGAGACAAGAAACAATCGAGATTTGTGAATATTACAAGCTCAATCCGTATCAGCTTGCTTCCACGGGAAACATATTAATGATATGTGATGACGGGGAAGCACTGGCAGATGCGCTTCGAAAAGAGGAGACAGAGGCGGCTGTGATCGGACGCCTTACGGATAATAATGACAAAATAATACAGAATGGGGAGGACATCCGCTATATCGACCGTCCTGCTCCGGACGAATTGATGAAGATATAGCAGAATCCTCCAAAGTGGAGGTTTAAGATGAACGAAATTCGTAGTGAGATATTAAAACATCTGGAAAAGAACAGCAAAGCTGATCTTGGGGAACTTGCAATTTTACTTGGGACAGACGAAATTTCTGTTGCAAATGAAATCGCAGACATGGAGAAAGAAGGGATTATCTGTGGTTACCATACACTGATCGACTGGGACAAAGCCGGAAGAGGTTTTGTGAATGCATTGATCGAAGTTCGCGTGACCCCGCAGAGAGAGCGTGGATTTGACCATATGGCTGACCGTATTGTGAACTATCCGGAAGTAACTGCAGTTTACCTGATTTCTGGATCTTATGATTACCTTGTCAGCATTGACGGAAAGACACTGATGGAAGTATCAAGATTCGTATCAGAGAAGTTATCGACTCTGGAAGGTGTAGTAGGAACAACGACACATTTCATCTTAAAGAAATATAAGGATCATGGAACGATCCTGAAACATGAGAAAAAAGAAGAAAGGATACCGGTGATGCCATAATGAGAGATCCATTATCTAAGAAAATAATCGGCATTGCACCGTCAGGTATCCGTAAATTTTTTGATATTGTAAGCGAGATGCCAGATGCAATTTCCCTTGGAGTGGGGGAGCCGGATTTTGACACTCCTTGGAGAGTACGGGAGGAAGGAATCTATACTCTGGAAAAAGGACGTACATTTTATACGTCAAATGCAGGACTTAAGGAACTGCGTCAGGAAATCTGCAACTACCTGGACAGAAAGATCCATGTGCGTTATGACTATGTGCATGAGGTTATGGTAACGGTTGGCGGAAGTGAGGGAATTGACCTTACCATGCGTGCTATGCTAAATCCGGGAGATGAAGTGCTTGTGCCTGAGCCGTCTTATGTATCCTACGCACCGTGTGTCACACTGGCAGATGGTGTGCCGGTGCCGATTCCGATGAAAGAGGAGAATGAATTCAAACTAACGGCAGAAGAACTGGAAGCTGCAATCACACCGAAGACAAAAATTCTGGTGCTTCCGTTCCCGAATAACCCGACCGGTGCGATCATGACAAAAGAAGACCTGGAACCGATTGCCAAACTTGTAGAGAAATATGATCTCTATGTATTGTCTGATGAGATTTATTCAGAACTGACTTATAAGACAGAACATGTTTCCATTGCATCCCTTCCTGGTATGCGGGAGAGGACGCTGGTCGTAAATGGATTCTCAAAAGGTCTTGCCATGACGGGATGGAGACTGGGGTACATATGCGGACCGCAGATCATCATGGAGCAGATGGTGAAGATCCATCAGTACGCAATCCTGTGTGCACCGACAAACAGTCAGTATGCAGCAATCGAGGGATTGAAGAACTGTGATGATGAGATCCAGAAGATGCGCACAGCATATAATGAGAGAAGACGTTATCTTATGCATACGTTTAAAGAAATGGGGCTTCGTTGCTTTGAGCCATTTGGAGCATTTTATGTGTTCCCGAACATTCAGGAGTTTGGGATGACGTCTGAAGAATTTGCGACGGAACTGCTTCGAGAGGAGAAGGTCGCAGTTGTTCCGGGAAGTGCATTTGGTGCAAGTGGAGAAGGATATATCCGAATTTCCTACGCATATTCATTGGACGATTTGAAAGAAGCGCTTGGACGGGTAAATCATTTTATCGAAAAACTGAGAAAAAAATAGAGGCTTTGATATTGTTAAAAAAATGCTAATAAAGCCTGAAAATAAAGAAAAAATGAAAGGGAAGAGACATATCTGCAAGCATACAGGTATGTCTCTTTCTGCAAGTAATTTGTTCATAATATGCAAAAAATATCAATTAGGATAGAAAGAAAAACACATTTTTACTAGAAAAACCATTGACTTATTGTATAAAATTAAGTACAATTTTGTACAAATAGTTTTTTTGAATAAATGCAGAAAGGTGATAGATAAATGCTAAATATCGTACTGCACGAACCGGAGATACCAGCGAATACTGGGAATATCGGACGCACATGTGTGGCAACTAATACCAGATTACATCTGATCGAACCATTAGGATTTCGTCTGGATGAGAAAAACCTGAAACGGGCCGGTATGGATTACTGGGGAAGTCTGGATGTGACTACATACATTGATTATGCGGATTTTCTGGAACGCAATCCAGGAGCAAAGATCTACATGGCGACGACCAAGGCACCGAAGGTGTACACGGAAGTGAGTTATGAACCGGATTGCTATATTATGTTCGGAAAAGAGAGTGCGGGGATACCGGAGGAGATTTTGGTACAACATCAGGAAGACTGTGTAAGAATTCCGATGGTGGGTGATATCAGATCTTTAAACTTAAGCAATTCCGTGTCGATTGTTCTTTATGAAGCTCTGAGGCAAAATGGCTTTGCAGGGATGAATCTGGAAGGACATCTGCACAGATTACACTGGGGAGACTCAGGGAAACTATTATAATAG
>ERZ773146.1996-NODE-1996-length-14265-cov-12.433286_pt1 | contig 14265 bp, 10 predicted proteins | sample MGYA00580847_ERZ773146 | MGnify/ENA primary metagenome ERZ773146 (study PRJEB29015, sample SAMEA2737830) | human gut metagenome | biome: human gut; feature: human-associated habitat; material: faeces | place: China | collected 2012 ...
GTCTGTCATCATTGGCATTAAATTTATTTGACCGTAGTAGTGATATGAAGGTTGCAATGGATGTACTTGCTCTGAAACTTCAGGAAGTTTGTCATCTTAAAAATCTTGAGATCATAAACTTTAGCAAAGAATATCTGGTAAATAGCTATTCCTATCAGTGGAAACAGGAAGATACGCAAAAATGGAGCGGAATCGTACATTGTAATGCAACACAATATACAGATTTCATAAAAAATAACATTAAGCAAAAGATTCTTCCAATCACACAAAAGCTGCGTCAGGAACCATTACTGAAAGACTTTGTCAAAGAACAAGATGGTATGATCTTCCATATGCTTGATGATGGAGAATATTCTGGAAGTGTATTATTTATTGGAGTAGAGCGTCAATATATTTATGAGGAGAAAGAGCAGAAACAGTTAGAAGAGATTAGTGCGATCATCCAAAACCGAATGAACCTGCAACGTCACAATCTCCTGGCTCAGGCAAAATCTGATTTCCTTGCACGAATGTCACATGAAATCAGGACACCAATGAATGGTATTATCGGTATGACGGAGATTGCTTTAAGAGAAGATCAAGGGGAAGCAAGAAGAATGGATTGTTTAAGAAAGATTCAGAGTTCTTCTACATATCTGCTTGGCATTTTGAATGATATTCTTGATATGAGCAAGATTGAAAGTGGGAAGATGCATCTTGTAAAAAAGAAATATTCATTGAATCAGGTGATCGAAGATCTAAGCGTTGTGATGGAATCAAAGATAAAGCAAAAGAAGCTACATTTTGTAAAACAGATTGAACTGATTCACCATACATTCATATGCGATGAACTAAGACTTAATCAGATTCTTGTGAATTTCTTAAGTAATTCGGTCAAATATTGTGATGAAGCTGGATATATCACACTGATCGTGAAAGAAACAGCTATGGATGAGAAACATTCTGATGTTTATTTTGCGGTGCAGGATAATGGATGTGGAATTGCAAAAGATAAGCAGGAGATCATTTTCAAACGTTTTGAGCAGGCCGATAATTCTGATCTCGCAAGAAGACAAGGAACAGGACTGGGACTTGCAATCAGTAATCGTTTAGTTCATATGATGGATTCAGAGATTGAACTTCAAAGTGAGTTAGGAAAAGGAAGTAACTTTGGATTTCATGTGACACTGGAACTTGCACAAGATCAGGAAGAGGTAAAGAAAGCAGAGGATCATCCATTAAATGTGGAAGGAAAGAGAATTTTGATCGCAGAAGATAATGAGCTGAATATGGAAATCATTACAACGATACTAAAGGACTATAAAGTGATTGTGGAATCTGTTTATAATGGACAAGAAGCATTGGATAAGATCAAAGCAAGTGCTCCAGGATATTATGATCTTATTTTTATGGATATCATGATGCCAGTGATGGATGGGCTTGAGGCAACCAAAGAGATTCGAAGACTTTCAAGAAGAGATTGTCAGGAGATTCCAATCATAGCAATGAGTGCGAATGCATTTGATGAAGATGTGAAAAAGTCTCTTGCAAGTGGGATGAATGGACATTTATCTAAACCGATCGATCTTGCTAAGTTGGAAGAGGTTTTATTGTTAATATCTTCTTAGTCTTTATAGATATCAGATGAGTATATGCGTATTTTATTTCATACTTTCTTCTAAAAAAAAGGTATGTTACAATACTATGAGTTGTATATTAACAAATAACAGGAGAAAGAGGTAGTATGCTAAATTTTATCAGAGGATTTTGTATGGCATTAGCTGACAGCGTTCCAGGTGTATCTGGTGGAACGGTTGCGTTCTTACTTGGATTTTATGACAAGTTTATAACATCACTCGATCATTTGATGTCAGGAACAAAAGAAGAAAGAATGAAATGACGAAAGGAAGAAGATTATGGGATTTACAGTACAGGATATGCTTGATATGAAATTATTTCAGAAAGCGAATCTGCTCTGGGGCAAAGGTGGTATTGGCCAGGAAATCCGTGGTGTTACGATTATTGAATCTCCAGATATTGTTCGTTTTATCAGTGGTGGAGAGGTCCTTCTGACAGGATTGAATGCATTTCAGAATTGTTCCCCGGAAGAGTTCCGCAGTTATATCGCGGAGCTTGCAAAGAAAAAAGTAAGTGCACTTGTGATTAAGCAAGGAAGAACCGTTGACTTCATGGAGGAAAAGATGGCGGTCATACAGGAGTATGCTCAAAAGACAGAAATTCCTGTCATTGAGATTCCGTTTGAAATGCCATTTCGAGAAATTCTTAATACGATCATGGAGCATATTTTCAGTGAGGAAGTTATCAGACTTAAGTATTTTAAGACAACTCATGATAATTTCACGGCACTGTCACTTTCCTTTCATTCCATGGAAAATGGAGTGCAGCGTATTGTAGACATTTTGTCAAAACTGATTGGAAACCCGGTGGCATTGTTTGATCAGAATCTGGAATGCCAGGCGACAACAGATACGAGAATCCGTGAATTTGAAATTCAGCCGGACGCAAAAGAATATTCTTTAGACTTCTATTCAAATTATAAATACCGGAGACAGGAAATTACATTGGAGGAAAAACCGGAAGAAAAGATCGGGCAGTATCTTGTGCGATTGAATGTTATGTATAATGCGAGAATGTATCTGGTTGTTACTGAAACAGAACATCCGGTCAACGGTATGGATTTTATTGCAGTTGAGAATGCAGTAACAGCGTTGAAGCAGGAATTGTTCCGTCAAAGTTCACTGGCAGATCTTGAGAAAAAGTTCCAGAGTGATATTATGAACAATATTTTGAATGGAAAGGTTCACTCAATTCAGGAACTTCGAAGGGACAGTTCCCTGCTTGGGATTTCTATGGATGCGTCCTACCGTATTATTGCGTTCAATCTCGGATATAGCTCAAATCAGGTCGATCTGAATGACACGGTGAAATACACGAATATATTGAACAATGCGATCGCTATTGAATTTCCGAATGTGAAGATTCAGAATGATATGGACAGAGTCATTGTGATCCAGGAAGTAGATCCGGCGAGAAAACAGGAAGAATATCGTCACGAATTGAAAGAAATAGTCATGAAAATCCAGAAGCGTGTGGCAAGTACGAAAAAAGATTTGAAAGTCTGTGCCGGAGTCGGACGAATGATAGAGGGGATTGAACATATTCCGAGCAGTTTTAAAGAGGCAACTGATTCACTGATGTTTATTGATATTCTTGGAGATGAAAATGAAGACAGTCAGTCCAAAATTATGATTTTCTCCGACATGGGAATTTTCAAACTGCTTTGTCAGCTCAGTGATGAGAAAGAAATGATGGAATATGTACCAGAATCTCTTCAAAAATTATATCATTACAAAAACAGCACCGACCCAGTAACCGCAGATCAGCGTAACCGCCACCGCAGCCACCAGAGACCACACGGCATTGGCCGGGGGCGTATCCGAAAAGTGGCGATCCCACAGACCATTGCGCAGACACGCGACAACCGTATAGATACAGCCGATCATGAATACGACCCACTCTCCGGCGGCCTTGTCCGCAGCCCCGAACACCGTCTGCACAATCCACGCCGCCAGAAGGCTGCCCCACAGCAGCCAGAAGCCATGGCTTTCAATTTTGCGCATGGTCTGCTCCTGCATCTCGTCCAACTGGTTTTTCTTGCTGTATAGTGAAAATTTCATAGCTTATTCCTCCCAGAACAGTTCATCCAATGTCTTATCCAGAATTTTACAGATACTGCGGCAAAGGTTGATGGTGGGGTTGTACTCCCCTTTTTCAATGGCGTTGATGGTCTGGCGCGAAACGCCTGCCGCTTCGGCAAGCGCTCCTTGCGTCATATCCTTTTCCGCACGGGCGGCCTTTAATTTCAGGTTCTTCGGCATTGATATGCTCCTTTCCTGCCGGGTCGGCATTTGTTTTATCCTCTGGACATATAGTAGCATTTACCATTCTAAATGTCAAGTATATATTACAAAATGTTTTTATGAGCAGACAAAAAGCACCCCAGCTGTTTTCAGCCGGGGTGCTTTGCGGTTATGATTATTTCAGCACGACTTCGCCGTTTTCATCGGCATCCACCACAAGGGTGCCGCCGGATGCCAGCGTGCCGTCGATCAGGCGCTCGGCGGCGGGGTCCTCCACCGCTTTGCGGATGGTGCGGCGCAGATCACGCGCGCCGAAGCGCCCGCCCTGACTCTTTTGCACCAGTGCCTTGAGCGCTGCCGGGGTGTAGCTGTATGCGATGCCCTTGGCTTCCATGCCGGGCTTGTACTCGTCCAGCATCAGGGCGGCAATGCCCTGCAGGGTCTCCTCGGTCAGGGGCTTGAAGGCGATCACCTCATCCACGCGGCCAAGGAACTCCGGGCGCAGGAACTGCGCCAGTGCCTTGCGGGTCTTTTCCTCGCTGCGCTGGGCGTCGCTCTTGTTAAAGCCAAGGCTGCCCGCGCTCTGGTCGCTGCTGCCCGCGTTGGAGGTCATGCAGATGACCGTGTTGGAAAAATCCACCGTGCGTCCCTGCGCATCGTTGATCTTGCCCTCGTCCAGAATCTGCAGCAGGATGTTCATCACATCCGGGTGTGCCTTTTCGATCTCGTCAAACAGCACCACGCTGTACGGGCGGCGGCGCACCTTCTCGGTGAGCTGACCGGCTTCCTCGTAGCCCACATAGCCCGGAGGAGAACCGATCATACGGGACACCGCGTATTTTTCCATGTACTCGCTCATGTCCAGACGGATGAGCGGGTCGGGGCCGTCGAACAACTGTTCTGCCAGCTGCTTGACCAGCTCGGTCTTGCCCACGCCGGTGGGGCCCACAAAGATGAAGCTTGCGGGACGGCGGCGGCCGGAAAGGTCGGCGCGGCTGCGCTTGATGGCCTGCGCCACCAGATGCACGGCTTCGTCCTGACCGATGACCTTCTGCTTGAGCGCGTTTTCCAGCCCAGCCAGCTTGACGAACTCGGTCTCCCGAATTTTCACCGCCGGGATGCCCGTCCACAGCTCAATGACCTTGGCTACATCGTCCATGGTCACCTGAATTTCGCTGGCAGCGGCCTGCTTGGCGGGCAGTTCGGATTCCAGCTTGGCGATGCGGGTCTTGCGCTCGGCTACGCGCTCATAGTCGATGGCTTCGTTCACATCCGCGCTTTCCATCTCGGCTTCTTCCTGCTTCAGGGCGTCCAGTTCTTTCTGCATCCCCAGATACTCGGAGATGACCGGGTGCGCCAGATTGCAGCAGGCGCAGGCTTCGTCCAGCAGGTCGATGGCCTTATCCGGCAGGAAGCGGTCGGTGATATAGCGCTCGCTCAGGGTGACCACCGCCGAAAGCACCTCGGCGGGCACCTGCACATGATGGTGCTGCTCGTAGTAGCGCTTGATGCCGTTCATCACGGCAAGGGTGTCCGCTACGCTGGGCTCCTCCACCCGCACGGGCTGGAAACGGCGCTCCAGCGCCTGATCTTTTTCGATGTACTTGCGGTACTCGGTAAAGGTGGTGGCACCGATGACCTGAATTTCTCCACGGGAGAGGGCGGGCTTTAAGATATTACCCGCGTTCATGGCGCCCTCGCTCTCACCGGCAGAGGTGATGGTGTGGATCTCGTCGATGAACAGGATGACGTTGCCCGCCGCCTTCACCTCGCTCAGCAGACCCTTGACCCGCTGCTCGAACTGACCGCGGAACTGGGTGCCCGCCACAAGGCTGGTGAGGTCCAGCAGAAAAATTTCCTTATCCCGCAGGCCGATGGGCACCTGTCCCTTGGCAATGCGCTCGGCAATGCCCTCGGCGATGGCGGTCTTGCCCACACCGGCTTCACCGATAAGGCAGGGGTTATTCTTCTGGCGGCGGCTCAAAATCTGGATGGTGCGGTAAATTTCACGGTCGCGGCCGATGATATCATCCAGCTTGCCCTCCCGCGCCTTGCGGGTCAGGTTTTCGCAGTAGGTATCCAAAAACTTGCGCTTGGGCGGCTTTTTGCCGTTTTTGCGGTCGGCCTTTTTTTCGCCGTCCTGCTTCTCCGTGCCGGTAAAGCCCAGCGGGAAGGTGGCATTGCTGCCGGGTACAAGATCCTCGTCCATGTTCTCCGCATCGGCATCCTCGCCGCTGCCGGACATATTCATCAGCATGGAAAGGGGGTTGGAGTCGCCCAGCTCCTCCATCATGCTCTCCATGCGGTTTTCCATGTTATCCAGATCCTGCTCCGACATCCCGAATTGTTTCATCAGATCGTCCACGGGCTTGATGTGCAGTTCCCGGGCACAGTGCAGACAGTACCCTTCCTGCTTCATCTGACCATTCTCCATCCGCTGGATAAAGATGATCGCCGGACGCTTCTGGCATCGAATACAGACCATAGTTCCTCCTTGTCACCCCTGTTACAAAAAGGGGTTGAACATATTAAACGCTTTATAGTAAAGACTGCTGTGCATTACAGTGTCGTTAAGCACATTTAAATTGCCGCCGGTGATGACCACAAGACCCCACACCACGCACAGCACGAGGTATAGGTCCAGCAGAGCGGTCATGCCGCCGGTCAGCCAGCCCAGACCCCGGTTGACGGTACCGATGACCGGCAGCTTATTCACCAGCCCCAGCACGGTGACCAGCATACTGACCAGCAGCCGCAGCACCGCGTAGAACACAAAGAACAGCACCAGCATGATCACCGGGGTGAGCAGCGGCTGCAATACTTTTTCCACGATGGTATCCGCCAGCACCACGGCGTTATCTGCCAGCACAGCGTTGATGCTGCGCTCGCAGGCTGCCACGATGGAGGCGCGGAAGCTTTCGGGCAGAAAGCCCGCGTACTGCTGCGCAATGCCGGAAAGGTTCACCACCCCGTCCTCCGAAAGGTGGGCGGCGATCTGGGTGCGGAAGCCCCCGGCCAGCAGATTTTCAAACACCCAGCCCGCGCAGGCGGCAGAGAGCTGCCGTGCGCCCAGCAGGCTGATGAGGTTGCCAAACAGCTGCACGATGCTGGCAAGAAAGCCCTTGCGGGCATAGCGTGCCATCAGCACCAGCCAGACCACCGTACATAGGATATCAAAAAGAAATGACGGATTCTTGAACATACCTTGTTTTCCCTGTTATAAAGATCACTTTCCCCGCAAAAATACCGGTTTCCCCCTCGTTCACCGGGCGCTGGAAGCCGTTTGCTCCGGCGGAGCGATCTGCTGCACCGTATTGCCGCACAGCACCAGCAGCTGCTTGCCCGCGATGAGTGCCTGCGGACGGACGGAAAGCGTCTGTCCCCACTGGTACACCCCGTCTGCGGCAAAGCATTCCACGCCGCTGTCGGTGAGCAGATAAAAGTTTTGACCCCGGCGCAAGATCTGGTTTGCCGCAGGCACGTTGCCGCTGTACTGCACGTTCAGATCTTTATCCAGCAGCACGGCGGTGCACACCTGCCCGTTTTCCAGCAGCAGGGCGGCGTTTGCGCCATCCTGCGAAACGCTGACAAGGCTGCCGCCGCCAAGGTCGAAGCGCCCCCGCTCGCCGCCGTCCGCACCGTACACCACGGCGCAGTCCTCATACACAGCCAGAACGGTGTCGTTGTTCAGCCAGCCCAGCCATTGGGGCACGCTGTCCCCGCTGCTCAGCTGCACCGGGTCGCCCTGCGCAAGGCTGAGCACAAAGAGATTCGCCTGCAGCTGTCCCGCACTGGAGGTGACCGTCGCCACCGCCAGACGGCGGCTGTCGGCGGCAAAGGCCATCCGCACCGGGGTGCCCTGCGCGCTGGTCATATCCCAGTGCAGCTGCTCGCTCATGGTGGGGGTATACACGGTCAGCCGGGCAGTGCTGTCGGCAGAATCGGTGGCCACTGCCAGCGTACCGGTGTCCGACATGGCGCACAGATAGATGCTGTTTTCCAGCGTTTTGCTGTACAGGTTCTGGGTGCGGCTTTCCACCCGCAGCTCGTTGCCGGAGCGGTTGTACAGCACAAAGCGGGTCTTGCCCGCAGCCAGCGCCGGGCGGGCGTAACCGCTCTGGATACCGGCAAGGCGGGTTCCACCCAAGCTGTACACCACGCAGGCATCCTCGTCCATGGCTACAAAGCTGCCGGACATGGGCTGCACGGCGGTCAGATTGTCAAGACCGGTCTGCTGCGGCCAGCCCACCGCCGGGGACAGGGCAATGTGCACCGTATCCACCATGTCCTTTACCCGGGCGATGGATGTACCCACCGCACCGGTGGCAAACAGAGTGACCAGTATCAGCGCCGCCAGAATGATGACAGTACGGCGCAGACGGCGGCGGTGCACCCGCTGGCGCGCTGCCTCCAGATATTCCACCCGTCCGGCAGAAAGCGGCTCTCCGTCCGGGTTGCTGCCGCCGCGATGAAGCTTTTTCATGGTTGCTCCTCCTTTTCCGGGTAATCCACACACTTTAAAAATAAGCCCTTTGCGGGCAGGGTAGGACCCGCCCGGCTGCGGTCCCTGCTTGCCAGAATGGCGGGGATGTCCGCAGCGCGCAGCCGCCCCGCACCCACCTCGCACAAGGTACCCGCCAGAATGCGCACCATGTTGTACAGGTAGCCGTCGGCGGTCACCTCAATGTCCACCTCGTCCCCGCGCCGGGTGACATGGCAGTCCGTGATGGTGCGCACGGTATCCCCGTGGGCGGCGGCAGAAGAGCCCGCCGCGCACAGGGCCAGAAAATCGTGGGTGCCCACGAACTGCTGCGCCGCCGCCTGCATGGCGGCTTCGTCCAGCCGCCGGGGCACACGGGTGTAGTAGGCGGCGTCAAAGGGCGAGTCGATGGGGTTATTATGGATGCGGTACAGATAGGTCTTGGTATGGGCGGCGTACCGGGCGTGGAAATCCTCCGGCACGGTCTGCGCCGCAAGCACCCGGATATCCGGCGGCAGATGCTGGTTGAGCGCCAGCGGCAGCTTTTGTGGCGGGATGCGGGTGTCGGCATGGAAGTTCAGCCGAAAGCCCAGCGCGTGCACCCCGGCATCGGTGCGGCTGCAGCCCTTGATATCGGGGCGTGCGCCCAGCACCGCTTCCAGTGCATCCTGAAAGGTGGCCGCCACGCTGCGCCCGTTGGGCTGCACCTGAAAGCCGCAGTAATTTGTGCCGTCGTAGGCAAGGGTAAGTAAAAAGTTCATAGTTCTGATTTAAAATGGCCCTTTGCGGAAAGCCTTCCCCCGGTCGGGGGAAGGCTTAAAAGGTGTTCTCCTCTTTTAATAATTCGGGAACACCAGCCGGGAGGCAAGGATGACGGCAAAGCAGGCGATGCACACCGCAAGGTCGATGTAGTCCTGCTTTTCGCAGCGCAGCACCTTCAGGCGGGTGCGGCCTGTGCCGCCGCGGTAGCAGCGGCACTCCATGGCCATAGCCAGCTCGTCCGCGCGGCGGAAGGCCGAGATGAACAGCGGGATCAGCACCGGCACCAGCGCCTTGATGCGCTGGGTGAAAGTGCCATTGTCGATCATGGCACCGCGGGCTTTCTGGGCGTTCATGATCTTCTCGGTCTCTTCGATCAAAGTCGGGATGAACCGCAGCGCAATGGTCATCATCATGGCCAGCTCATGCACCGGGAAATGAATTTTCGCCAGCGGGCGCAGCAGATTCTCAATCGCGTCCGTCAGCACGATGGGGCTGGTGGTGTAGGTCAAAAGGCTCGTACCTGCGATCAATGCACAGACGCGCACCGTCAGCAGGATGGCATAGCGGATGCCCTCCCCGTAAATTTTCAACACCCAGATGTGGACAAGCGGCTCGCCCTCGCCGGTGACAAAAAACAGGTTGAGCACCGCCGTGAACAGCACGATGGGCACAATAGGCTTTAGGCTCTTTAAAATCAGCTTGCCGGGGATTTTGGCCACCTTGTACAGCGCCGCCAGCAGGGCAATAGACAGCGCCAGGCCCAGGGGGTTGGGCGCCACAAACAGCACCACGATGTAGGCGATGGTGGCCACCAGCTTTAAGCGCGGGTCGCAGCGGTGCAGCACCGAGTTGCCCGGGAAATGCTGGCCGATGGTAATATCACGCAGCATTTACTGCACCCCCTTTGCCTGCCTGGCCGCCAGCGCCTTCTGGATGGTCTTGACAGCGTAGGGCATCGTGTAAACATCGGTGGGGATGTCCAGCCCCATCTGGCGCAGCTTGAGGAAGATCTGCGTGACCTGCGGCACCGAAAGCCCCAGCTCCAGCAGCTCCTGCGCGTGGCCGAACACTTTTTCCACCGTGTCGTACATAGCCAGCTTGGCGTGGCTCATCACCAGCACGCGGTTGGCGTACTTGGCGATATCCTCCATCGAGTGGCTGACCAGCAGTACCGTGATGCCAGTCTTTTCGTGGTAGTCGCGGATCTGGCTTAAAATCGTGTCGCGGCCCTCGGGGTCCAGACCGGCGGCGGGTTCATCCAGCACCAGCACGCGGGGGTGCATGGCCATAACGCCCGCAATCGCCACGCGGCGCTTCTGCCCGCCGGAAAGTTCAAACGGGCTTTTCTGCAGCAGCTCGTCGGAAAGGCCGACGAAAGCAGCGGCCTCCTTCACGCGGCGGTCGATCTCGGCTTCGTCCAGACCCATGTTGCGCGGGCCGTAGGCGATGTCCTTGGCGCAGGTCTCCTCAAACAGCTGGTACTCCGGGTACTGCATGACCAGGCCCACCTGGAAGCGGAACGCCCGCAGGTCAGCCCCCTGCTCCCACATATCCTTGCCGTCAATCAGGATGCGGCCGGAGGTGGGGCGGTTCAGGCCATTGAAATGGCTGATGAGGGTGGATTTACCGCTGCCGGTGGAGCCGATGATGCCGACAAAGTCGCCCTCCTCCACGCTGAACGATACGTCATCCAGCGCGGTGGTTTCGTCCGGCATGCCGGGATTGTAGACGTATTTCAGATGTTCTACACGAATGATCTCTGACACTGTTTATTCCTTTCCCGCAGAATACCGCCCGCGATGGGTGCCGTTTCTGCCTATGATGGGATTTTTCCTTGCGCAGCTTACTGCAGTAGCTTATACAGTTCCTCGGCGCAGCGGTCGGGGGTGATGACATTTTCCGGCATTGGAATACCGATTTTTACCAACTCGTCCCGCAGTTCTGCCGCCTGGGGTACATCCAGGTGGTAGCTGTGCAGCCGTTGGGTCTGGCTGAACACCTCTTCCGGCGTGCCTTCCATCACGATGCGGCCCCGGCTCATGACCAGCACGCGGTCGGCCTGGGCGGCTTCCTCCATATAATGGGTGATGGAGACGATGGAGATGCCCGCCTCCCGCAGCTGATGAATCGTGCGCATGACCTGGCTGCGGCCGTGGGGGTCCAGCATGGCGGTGGCTTCATCCAGCACCAGGCAGTCCGGCCGCATGGCGATCACGCCTGCAATGGCAACGCGCTGCTTCTGGCCGCCGGAAAGCTTATAGGGCGCGGCTTCGCGCTTTTCGTAGATGCCCGCCAGCTTCATGGCTTCGTCGATGCGGGTGCGGATCTCCTCGGCCGGGACGCCCAGGTTTTCCGGCGCAAAGGCCACATCTTCTTCCACAATGGTCGCCACGATCTGGTTGTCCGGGTTCTGGAACACCATACCCACCTTCTGGCGGATGTCATAGAGGTGGTCCTCGCCCCGGGTATCCATGTTTTCCACCAGCACAGTGCCGGTCTCCGGCAGCAGGATGGCGTTGAAATGCTTGGCCAGTGTGCTTTTTCCGCAGCCGTTGGCACCCAGCACAGCTACAAACTCACCGCGCCGGACGTTCAGGCTCACGCCGTCCACAGCGTAGGTGGGTTGTTCGGGGTCATAGCGGAACTTGACGTCCTGTACGCGGATCATCGGTTCTTCCTTTGGCATAGTTTACTTCTCCCAAATAGCGGTGGCGCCGCAGGGCACCACACCGCCGGTAGCCGAGACCGGCAGGCCGATCTCATCGCAGTGGGTGTGCCCGCCCGCAGTGGGGCAAAGCGTCGTTTTAACGATGTATTCCATCACCGCAGGGCTGAGACCCTCGGTGTAGGAGTTGATGGCAAAGAACAGCGGATCGTCGCTGAGGACCTGCTCGGTCAGGGTGATGAGGTCGTAGACGTTGTCCTCCAGCTTCCAGATCTCACCGCCGGGGCCGCGGCCATAGCTGGGCGGGTCCATGATGACGGCGTCGTACTTGCTGCCGCGGCGGATCTCCCGCTGCACGAACTTGACACAGTCGTCCACGATCCAGCGGCAGGGGCGGTCGGCCAGATCACTGGCGGCGGCATTTTCCCGCGCCCAGGCCACCATGCCTTTGCTGGCGTCCACATGGGTGACGCTGGCCCCTGCGGCCAGGCAGGCCAGCGTGGCGCCGCCGGTGTAGCCAAAGAGGTTCAGGACCCGGATGGGACGGCCGGCAGCCTTAATTTTTTCCTGGTACCAGGCCCAGTTGACGGCCTGCTCCGGGAAAACGCCGGTGTGCTTAAAGCCGGTGGGGCTGACGATGAGGGTCAGCTCGCCCCAGTGGATCTGCCATTTCTGGGGCAGCCGCTTGTGGTAGTTCCACTGCCCGCCGCCCTTGGCCGAGCGGTAGTACACGGCATCGGCCCTGGCCCACAGGGGGCTGGTCTCGTCGTTTTTCCAGATGACCTGCGGGTCGGGGCGGATCAGCAAAGTCTGCCCCCACCGCTCCAGGCGGTTGTGGTTGGTGGCGTCCAACAGTTCATAATCCCGCCAGCTGTCGGCAGGGCGCATAGGCAATTCTCCTTTTATTCTATACGGTACAACGTCTTATTTATTCAAGATACGCTGTTTGATCATGTCGGCGATGCGGTCGGCGCTGGACTTGATGGCCTCCTGATCCTCGCCCTCGACCATAACGCGGATCTTCGGCTCGGTGCCGGAAACGCGGACGAGGACGCGGCCCATGCCCATCAGGTTCTGCTGCTGGCTCTCGATGAAGCCGGCGATATACTCATCCTCTTTGTAGGCTTCTTTCTGGGCCTTGTCGGCAGTCAAGTTGATGAGCACCTGGGGGAACTTGGTGTACACGGCGTTCAGGTCGCTCATCTTGGCGCCGTTCTCGGCCTTCTTGCGGGCCAGCACCTTCAGCAGCTTGCCGGCGGTCAATTCGCCGTCGCCGGTGGTGGAGTGATGCAGGAAGATCACGTGACCGCTCTGCTCGCCGCCGATGGCATAGCCGCGGGCGCGCATCTCTTCCAGCACGTAGCGGTCGCCCACGGCAGTGCGGGCGGTCTCAATGCCTAAAGACTGCATGTATTTCATGAAGCCCAGGTTGGACATGACGGTGACGACGACGGTATTTCCATCCAGGCGGCCGCGCTCCTTCATATCGGTGCCGACCAGTGCGATGATCTTGTCGCCGTCGATCTCGGCGCCGTTTTCGTCGCAGGCCAGGCAGCGGTCCGCGTCACCGTCAAAGGCGATGCCGCAATCGTAGCCGCCCTGCTTGACGGCCGCTTCCAGCGTTTCCAGATGGGTGGAGCCGCAGCCGTCGTTGACGGAAACGCCATCCTGCTGGGTGCCGATGAAGCCGCACTCGCAGCCAAGGCGCGGGAACAATTCCTGCGCGACCCTGGCGGAGGCGCCGTTGGCGCAGTCGAACAGCACTTTCAGGCCGGTGAGGTTGGCGTCGATATGCTCCTGCAGGAAGTCGACGTAATCCTTTACGCCGGTGCGGCACATCTTGATGCGGCCGATGTCCGCGCCCTCGGCCAGACGAATGTCTGTGCAGTTGTTGAAGACATGGGCTTCGATCTGGTTCTCGACCTCATCGGGCAGTTTGTAGCCGTCGCCCTTGAAGATCTTGATGCCGTTGAACTCCATCGGGTTGTGGGAGGCGGAGATCATGATGCCGGCGTCGGCATTGTATTTGCGGACCAGGTAGGCCACGCCGGGGGTGGGGATAACGCCCAGCAGCTCTACGTCAGCGCCGACACTGCACAGGCCGGCGGCCAGGGTGGATTCCAGCATATCGCCGGACACACGGGTATCTTTGCCGATCAGGATTTTGGGGCGGTGACCGTCCAGGCTGGTAAGCACGGCAGCGGTACCGCGGCCGATCTGAAGCGCCAGTTCGCAGGTGAGGTCCTTGCCCGCCACACCACGGACACCATCAGTACCAAACAATTTACCCATTCTCGTCAGATCCTTTCCTATTGGTTGATTCGGTTGATTTATCATTCTATGCCGCTTGTCGGCATGGGGTCAGTGATTTTTCGCCCGAAGCACGTCAGAACATGCTCTGCTGTCCGTCATCCTCATCAAAACGACGCGGTACAGCCATGTGCAGATGCTCATAGGCCAGGCGGGTCACGCAGCGGCCGCGGGGGGTGCGGGTCAGC
>ERZ773146.2003-NODE-2003-length-14240-cov-15.134085_pt1 | contig 14240 bp, 10 predicted proteins | sample MGYA00580847_ERZ773146 | MGnify/ENA primary metagenome ERZ773146 (study PRJEB29015, sample SAMEA2737830) | human gut metagenome | biome: human gut; feature: human-associated habitat; material: faeces | place: China | collected 2012 ...
CGTCCGGCTGGGTATCGTTCAGGAACTGAAACAGCAGCTCACGATCCATAGCAAAGAGGCGGTCATAGCTGGTTGCCTTGCGGATAATGTAACCGTTGTCCTGTGAGAGCCTGTCCATGACGAAATGCTGATATTCTTTTTCGGAGAGAATACTTGTCATTTCTTTCGTTCCTCCTTGTGCCGCTTTTGTATGGCTGCAACCGCTTTTGGATTGAAATGTGCATGGCGAATCAAGTGATATCCATCCTCATCGGCGTAAAGCACACGTTGCGGTTGATTGTTGTTCGACACTTGAATTTCAACCCATCTACGTTCTGGATGTTGCGAGGAGCCAATTGTGAAAACAACTGCTCCGTTTTTCTCAATCACATCCAAAGCTGCATTGTATTCGTCTCGTGCAATGGTATAATCCACATCAAACAGATTTGCAAAAGCGGCTGTAGCATGAGCCAAGCTGTCGAACTCGGCATCCTTTGTCTTAGCCAATTTAAAATCCGTTTCCGCAACGAGCAAAGCTGCGCCCCAGAACTCAGATTTTATGAATTCAACCCTCATGAGACGGGCACCTCCTTCTTGCCGGTTACATACTCGAAAATCAGAGATTTTTTGTATTCGTCGAGTGTTGCAAGCTGTGCTTCTTTATCAGCGATAACAGCGTCTGCTTTTGAAAGCACAGAATCGATGTGCTTTACGATGGCATTCTGCTCATCAAGCGGCGGCACCGGATAGGAAAGCTCCGCCAACTTGTTCCACCGAAGGTCACAGGAACGCACACGAATACCGGTTGCCAAAGCAAGAAACACATCACTGTAAGCCATGCTGCGAAGATAATACATGATGTATCGCTTGCACTGGTCGGTATCCAGTACATTGAGAACAGGAGAAGCCTTTCCCCTTGAATCAGAAATACCGATAGAGCCAGCAAAGCCATCCATACCATGTACAACTAAATCACCGACATCAATGCCTTGATAGCCGATTTCCTTATCGGACATCGTAAAGCCTTCTTCACGGCGATTGCTTCTAAGAGTAACCTCACCATCACGGAAACAAGTGATTACACCGTCATCCTCGCGCACGGGCTTCTGCATATAGTGAAGAATGTATTTGCCACGGACAACATCCCAGTGTGCGGGCATATTGCCGATCCACTGAATCCCGCTATCTTTCATCTCCGCATTCGGGTTCAGTCCCTTTGTGACGGTTTCGGTGATGACAGACCGTTTATACTGCTCCAGCGTGTCGATCTGGGTCTGGATATCAGCGGTCAACGCATCAATCTCGGCGCATTTTGCATCGAGAAAATCGGCGATGCACTGTTGCTCATCTGCGGGCGGAATTAAGTAATCCAATGATTTCAACTTTTTCCAATTGGTATCACAAGTCCTTACTCGAATGCCTGTTGATAGTGCCATAAACACTTCGGTATACGCCATTGCCCTTAAAAGGTACATTATATATTTTTTATTCTCTGAACAGCTAAGAACATTAAGCGCCGGCGTCCCTTTACCTCGTGAATCACTTATTCCAATTGCTCCCGCAAAACCATCCATACCATGAACGACCAAATCTCCAGGCTCGATTCCCTGATAACCCGCTTCTACAGTGGCAACTGTAAATCCGTCTTCTCGCCGATTGGATCGAAGCGTGACTTCCCCATCGCGAAAGCAAGTGATAACATTATCATCATCTCTAACGGGACGTTCTAAAACTGCCATGAAGTGCTTTCCTTTTGCGATATTCCAATACTGTGGAATATCGCCTGCCCACTGCAATCCACTGTCTTTCATCTCACGCATAGTCCTACCGCCTCACTCAAACAACTTTGTTATTTGCTTGGACACGGAAAGCTCCAAATTTGAAAATCTTGCTTTCAGTTCCTCACTGGCTATTGGTTGCTGATATTTATAGAAATACCGCGTGAACGGGATCTCCGCTCCGGTTTTGATAACAGGTTTCTTTGCGCCAAGGTTCTCCTCGAAGAATGCGGCGGCATCCGGGATGTGCGGCAGGACTTCTCTTGCCATATAATCCTCAATGCTTTCTTCCCATTTCACCAGTTCGGTGTCCTTGGTTTCTTTATCATAGATGATGTTACCCTTGCGGTCACGCTGAATCTCGGCATTCTTGTCCATGATGGAAAGCCCGTCCGCAATCTTTTCCAACAGCTTCTTATCTGTTGTAGCCTTGCTTAATACTTCGGTAAGATGCGGCATAAAGGCATCCGGCGACATCCACACAGTATCACTGATGGCGTGATTCAAATCTGCAAGAATCGCATCAAAGATCGGCTTGCCAACAAAAAACCTGTCCAATTGTTTCTGAGCTTTACCATCTCTTTCCGCCATCAATTCCAAGTCTGCAAATTTCACTTCGTTGTAGAGGCTGTCAAGTGCGCCTTTACCCACCATCGCCTGAATCCGCTCCGCCGTAATGGCATAGCTACGCTGAAGGGGCTGCATCACCGTGTACTCACGATAAATGAACTCCTCGTTCCGATAGATTTTGCAATATTCGTTTTCTGCGAAGTCCGCATACAGCTTGGTAACGGCACTGCGATCTTCGGGAGATATCTCGTTTTTCTTATCGCCCAGGGCTTTACGCAGCTTTTTGAAGAAAGTAGAAGCGTCGATCAGCTGAATTTTGCCTTTGCGCTCCGGACGCTTATTCTTGGAGAGAACCCAAATGTATGTGGCGATGCCGGTGTTATAAAAGAGATCAGTTGGCAGCGCAATGATCGCTTCGATCAGATCACTTTCCAACATCCAGCGGCGAATCTGACTCTCGCCGGAAGCCGTTCCGCCAGAAAAGAGCGGGCTGCCGTTTTCGATGATCGCAGCACGACCGAAGTTGTCGTCCATCTTGTCGATGGCAGACTGAAGGAACAACATCTGCATATCGCCGGAACCAGGCAGGCCTGCGCCCCAGCGACCGTCAAAGCCTTTCTGATATTCTGCGTTGACGGCATCCTCAACGCCTTCGGCAGCGTCCTTGCCGCCCCAGGCGGTGCCAAACGGCGGATTTTCCAGCACGAAGCGCATCTTCGTGCCCTTAAAACGGTCGGCTTTCATAGTGTCCTGATAGCAGATATTTTCAGCATTCTGACCCTTAATGAGCATCTCCGCAAGGCACATGGCATAAGACTCTGGGTTGATTTCCTGTCCGAACAGGCGCACATCGGCAGAGGGGTTATAACGCTTGATGAAATTGTAGCCGGTGGAAAGCATACCGCCCGTTCCGCAGGCTTGATCCAATATGGTGATTACCTTACCGTCATCGAAGATATCGTCACAGCCTTCGGCCAACAGGATGTTGACCATCAGCTTAATGATGTCGCGGCCGGTGTAGTGGTCGCCGGCTTCGGCATTTTCAGAGAACTTACGGATTAGTTCCTCGAAAATATATCCCATCTTCACATTGTCGATGGTGCGAGGATCAAGATCAAGTTCGGAGAATGCCTTGATGACGGAGAGCAGACGGTTATTCTTGTCCATCTTGTCGATTTCTTCGCCAAAATTCAGACCGCGCTCCTTGGACATCAAGATTTCCAGCACATTTGCGGAAAACCCCTGCAGATAGCTCTTAAAATTGGCGGCAATATGGTCTGCGTCATTTACAAGCTCTGCAAGGTCAAATTCACTGGTGTTATAAAACTGGAAGCCGGAAATGCGATACATCGCCTTTGCCGGAAAATTCGGGTTTGCTTTGAACTGCTCAACGACTTTCTGCTTGGTGGGCGCAAGAGCGCACTCAAAGCGGCGGATGATCGTCATCGGAATGATAACATCCTTGTACTTGTCGCTACGGTACGGCCCGCGCAGTTTGTTTGCGATGGACCAGATAAAATTTACTTCGGTGGATACATCAACGGGAGAATCATCCCACATTGCATCTATAATCTGCTTATTAGCCATTTACTTTTCCTCATTTCTCTATTTATGTAGCTATTATCAGCCGGAAATCATTCATCCTCCTGAAGCAAGAAAAGCGCGTTGTTATTTATCTGGTACAATCTCCATGATATCTTCGATACCGCAATCCAACGCAGTGCATATCTTTAAGAGAATCTCTGTAGTGACATGCCCGTTTCTTCCCATCTTAGTAACGGATGCAGGGCTGATACCCGCCTTTTCGCATAGATCCTTCTTCTTCATATCCTTGTCGATAAGTAGCTTCCAGAGTTTTTTATAACTTATGGCCATATTGAATCTCCTTGAACACATACAAATGTGTATTACTATAGATTGTTTTTTGCTTTCAGAAGTTGAAAATCTTTTTTGTAGTTCACAGGCCTAATGCGCGCCAAAATGCGATTGCACACTTCTGGCGACCAATATATTGTCAAGTGTTGCTTGGCTCGAGTGATTGCTGTATAAAAAATGTTATGAGTTATTTGATCTTCGGTTTCATCCGCAATAACAATTTTCACAGAATCATACTCAAGGCCCTGCGCTTTGTGTATGGAAACCGCATATGCAATCTGGAAAGGAACGATGTGCTCCATCGTTGTGCGTTCTTCATCACTGGAGTATGGCTTTGTTCGATTAATGTTAAAGCCAACTTGCGTTTTTCCTCCATCATTACCAATATAGTCCAGTCCATTACAACACAGCACTTCCAGCTCATCGAGCAAAGCATCAATCTCTACTGTGAAATATACGCTTTCAGTTGAATCTTGGATTGAGAGGATTCTTCCTTTCATGTTGTTATAAAGGACACTAAACCGGCCAGAATCGTTAAACAGAATGGGATCACCAACTTTGAATCTCCATACTCCTATATCTACCGCCGGATTCGAATTATTTAGTTGTAGTAGACGATTAATGTTATTTAGGCCATAGAGCCCATTATAATTTAGGCACAATATAATCTCATCATCTGATTTTGAGTCGAAAATATCGCTATCGATTGGATGAGAATAGTCACTACGCACCATTTTTTCCAAGACAATATTATCATCGTCCATATTTCGAACCTCTTCCCAAAGCCTTTGAAGTTGTTCGTCTGGGCTTCGATGAGGTATTGTCAACTCATGGCAACAGCGGTCTGGTAGTACATTTCTAATTATGCTAAACCAATTGCCAAATCCTATAGCTTCAATTTGGTATGTATCCCCAACCAGAAGCAATGCTGCATCTCCTGCGCGATTTATGACTTTAAGGATATCCTCGTTCTTTACTGTGCTGCATTCGTCAACCACTACTAAGTCATAATTTGAGGTCTCATACCAACCACTACGAACAAACTTATCAATAGTAGTAAATTCGTCCGCTCTATCACAACACGTGACCTTTCTTCGCAGATTTTCTACTGCTGGATTAGTCTTTGCAAGATAAATTTTCTTTTTCCCTTCTAAAAGCTTTGATATATGGTTTACCAGTGTCGTCTTTCCTGTTCCAGCTGCACCATAGATGAGGTGAACTGCAGATTCAGAAAATAAAGTCTTTAAGATTTGCTCCTTAACCTCGTCATCCAGTCTTTGACCCGCAGGCAAAAGTTTTAGCTGAGAAATCATTTTCTCTGAAAAAGATGATGAAATTTCCGGTACATTATCAGCTAATTCTTCAAGTTTATTAATAATCTGTACAGTTGCAATTTCGCAGCCCTTAGAATAAACATAATCCTTAAAGACTCCTAACTCACTCACTGGTCTAAACCCGCTGTATAGGGAGCGATTATATTTTTCTATTGTTTGCTTAATCTCTTGGGGTATGCCAAACATTGTAAGCTGATCAATTGGAGTAAACAAAACTCCATTCTGATTTGTATTCTTTTCGATATATCTGGCAAGCAATTCTCCTTGATGTCCCGCTGTATCGATGCACTCGAACAAATCATACAGATTGGAAATGTGTCCTTTGGGATTAAATGAATAAGGATTCCTGTCAAAAGGCATACACTTGGAAGAAATATTTAGTCCCGCATACCTCTTTTCATCTCCGTGTGCCTGTTGATCTTTAATAATTCGGTTGTTCATGCGGTAAAGCAAATATCGTATAATATTTGCGCCATCTTGCTTGTTGGCAGAAATCTCTCGGCAAATGTCCAGCATATCAAAAATATACGAATGGTGCTTTTGAGTTGATGCAATAACCCAGTTTTTTATACTGTCATATTCTCGCTGATCGTAGTCAATGATGTCTACCAATGTTGCTCCGTTTTGCTCCAAGTAGCTCATCACCATCTTATACTCATTGAGGCCTCGAGATACAGAGCACTCAACATTAAGCAATTCAGCAAAATTATTCAGTTCACACGGGCGAATTGATACATGCCATTCGGTTATGATTTTGATGGGAAAATCTGTATTAAACACACTAATGGTGGCATCAGAAAATGATAGCGCAACACAATAATCTGTAGAAATGTCGTACTTGGTAAACGCAGTTATTCGATTGAATTTATTTGGTTTCTCGTCTGCAGGTTCTAATGCAACCTCATAATAGATTTCTTGATTTACAAAGAATGGCTTAATTTTATCAATATAGTAATTATCAAAGTTTTTCGGCGGTGGAATCCTAAGTCTCTTTTCAATTTCTGCAGCAACTTTTTGATAATAATCTTTTGTTTGTTCATCTAAATCCTCGAGAAACATGTCGACGTTTCTGAGGATAATCATTCCGTATCTATCATATACCGCCTTTTTAAGTTGGAGCAAATATCGATAGTACTTTATCATCAGGCGCTCAGCGCCCTCTTCCGACGGGGTAAAGTGAGAAACCGATGCACGCAAAAAATGATCAAACCTCGCAACAAACTGGTACGGACGAACATTACCAAACTTGCTTGCTACCTTATTGATATCCATTTTTTGATCCGGACGCACGTCTTTCCAAATTTTGAATGCAATGTGGTCGTTTAGATTGCGAACTACACTTAAAATACGGAAAGCGACTTCACCGCGGTTGCTACGTGTAGCAGTAGAAAGCGCCTTATCAATACCATCACTGGCTCTATTGATTTCCTTATCTGTAAGGCTATTCATAGTGTCCTCCTTCCGATATACAAAAAATGCTCTGCCGCTTGGCAGAGCATTCGGTCTATTGCAGCCATACTGCCAAGGCCTATTCCAACACTTGACAGCGTTGTTTATAATGATAGCACATTTGGGCAGGAAAAGCAAGAAAATGATAAATCCGCACGAATTCCGACCCTATTGGATTTCTTTTCGAGCTGCAAAAGAAACGGTTGAACCTCCGGGCAGTCAGAGCTACAATGCCAACACCTCATCGTGAGGACAAACTGATTGGAGGTTAAATGATGAATTATGAAGTAAACCCGTTTCAGGACTACGAATCGATCACCGTTGATGAGCTGAAAGATCAAGCTCACAGTCTACTGAATCTGGTAACGGAAGAGCAGCGGCCGCTGCGCGTATGTATGAATAATGGTAAGGAGTTTCTGCTGTTCCCTCATGATGTGCTTGCACTGATCTGCGACTCTGACTTTCGTCTGATCCTGTTGTCGGCAATGCGGTATGCGATGGGCAGAAACACATGCATGCCCGTGGTGGTTTCCGATTATATCAAACGTCACATTCAGCTTCTGGATGATAAGTTTCTCGTACTGGCTGCCGATGATATCCGGCGGCACCTTGAAGACTATGCAGAGCATGAAATGAATCCGAATCTTTGTCATGGCCTTTTAGGTGCACTTGAGACAGAGCAGAGAGAGCGTGCCACTCGTAAGGCAAGGAAAATCAGACCTTGCCCAGCCTGCGGAAAGCCATTGGAAATCATGAGCATTGCTGACAACCGGCATTCACCTGGCGGATTTGATGTAATTGCTCACTGCCAGAACTGTCTCGCTGATTACGAATGGTTCTGTGATAAAGATGGCAGTGTCTCAGATATGAAGCAGTATTTCTTCGGGTAAGGCGAGTGTGTGTTCCGGCAGGAGACTTTGGGTGTATTCCTTGTTTATAGCGGCTCAACCCTTAAACTGTGCGCCAACTACTATAAAACGACTAAAAGGGCCGCACCTACTCGTATGAACAGGTGCGGCCCTCTAATTTGACGGAAATTTAATTCAGTCTGAAGTAACAGGTATTTTTCCCTTTTCCTTCTTTTTTCAGTTCTCCGGCTTCAATCAGCTTCCGTAAAGCACCCTCAATGGAACTGTCACTAAGTGTCGGGCAGAGTTCCCGGATGTCCTGCTTATTGAACCGCCCGATTCTATTCTTGCTTGCTCTACGCACCATTTCCAGTGCGGGCAGCTTGGTTTCCACAAGCACCACGCGATCCTCGAAGTCTTTGTAGGCGGCAAGGATCGTCCCGAGCAGGTACTTGATGAAGGGCACTACATCCTCGATTCCTTCGTGCCAGCCGATTTGCGCCTGTGCAAGTGCATCGTAGTACAGATCCTTGTTCTTGGCGATTTTGGCTTCCAAGGAGATATACTTGCCGACATAAAAACCGTTTCGGTACAAAAGCAGCGTTGTGAGCAATCTGCTCATTCTTCCGTTGCCGTCATTAAACGGATGAATGCACAGAAAATCATGGATGAAAACCGGGATTGCAATCAACGGCTCCAGTTCCATATTCCCAATCACACGGTTGTATTCCTCGCAGATTCTGTCCAACGCTTCCGGCGTTTCATAAGGGGCAAGCGGCGTGAACAGCGTTTCCACATGACCGTCCGGATAGGTGGCAGTGATATAATTCTGCACACTTTTTGTGCGGCCCGCAAGTGGGTTGTTTATGTGACTGTACAGGATTTTATGAAGCTGCAGGATATAGTTCTGCGTAATTGGAATCGCATCAAAGCTCTCGTGAATGATACTCAGCACATCGCGGTATCCGGCAATTTCCTGCTCGTCACGGTTCCTCGGCGTAGTTTTCTCTTCGACGAGCTGCCGGATTCGGGTACTCGTGGTGACGATGCCCTCAATGGCATTCGATGCCTCGGTGCTCTGTATCTTGGCAATCTCCACGAGCTTTTCGAGTTCCTCCGGGCGCTGCTTCAAATACAGTTCCTGCTTGCCGGCTTCCTTGTATATGGCTGCAATCAGGCCAAGAACATCCGAGTCCCACTTCTGTTCCTTAATTGCAGAGTAATTGAAGGTTCTCATTCCCTCGCCTCCATTTGTTTTCCATTAAATAATAACGCAAAATAAGGGAATAGTCAATGGGCCGTGCTATAAATCCCTTACTATTATACCTGTATTAAGGGATTTATACTCAGGGAGCAAGAAAAGTACCTCTGCCTATCTTCCCGCCTATTCTTTGTCTATAGCGCCGCAGCTTCAGAGCTGCCACCCCCGCAGAAACCACTTGCATAACCGCCTGTCCAGAGTTACAATGCAGCCAACAGCAACGAGAAACGCTTCCCATCCGGCACCGGTAAATCTTCACCGGAAACCGGGCGGGAAGCGTTTTTGACCACATAGATTACCACATACGGCTCCGGAACACTCGGAAACAACGGAGATAAGAGCGTCAAAGAGTAAGTGAAACAAATTAAAAAGCGCCGAAAACCGCTATAAACGAGCGGAAAAAGTATTCCCGATAAGTTTGGGAGCAGGATGCCGCAGGTTCGAATCCTGTCACTCGGACCATCTTTCCTCGAAAAACCGCCTAAAAAAGCGGTTTTTCTGCGTTAAAAGTTCGATTTTTAGAGTACGATTGACCACATTTTAACTGTGGTCAGAGAGGCAAAATGGCGGCAATAACTGCGGTGCAGAAAAACTGTGAAAACCGCAAAATCCCTAACCCATCCCTAATTGGCATAGCTCAAGTTTTTTCACCCCAAATACGACGGAAACTTGAATTTTCCAGCATTATCCCCTATAATGATTCTACGGTGAGCCTTTGCGCCACCAAGGCAGCCGTGTGGGTGTACTCCCACGCGGCTTTTATTTTTCTCTTTCATACATCGGAGGCTGATTGTATGTTCTATTCAGATAAACCCATTAGCTCCAACAATGAAGATAAACTCAACCGGAAAGGCTTTGCTAAACTCCTGGCTCACACTCTCGTACACTTGGATAGCAAAGACACTTTCACAGTTGGGTTATTTGGAAAGTGGGGATGTGGCAAAACCTCTCTTGTCAACATGACCTTGGCAGAGATAGAAAATATCCAAGCTAAAAATGAAACTGATGAACAGATTATCGTTGTACATTTTGAACCCTGGAACTTCACGGATACTAATCAGCTGCTAACACAATTTTTTGTTCGACTGGCAAATGAGTTCCAAAAGAAGGGCAACAAGAATCTAACCAAGATTGGAAAGGCGTTAGAAAACTATTCTGATGCCTTTGGCCTTTTGGAATTGATTCCCGGAGTTGGAGCGCCTATTGCCTCGGCCAGCAAGTGGGGGCTTTCTCGATTAGGGCAGAAGATGCAAAAGGGACTCGATGAACGCGATGTATTGAAGCAAAAGGAGCAGGTCATTCAGTTGCTAAAGGCTCAATCCAATCGTATTTTAGTCATTCTCGATGACATTGATCGCTTAAGCAACGAACAGATACGTTATGTTTTTCAGTTGATTACTTCGGTTGCGAGGTTCCCAAACACGACTTACCTTTTGGTCTTCGACAAAGAAATAGTTGTTGAGGCATTAAAGGGTGTCCAAAGCGGAAATGGACAGGATTACCTTGAAAAAGTCATCCAAATGCCAATTCAGATTCCCAACATTCAGCGTTCTGATTTACGCAATGCCCTTTTTGAACGGCTTGATGAAATTATTGCAGATTTCAAAGAACTCGGATATAACCAGAAGCACTGGCAACAACTGTTTGGTTCATGCGTTGATCCCTTTGTCACGCATCTCCGGGATATCAACCGTTTGTGCAATGCGTTGCGCTTTAAACTAACGAGTATATCTTCCGAAATAGATTTCGCTGACATGATTGCACTGTCTGTTCTGGAAATCCATCATCCATTGATTTATGAATGGGTAAAAAATAACAAATCCATTCTGACTGGTGAAAACGATTATTCTAATCTGGGAGTCAATAGAGCTCAAAAAGAGTGGTTGGCGCATTATACCGAAACTTTAAGCAAATTAGTTCTGCTGGAGCGCCCAGATGTTTCTGTTGAGACTGAAACAAAATTGGTAGTCAAGTTTTTGGCAGATTTGTTCCCGCATTTTGGGCATAGAGTCGGTATGACGTACGAAGTCTATGATATGGCTCAGTTTAATCGTAATAACCAAATCGCCCATCCAGACAGATTTGATCGTTACTTCCAATTGGATATGGACAGTATAGCGTACAAGACGGTTGATGTTCGGAATGTTATCTATAACCTCGATGAGGGCGAGATCATAGACTTCTTACTTAAACAGGAAGAAAACGGCACAAGTTATGAGCTGTTAGAAGATATCCGGGCTCGAATCACTGAATTATCTGGCAACCGTGCTAAAATCATTATCAGCGCTCTATTCAAATCTATGAAAAGTCTCAATAAGACCGTGCGCAAAAGCTGGCTTTCTATGAGTACGGGTGTTTATGCGGAACATATGATGCTCGATTTGATAGAACGAATCCCTACTAAAGAGAGAGTGCCATTTATATCCACGCTAATTTCTTGCTCTGATATGGATGCCTTACAGTCCATCGCAACTGTCATTAATATGCTCGAATTGGGTTATGGACGGTTAGCAGCAGAAGGCCAAGAGCGGAATTATAAGAAAGTTATCACTCTGGATGAGCTGATCACCGTGGAAACCATGTTTGTAGACCGAGTCAAGGAAGTTTTAAAAACCAGTAGTCTGTTCGATTTCTCCGAATGGCGTATGGTCTATCATTTGTTGGATTCATTCGATCCAGAATACACCAAGAGCTATTTGGACAGCGCACTGATCCAAGACGAAAATGTCTTGTGGTTCCTTGGTCATTTTGTAAATGTTTGGACTGGAACTGGCAAAGAATACGAAATCCAGAAAGGATACACTGACTATTTCTCGACTGAGCGAGTCCTTAATGCGATTGAATCTTGTAGGAAGAATGGTACATTTTTCCGGTTTCCGGAAGAATTGCAGCACAAGTGTGCAGCATTCTCTTTAGCCCATTCTGGAAGTCCAGATTATGGCGGTGGAGCTTATCAAGACGATACGGAAAAATTAATAGCATCTTGGAAATCTTGAGAAACATCCCGCCCCTGATTTGATATATATCAGGGGCGGGGGCTACTATTACCCAACCTTCTCGAACGGAATCACCTTGCACCGGCTTTCCTTCGGCGGGTCGGGAGGCTCCGGGGTGGTGATTGCCGTAGCGGATTCCATGAAGCCGCCGATCTTCTCAGCCGCGCCTCTCTGCATATCGTTGGTGATATGCGTGTAGGTGTCCAGAGTGAAGCCCGCGCTGTAGTGCCCCAGCATGCTGGACAGGGTCTTCACATCCACGCCGCTGGAGATCGCCATGGTGGCGAATGTGTGTCTGAGGTCGTGAAAGCGCACGTGCTCCTCGATGCCTGCGTTTTTCAGCAGCTTCCGGTTGATCCGCGACACGGCGTCCGGACTCCAGTAGCCGCCTGTGCGGGGCGACGGGAACAGGATGGGGTTGTCCGGGTGCTGCTCGTGCTCCTGCACGAGCAGGTCTACCGCCTGCTGCGACAGCGCCACCTTGCGGACGGAGTTTTTCGTTTTCGGCTCCGTCACATCCAGCTCGCCCTCCATGCGGGTGACTTGCTTATTCACCGTCAGGATGCGCTCTTTTACATTCAAGTCCTCCCACTGTAGCGCCAGCAGTTCGCCCCGGCGCAGGCCGCTGGACAGCTCCAGATAGAACATGGGCAGGACGCCGTACTTCTCCGCTTCCTGAAGGTATCTGCCGATCTTCTCCGGTGGGAGAATGGTCATCTCTTTCTTGTCCTTGGGCGGGATGCGGCAGTTCTCGCAGGGGTTGTACGGGATGAGCCGCTCTTTCACCGCCTGCTTCAGCGCCGCCTGCAGCACCGCATGGACACGCCGCACGAAGGTGTTGGACAGGGGCTTATCGTTCTGTTTCGCCCCACGGGGCATCCTGCCGTTTTCTTTCAGGTCGTTATACATTCTCTGGATGTGGATGGACGAGAGCTGCTTGAGCTTGATCGCGCCGATGGCCGGGATGATGTGGTGCTCGATGATCCCCTCATAGCCCTTGGCGGTGTTGTAGCGGATGTTGGGCTTACTGTAGGTTTCAAACCACAGGCGGCACCACTCCGCTGCGGTGTAGTCGCCCGTGTGGTTGAGCGGCACGCCGCGATTCTCTCGAATGGCTTTCGCCAGCTTTTCTTTGCACTCCGCCTGGGTCTTGGCGGACACACTTTTCTGGATGGCCCGGCCGCTGACCGGGTCGATGCCCTGGGTATATCTGCCCTCCCAGCGGCCGCTGGGCTTTTTGCGGATGCTGCCCTCGCCGTTGGCTCGTTTCTTTGCCATTTATGATCCCTCCTTTTTAACACAAACACATACCACAGAGTTTTTGGAATAGCTACTAAAATATTTCAGATTTTTTCGCGGCCTGTTCGTCGATCCATTCCATGAATTTATCACGTGGGACGATGATGCGGCTGCCCAGAGTAATGGTGGGGAAATCCCTGCGGTGGGCTACCTCGTAGGCATGAGCCAAGCCGATGCCCAGCACATGGGACACATCCTCCACGGTCAGCATCAGCGGGAGTTCATCAAACGAATTGTATTTGGATTTTCTCATTCAGTTCCTTTCTGCCTTCCGGGCGGAAGGGTTTTATTCTTTGTTTTGCGGCGCAGTTTCTGCGCCGCTTACATGGTCATGTCAGGCCACTGCTCCTCATGGTCATCCAGCTTGTGGCCCAGGGCCATGCGCTTCTCCTGCAGCTTTTTTAGCCGCTTGCGGTCGATCTGGATTCCACCGGGCCGGGACTTGGGGACGGAGTTGTCCCGGAAGATCCGGCTCATGTGATGGAGCAGCCGGGTCACTGCCAGCATCGCAGAGGGCGGACGGTTTTCCTCCAAGTGGTTCAGAAGGTACTGTGCATACTGATTGCCTTGCTCGGCGGATTGGGTCAGCCAATATGCGGCTTTCTCCTCGTCGTGGGGAACCTCCTTACCAGCAAGGTATAGCTTGCCCAGCATATACTGGGCGTAGGGATTTCCTCTCTCTGCCGACTTGGCAAACCTCTCCACCGCTCTTGCGGTATCCTTTTGGATGTGCTCGCCTTTGAGACACTCCTTGGCCAGCCGGTACATGGCGTAGTGGCTGCCGTTGACCGCAGCGGTGTAGAGCCAGTTCATCCCCTTCCGGGTATCCCGCACTTCCAAATCATCCGAGA
>ERZ773146.2006-NODE-2006-length-14235-cov-3.835472_pt1 | contig 14235 bp, 14 predicted proteins | sample MGYA00580847_ERZ773146 | MGnify/ENA primary metagenome ERZ773146 (study PRJEB29015, sample SAMEA2737830) | human gut metagenome | biome: human gut; feature: human-associated habitat; material: faeces | place: China | collected 2012 ...
TGATTTTTAAAACTTTTAAAAGATTTTGATAGAAAATAAAAGAAGCCCTACTAGGCTTCTTCAAAACTATTTAAAAAGAAAGGAAGGTCGAGAAAGGTTAATTTCTTATGCTTGTATTCGATTCTTTCCTCTTCTATAAGCTTCTTTAATACTTGATTGACGGTTTCTCTAGTCGTCGCAGCTAATCTGGCCAATTCTTTCATACTCATTGGAAAAGGAATAGTCGAACCAAACTTTTGATAATCCTTACAGAGTAGAGCTAAGGATTGGATGACACGATCACTGGCACTGGCTGCCACCACATTCCGAAGCCGCAACTCCTGGAATTCCAGAATATTTGAAAGTTTTCTCGTAATAAAGAGAACTTGATCCATACTGGACTGAACAATTTCCTCATAAAGCTGAACAGGGATGCTGAAATATTTTACCGTTGTCATGGAAGTGGCTGTATAGTGATAAGTTGAATCTGTAAACATACCACCGTATGGGAAGACAGCTCCTTCTTTAATGTAATCCATATACGAGAAGGTGTCTGAAGAATCAAACTCCTCAATGCGGACATAGCCTTCCACCACTAAAAAAATCCGATCGCGCTTATCACCAGCAAAAAATAGGATCTGTCCCTTTGGAATTTCTCTATAATGGATTTCTACAGCTAATTTATCGAATTTTTCAACTGGAATTTCAGAGAAAGCTGGATGGAATCGAATCAACTGATAATCTTCTTTTGTAATCATTTCTATTCTTCCTTTAGGTTCTTTAGTTATTATATCATATTTATTCACTGACCTCAAAGAATGTCCCCAAGATTTAACCATGAAACAATATTTTCCATAGAAAAAACCTTCCCAAAACTGTCTTGGGAAAGCTTCTAAATCGTTAATTGACATTTACACGGTGCCATTCATTGATCACATAGCAGAGTTGACCAAGTAAATGAAGACCATAGCCACTAATCTCCGTACTTTCTGGAGTTGTCCCCCCTAGACCAGCTGTGAAAATCGAGATGAGATAGGGTGTTTGTTCGTAAACAATGGCTTCGACATTGAGGGCTTCCGCTACATAACCAGGTTTTTGCTGAATGACTAAATCTGGTAAATACCGTTTGTAATATTCATTTGGGAAGGACTCTCCAATCAATTCTAGCAAGGTCCCATACTTTTCTTTATGATTCCAAAGATACTCCAAGACTTGAATATAGTAATCAGATGTCGTTTTGTTTTCGGGACTAATGGTTTTTATTTCTGCACGGGATTTTCCATATTTTTCATACTTCCTATAGACATTGTCCATGCCACCAAAGCGGTCGGCCAAGGCATAGGCCGGCGTATTTTCTGAATACACAAGAGAATAACGCTGCATATCTGGGATAGTCATGGTTCCACCAAAGGCAGCTACATAATTATCGTGCTCTCCAAGGTACTCGTAGTAAGTATTGGTGATATCAAATTCATCCGTTAAGTTTAACTTCCCTTCATCGACTTCATCCACGACTAACATATTTAGGGGGAGTTTATAGGTACTTCCCGCTGTCATCGGCTGCAACTCATTCATCGAAAATTGTTGGCCTGTAGCAGGATTTTTATAGGTAAAGGTGATTTGAGAAGGATCAATTCCATTTTCAGCCATGTAGTCTTGTACAACCTCGACCAAGCCTTTATTGGCATAATCATAGACGAGGCCCAGATACTCCATAGTTTCACGGTCCTGATCGAGGACTGCTTGTTTCTCCTCAGGAGTTTTAACACGGGGAGGTTGAAGGGGTTGCTTTTCTTGCTTTGACTCGACTGATTGACCTGTCGTTCCCTCTTGAGCAAGCGGTGGAACTGGAGCTTGATGTAGATGGAGGTAAGTTAATGCTCCAACTCCTCCTATACATAATAAAATTCCCAACACAATCATGATCGATCGAACATTAAATATTTTTTTCATATGAAGTTAATTATAAAAGATTCTCTTTAAAATAACAAGGTATTTCTGGATCAGAAAACGATTTCTTCTGGCAGGAACTTTTTTAGCAACTCCAACCTCAATCTTTCCTCAGGTTCCTATAAATCCATCCAATTTTTACTGTCTTATTTGCGCTTAAAGGATCCCATAATCAATTTAGCAACTTCGCGTGCAATGGTACGGAACAAGGAACTGATAAAGGAATCCTTGGCCTTTTCTAAACTAGATTTCCGTGGACGGCCTGGACTCCGTTTTTGGCTGGCCCTCTCTTCTGCGACTCTCGTCTTTTCTTCTTCTACCCGTTCCTTTTCATTCTCTTCTCTAGCAGATTTTTCAGTCAATTTTTCATAAGCTGATTCATTGTCTACTCGAACAGCATATTTTTGATGGAAAGGAGAGCTGGTGATCAAGGCCAACTGTTCACTTTCGTTTAACAAATCAAAACTGGATTGTGGAGATAAAATATAAGAACGTTCAACTACACTTGGTTGTCCCTTTTCATTTAGAAAGGAAACTAGAGCTTCCCCTGTTCCCAACTCCGTCAAGACACTTTCCGTATCAAACTCTGGATTTGGTCGGAAGCTTTGAGCAGCAACTTTGATGGCCTTCATTTCTTTTGGCGTATAGGCACGCAAGGCATGTTGGACTCGGTTACCAAGTTGGGCTAAGACAGATTCAGGGAGATCTTGAGGATTCTGCGTAATAAAGTATATCCCTACTCCTTTAGATCGGATAAGGCGAACGACTTGCTCAACTTTTTCAAGGAAGAGCTTACTTGCATCATTAAACAAGAGGTGGGCTTCATCAAAGAAGAAGACAAATTTTGGTTTTTCTAGATCTCCAACTTCTGGCAAGGTTTCGAACAGACGAGACAACATCCAGATAAGGAAGGTTGAATAGAGCTTAGGGGAGTTAAAGAGACGAGTTGCTGACAGAATGTTGATGTAGCCTCGTCCACTGCTATCCAATTGCATAAAATCTTGAAGATCCAAAGCTGGCTCTCCGAAGAATTGATCTGCTCCCTCTTGTTCTAGCACCAACAAGCTTCGTTGAATAGCTCCCACTGATTGTTTACTGATATTTCCATACTGAGCAGAATATTCTGAGGCATGGTCATACACTTCCTTCAAAAGGCTCTGTAAATCCTTCAAATCAATCAAAGGCCAATTTTTTTCTTTAGCTAATTTAAAGACGATGGCCAAAATCCCTGTTTGCGTTTCGTTGAGGTCCAACAAACGAGCTAGCAAAAGAGACCCCATTCCTTCAATCGTTGCACGGACCGGATGGCCTGCTTGGCCGAAGACATCCCATAAGCGAACTGGAAAAGCTTGAGGTTCAAATGGATCTGTAATACCTAGGAGCTTATAGCGCTCCTCCATCTTTGGCGTCCATTGTCCTGCTTTAGCAAGACCTGAAAGATCACCCTTGATATCTGCTAGAAATACTGGAATCCCTTGCTGACTCAATTTTTCAGTTATCACTTTTAAGGTAACGGTTTTCCCTGTTCCAGTAGCTCCCGCAATCAAACCATGGCGGTTGAGCATTTTTAAATAAAGTGGCGTATCTACTGCTCCTTTAGTAATCGTAATACTCGTCATTTTCATTCTCCCTTTTTTCGAGGCATAGTTTTTTTCAGAAAAAGTGACAGGAGTTTCTTCCTTATGTAGGAAGCTTTTTTCCTCACTTTCACATACTCTTCTAGTGTATCATTTTCAAGTATAAACGCAAGAAATATCCCTTCCAAAATGGGAGATTCATTTGAATCTAATTCGACCAATTTGAAAAATAAAAAGCCTGAATCGAGAGGCACCATTAAGCTACCTTTTGATTCAAACTTTTTTATTATGAAAGCTTATTTAGTTGCTGCGTAAAGCTCATCAACTTTGTTCCAGTTAATTACTGAGAAGAAAGCTTTGATGTAATCAGGACGTACATTGCGGTATTTCACGTAGTAGGCATGTTCCCAAACATCCAAGCCCAAGATTGGTTTCTTCCCTTCTGAGATTGGTGTGTCTTGGTTTGCTGTTGAAGTCACTTCAAGCTTCCCTTCTTTGTTAACAACCAACCATGCCCATCCAGAACCGAAGCGTGTTGTAGCCGCTGCAGTAAAGGCTGCTTGGAATTCTTCAAATGAACCGAAAGCTGCATCGATTGCTGCTGCAAGTTCTGCTGAAGGAGCTGTCTTTTCAGGAGTCATCAATTCCCAGAAAAGAGCGTGGTTCAAGTGTCCACCACCGTTGTTGATAAGCGCTTGACGGATATCAGCTGGGATAGATTCTACATCTGCAAGCAAAGCTTCAAGGTCTTCACCGATTTCAGGGTGTTTTTCAAGAGCTGCATTAGCATTATTTACATATGCTTGGTGGTGTTTGTCATGGTGCAAGTGCATTGTTTCAGCATCAATATATGGTTCTAATGCATCGTATGCGTATGGAAGGTCTGGTAAAATAATTGCCATGGAAAATACCTCTTTTTCTTTATGTATATAAAAATGATAACGCAATCATCTAATTTATTCAACTATTCTGCTTACACCGATGGGTTAGCCAGCTTTAGTAAAGCTAAATCAAATAGATAATCTTTCTCATAAGTTCCCGATTTCATTTGAAAATCGGTATCAATCAAAAGACAAATAGCCTGCTCCAAATAAGAAAGAGAAATTCCTCTACTATCCCTTAGGGCAAATTTGACTTGGTAGGGGTTCACTTTTCGGCCGGTCAGCTCTGATAGGTCTGAAACGATTTGAGATTCTGTCCGTCCCTCTTGCTTCAACAGTTTGACCTGTGTGTAGACGCGGAACTGACTCAACAAAATGGCCAAGAGTTTGATTTCATCTTCGCCTTGTAACCGCAGGTCCTTGACCAAACTACGGGCGGGATCAATTTGTTTCTTTAAGATCATCTGGATCAGATCAAACAGATTATCCTGTAGGGTCTTCGGAATAGCCTCTTCAATATCTGAGATGGTAATGCTCGAAGCTCCTTTGTACGTTTTAAGAAACTCCAAGTTTTTCTGTATCTCACTAAAATCAAAGCCAGATTTGATCAAAAGTTGTTCGAATGCTGGTGAATCAATCGCTAGCCCTAGTGACTTAATCTCTTCCGTGAAATGGGCACGCAACTCTTGTTCCTTTAATTCAGTTGCCTCCAGCACCTGGGCATCCCGTTTTAAAAGCTTGACAATCCTTCGCTTGCTATCCAGTTTTCCTTCCGCAAAAACAATTAAGCGAGTCGTTTCTAAAGGCGCCGATAAGTAACCTTCAAAGGACTGCAATTCATCATCCGTCAGGTATCTTTTTTTCGCGGTCGTCACATCGACAAAATGATCCAAAATCACTATTTTTTCATCCGCAAAAAATGGGAGGCTGACCAAGTCAAGCTCAACTTCTGAATAAGCTGTTTCCTTCATGTCAAAATAAGAATAGTTTAAATCAGATGAATCGTAGCCTACTTTCTTTAAAAGTTGCTCTTTCATCCACTCAAACTGACCAATGTCGTCCCCTGAAAGAACCAGGATAGGAGGAAGGTTCTTGGCACTAATTTTTTTAATTGTTTGTAAAGCCTGCATGTTCTGAAGGTACCTCATTCCACTCTCTAAAATGATACTGAGTCTGTTCCGATTCCATTTTCTTTTCTAGTGGCGCTTTCTCTAGTGGAGTTGGTGGAGCCGAAACAATCTGGGGAATGGCTGAAAAACTGTTGGGCTCCATCAAATGGAAAGGAATACTTGGCGAAGAGACCTCGGGACTCGTCGAAGCAAATCCTTGAGAAACATTTTGGTCCGGTTGCGCCAGTCTAGCAGTTGGAAGGACCAAGAGACAAGCCAAGCATAGCAAACCTGCAAGAGATAAGACTAGAAAAATCGAAATAGGAGATAAAAGGTAGATCAAGATAGGACCTAGAAATAGGAAAATCAAAGCCCAATGAAGACCTGCATCTCTCAAGCGCCGAACGACTACTGCTTGTTGAGGAACAAAAATAAGATAGAGATAGAGGAGAAAAAAGATGCTTAACCAACCTGAAACATCCATCCCGATCAAAGGAATCACCTCTTCCTCCGATTTCGAATTTGAAAAGAACAAGACCAATTGGTAAATCCAAAAAGGACTTGTAAACAATAAATGCCAGACTTGGCTAATCCAAAATTCTTTTCTATCTGATCTTCTAGAAAAATCAGCATATTGCATCCAGAACAACTGTAATGATTTCATACTTGTAACCTCATTTCCTTGACTTTATCATAGCAATTTTCAAGCTAGAAATCAAACAGCTCTTATCGAACGGTTTCAATCTTCCACTGATTCCATCCTCTAAAACGAATCGCTCCTTGCTGATCTGTCCGAAAAACCATCATCTGCAACTCTTTAAATCGCTCCAAGGTTTCCTGATGAGGATGCTGGTAACGATTTTTTTCTCCCGCAGATATCAAGGCAATTTTTGCTTGGATTCGCCTTAAGAAGGCTGGGTGAGAAGAGCCCTTAGAACCATGGTGCCCTGCTTTTAATACATCCACGCGCAGTTGAGGATAGCGGGCTAACAAGGTCTTTTCCCCCTCTTCTTCTAAATCTCCTGTAAAAAGGAAGGTCCAACCATAAAACCGGCCATAGAGAACAAGGGAATCGTTATTACTCCCATCTCCTACTTCTACCGGATAGAGAACTTCTGCACTCCCATCAAAGATTGACAGTTGATCACCAGCCTCCAGCGTCTTTACAGGTAGGTTTAACCGTTTGAGCAAACGGACAAAGGAGTCTTTTTTTAAGCTTCCCTTGGAAATGTTGATTTCCTTAATGCTAACCTTAGCCGCGAGGACTTCCAAATCTCCCATATGATCTGTGTCAGTATGCGTGAGAACCATATGGTCAATCTGGTCAATCCCTCTACTCTTGAGATAAGGAAGCAAGGTCCGTTCTGCATTGCTAGTAGACCTCCGATTCCTCCATGCTTCCTTTTGGCCAAAGTCCACTTTTCCACCTGTATCAATTAGGATCGTCTTCCCTCGCCAATCACGTAGCAAAATACTATCACCTTGTCCAATATCAATGATGGTAATCTCATTTTCTAAAGGATGCTTCACAATGGCGAATACGGAGCAGACTAAGAGTAGAAAAAGATATCTCCACTTCTTAACCTTTCGCATCTCATAGAGGCAAGCCAATAAGAATAACAGCAAGAGGAAGAAAGAAATACTTGGTTGTCCAAAAACCAAAGATTGACTGGTAAATCCCGCTATAGACTCCATACTTTTTTCCATCCAGATGAAGAAGGGATTCCAGAAGGTCAATGGATATAGAAATGAGAGGAGAAAGACGACACTCAGTCCTGGTAACAAAAGGACATCAAATAAGAGAGAAAAAACAAAGGTTAGAGGGAGAGACCAGGGCTGGTATTCTCCAAAGAAAAAAATCAAAAAAGGAAGAACCCCTAGTGTTAACACCAGACTCTCCTTGACGACTTTTCGTATTCCTGACTTCTCCTCCTCGGAAGAGGTTAGCGTCAATATAAAAGCGTAGGCACAAGATAAGAGTCCCCCAGCAGTCAATAATGAAGAAGGTAGAAAAAGGAGCAACAAGAGGAGGGTCATCCCCATATTCTCCATTCCTTTGAGACCTTGCTGGGCTAGAAGCTTCTGTATAAGGCTTCGAACGACCGAAACCGAAAAGCCCGTCATCCCAGCATAAAGAAGCGAAAACGGATAGAGGAGGGTTGCAACTTTTTCCTGCTCCAATCCCAAGCGAAGAAAGAATCGTCGAAAAGTATCTAAGAAGAAAGCGACCTGCATGCCCGACAAGGCGAACAGATGGATAATCCCCAAGTTCGAATACAGCTGACTCATTTCTTCGAACTCCACATCTAAAAAACCAAAAAGCAAGCCCGTCATATAGTGACTCATGGGTTGGGGGAAATGCTGGTGAACCCACACAAGAGCCTTCCGCCTCCAACTAGACAGGAGGCCTATTACATCTCTAGGTTCAGCAGGTCTCTTTTCAAGGATCTGGCTGATTTTCAACAGATGATAGATCCCTTGTGTTTTCAGATAAGCCTGGTAATCAAAGCCCATGAAATTTCGCTGTTTTGTCGGGGTCTCTAATTCTCCTTTTATTCTTAATTCTAGCCCATGATCCAAGTGTTTAAAATAGGCTTGTTCTTCTTTTGTCTGAAGCTGATAGAAAACCTGAAAAGTACGACTACCTGACTGAGCACGAAAGGATAAGGCATCTCCATTCACCTTGATGGTATCTGGTAAGAGCTGAATAACCCTTGGAACCTCTTGATCCCGCGCTTCCTGCTTACCATGTTCGATTCGAAAAGCAAAACAAAGTGTAGCAAACAAGAGAAGCCCTACTAGGATTAGAAATTGTTTGCCATTGTAGCGTCTACTAAACAAGATGAAGAAGGCCAGAAGGAAGATTGGAGCGAGCAAGTGACCTGTATACATCCAATAATAAAGAGCCAAGACGGGAAGAGTCAGATGAAATGGATGAATATTGATGCTTCTAATCCACTGTAACATGCTCTTTTAACTTTTCTAACATCTTTTGGCCAATCCCAGAAACATTTTTCAATTCATCAACAGATTGAAATTTTCCTTTTTCCTCTCGATAAGCAATGATATCCTGAGCTCGTTTTTGACCAATCCCAGAAATAGTCTGTAATTCTGCTTCTGTGGCTGTATTGAGATTAACCTTGCCATCCTTTTGCTGGTTTTCACCACCTGTGGTCCCAGCAGAAGCAGACGCTACAGGCGCCACTTCTTCTCCATTCTTAGCAACATAGACAATAGACTCATCCTCTAATTTTTGAGCCAAGTTGACAGATTGGCTATTGGCTTCGTCTGTCATCCCTCCTGCTTTTTGCACTGCATCATAGACCCGACTCCCCACCGGAAGCTCATAGACTCCCGCTTGTCTGACAGCCCCCTTCACATCCACCATGATTTTCTCATGCGAGGAGTCGGTCTTTTCCTCACTTCTCTCCTGAGAGCTCGAAGTAAAGCTTGAATCTCCCTTAGGAGAACTCTCTTGCTCCACCATTTCTAACTGAGAAATGACCGTTTCCGGTGCTTGTGGGGTTGGCTTAGGCCAAAAGAGAAACACTCCTCCCACCACTAGCCCCACAGCAACCAAGCCTAAAAACAGTTTATATTCCTTGATCTTCTCAATCCATGTCTCCATAAATACCCCTTTTATTTTTATTATTCGTAAAAAATCAAACAAATAAAAAAAGAATGTCAAAAATCACATGATTTTTGACATTCTTTTTATCTAGAGAGCTGTTTAGTCTTTCCGATGCTTATCTGGATCCCAAACGAAACTTGCGATATAACTAAACAAGAGGGTCAGTAAAGCGACAACCAAGACAAATGGCAACAGTAAAAATTTCAAGAAACGGATGAGGATAAAAGGTTTCCGGTCATTGCGGAGTGCCTGAGATTCCGCATCTAAGCGATCAAACTCAGCCTGAATACGTCTTGCAACTTCTTCCACTCCCTCATCATTCATTTTTGCAATATCAGAGATATCAATAGGGTGCCCAAAGTTCATGTCAACCCGTTCACAGCTAGCTAGTCCTTTCAAGGTCATTGGACCAGTATAAGTTACAGGCATAATACGAACCTTGGCCATTTTGGCAATCACGGCAACTCCACCCTTCACATCCTGAGAATGGCGGCTTCCACTTGGAAACATAATCAAGGAACGCTTGCTTTTCTTGAGCATATTGACTGGATATTTGATAGCAGCTGCACCTGGATTTTCACGGTCAATTGGGAAGGCTCCACACATGCGAATCCACCAACCAAAAATTCGATTGGCAAAGAGCTCTTTCTTGGCCATAAAGATAAATTGCTTAGGCTTGGTAGCAAAGGCCATATAGACCGGATCCCACCAAGTCCGGTGAGGAGCAACAAGTATATAATTTTCTTCTTGACTTGGGATCAGTTCCTTATGATGATAATGAGCATTTCCATTCAGAACCCATAAAATAAAGGTCACTAACCCACGTAAATAGGTATAAAACATGCTTTCTCCTTTGATAATTCTCTTGTTTAACCATTATACCTTATCCTTTTGTTCCCCGCAAATCTTTTCAAAAAGTGTGTGACTCAACAAATTGACTACATCTAGTCTTTTTCTTAAAAAAATGATATCATGTTTCTATGGAAATGAATGAATTAAAGGGATTAACCTATGAAGAGGTCCGCAAAAAAATACAGCGTGGCCAAACCAACGAATTTAAAGCGAACACCAGTACCAGTACCTGGCAAATCATCAAGCGTAACGTCTTCACCTTGTTTAATGCTCTGAACTTTGTGATTGCTCTCGCTTTGGTTGCGGTACAAGCCTGGAGTAACCTGGTCTTTTTTGCAGTCATCTGCTTTAATGCCTTATCTGGAATTGCCACAGAGCTCCGTGCTAAACGGATGATTGATAAATTGAATTTGATGAGTAAGGAGCTCGTTACTGTCATCCGAGCAGGGGAAGAAGAAAGCATTGATCCTGAGGAAATTGTCCTTGGCGATGTGATTAAGCTTTCGGCAGGTGACCAAATTCCGAGTGACGCCATCGTTCAAATCGGGATTGCAGAAGCCAACGAAGCTATGCTGACAGGAGAAAGTGACTTGGTGCTCAAGGGAGAGGGAGATGAACTGCTATCCGGAAGCTTCTTGGTAAGTGGCCAAGTCTACGCTCGTGTCAATCGTGTGGGGGCCAATAACTATGCTAATAAATTGATGGTCGAGGCGAAAACTCTCAAACCCATCAATTCGCGCATTCTCTATAATCTCGCAAAAATCTCTAGTTTCACTGGTAAGATTATTATCCCATTTGGTATCGCCCTCTTCTGTGAAGCCTTTTTTATCAAGTTGCTTCCAATGAAAGATTCTGTGGTGACTTCTTCTACTGCCCTCCTGGGCATGTTGCCAAAAGGGATTGCCCTTCTGACAGTAACATCTCTCTTAACAGCCGTGATCAAATTAGGGATGCGCAAGGTCTTGGTTCAAGAGATGTATTCAGTCGAAACACTGGCTCGTGTGGATACTCTTTGTTTGGATAAGACGGGAACCATCACCCAAGGAAAAATGACCGTCAAAGGCATTCACTCCCTGTCTGAACACTTTTCTGAAGAAACCATCGAAGTCATTCTCGCTGCATATATGCAAAATTCTGAGGATAACAACCCGACTGCCCAAGCTATCCGTAAGGCATATGGGGAGCTAGAACATGCCTATACAGCAGAATCAATCATTCCATTTTCAAGCGATCGAAAATGGGGAGCTATGACCCTGTCTAACTTGGGAACGATTTATTTGGGTGCCCCAGAGATGCTTCTCAAAGAAAATCCTCCAGCAGTATTGGAAGCCCAAGCCCATGGATCACGGGTCTTGATTTTAGCTCGTAGTGTTGAAGTCATTGATATGCATGATTTGACTTTACCAAGTGATGTAGAAGCTATCGCTGTGATTGAAATCTTAGATCCAATCCGTGAAGGGGCTGCTGAAACCTTAGATTATCTTCGCTCACAAGATGTGGATTTAAAAATCATTTCAGGAGATAATCCTGTTACCGTTTCCTATATTGCCAAAGAAGCCGGTTTTGATAGCTACGATAATTATGTGGACTGTTCAAAAATCGATGATGCTGAGCTAGTTGATCTAGCGGAGAATACTGCTATTTTCGGTCGGGTATCTCCTCACCAAAAGAAACTCTTGATTCAAACCCTCAAGGCCGCTGGTCGTACCACTGCTATGACAGGAGATGGGGTCAATGATATCCTAGCCTTACGAGAAGCTGACTGCTCCATCGTGATGGCCGAAGGAGATCCTGCAACACGTCAAATTGCCAATCTGGTCTTGTTAAACTCAGACTTCAATGATGTTCCAGAAATTCTCTTTGAAGGTCGTCGGGTCGTTAATAATATTGGCCGAATCGCACCCATCTTCTTTATTAAGACCATTTACTCCTTCATCCTGGCCATTATCTGTATCGCAAGTGCCCTGTTCTTTGATGTGAACTACTTGTTGATTTTCCCATTTATTCCAATTCAGATTACGCTGATCGATCAGTTTGTCGAAGGATTCCCACCATTTGTCTTGACCTTTGAACGAAATATTAAGCCAGTGGAAAAACACTTCCTCAAACGTTCCTTGCATCTGGCCTTGCCAAATGCCTTGATGGTTGTCTTTAGCGTCCTGTTTGTTCGTTTATGGGGAGCTCATCATGGCTGGTCAAGTCTTGATATGTCTACCCTCTCCTACTACCTATTAGGATCTATTGGTTTCTTGTCTGTTATTCGGGCTTGCTTACCACTCAATATCTGGCGAGGACTCTTAATCATCTTCTCTGTCTGTGGTTTCTACCTTTCTGCCTTTTACTTGAAAGGTCTGATTGAAATTGGAACATTGACAGCTGTGACCTTCCCAGTCTACCTTGCCTTGATGTCCCTCTTTACAGGGATCTTCATCTTGGCGACCATTTATCAAAAATATGAGTTTGATTAAAAAAGTTGAGAGTAAGATACTCTCAACTTTTTTATTTTACATCAATAGGAACAATTGCAGGTTTCTCACCAAAAGCAGAGAAAGGTTTTATTTCTAATTCTAAATTCCCTTCACCTTTAACACCAAAATGTACAACAGCTCCTTCCATTGATCTACCAGGTGTAATTGAACCCATGGTATGCTCATTGGCATAACTTTCCATTTTATTTCCACCTACATATAAATTAATATCTATTCCAATAGGCATATCTTTGTCCGAAAGATTTTTAACATTATATGTAACTTTTAAAACTTTATCTGGATTTGAATTATCAAACTCATTTCGTTCATCTGTCCACTCAACATTAGTAATAGTATCAAAAGTGATCGTATCACCTATTGAGTAAGTTGATTTGTTTTCTTTTTTAGCTTCACTGCTTGACGATTTCTCGGTTTGAGCTTCTTGTGGTGCTGTATCTGAAGTTTTTTGAGAATTGCCACAAGCAACTAGCAGATTAATTGAGAAAAGACTAAATCCTAAAGCTAACCATTTTTTTGTTTTGTTCATAAACAAAACCTCCTTTATTTTTTATAATGTTATCATATTGTTTAAAATAAGGCAAATGATTTTATGCGTAAAAGTAATATCCTTGTTACGGTAATATTTTCATCATTCCTAGCTTTTCCCCATCCTCTTTTCGTGCTATAATAGAGCCATGAACGATATCGAATTAAAAGACGGTGAACGCATCAACCAATTATTTTCTAGTGATGTGAAAATTATTCAGAACAGAGAGGTTTTTAGCTATTCTATTGATAGTGTCCTCTTGTCGCGCTTTCCTAAACTGCCCAATCGCGGTCTGATTGTCGATCTTTGTGCCGGCAATGGTGCTGTCGGACTCTTTGCTAGCACGCGCACGAAAGCAACCATCGTTGGAGTAGAAATACAGGAAAGACTAGCGGATATGGCGGAACGTTCAATCCAATTAAACGGTCTGTCTGACCGTATGTCCATGATTACAGATGATCTAAAAAACTTGCCCCACCATTTCCCCGGTAGTAAGATTGACATTATCCTATGTAATCCTCCCTACTTTAAAGTGGACGAGCATTCCAATTTAAATGAGAGCCCTCATTATTTGCTAGCACGCCACGAGATTACCACCAATCTGGACCAAATTTGTCAAGTGGCCCAACGGACCCTCAAATCCAATGGTCGACTCGTCATGGTGCATCGTCCGGATCGCTTCTTAGATATCATTGAAACCATGAAACGCTTCAATCTGGCTCCCAAACGGATTCAATTTGTCTATCCTAAGGTCCATAAAGATGCCAACATGCTCCTCATTGAGGCTATTAAAGATGGATCGCGGGATGGTTTAAAGATTCTTCCCCCATTGTTCATCCATGAGGAGGATGGGAGCTATACGCCGGAAATTCATGAGATTTATTATGGAAACTAAAGCCTATATGTATGTTGTCCAGTGTGCGGATGGAACCCTCTATACTGGCTACACGACCGATATCGAGCGCCGCATCAAAGCTCACAATGCAGGAAAAGGAGCTAAATATACACGCCCAAGACTTCCTGTAACCTTGATTTACCAGGAGTCTTTTCCTGACAAAAGGACGGCTATGTCTGCTGAAGCCCTGTTTAAACATAAGACAAGAGAAGAAAAGCTAACCTATATCAAGCAACATAAAAAGAAGCAAAATTCAAATGATAGGACCTGAATAACAAGTCTAAATGTAAGAAAAAGAGAGTGGGACAGAAATCGGTAATTCGTTAGAATTCGATTTCGTCGTCCC
>ERZ773146.2014-NODE-2014-length-14215-cov-52.127331_pt1 | contig 14215 bp, 10 predicted proteins | sample MGYA00580847_ERZ773146 | MGnify/ENA primary metagenome ERZ773146 (study PRJEB29015, sample SAMEA2737830) | human gut metagenome | biome: human gut; feature: human-associated habitat; material: faeces | place: China | collected 2012 ...
CGCCGGTGGCCATCATCTGGGTGCCCAGAGACTTGTCGGCGTAGACGAACTTATCGAACGGCCACTTCGGGTATTTGACGACGACATAGTCGAGGGCCGGCTCAAAGCAGGCGCAGGTCTCGCCCGTGACATCGTTCGTGATCTCGTCCAGCGTGTAGCCGAGCGCGATCTTGGTCGCGACCTTGGCAATCGGGTAGCCCGTCGCCTTGGAGGCCAGCGCGGAGGAGCGGGACACACGGGGGTTGACCTCAATGACCGCGTACTCAAAGCTGTCGGGCTTCAGGGCAAACTGGCAGTTGCAGCCGCCCTCGATGCCCAGCTCGGTGATGATGTCCAGCGCGGCGGTGCGGAGCATCTGGTACTCTTTATCGGACAGGGTCTGGCTGGGCGCGACGACGATGGAGTCGCCGGTGTGGATGCCGACGGGGTCAAGGTTCTCCATGTTGCAGACCGTGATGACGTTGCCCTTGGAGTCACGCATGACCTCGTACTCGATTTCCTTCCAGCCGGAAATGCACTTCTCAACGAGGATCTGATGGATCGGGGACAGGCGCAGACCGTTTGTGGCAATTTCGTGCAGCTTCTCGCGGTCCTCGCAGATGCCGCCGCCGGTGCCGCCCATCGTGAAGGCGGGGCGGACGATGACGGGGTAGCCGATGACCTCGGCAAAGTCCAGCGCGTCGTCCAGATCTTCCACAACCTTAGAAGGGATGATGGGCTGGTGCAGCTTCTCCATCGTGTCCTTGAACAGCTGGCGGTCCTCGGCACGGTCAATCGTGTCGGGCTTGCAGGCCAGCAGGCGGACGCCGCTGCGGTCCAAAAATCCGCTGCGGGCCAGCTCCATCGACAGGTTCAGGCCCATCTGGCCGCCCAGGTTCGGCAGGATGGCGTCGGGCTTCTCCTTCTCGATGATGCGCTCGATGACCTCGGCGGTCAGCGGCTCAATGTAAACATGATCGGCAATGTCGGGGTCGGTCATGATGGTGGCGGGGTTGGAGTTGACGAGGACGGTCTCGACGCCCTCGGATTTCAGCGCACGGCAGGCCTGCGTGCCGGAGTAGTCAAACTCTGCCGCCTGACCGATGATGATGGGGCCGGAGCCGATGACCAGTACCTTTTTGATACGCGGGTCTTTAGGCATTGTTGATTACTCCTTTCGCGGCCAGCATACGGCTGACGAACTGGTCAAACAGAAATTCGGTGTCCTTGGGGCCGCCGTTGGCCTCGGGGTGGAACTGCACGGTGAAGCAGTTCCATTTCAAGTAGTCGACGCCCTCACAGGTGCCGTCGTTGGCGTTGAAGTAGCTCATCTGGCCGACGGATTCGGGCAGGGTGTCCGCCATAACGGCGTAGCCGTGGTTCTGGCTGGTGATAAAGGTGCGCTGCTTGGCCGGGCTGGTGACGGGCTGGTTGGCGCCGCGGTGACCGTATTTCAGCTTGCAGGTCTTGGCACCGGCGGCCAGGGCGGTCAGCTGGTGGCCCAGGCAGATGCCGAAGGTCGGGATGCCGGTGCTCAGCATTTCACGGATGTTCGCGATGATTTCCACGTTCTCTGCCGGGTCGCCGGGGCCGTTAGAGAGCATGAGACCGTCGGGGTTGAGGGCGGCCAGCTCGGCGGCGGTGGTCGTGCCGGGCAGCACGGTCACGCGGCAGCCGCGCTTCTGCAGGCAGCGCACAATGTTGTTCTTGCAGCCCAGGTCGAGCAGCGCCACGTGCAGCGGCGTGTCACCCCATGCACCGGCAGCCGTCGGCTCATAGGTCACGGCCTCGCGGCAGGTGACGGCCTTGACGGCGTCGACAACGGCGTAGGCGGCGATCTCGGGCAGCAGTGCGGCCTTCTTCTCGGGCTCGGCGTCGGGGTCGAACTCGGTGGTGATCGCGCCGTTCATAACGCCGCTCTCCCGCAGGGTGCGGGTCAGGCTGCGGGTGTCGATGCCCTCAATGCCGATGATGCCGTTCTTTTTCAGGAAGGCATCCAGCGTTTCCTCACTGCGGAAGTTGGACGGGGTCTTGCACGCCTCGCGCACAATGTAGCCCCTGGCCCAAATCTTCGTGCTCTCGACATCCTCACTGTTCATGCCGTAGTTGCCGATGAGCGGATAGGTCTGGGTGATGATCTGGCCGTAGTAGCTGGGGTCGGTCAGGGTTTCCTCAAAGCCGACCATACCGGTTGCAAAGACGACCTCACCGATGGTGGTACCGGGGCAGCCTACGCTGACGCCGCGGAACACCCGGCCATTGGCCAATATCAGATATGCCTGCATAGTTGGTAGCCTCTCACTTTACATTTAAGATATGGAGTGAGGAGAGAGGAGAAAAGGCAAACTGTACCCATCTCCTATCTCCTATCTTTTACAGGGTTTGCTTCGCAGCTTCCTTCATTTTGCGGCTGCCCAGGTGCACCAGCGGGAGCTTGCCCTCCTTGCAGATGGGGCATTCCTCAGGGGCGTAGTTGGGCAGGTCGAGCTTGAGGGCACTGGCGACGATGGGGATCGGGGACGGGGCCTCGGCGCGGGTGCGGTCCACGACGCAGGCAATGCCCACGCAGATACCGCCGTTTTCCTCGATGACGCGCTTGGTCTCGAGGCTGGAAACACCGGTGGTGACGACGTCCTCCGCGATGATGCAGCGCTCACCCGGGTTGATCCTGAAGCGCTTGAGGGTCATGACGTTGTCGACGCGCTCGGTGAAGATGGCGCGCTTGCCCATCTGGCGGCCCAGCTCGTAGGCGTAGACGATGCCGCCCATGGCGGGGCCGACCACGACGTCAATGTTCAGCTCCTTGAGCTTCTCGGCAACCGGGGCCATGACCTCGGCGGCCTTGTCGGGGTACTGCTGCAGAAATGCCATCTGGCAGTAAGCGCCGGAGTGACGCCCGGAGGAAAGCAGGAAGTGCCCCTCTAAAAATGCTTCACATTCCTTTAAAACTTCAAGTGCTTCGCGTGCCATAATTTGTTCCTCCTGTATGTTATTCAACTAATAGTAGCATATTTTGTATAAAGATGCAAGCAAAACGTATATGGTGGGGCGGCTTCCCCCGCGGGGAAGCTGTCGGCGGCCCGCCCGCCGACTGATGAGGGCCGGGCTTGCCGTCATAGCCCGTGAACGGGCGGTTGCGGGGACTCTCCCCTCATCCGCCCTCGGGCGGGGCCTCGGGCACCTTCCCCCTGAGGGGAAGGCAGCCGGTGATTTACCGTGCGCACCCTCTGATCTCATCCAGCGTCTTGACGCCGTGGGCGTCCATCCACTGGCCAATCTCGTTCGTGATGCGGGTGCAGGCCTTCGGGTCCAGGAAGTTCGCGGTGCCGACCTGTACCGCCGCTGCACCGGCCATGATGAACTCCAAGGCGTCCTTACCCGTCAGAATGCCGCCCAATCCCACGACGGGGATGCTGACGGCCCCCACGGCCTGCCAGACCATGCGCAGGGCGATGGGACGCACCGCCGGGCCGGACAGGCCCGCAAACGTGTTGTTGAACACGGGACGGCGCTTTTCCAGATCGATCGCGCACGCCTGGAAGGTGTTGCACAGGCTGATGGCGTCCGCGCCGGCAGCCTCAACGGCCTTGCACATCTCGGGGATGCTTTCGGCCTGCGGGCTCAATTTAACGATGAGCGGCACGGTGCAGACCTTGCGCACCGCGCTGACGACCTCGCCGGCGTCTGCCGCGCGGATGCCGAACGCGAGACCGCCCTGCTTGACGTTGGGGCAGCTGATGTTCAGCTCAATAAAATCCACGCCCGCGGCGCAGAGCATCTGCACGCCCTCGACGTTTTCTTCAATCGTGTGGCCGCCGAGGTTCGCCCAGACGGTGGTGCCGCACCGGCGCATGGCAGGCAGCTCGTGGTCGATAAAGTGCTGCACACCGGGGTTCTGCAGGCCGATGGAGTTCATCAGGCCCGACGGCGTCTCGTAGAGGCGCTCACCCTCGTTGCCGGGCTGGCCGTTCAGGGTCAGCCCCTTGCCGGAGATGCCGCCCAGCACGCGCAGATCCTCAATGCCCGCGTACTCGGGGCCGAAGCCGAAGGTGCCGCTGGCTGCGATGACCGGCCCGGCCAGCCGCTTGCCGAGAAAATCAACATGCAGGTCTGCCATCAGTCAAACACCTCCTGTGCGTTAAAGACCGGGCCGTCCTTGCAGACGGTGACCGGGCCGATTTTCGTATGGCAGGTGCAGCCCAGGCACGCGCCCAGACCGCAGGCCATCTTCTTTTCAAGGCTGGCCAGGCAGGGCACGCCTGCGGCGGCGCAGAGCTTAGCCACGCCGCGCATCATGACCATGGGGCCGCAGGTCAGCACAATGTCGTACTTGCTCACGTCCAGCAGATCGGTGACCAGGCCGTGGTGTCCCTCCTTGCCGGAGTCGGTTGCGGCGTAGATGTCGCGGCACCAGGGCACAAAGCGGTCCATGCCGTAGGTCGTGTCGCGGAAACCCACGAACAGGTCGGGGCGCACGCCCGCGCGGCAGAGCTCCTTGCAGAGCAGCAGCAGCGGCGCGGTGCCGATGCCGCCGCCGACCACGGCAATGCGCTTGTACTGCCCGGCCAGTGCGGCAGTGTCAAAGCCGTTGCCGCAGGGACCGGTCACGGTCAGCGTGTCGTCCTTTTTCAGCGCGGCCAGCTTGTGGGTGCCCTCGCCCTTGACCTGATACAGGAAGGTCAGTGCGCCGGTCTGGTTGTCAAAGTCGTCAACGCTGATGGGGCGAGAAAGAATCGGCGTGGCGTCCGCGGCCCAGGCGCGCAGCATGTAAAACTGCCCGGCGTGGGGCTCGCGGCTGCGGTCCTGCCACTGGACCGTAAGGCGCATAATATCCTCTGCGACGGTTTCCTGACGCAGGACCGTCAGATTACAGCTTGTTGCATTCACCCTGAATATCCTCCCGCATACGCACGCACTCGTTGTAGGCAGCCTCGTCAAAGGCAACGCCGGGCTGCTTCTTGTAAGCCAGCAGGATGCCGCGGCTGGAGTTGACAACGCCGCCGTTGCCCTTGGTCAGGTACTGCGCGATGTCCGCCGCCTTGCCGCCCTGTGCGCCGTAGCCGGGGATCAGGAAGAAGGTGTCCTTGTAGGCCGCGCGGATGGCGGTGGCCTCCTCGGTGTGGGTGCCGCCGATGACCAGGCCGATGCTGGAATAGCCGTGCTCGCCCATGTAGTCCTTGCCAAGGGCGGTCAGGCTGTCGCCGACGAGGTCGTACACATGGCGGCCATCGTCGAGCTTTTTGTACTCAAAGTCCTTCGCGCCGGGGTTGGAGGTGCGGCAGAGCACGAACACGCCCTTGCCCTGCTCGGCGCAGTACGGCAGATACGGGCTGATGGAGTCAAGGCCCATGTAGGGGGCCAGCGTGATGATGTCGGCCTCGAAATCACCGGTAAAGTGCGCCTTGGCGTACATTTCGGCGGTCTTGGCAATGTCGCCGCGCTTGATGTCGGCAATGACGGGCAGGCCGGTGGCGCGGGCCAGCTTCAGCGTTTCGGCGTAGGCGCGCATGCCGTCCAGGCCTAGGGACTCATAATAGGCGATCTGCACCTTGTAGCAGCCCGCGACGCCCTTGGTGGCGTCGATCAGCGCACGGTTGAACGCGACGACGTTCTCCCCCGCCGTCTTGGCGGTGTCGGTGGTGGGCAGGTAGCTGATCTCGGTGTCCAGGCCCACGCAGACCGGGCCGTTTGCTGCGACGCTCTCGTAGAGCTTGTCCATGTTGGTAAGCATGCTGATTCCTCCGTTTGATGTATATAAATTGCGGCTCTATTATATAATGCTGGGAATCGTAGGGGCGGATCCCATATCCGCCCGCGGGACTGTGCCAGCGGCAGCCTGCACGGGCGCATATAGAATGCGCCCCTACGGGTGTTTTGTGCGTGAAGGGGTGTTATTCTTCAATCTGGAACGTAACCTTCCCGCCTTTGATCGTGGTTACCACTTTTCCGTACAGCAGTGCGCCGTCGTAGGGGCAGTTCTTGCTCTTGCTGTGCAGCTCGTCGGCGTGGACCTCGTACATGTGGTCAAGGTCCACCAGCACGATGTCGGCGTCGTAGCCCGGTTCCAGCATGCCCTTGCGGTCGGCCAGGCCCAGCACGGCGGCGGGACCGGCACTCATCAGGAAGCTGAGCATTTCCAGCGGCAGACGCTGCTCACGGCAGAGCTTGGTGTAGCAGACGCCGAAGGCCGTTTCCAGACCCACCATACCGGCAGCGCCCTTCTCCTTCTCCTCGGCGGTGTGGGGGGCGTGGTCGGTACCGATGCAGGTCACGGTGCCGTCCTTGATGGCGTCGATCAGCGCGGTCACGTCGTCCGCCTTGCGGATGGGCGGGTTGACGCGGTAGGTCAGGCGGCTGTCGTCAAACCACAGGTGGTGCGGCGTGACCTCGCAGCTGACCCGCGCACCGCGCATCCGGCTCATGCGGACGGCATCGACGGATTCCCTGGTGGAGACGTGGCACATGTGCAGCCGGGTGCCGTAGTACTCGGCCAGATGGCAGTTGCGCACGGTCTCGATGTTCTCGGCCAGGCGGTAGTCCCAGGGGCTGATCTCGCGGTCCTCGGCGTGGGACATGATGGTCAGGCCGCGCTCGGTGGCAATCGCGAACGCGCGGGCCATGACGGCGTTGTTCATGACGCCGTTGCCGTCCTCAGTGATGAACTTGATGTCCTCGGGCAGGGTCAGCAGATGATCCAGCGTTTTGCCGTCGAAATCCTTCGTAATGGAGACGGTCTGGTTTGCGTCGCACAGGCCGACGCGGGCGGCCTCAGCCTCGACGGCGTGGGCGATCTCGGCACTGGAGCAGACCGGCTTCGTGTTGGGCATCAGGTTGACGAAGGTGTACCCGCCCGCGGCAGCCGCGGCGGAGCCGGTGGAGATGTCCTCCTTGTACTCAAAGCCGGGGGTACGCCAGTGGCAGTGGGTGTCGATGAAGGCGGGCAGGACCGTGCGGCCCTTCGCGTCGAGCACCTCCTCCCCTTCCGGGACGAGCAGCCCCAGACCGACAGCGGCAATTTTTCCGTCGCGCAGCCAGACCTCAATGGCCTTGCCCGCGCTGTCCTTTGCGTTGCGGATCAGCATGGTGGGAACCTCCTTAAAAATAGGAAACTTTGTCATAGCTGAGAGTGTAGGGGCGAACATTGTTCGCCCGTCAACTTTGCGTGGTTGAGCTTCTGCGGGAAAGCCGCGCATGAGGCAAACGGCCTGCGGGCGAGCAATGCTCGCCCCTACAAAGCCCCATGCAAAAACATCCCGCAGGGATATTTTTGCAAAAAAAAACTTTTCCCAAAAAGGGAAAAGTCAAAAAGTCATACACAAAGCGGCGACGGGAAAGAACACAGTGCCGTGATTTTTAAAGACAGAAATAAAACGCATCATCCCGGCACACTCCTTCCTATGGCTTTACCTACGTTTTACTTATTGTACCATGCAGGGACGGCGGTGTCAATGCAAACGGGCTTTTTGCAAAAGTAAGGATTTTATAGATTTTTGCGCTGACTTTTGGAGGATTTGACAAAATCCGCAAAAATCCGCGCGCGGCGCGTACAGCATTGCACTTTGTCCGGCTTTGTGGTATATTTATAATAAGTATGGTAAATAGGAAGAGGAACGAACTATGGGCCTTTGGGAAGATGCAAAAAATATCCGCGATAAAGACCCCGCCGCGCGCAATGTGGCGGAGGTCATCATCCTGTACCCCGGCTTTCATGTGCTGGTCACGCACAAGATCGCACATTTTCTGTACAACCACCGGTGTTTCTTCCTGGCCCGTTTTGTCAGCCAGCTGGCGCGCCACCTGACCGGCATCGAGATCCACCCCGGTGCCAAGATCGGGCGCAAGCTCTTTATCGACCACGGTATGGGCATCGTCTTTGGTGAGACGACGGAGATCGGTGACAACTGCACGATCTACCACGGCGTCACCCTGGGCGGTACCGGCAAGGACACCGGCAAGCGCCATCCGACGCTGGGCGACAATGTGCTGATCGGCGCGGGCGCGAAGGTGCTGGGCCCGGTCTACATCGGTGACAACGTCCGCGTCGGCGCGGGCAGCGTTGTGCTGAAGAACCTGCCCGCCAACGCCACTGCCGTCGGTGTACCCGCGGAGATCGTCCGCGTCGGCAATATCAAGTGCTGCCCGGCGGACGATCTGGACCAGCAGGATCTGCCGGATATTGTCAACCAGCGCATCTCCGAGCTCGAAGCCCGCCTGAGCCGCCTGGAAGCCGAAAAGCAGGGTGAGTTCCCGCCGGATAAAAAAGAATAATAAAAACGCACGCCGTGAAATTTACGGCGTGCATTTTTTGTCAGTATGGCTTCCCCAGAGGGGGAAGCTGTCAGCGACCCCGCCCGCTGACTGCTGAGGGGCAAACTTACCGGGAATTTCTCACTGACGGGCAATAGGGCAAACCCGCCCCTCATCCGCCCTCGGTCGGGGCCTCGGGCACCTTCCCCCACGGGGGAAGGCAATCAACTCATTTCAGATTCCGCAAATCCCCGCTCTCGCGGAAATCCTCATAATCCAGCGACAGCGACGGGCTGTAATAGGGGTCGTGCAGAATATTCTCCCGTCCGTGCACGGTGTAGAGACGTTCATGCTCGGCGTCAAAGCGTGCTTTTTTGGCGGGATCGTTCTCATCGGAGCCGCGGGACTTGCTTTCGTAGTGGTAGAGCTCGGCGTAGGGCGTCCAGACAATGCGCCAGCCCGCGTCGCGCGCACGCAGGCAGAAGTCCACATCGTTGTAGGCAACCGTGAACTCCTCATCCAGGCCGTGCAGCTCGTCGTAAACGGCGGTGCGTACCAGCAGGCAGGCCGCTGTCACGGCGGAGAAATCCTGCACCGTGGCCAGCCGGAACATATACCCGCTGCCGCCGCGCTTGTGGTACTTGTGGCTGTGCCCGGCGTAGCCGCCCAGCCCCGTGATGATGCCGGCGTGCTGGATCGTGTCGTCGGGATAGTAGAGCATTGCCCCGCAGAGGCCGACGCCGGGCTGGCTGCACTCGCCCACCATCTGGGTGAGCCAGTCGCCGTTGATGACCTCGACGTCATTGTTGAGCAGCAGCAGGTACTTGCCCGCCGCGTACCTGCGGCCAAAATTGTTGATGCGGCTGAAGTTGAAGCCGCCCTTGTAAGTCACGACCCGCGCGCGGTCATACCGCTCCGGCAGTTTTTTGTAGTAGGCCGCTGTGGCCGGGTCGGTGGAATTGTTCTCGATGACGATGACCTCGAAATTCTCGTAGGTCGTTTTGGCGTAGATGCTGTGCAGGCATTTTTCCAAATCGTCGGTGTGGTCCTTGCTGGGAATCAAAATAGACACGAGCGGCTGCGGCTCGGGAATGTCCCACACCACATGGCAGGTGCCCGGGAATTTGCCCGGCTCCACCCTGCCCTGCCGCCCTGTGGCGGCCAGATGGTCGGCCACGGCCTTTTGCGCAGCCTTTTCCACATAGGGCTTGGCCGCCGTGCCGCCGCTGGTGGATGCCGCGTGCACGCGCCAGTAATACAGCACCTGCGGGATGTGCAGCGGCTTGGCTGCGGGGTCACGGCGCTGCATTTCGTCGATGAGACGCAGGAATAAGTCGTGATCCTGCGCGCCGTCACAGGCCGGGCGCTCACCGCCGACGGCGTCGAACAGCGATTTTTTGAACACGGCCAGATGGCAGATGTAGTTGACGGCCATCAGGTACTCGGGCGCATAGTCGGGCTTGAAGTGGCCGACGCGCGGGTGCTCGGGCGTTTTCTCAAACAGGGCCTCGTCGCTGTAGGCAAACGCCGCGCCGCTCTCGGCCAGCGCTTTGCTCATGCAATAGACGGCATGAGGCGCGAGCATGTCGTCGTGGTCGGCAAGGGCCAGATACTCACCCGCTGCGAGCTTCGCGGCCTCGTTCGTATTGGCGGCAATGCCCTTGTTCTCGATTTTGGCGTAGACGATGCGCTTGTCCTGCGCGGCGCGGGTGCGGACTGTCTCGCCCACGTCGGGGTGGGCACCGTCGCTGGCGTCCACCAGAACCAGCTGCCAGTTCGGCGCGGTCTGGGCCTGCACGCTGTCCAAAAATTGCTGCAAAAACTGCGGCGGTGTGTTGTACAGCGGCGTTAGAATGCTGATGGTCGGCCAGCCGTCGGCGCGGGCGGCTGCGTCGGCACGCTGGGTCTCCAGCGTCTGCTTCGACGGCAGATACCGCGCTTTTTTGCCGAAGAACCGCCGCTTAAAAAAGCCGACGGCCCGCCCGGCCATGACGCCGACGCCCTGTTCTTTCGTCAGCGTCCGCGCATAGCCGAACAGTTCTTTGATGCGTTTCGTTTCAAGGCTCATGGGATGGCTCCTCATAAAAGCAGTCTTTGTGCCAAAGGCGGGGGTTGGTATCGATGTATTGCCAAATTTGCGAGTACCCTTGCTCCGTGCGCACAATATGGTCATGGAAGGATTTTTGCCAGATAGGGTGGGAAAGCCGTTTGGAAACTACACCTTTAAACTGCTGTATAACGGTAGAGACTGTAGGGGCGACCATTGGTCGCCCGCCCTGCCCGTTTTGGACTAGCAGCAACAAATGAACGTGGTTCGGCATAACCGCATATTTCTCTACCGAAATGTGCGGATAATGGGTCGGAATTTCAAAAATACACTGCTCTACGATTTTTCCCGCTTCGGATAAGGCGGGCGGGTGCTGCGGGCGAGCAATGCTCGCCCCTACATCCTCGACTTCCATGAACGTATTGCTATCCCACAAAATCTTCTGCCGTCCATGCGTGCAGATTGTGATGAAATATGCGCCGCTTTGGGCGTAATCATACTCCGTCAGGCGGTTGATTTTTCGCTTCGGCTTCATCACTTCAACCCGAAATTCTCAAACAGATTGTTGAAATGGGGGTTGTAATAGGGGTCGTAATTGTCGATATACTGCTGATATTTCGCGTAGAAATTCGCCTTTTCGCGCTCATACCGCTTGGCGTTCTCGCTTAAGGTATCAAGGCCGCGGCTCTTGCTCTCATAGTGATAGGCCTCGGCGCGCGGGGTGTAAACGTTCAACAGCCCCTTCTGCCACAGCTTCAGGCAGTAGTCCACATCGTTGTAGGCAACGGCAAACTTTTCCTCGTCCAACCCGCCAAATGCGCGGTAGAGCGACGCTTTTGTCATCAGGCAGGCACCCGTCACGGCCATATAATTCTGCGTCGTGACCAAGCGGTACATGTCCCCCACGGCGGTGCGGGGGTAGCTCTTGTGGCTGTGGCCCGCGCTGCCGTTGATGCCCATCAGCACGCCCGCATGCTGGATCGTGTCGTCGGGGTAGTAGAGCTTCGCGCCCACCGCACCCACGTCGGGGCGCTGGCTGTAGCTGAGCAATTCCCGCAGAAAGTCGTGGGACAACACCTCAATGTCGTTGTTGAGCAGCAGCAGGTGCTCGCCCTCGGCGAACGTCGCGCCGAAGTTGTTGATGGCCGAGAAGTTGAACACGCCCTTGTAGTAGACGACGCGGCAGTCGGCAAAGCGGCTGGGCAGTGTCTCGTAATAGGCAAACGTCGCCGGGTCGGTGGAGTTGTTCTCGATGACGATGACCTCAAAATTGTCGTAGCCTGCGTTTTTGTACAGGCTCGTCAGGCAGCGGTCCAGGTCGTCAATGTGGTCTTTACTGGGGATCAGTACGCTGATCTTCGGGTGGCCGGTCAGCTCGTACCGCACCTGAAATGCGCCGGGCGCGTCGGGCACGGCCATGGCGTGGCCCGGCAGACCGAGACGCTTGAGCTGCGCGTCGATGGCGCGCTCCCCCGCCGCGACGGCGTAGGGCTTGGCCTCCATGCCCGCGGCGGTGGAGCCGGCCGCGGCACGCCAGATGTAGAGCACCTTCTTGATATGCTCGATGCGCTGTGCTTTTTCTGTCAGGCGCAGGATCAAATCATGGTCCTGTGCACCGTCAAACTCCTTCGACTCATACGCGCCCGCCGCGTCCAGCAGCGGACGGCTGAACACAGCCAGATGCGTGATAAAGTTGACCCCGCGCAGGTAGTCGGGTGCAAAGTCGGGCTTGAAGTGGTAGCCGCCCAGCTCCTTCAAATCGGCGGAGAGAACGATTTCGTCACTATAGACAAAATCCGCTCCGGTGTTTTGTATTGTCTGCACAACCTCGAACAGCGCGTTCTGGTAGAGCACGTCGTCGTGGTCCAGCAGCGTGATGTACTCGCCGTGCGCCAGCGCAAATCCGCGGGTCGTGTTGAGGGCAATGCCGCCGTTTTCAATCGGCTCATACACAATCGTGCCGGGCACAGTCTTGGGCAGACGGCGCTCCAGCCGCTTATCGGCGTCGGATGCGTCCACCAGCACCAATTCCCAGTTTGTGTAGGTCTGCCTGACGACGCTTTGCAGCATCTCGTCAAACAGCTTGGCGGGCGTGTTGTACAGCGGCACGATGATGCTGATCTTCGGTCCCTGCAGGTGCGCGGCGCGCTGGGCCTTCAGCTCCCGGCGCAGCGGAATGTCGGCGCGGTGCCGCCAGTCGTCGTGGTGCATCGCCAGCCCGACGCGGAATTTCACATCGCGCCAGAGCTGCTCGGCCCCCTGCTCCCGCAGGGTCTTGACGCTGCGCCCCGCGAGATCCCGCAGGTGGGCGGGGTTCAAAAGCCGCCGCGCCATGCCGCCGACGCTGTCCTGTACGGCCAGGTCGGCAGGGCGCTCGTTGTTCGGTTTCGTGTTCTCGGACATAGCTTATTCCTCGGTGACTTTGGCCGGCATGGCGTCCTTTTTCTCGAACCTTCGGTACTCGGCGGTAATTTCCTTCGTCGCGCCGATGCGGCGCAGATGACCGTGGTCGAGCCAGGCTACCTTGTTGCACATACGCTCGATCTGGTCAATGGAGTGGCTGACCAGAATGACCGTCGTGCCGCCGGACAGCAGCTCGGCCATGCGCTTTTCACACTTTTCCTGAAACAGGAAGTCACCGACGGACAGGATCTCGTCGGCAATCAGGATGTCGGGCTTCGTTATCGTTGCCACGGCGAACGCCAGACGCGCGACCATGCCGGAGGAGTAGTTTTTCAGCGGCACGTCGAGAAACTCCTGCAATTCGCTGAATTCGACGATGTCGTCGAACTTTGAGTCGATGTACTTGGGTGTGTAGCCCAGCACGGTGCCGTTTAAATAAATGTTTTCCCGTGCGGTCAGGTCCATGTCAAAGCCCGCGCCCAATTCGATCAGCGGCGCAATCGTACCGTTGACCGTGACCTTGCCGGCGCTGGGCTTGTAGACGCCGGAAATCACTTTCAGCAGCGTAGACTTGCCGCTGCCGTTCAGGCCGATGAGGCCGTAGAAATCACCGGGCATAATATCAAACGATACATCATCCAGCGCGAAGAACTCGTCAAACCGCACACCGCCGTGCAGCAGTGCGACAAAGTACTCTTTCAGGCTTTCGTGCTTTTCCTTGGAGAGGTTGAAGCGCATCGAAACATGGTCGATGGAGATGATGGGTTTCTGCTCTGCCATTTCGATGCCCCCTTACATGTACAGGACGAACTTGTCCTGATTCTTTTTGAACACCCAGATGCCGAGGCCCAGGCTCAGCGCGGCACAGAGGAACGGAATCAGCACCATGTTGGGGGTCAGCCCCTCGCCCCACATGACGCAGGAACGCACGGCGGTGATGTACCAGTAGATGGGGTTCAGGTTGATGACGTACTGCATCCAGCTTTCCATCTGGCGCGGGTCGTAGAAGATGGCGCTGCCGTAGACAAGCAGTGTGCAAAAGACCTCCCAGATGTGCATGATGTCACGCACAAAAACGTAGAGCGTGGACAAAATCAGCCCGATGCCCAGACTGAAAATAAACAGCATCACAAGGGGATAAATGGCCAGCAGCACAGTCCCGATCGAGATGTGCGACCAGGTCAGCAGCGCGACGATAAACAGCGCCACGAGGCTGAAAAAGAAGTTGACGAGCGCAAAGCAGCACTTTTCCAGCGGGAAGATGTATTTGGGAATATAGACCTTGCGCAGCAGCGGGCCGTTCTTCAGCACGCTCTCCATGGCCATGGTCGTGCTCTCGCGGAAGAAGTTGAACATCAGCTGGCCGATGATAAGGAACAGCGGGAAGTCCTCGATGCCCTGACCGCGCTGGTTGAACAGCGCACCGAACACGGCCCACATGACCAGACAGGTCAGCAGCGGGTTCAGCACGCTCCACGCCACGCCCAGCACGCTGCGGCGGTATTTCAGCTTGAAATCACGGGAAATCAGGTTTTGCAG
>ERZ773146.2018-NODE-2018-length-14181-cov-3.102364_pt1 | contig 14181 bp, 8 predicted proteins | sample MGYA00580847_ERZ773146 | MGnify/ENA primary metagenome ERZ773146 (study PRJEB29015, sample SAMEA2737830) | human gut metagenome | biome: human gut; feature: human-associated habitat; material: faeces | place: China | collected 2012 ...
ATATTAAAATGCCCTATATGGACGGTTTGGAGCTGGCACGTAATCTGAAGCAGGATAATCCGGATATGCGGATTTTAATTCTTACCGGATTTGATGAGTTTGAATATGCCAGGGAGGCGGTTCACCTTGAAATCGAGGAATACATTCTGAAGCCGGTGAATGCCAACGAGCTATCGGACTGTCTGAAGCGCTTAAAGGATGTCCTTGATAAGGAACGGGAAGAAAAATTAAATGTCAGGAAGCTGGAGCAGTACTATACCGATTCCCTTCCGGTATTGCAGACGAACTTTTTCTATTCACTGATCGAGGGACGGATTACGGAAGGTGAAATCTGTAAATTTCTGGGTGATTACCGGATTTCCCTGCCAGGGCCATACTTTTGCTGTGCCGTTCTGCACATCTCGGAAAATCATGTCCCGGATAATATGACACCTCTTCTTCTTTCCGTATCAGTGCAGAGGGAAGCGAAGGAACGGTTTAAGGAAAAGTGGGATTGCAGATATTTTACTTATCTTGGAAACATCGTTATGCTGGTGAATCTTGAGGGAGAGAGCGAAATTACGAGACTGACGGATGAATGTGACCGCTTCTGCAAGTGGGCAGACCGCTTTTTCGGTGCAGTTGTAACCGTAGGACTCGGCAAGGCGTGTGAGGACTTGGCAGTTCTGCGTTATTCCTACGAGGGGGCAAGGGAAGCGCTTTCCTATCGTGTGATATATGGAGCCGGACGATCAATCAATATTGCGGATATTGCACCGAAGGGGCAGGAGCTTTCCATGCAGCCGGAGGATATAGACATGAATGGAGTGTTTAAGGCAATTCATATCGGTGTGCGTGAAGACATCGAGCATGCAGTGCTTTCTCTTGTAAATGAGCTTAAGGATAATGCAAAGACAATTATGCAGCATAATTTTACGGTTATGGAAATTGTCGGGCATTTGTACCGCTTCTGTGGAAATAACTATATAAAATTTGAAGATCATACCGGAGAAATCCGGAATGCCTATGAGGAGATTCCGAAGATGGATAAGAATGCATTATCGGTCTGGCTGATCAGTGTGGCATTATCGATCAGTGATGAACTGAAAAATGCCAGAAACTCCTCGCTCCGTTATCTGATTTCGGAAGCTAAAAATATTGTCCGTGATCGTTACTCGGATGCCGGTCTGTCCCTGGACACGGTGTGCTCGGGTCTTGGTGTGTCGAATTCCTATTTTTCTTCCATTTTTAAGAAGGAAACCGGTATTTCGTTTATCACGTATCTGACGGATTACAGGATGCAGCAGGCAGTCCGGCTGATTCTGGAAACCAATGAAAAGAGCTATGAAATTGCAGAGCATGTCGGATATGAGGATGCCAATTATTTCAGCTATGTTTTTAAGCGTAAATATGGAATGTCACCCTCCAAATACCGCACCGAGCATATAGGAAAATAAGTATGATGAAGAAAAAAAGAAGAGCTTCGGATATTCAGTCGGTCATTATGACAGTGCTTTCCCTGATGACTGTGATTACCTCAATCTCTATGGGATTATTGCTTTATAACCGGTATGAAACAGCTATGCGCCAGAACGATGTCCGGGATGCACAGAATATGATGGAAACCATTGTGAATTCCATGGAACAGTATCTGAAGAGTATGAGGCAGATTTCCGATACCGCCAATTATAACGTTATACAGGCACTCGATATATCAAGTCCTGAGTTCAATCAGGAGCTCAGTCTCCTTTATGATTCCAATAAGGATAAAATACAGAGTATCGCACTTTATGACATGGAGGGAGAGCTGCTTGTGGCAGAGCCTGTCACACTCCAAAAGAAGGGTGTTGAGGTCAGCAGGCAGTCCTGGTTTGAGAACGCAAAGGCGAAAATCGAAAATATGCATTTTTCTACACCTCATATGCAGGATTTATTTCAGGATGATGCAAAGCGGTACCACTGGGTAATTTCCTTAAGCCGTGCAGTGGATGTGATTGACGGAGACAGTCCGGAAAACGGTATTTTGCTGGTGGATATGAAATATTCCTTTATAGAAGAAATGATGGACCGGATTAATGACAGAACCAGAGGACGATATTATTACCTGTGTGACAGGGAAGGAAAGCTGATTTATCATCCATATGCCAACGAAATCAGTAATGGTCTGTTTCAGGAAAATTCTGTACTGGCAAGCAGCAGTGAGGACGGCATATACAGGAATCTGCGCAGTCCACATGGAGAGAGGCAGACCATGATTGTCAACACCATTTCATATACCGGATGGAAGCTGGTGGGTGTCGTTTTGCCGGATATCCGGACAGACAGTCTGGAGAAGTTCCGGATTTACATGATGATCATTGTGATCATGCTGATTATGATGCTGCTTGCAGTAAACCGTATTGTGTCCAAAAAGATTTCCAGTCCGATTCTGAAGCTGGATGCTTCCGTAACGGCATATGAGGCGGGGGAAAAACCGGATATTTATATCGGGGGCTCATATGAAATCAGGCATCTGGGGAATTCTGTCCAGAAATCATATGAAGAGATTGAGCGGCTGATGAAGGAAATTGTGGAACAGCAGAATGAGCGCAGAAAGAGTGAACTGGCAGCTTTGCAAAGCCAGATTAATCCCCACTTCCTTTATAACACACTGGAGTCCATTACCTGGATGATTGAGGGAAACCGGAATCAGGATGCGGTTTTCATGATTTCAGAGCTGGCGCGGCTTTTCCGGATCAGTCTGTCAAGAGGGAAGACCATTATCCGGATTGAGGATGAACTGCAGCATTGCCGGAATTACATGAATATACAAAAATACCGTTATAAGGAACGGTTTGTAACCGAATATGATGTTTCAGAGGAGATTTATCCGTTCTGTACCGTAAAGCTTATTCTGCAGCCGATTCTGGAAAATGCCATTTATTATGGAGTAGGAGATATGGATGAGGATGACCATCCCAGAATCCTCGTAAGAGGCTTTAAGAAGGAGGAGGAGATTTATCTGGTGGTTTCCGATAATGGAATGGGAATGAGGCGTGAGGATGTGGAAAATATTCTGACAGATAATCAAAGCATGGCTCGGGAGTAGGGCTTATTAATGTGCATACCCGCATACAGCTGATGTTTGGAGTAAGATACGGACTCAAAGTAGAAAGTGAACCGGATGAAGGTACTACCGTTACCATTCACCTGCCGGCCATACCGTATACCAAAGAAAACTGTGAGATACTGGAGGCACCGGGAAAACCGCCCAGAAATGAGGTTGAGCCATGAAAAGAACCAAAATAACGTTTCTACTGTCGGAAATCTGCCTCTTTATACTGCTTCTGCTGTGTATGCATCTGATTTTTTCCGGTGAAAAACCGCAGAAGCGGGTAGCTGTTATCATTGAAAAATCCGGTGATGAAAAATGGGATTCTTTTATTAACGGTCTTAAGCAGGCAGCAGGGATCAGGAATATTCATCTGATTATCTGCAATACCGACGAAATTGAAGATGCACAGGAAGAGAAAAGTCTGATTTGCGAGCAGCTGGATAATCAGGTGGATGCTTTTATTGTCCAGGCAGCGCCGGGGGAGGATACCGGAGCGATGCTTCGGGAGATCCGTTCACAGAAGCCGGTTTTACTGGTTGCCAATGATGTCCCTAAGGAACCGGAGAACGGGAACAGGACGCAATATCCGGAGCTTCCGGCCGTGATGCCGGATAATTACGGTATGGGATATGCACTGGGAGAAGATCTGAAAAGCCGGAAGAATATCCGCGGGAAAAGGATCGGAATTGTAGGCGGACTTGCAGAAACAGAATGCAGCAGGGAGCGTGCGAAGGGGGTATTGGACGCTCTTTCGGATACCGGCTGCGAAATCCGGTTTCATATCCATACAACCTATGATATGGCAATTACGGAGAAGCTCAGAAAGGAGAAGGCGGTCGATTACCTGATTGTACTTGAAACAAGTGCACTGGAACAGATTGCCGGGATGTATGCACAGGAGAATGGAAACCATCCGGGAATTTATGGGATCGGAAACAGTATCAAGTGTGTATACTATCTGGACGAGGCTGTGGTGGAAGTGCTGGTTGCCGCAGACGGATATGATATGGGGTATCAAAGTGTCCTGGAGATTTCCGGGGCACTGAAGAATCAGCTGTATACCATGAAAAACCGTGAGACGGCTTATCGTCTGCTGCATAAGGAGGATATTTTCAGGGAAGAGGTGCAGCAGTTTCTTCATACGTATGATTAACCGCATGAGTAAACTATGCGATAATCCCACGATATGCGAATATTGGGTAGGATTGTGGGAGTGCGTAGCACGAAGCAATCCGTAGGTATCAAAGTCGGGGGCTTTTGACTCCGGCATCATATAAATGGAAGAATATACGGCAGAATACATGGTGTGGAAAGGATGGTTACAATGAAGGTTAGGTGGAGCATATACGTGCTGGTCTGCTGTGTGCTGTTATGTCTCACAGGATGTGGCAGCAACAAGGAAGCGCAAAGAAGTGTTCTCCGGGTCGGAGTAGTACTTTATACACAGGATGATCCCTTTATTAATGCGCTTACAGATTGTCTGAAGGAGGATCTGGAGGATTATGAGACCGATTCCCTGAAAATCATCATGACGGTAAGGGATGGTAAGAATGACCAGAAGCTTCAGGACGAGGTGGTAGAGGAAATACTCGATGCAGGCTGCGATATCCTTGTGGTCGATCTGGTTGACCGGACGGAGCCTTCCAACATCATTAAGATGGCAAAAAACGAAAATATACCGGTTATATTCTTTAACCGTGAGCCGGTACGGGAGGATCTGATGCAATGGGACAAGCTGTATTATGTCGGTGGAGATGCCAGACAGTCCGGTACGATGCAGGGAGAAATTGCAGCACAGGTGATACGAACCGATCATTCGGTGGACCGGAATGCAGACGGAAAGATCCAATATGTTCTTCTCGAGGGTGAAACCGGGCATCAGGATGCGATCATCCGTACGGACAGTGTGGTAAAAACCCTTCAGGAACAGGGGATCACGCTCGAAAAGCTCAGCTACCAGTTTGCCAATTGGAACCGGGGACAGGCAGAAAACAAGATGACCCAGCTTATTCATCACTACGGGGATGAGATTGAACTGGTGCTTTCTAATAATGATGAGATGGCAATGGGGGCGGTTGCTGCGTATGAAGCATCCGGATATCCGAAGGAGAATCGTCCGGTCATTTTTGGGATAGACGGATTGGACAGTGCCCTGGATGCAATCCAAAACGATTTGATTCAGGGGACAGTTTATAATGACAGGGCAGGACAGGCCGAACAGATTTCCCGTCTGGCGATGGATTTGTTTCAGGGGAAGGAGCCTGAGGGCTATGACTTTGAAAATGAACGATATATATTCCTGCCGTATCAAAAGGTTACGGCTGCCAATGTGGAAGAATTTCTGAACCGGTAAATAAGCAATGCAGTAATGGTGAGGGGAACTGCCGGAGGGAGGCCGTTCCTTCACGGAAAGGACAGACAGATATGGAGAATTGGCTGGAACGCTTTTATACACAGACAGATCCGGTGAAGAGGCAGCAGCTGCTTTCGGAAAACGACGGGGAAACGGAAAGGGAAGAGGCCAGGCTGCGTAAACAGCTCTGGGAGGCCCGATATGGTAAAGGAAAACCACGGAAGGATGCTTACGTTGGTTACCTGATGAATCTGAAATATATTGCGGAAAGTGGAGGCATGGACTGGGGAGGCAGAAAGAAAAAGCTTGCAATGGAGGCCGTCCATGGTTTGAAATTATTTGAATTTGAACAGAAAACGGAAATGGAGCAGGAACTTATCTATCAGGAGCTTAAAAATACCTGCAGAACCTTTATTGAGGTCAGCACCGGGGGACGTGGCTTTACCTCCGTTCTTTTCGGAATGGGACAGCTGTCTGAGGAAAGTGTTGCCGGAAAGATCGCAGAGCAATTGAGCCGGCTTTTATTTGATGCACCGCATACTCTCCGGATGGAAAAGGAATTTGAACCGCTAAGGAGGGCTGCCCTCGAAGCCTTCCGTGAGATTTATCCCAATCGCGAGCATTTTTTGAAAAAAAGGTAACTGCTCAGAATAGTTATAAAGTGATAAAAGAAGTGTCAAACTCCCGAAATAATCTCTGTTTGACGGATTGCTGTCAATAATGTTAAAATGTAACTATTCAGAGCCATGCAAATTATGACAATATGGACGTCGAATGCTCGCATTCGTAAGGACATTTGGCATAATTTATATGGCGAAGTAACCACATGAGTAAAACTCAAGTTGCGTTAGCAACGGTTTTACGAATGGGGTTCTGAATAGTTACGTTGAAATAATAAAGAAGTGATCGAAATAACCGCTAAATTTGCAAATCAAATCTGGCGGTTTTTCTACTAGGAACTTTTCATTAGTAAAGGGCAATTTGCAGGTAAACGAATCATATAAGGAGTAAGAAAGGGAGGATGCATATGGCAATGAAGAACAGACAGCTGCTGGCGCTTGTCTTATCGGGAGTGCTGGTAATCAGTACCTTAGGAGGATGTTCGGCGTTCGGACAGTTGGCAAAGCAGACAGTTGAAACCGGAAAGGAATATTATGATCAGAATAAGGATTCGGAGCAGGAAGATCCGTCTTCACAGGAAGATGTAACGCAGGGAAAAACTGATGGAACAGGCAGTGACGGAACCGTAAAGCTGCAGGATCAGGCGGCAGGACAGCAGAGAATTTATTTAAATGATCTTAGTACGCAGGAGCCGTTACGGGACTATACCCCATCGGTAGCAGCTTATCAGACAGCTCCTGATTTATCCAACATTGAGAACCTTGGACAGTTCTATGCTTATGATACGGATGAGGATATTTCCGGGAAGCTTGCAGCCAATAACTTTATTGTGATGGATAGTGGATATAGCGAGTTCTTTGATGTGTATGAATACAACCGCTATAGTCAGGTGCCGAGCTTTGTGACCGTGGATTCGATGATGCATACCTATCATCTGTATTTTGCGCTGCTGCAGCGGACAACAGAAAGAGATTATCTTGCTTCCATGGTAAAGGAAATGAGCCATTCCATGTATCAAACCTGCCTGACGCAGTATGAGGAATTAAAGGGAAGTGAATGGGAACAGGCAGCCGCTTTAAATGTGGGATTCTTTGCAGTTGGAGTTTCCCTGATGGGGGATGAAGCAGCAATTTCGATTCCGGATGAAGTGAAGAACGCGGTGGATCAGGAGCTGTCCTTTATTGAAGCAGCGGACGGCATCTATGATTCAGCACTTTTTGAAGGAGAGATGGAGGACTATTCCCAGTATAAGCCACGTGGCTATTATGAGGGAGAGGAAGCGCTGGAGCAGTACTTCCGGGCAATGATGTGGTATGGACGAAGAAATTTTGCACAGAAGCAGGAGCTTACCGACCGGGCAGCACTTCTTATGACAATGGCCTTAAGCAATGAGGCCTTCAAGGACTGGGAAACGGTGTATACCATTACGTCCTTTTTCGCAGGGGCAAGTGATGATTCCGGATTCTATGAATATGCGCCGTTAATCCGTGAGGCTTATGGAGACGGAGCGGGCACCGGAAATCTGATAGGAAATGAGGCTGCATTTGATGCCTTCCATGAGCTTACCGGAAAGCTTGATCCTCCGGAAATTAATTCTGCTGTCTTTATGGATGACAACGGTGAAACGGATAAGACACAGGAATCAAAGGGCTTCCGCTTTATGGGACAGCGGTTCACCCTTGATGAAGCGATTTTTACGAATCTGACCTATAGTAAAGTCGGGGAAAATGCAGACGGAAGCAATAGAATGCTTCCGATGGCAATGGATGTCCCGGCGGTTTTAGGCTCGGATACAGCGAAGAGAATTTTAGAAGATAACGGTGCGTTCGAGTATCAGGGCTATGCAGAAAATATGGAGAAGCTGCAGAATGCTGTTCAGAATGCGGATGATACGCTGTGGAATGGCAGCCTTTATGCAGGATGGTTACAGACACTGTGTCCATTGCTTGAGGAGCGGGATGAAGGGTATCCATCGTTCATGCGTAACGAGGAATGGCGGAAGAAGAATCTGGAAAGCTTCTTAGGAAGTTATACAGAGTTAAAGCACGATACCGTTCTGTATTCAAAACAGATGCTTGCCGAAATGGGTGGCGGTATGGAAGAGATGGATGACCGGGGCTATGTAGAGCCGGAACCGGAGATCTTCCATGCACTGGGAAGCCTTGCAAAGAATACCTCTGAAGGAATGGAGCGGTTTGGTATTCTTTCGGCGAAGGATAAAGAGAATTTGGAGAAGCTGCAGCAGTTATCTGATCAGCTTGCAGAGATTTCGATTAAGGAGCTGGAAGGTGGCAGTACTGTTACCGATGAAGATTATGAGCTGATCCGGACATTTGGCGGAAATCTGGAACACTTCTGGAAAGAGACCATCAGGGATCAGACCACAGAGGAATACGTCGATTCCCGGGAGTTCCCGGCAGCACTTGTTGTGGATATTGCGACCGATCCCAATGGCACAATTCTGGAAGAAGCCATTGGTGGAGTTTCCAGAATTTCTGTGGTTGTGCCGGTGGATGGAAAGCTGCGGCTTGCAGTAGGCGGTACATTCAGTTATTATGAATTTACGGTACCGATTGACAGCCGGATGACAGACTCCGAATGGAGACAGATGATCGGCATGGAACTGAATGACGATATGGAGTATGAGTATGACAATAAAGTGGAACAGCCGTCCTGGACGAAGAGCTACCGGTACTCCTGGGACGGATAAGGCAGTCCGGCATACAAAATGGATGATAGCAGGTGGAATAGCAGTGGTGGTAAGCATCACTGCTGTTTTCACCTTGTGGTGGTATGGAGCTTTTCTGCCGCATTGGATTACCTGGAACGAAAAGGAGTTCTTTTATGAAGGCTGTGAGGTGATTTTGAAACACCGGACACTCCGGGTGGAGAAAACGGATATGGGGGAAGCCGGAGACCGTCACCGATTTATGAAAAGAGATCAATCGGAGCACATATGGAAAACTCCGGCGGACTGGCAGGTGCAGGATGTTCTGGTAATGGATATTGACAGGGATCAGCAGGAAGAGCTGGTATTGCTTGTCTGGAAGCATGGGAGCTATGGCAGGCATCTTCCCATCTGGGAGAAAAAGAATGACATCCGGCTGGAGCAGCATATCTTCATTTACCGGCTGCAGGAGTATCCGGAACAGAATAATGAATATGTAAAAGCCCAGGATGAAGAAGCAGACAAAATTATAGAAAAAGAAGCAGCAGAAGGAAAAGACAGAGAACGCAATATCAGTACGGATGTGGTGAGACCGGTGTGGATGTCTTCTTCACTTGGGAAAGAGATTGAGTCAATTGCCCGGGGCAGGAAAAACAGTTTGATTCTCACCCGATATCGTCTGAAGGATCTAAAAACCGGTGGGGATTTACAAAATAACGAGGCAGGAGATGGGCCTGAGCCTGACATTTATACCGGGAAAGACCGTATTGCTGAGGATCGTACAAGTACCTGCTGGATTTGGAAGGACTTTGGACTTAAATATGCAGGAGAGTCAAAGGAGCAGCAGGCTCAGGTGGTCTGTGCAGGTGATAATCTGATCCACCTAAGTCTGCTCGCAGCAGAACAGAAGAAGCAAAGAGCCGGAGAAGTGACAGCAGAGAATTTGTACGATTCCTTTTATGACTCTGTCCGGGATAAGCTTCAGAATGCAGATCTGGCAGCCGTAAATCAGGAGACAATTTTTGTGACAGACCCGAAGAGAGTCAGCGGCTATCCCCGCTTTGGAACGCCGACAGAAGTAGGGGATGCCATGGAAAGGGCCGGATTCAATCTCATTGCCCTTGCCAATAATCATGCACTGGATCAGGGAATTTACGGGATCAATACGACGACGGCTTTCTGGGATGAAAAGGGAATTTCCTATGTGGGAGCGCAGTCTGCGAAAAGCTATAGGGAAGCTCCGGAGGCTGCCGTAAAATTCATGGAAATCAATGGAATCCGCTTTGCCTTTGTCGGGTACACCTATGGGACAAATGGTATGCCGGAGCCGGAAGGCTATCCTCATCTGGTAGAAAAGCTTGGAGATGAAGAACGTATGCACCGGCAGCTTTCCTATGCAAAGAGCCGGGCAGATGTTGTAATGGTGTTTGTGCACTGGGGAACGGAGTATGAAACAGAAATTGACGAGCAGCAGGAATATTACAGGGACTTCTTTTACCGGGAGGGAGTCGATGCAGTGATCGGAACGCATCCTCATGTCGTGCAGAAGTGGGAGATTGTTGAAAAGGATGGAACGGCATATGAGGCAGATTCTGTCGGATGGAAAAAGGATCTGCCACAACACAAAATGCTGATTTATTATTCTCTCGGCAATTTGATCTCCGCCCAGACAAAAGAAGAATGTCAGACCGGAGGACTGGCAGAGTTCACGGTTGTGAAGCAGGCGGATGGAGAAATATGTCTGGGAAAATGTTATCTGGAAACTATATCATAAATCCAGAATTGTTTAAGAAAAGACTGTGTTCTAAGATTTCCTGAAAGTATAAGGAACTTCTTTTGCTACAACGGATAAAGTTACAATAACACGACATATTTTTGTGAAAAATGGCAGATGTAATACTAATAATCTAAAACGGATGAACTATAATAATAGTATCGTGAGAGCTTAGAATCCGTAATACGATGAGTCGTTTTTCAAAATAGGAAGAAAGGGTTATGTTACCCGATGGAGGAAAAGATATGCTTAATGTCGTGAAAGGGAAAAGCAGGGCAATTGAAAAAGCCGAAAGAAAAGAGAACTCCCTTTATCTTTATTCTGAAGCTGGAATTCATAGAATAGAGCCGAAAAATGACGCTGTTATAAGGGTGACTTATACACAACGGGAAGAGTTCAGCAATACAGAAAAGCCCGGAGTGCTGTTAAGAACCGTATTCCCGGATTGGGATTATATGGAAACGGATACGGAAATATGGCTGAAAATGAAAAGACTTACACTTGTTGTTAATAAAAAGACAGCTTCTTACAGCTATTTTGACAGTCATGGAAAGAAGCTGTTAAAGGAGCGGGAACGGGAAAGTAAAAATCTGGAGGAATTTACGGTTTACAGACTGGAAGCACAAAGCAGCAGGATCGAGAAGGTACATACCCCGGATGGGGACAAAGAGGTAGTTATGGAAGCTGCCAAAGTACCGCTTGGCAAAAGCTATCATACAAGAATGTATCTGGAATGGGCCGAAAACGAAGCCTTATATGGACTTGGACAGCATGAGGAGGGATTTGCCTCCCTGCGCGGACAGACACTGTACCTGCATCAGGCAAACCGGAAGATAGCCATACCGATGCTTGTTTCTACATTAGGATATGGGATACTGGTGGACACCTATAGTCCGTTGATTTTCAGTGATACGTTATATGGTTCTTATATTTACACTGAGGCAGATCCGGAAATGGATTTCTATTTTATCAATGGTGAGACCATGGATGGAGTAATTGCACAATATCGGAGCTTAACCGGAAAAGCCACAATTTTACCAAGATGGGCATATGGATATATACAGTCTCAGGAACGATATGAAACCCGGAAAGAAATCCTGGATACGGTAAAGGAGTATCGTGAGCGTAATATTGGCCTAGATGGAATTGTTCTCGACTGGTGCTCGTGGAAGGGCAATCTTTGGGGACAGAAAACCTTTGATGAAACACGCTTTCCGGATCCGGACGATATGATGGAACAGCTTCATGAGGCGCAGGTGCATTTTATGCTGTCCATATGGCCTAACATGGATCAGGAGACAGAGAATTATAAAGAATTTGCGGAAAGACAGCTTCTTTTGCCGGGATGCAGCATTTATAACGCCTTATCCGCAGAAGGAAGACAGCTGTATTGGGAGCAGGTAAAAAGGGGACTGTATGCGCACGGGGTTGATGCATGGTGGTGTGACAGCAGTGAACCGTTTACTCCGGAATGGAATCATGTGGAAAGAACAGAACCGGCGAAAATGTATGCCGAGTACTGTGAAACAACGGAAAACCATCTTCCCGCAGAAAAAACAAATGCCTATGCGTTATATCATGCACAGGGAATTTACGAGGGACAAAGAGGGGAGCAGGATAATGAGAAAAGAGTTTTTAATCTTACCAGAAGTGCATGGACCGGGCAGCAGCGTTTTGGAACAGTCCTCTGGTCAGGAGACATAGAGGCTTCATGGGAGACACTCCGAAAACAGATTGCAGCAGGCTTACATTTCAGTGCCAGTGGTCTGCCGTTCTGGACGGTGGATATAGGTGCATTTTTTGTAAAGAATGGTAATCTATGGTTTTGGAAGGGACATTATGATGCGGGAACAGAGGATCTGGGATATCGTGAATTGTTCGTGAGATGGTATCAATGGGCATGCTTCCTTCCGGTATTCCGCGGGCATGGAACAGACTGCAGAAGAGAACTTTGGCATTTTGAAAATACAGAAATCCCTTTTTATGATGTTCTTGTACAAATGAATCATCTGAGATATACACTGATGCCTTATATTTATTCCTGTGCCGGCCTGTGCTGGCTGAAGGATCGCTCCATGATGAAGCTGCTTGCTTTTGCCTATCCGGAAGAAACAGCAGTTTTTCATATTATGGATCAGTATTTGTTCGGAGAAGAACTGATGGTTTGTCCGGTCACAGAACCTATGTATTATGGAGAAAATTCATCAGAACTTACGGATACCGTTAAAACAAGGAGGGCATATCTGCCGGAGGCACACGGCTGGTATGATTACTGGACCAATACCTATTACGAAGGGGGACAGTGGATTGAGGTCTGTGCATCTATTGACCGAATACCATTATTTGTCAAAGAAGGAGGGATCCTCCTGAAGACAGACTTTGCCGGTTCCACAAAGGAGCTTGACGGTAATTGCAGCGTTACGGTTTATACCGGCCGGGATGGCTGCTTCGACTTCTACGAGGATGAAGGTGAGGGGTATGACTATGAAGAGGGAAAATATCGTCTTACCAGACTGACCTGGAAGGAAGCAGACAGGACTCTCAGCACAGAGGTGATGACACCGGAATCCCAGTGGAGCAATATAGACAGGCTTTATCAGATCCGGAAGGTATATATGGTAGAGAAAGAGTAACGATTCTGTACAAGCGGAAGCTTTTGCTTCTGAAGCGATAAAAAAATCATTTGATCATGTAAGATCAGAAGAGGAGGAAACAGAATGCAACGTATTAATTTAGATGAAAAATGGTGTTTCAGACGAGGAATGCTGGATTCTGTGGGCATGCTGCAGTGGGATCCGGGAGAACTTGTGAATCTCCCACATGATGGAATGATTCACCTTGATGTGACGAAGGAGGCACCGGCACAGTACGATTCCGGTTATTATCCGGGGGATACCTGCAATTATACCAGATATGTGATGATTCCCAGGGAATGGGAAAGGGATCTGGTAGGACTGCAGTTTGATGGGGTGATGATGCATACCTCTATTGATGTGAACGGCTGTAAGGTGGGGGAACATCATTATGGCTATTCTCCTTTTTATGTTGATTTGACGGATTATGTGACCTTTGGTGAAGAGAATAGAATTACGATTAACGTAAATACCGGCGTGCAGCCCAGTTCAAGATGGTACACCGGTTCCGGTCTGTTCCGGGGAGTGACCCTGTGCCACAGTCCGAGAGTATTTATCCTGCCGGATGGAATTAACGTGGTTACCAGGGAAGTTACGGATCAGATTGCCTTTCTGGAGGCACAGGTGGAGATCGGAAATGAGACACTGGAGAACCATATGGTGGAAGTAAAGGTGGAATTGTGGAAGGAAGGTGAGCCGGAGGAAAAAGCTGTGGCGGAAGCGAGGCGCATGATTGAAGTTGGAAAGAATAACCGGGAAACAGCCAGAATTTCCATTCATCTTTCGGATCCGGTACTCTGGGATGCGGAAAACCCCAATTTGTATATCGTAAAGGCAACCGTAACAGATCAGAGTGTTTTCCGTACCCATAGCAATCCGGTTCCGATACAGACTGTGGATGAAGCACAGACACTGTTTGGAATACGGACCATCACGGTTGACTCCGTAAGGGGACTTAGGATCAACGGAAAGCCTGTCAAGCTTAAGGGAGGCTGTGTTCATCATGACAATGGCCTGCTGGGAGCAGTCAGTTTATATGAGAGTGAGGAAAGAAAGATA
>ERZ773146.2026-NODE-2026-length-14149-cov-5.951823_pt1 | contig 14149 bp, 10 predicted proteins | sample MGYA00580847_ERZ773146 | MGnify/ENA primary metagenome ERZ773146 (study PRJEB29015, sample SAMEA2737830) | human gut metagenome | biome: human gut; feature: human-associated habitat; material: faeces | place: China | collected 2012 ...
AAACCGTCCGTTGGTACCTCGATAACCAAAAATGGATCGATAACGTTACATCCGGCGAGTATCAGAGGTATTATCAGGATATGTATCAAAAAAGGTAAGCAGGCAGGAAAACCGACACATTATAGCCATGAAATACTACAAGTTAACACTTTATGCATGGTTATTATGGACATGTATCGCCTGTCAAAAAAAAGACCAGACGTTCCCTGTTCCAACTTTAAAATCCATACCCTTCGATCCTGTTTTTAATCATAATTCCGAATATATTTTAGTCCTAGGGGACGTACAAGAATACACCGGAAATGCAGTATATGCACCGTATTTCGCATCGACGATCAACTGGATATACTCTCAATATTTACACGGTATAAAAATCAAATACATACTTCAAACAGGGGATATCACTTGGGGTAATCGACCAAGGCAGTATAAGGTATACCAACAATATACAGATTTAATAGCGAAATACATTCCCATGATCGCTTGTGTCGGCAATCATGATTATACGTATGACGAAAAAGGAGAAATCGTCGATCGCTACTCTTCATTATTTACCGAATATATTACTCCCTGCGCGCAAAATTGGCCGATCGCAAGTTACTTTGAACCTAGACGTTTGGAAAATATCGTCGTATCGGGTCAACTGCAGCAAATGCCTTACGACATTCTTTGTCTCGAATTCGGACCGCGGAGCGAAGTGATCGCATGGGCCAATCGCTACGTTGCCTCCCACCGCGACCGTAAATTCATTTTACTGACCCACGAATTCCTAACCCGGAACGGAGAACGGATCAATAAAGGCTCGTATGCAGAACTTCAACTACGCAACACGTCGTACAGCACTCCTGAACAGTTGTGGCAGAAGCTGATCAAGAACAACGACAATATCCTGTGCGTGTTGTGCGGACATAACGGATTTATGCAACACCTGTTCTCCAAAAATTCAACCGGCAGGGAGGTTGCTCAAATGCTCTTCAATCTGCAATATCAGGCCAACGGAGGAGACGGCTGGATTCAACTGTGGGAGATTCCTGCAGACCGGGATTCCATCCATGTGCAAACTTACAATACCATTCGCAGGACATTTAGTTCTGATCCGGTAGGAACTTTCAAATTCAAATATCGATAAACCTGTATGCAAGCTATCATTTTAGCGGCGGGAATGGGGCGCCGTCTCGCAGAGCTGACGCGTAACAACACCAAATGCATGATCGAGGTCAACGGAGTCAAGCTGATCGACCGTGTACTGACCCAGCTTTCGGCACTTCCTCTCAAACGGGTGGTTTTGGTGATCGGTTACGAAGGAAACAAACTCCGGGAATACGTCGGCACGCAGTACAAAGGGCTCCCGGTTGAATATATCGAAAATCCGATCTACGATAAAACCAATAATATTTACTCGCTGTCGCTCGCATGCAACCAGTTGCAGGAGGACGACACGCTACTCATCGAATCGGATCTGATTTTCGAAGATTCCCTGTTCCGGATGATTCTCGAAAGCCCCGATCCAAACGTCGCACTGGTCGATAAATACGAAAGCTGGATGGACGGTACGATGGTTCGGCTGGACGAGGAGAACAACATCGTGAACTTCATCCCCAAAAAAGCATTCAAATACAGCGATACGGATTTTTATTATAAAACCGTCAATATCTATAAATTCAGCAAGGATTTTTCATCCAATCACTACGTACCCTTCCTAAAGGCTTATACCCGGGCGCTCGGAAACAACGAATACTACGAGCAGGTCCTCCGGGTAATCACCCTATTGGAATCTTGCGATTTTAAAGCCCTCCCGCTCAATGGCCAGAAATGGTATGAGATTGACGACGTGCAAGACCTGAAGATCGCCGAGACACTTTTCGCTTCTACAGACGACAAACTGCGCAAATACCAGCAGTGTTACGGAGGCTATTGGCGATTCCCATCTCTGCTGGATTTCTGCTACCTGGTCAATCCTTTCTTTCCTTCGCAAAGAATGGTCGAGGAGATGCGGGCGAATTTCGACACGCTATTGCGGGAGTATCCCTCGGGAATGGGCGTTAACTCCCTGTTGGGCGCTAAGTATTGCGGAATCAAACAGGAACAGGTCTGTGTCGGAAACGGTGCGGCCGAACTGATCAAAAGCCTCATGGCCCGGATTCAGGGTCAGATTGGGGTTATCTACCCTACTTTCGAAGAGTATCCCAACCGCAGAGAGAAAGAGTCGATCGTCGCGTTCGTCCCTTCGAACAAGGATTTTAGATATACCGCTGATGAACTGATCGCCTTCTTCGACGGGAAACAGATAGAGGCCTTGCTACTGATCAACCCAGACAATCCTTCCGGCAACTTTATTTCGAAAGAATGTGTGCTTTCGCTGGCCGAATGGTGCACCAACCAAAGTATACGGCTGGTCGTCGACGAATCGTTTGTGGATTTTTCAGACAACTATGCACAAAATTCCCTGCTCGAAAGCGAAATCCTCGAACGCTATCCGACAATGGTGGTCATGAAAAGCATCTCGAAATCCTACGGGGTACCCGGCTTGCGGCTCGGGATCATGGCATCGGCAGACAAAGAACTGATCGATGCGACAAAGAGGGATGTCGCGATCTGGAACATCAATTCTTTCGCAGAATTCTACATGCAGATATTCGGCAAATACGAAGGGGATTACCTAAAAGCCTGTGAAAAATTCATCGCCGAGCGAAACCGCTTTTACACCGCGCTGCAACAAGTAAAATTCCTCAGGGTTATCCCCTCCCAAGCCAACTATTTCCTGTGCGAAGTAACCGGAAAATACACCGCATCGGAACTGACGCGCATCCTGCTAGAAAAAGCCAATATCCTCATAAAAGATTGTTCCTCAAAATGCGCTTTCTCCGGAAAACAATATGTGAGAATCGCAATTAGAAATCAGCAGGACAATGACAAATTGGCCACAGCACTTATCACACTGTCGTTATGAAAATCATTTCCGCCCAGCAAATAGCAGGATTGGCCATATCCCCTGTGGAGTGCCTGCAATGGATAGAGTATTGCTTCAGAATAAAATACAACAGTGTATTACCCCCGAAGATCAGTATACATGCTCCGGGCGAAGTGTTTTTTAACACAATGCCATGCTATCTGCCTGCTCCGGAAAGTTTTTTCGGCGCGAAACTAGTTTCGCGATTCCCCAACCGGACTCCGGCCCTTCAGAGTGAAATCCTCTTATACGATGCAACTAGCGGGGAACTGCTGGCACTACTCGACGGAGACTGGATCACGGCTATGCGGACAGGAGCCGTAGCCACATTGGCAATTAAAATGCTGCGCTCCACCCAAGCCACCGTTTATGCATTCATGGGACTGGGGAATACAGCCAGAGCTACGTTAAGCTGCCTTCTGGAAAGCTCTCCGACAGAAACTTTTCATGTAAAACTGCTGGCATATAAACATCAAGAAGAATCCTTTATAGAACGGATGAGCCAATACAACAACGTCCGGTTCACGATATGTCAGTCAACTCAGGAATTAATCACGGAATCCGATGTCATAGTCTCATGCATCACCGTAGCAACCGATTTAATCGGTCGTGACGAATGGTTCAAGGAAGGAGTTTTAGTAGTACCGGTACATACCCGCGGTTTTCAAAATTGTGATCTTTTTTTCGATAAAGTCTATGCTGACGACACACAACATGTCAATAACTTCAAATATTTCAATCGATTCCAGAAATTCGACGAAATGAGCCAAGTCTTACTGCACAAAAGTCCTGGACGCGAAAATAACACGGAACGTATCCTCTCTTATAACATAGGAATCGCCCTACACGACATATATTTTGCATCTGAAATCTATAAACGGACTATCAATAATACACCTGTATTGAAATGGGAAAAACCTCAAACTAAATTTTGGGTTTAACACAACATTCGAAGTGATCCTCCAAAAAATAAAGAATCACAAAACCATTGTCAAAAATACGGGATACCTCTCCATCATCGAGGTCATCCGGATGGCAATGCCGTTTATCGCGCTGCCTTATGTGTTGAAAACAATCGGAGCGAGTAACTACGGACTGGCCGTATTCGCACAAACGATCATCTCGTATTTCAGCATTTTCATCAATTTCGGGCTGGATGTTTCCGCCGTAAAAGACGTATCGATCAACCGGAACGATCCCAAGACGCTCAACGCGATCGTCTCTTCCGTATTGCTGATCAAATTCGTCCTGTTTTGCCTTGCGTTCGCCGTGCTGCTCCTGGGAATCGCGGTCATTCCTTTCATGCACGAATACAAAACATTGTTTCTGGCCGCTTTCCTGACCTGCCTCTCCGAGGTACTTTTCCCCATTTGGTTCTATCAGGGGATTGAAAAGATGGAATTCCTGACGTTCATCCGAACGTCGTCGATCCTGTTCTACACAATAACGGTATTTATTTTCGTCCGCCAAACGGACGATTACACGAATGTCGTTCTCCTGCAATCACTTGGCAATTTACTGGCCGGAGGAATATCGGCTTTCTGTATCCTTAAAGTTGCGAAAATCCGGCTGGTCTTCCCGCAATGGGATATGCTCGTGACGACGTTTCGGGAAAGTATGCTTTTCTTCGTTTCCCGTCTCTCCGTCGTACTGAACAACAATATGGCGAAAACCATCAGCGGCATGGTCTTTTCGATGCATTTCGTCGCCGCCTTCGATTTAGCGCAGCGGATCGCGACGGTAGCGTTAGTTCCGGCCCAAATGCTCAACCAAGCCGTATACCCGCATCTGGCCAAAACGAAAAACAAAATCTTTGCAAACAAGTTCTTATACCTGAATGTATTGCTTTCGTTTTGCGTAAGTACCGTCGTATACATCCTGGCTCCGTATGCCATCCGTTATTTCAGCGGCACCCAGTTGCCCGAAGCCGTCACCCTGACGCGGATTCTATGCCTGTGGATTTTCTGCGGCGGTATCACAACTTATATCGGTTCTCCCGTACTGGTGTCGTTCGGACATCCGAAACAGTTCAACGTCAGCGTACTGCTCTCCACAGCCGCACTGTTTGTCTGCTACGGTGTGCTGTACCTTTGCAACTTACTGACCATTTACAACTTTGCATTAGCCCTGTTCATCTCGGAATGCACCATTCTGATATACCGGCTCTACTATTGTTATCACTACAAGATTTTCTCTTTCCATGGACGAACTCCGGCAGCGCTATAATCCCGAAGGCTCTCTGTTACGCCGGCACCAACTGAGGATGCTGGAAATACTCAAAGAGATCGACCGCATTTGTCAAAAGCACAGGATCGACTATTGGCTCTCTTCCGGAACATTGCTGGGAGCGGTTCGCCACGGTGGTTTCATTCCCTGGGACGACGATCTGGATATCGAAATGGAGAGGAAAGATTACCTGAGGTTGCTCCAACTCCTCCCGGAAGAGTTAAACGATGCCTACCTGCTGCAAACGCACGGCACAGATCCCGGTTTCATATCCACCTACGCCAAAATACGGGACAAGTATTCCGCAATCACTGAACACGAGGAAGATATCAACTACCGGTACAAAGGTATCTTCATCGATATCTTCCAGATGGAAGTCACCTCTTATCCTTTGGTTCGCTTCGCCGCCGCGCTACACCGCCGACTGGTGTACAAATACAATCGCGTGCCCTATGCAGGAAACGGATTCAGGAAGTTCCAGATGCAGATAAACTATACCCTGCTGACCCAATTGCTGTACCCTTGCCTGCGGACAGCGGCACGGATCGGGCGGAACAAGGAAGTGATGCACCATACGTACGGCACCTGTTTTTTAACGCCCCGGTATAAATCGGATATTTATCCGCTGTCGAAATTACAGTTCGAGGATCAACAGTTTCCCGTTCCGGGCAACACCCATGCCTATCTGACCAAGATGTTCGGCGATTATATGCGGCTGCCCGATTCGATTCAGCCTCATACGACGTCCGTAAAGATTGACGATCAGAACTAAACCGGTGCCTTCCGCATACGTGGAATTACAGATAAGAATACATGCAAATCGTCCACATTAATTATTCAGACAAAACGGGTGGGGCTGCTATCGCGGCTTTTCGCCATAACGAAGCGTTGAACCGGGCGGGGATTTCTTCCTCCATGCTGGTTGCGGAAAAAACGACCCACACCCCATCGGTCCACCAACCGACGGGCTACAAACACTGCATTGTATTCCGCAACTACTTTCAGCGCTACTATCCCCTACTGTGGCTGTACAAGGAGCATCCATATGCACTATGGTCGTTCAATAACATCGGTTACGATCTGGCTAGAGAAGAGTGTGTCCGGTCGGCGGACGTAATCATCCTACATTGGATCAACGGCGGTTTCTTGTCGGTGAAGGGCGTAGAACGACTTCTAAAATTGGGTAAACCAGTCATTTGGTTCATGCACGACATGTGGCCGTTAACAGGAGGGTGTCACCACTCCTTCGAATGCACAAAATACATGACGCACTGCGGGGCCTGCAACATGTTTCACGATCACGCCGGGCACAATAAAATGCGCGATTTAAGCTACATCCAACATCAACGCAAGCTGTCGAAATGGGGAAAATACCCCAATCTGATCATCGTAGCCCCGAGCCATTGGCTAGCCCGCTGTGCACAACACAGCGCACTGTTCGGCTCCCTTCGGATACATGTCGCCCCCAATGTGATCGATACCACAAAATACCGTCCCCACTCCGCAAGTGCCTGCAGGGATTTATTGGGCCTCCCCCGTGACAAGAAAATCATCCTGTTCGTAGCGGATCAGGTTCAGGCAGTCTACAAAGGGTGGCCCTACCTGCAATCGGCCCTGCAGCATCTCGATAAAGAGACGACCGAATGCCTCGTTTTAGGAAATTGCGACCAAAAATACATCTCGGACAACGTCCCCCTGAAAACCCATTTCACAGGGTTGTTGAAAGATGATTACTCCATGATCCTGGCTTACAATGCGGCAGACGTACTGGTAACGCCGTCCCTGGCCGACAATTTCCCGAACGTACTGTTGGAATCGCTCTCCTGCGGCACTCCCGCCGTCGGTTTCGACGTGGGGGGCATTCCCGATCTGATCGTTCACAAGGAGACAGGCTATTTAGTCCGTTACCAGGATGCCGGGGATCTCGGCCGGGGGATCAACTGGGTACTGACCGAAGCGGACTCGGCTAAATTGTCGGTGCAGTCGCGCGCGCATATCGAGACCCAATGCTCTTACGAGAAAGTCCGGGAGTACTATTCACAAATGCTCTCGGGTACCGGAGATTTCGTATTCTAAGTTTTATGCTCACCCCGGAAAGATTAACCGTATCCAGGCAAACCGTCATGAACGGCGTGAGTTTTTTGCTGCTGTTCACGCTGATGACGGCCAAATATCCCGTTATTTTCTCTTTTCTGCCTTTCTTGTTTGTGCCAGGAGAGCTTATCATCGTTGCCGTAGTGACGGTAATGTCCTTTTCTCTATTGGGCAGAAGCCGAATTTCGTACGGCTACAAATCGGTGCAGATGCTGATCCTAGTCCAGTTCGCAATCTGGATGGGGTATTATATTTTCCGGCAGGAGAGCGCTTACCTGTCGCAAATCGGGACCTGCATCTTTGTCGAGATCGTATATCTCTATATCGTCAATTTCACATCAGTCAGGAGCTTTGTAAAAATTTACATTTATATCGTCACCGCCGTCGCCGTCGCAGGGATGTTGGCATTCTTCGGCGTACTGACCAACGTCTTGCACCCGCTCTTCGAGTATCAGAATATGGACGGTCGTACCGGATACTTTTTCGGATTAACCTGCACCAACACCTACGCCGGGAATTTTATCCGCTATTCCGGAATTTTCGACGAGCCGGGTGCCATGGCCAACTGGGGAATGTGGGCTCTACTGCTCAATAAACTGGTTTTGAAAAACAAGAGAATAGAACTTGCATTGGCCATCAGCCTGATATTTACATTTTCCATGGCCTATTATATTCAGATGGCATTTTACCTCCTATTTTTTCACATCCGTTCATGGAAGCAAATCGGGATAGGTTTAACCATAGGAGGCCTGTTCGTAATGATCGCCAACTCTGCCAAAGACACCGAGTACCAAATCATCTACGACGCGTCTATCGCCCGATTCGAACGGAACGATTCCGGAGAAATCAAAGGGGACACCCGCCGACAAATCATCCAGGATACTAAAAAAGTATTCCTGCAGGCCCCGTTGATCGGCGTAGGTCCGACCCGGTATCAGCAAATCATCGATAACGGCACCATGCTGGAAGCAAATTTGTTCGCTCCGCTGGCCCGCGACGGTGTCATCGGGACACTGGGGATCTATCTATTCTTCATTTTCCTGCTGATTTACGGACTCAGGCATCCCGAATACCTCAAATATTGGATCATCCTGTTCTTGGGTTTTTATCAGCGCAATGCCGGGCTTAGTGTCTATTACGTCGTTCTGTCGATCGTCCTGTATGCCGCGTTCCTGGATGATTACCTGAACAGCAAAACCTCCTGTCCGAACATCAAACCCCAATTCAATGAAACCGGTCGTATCCATAGTAACTGTTGTATTTAACGGGGAAGCGGAATTAGAATCCACGATCCGGAGCGTAATCGGCCAGACTTATTTTCCCCAAATCGAATATATCATTATCGACGGGGGAAGTACAGACGGGACCACCAGTATCATCAAACGATACGAACAATATATCACTCGGTGGGTCAGCGAACCGGATAAAGGAATTTACGATGCGATGAACAAAGCGGTTGGGATGGCCAGGGGCGAATGGATCAACTTTATGAACTGCGGTGATATGTTTGCCCGCGATACTGTGCTGGAGAATATCTTCAGCAAAGAGATCCCGGATTCAATCTCTTTCCTCTATTCGGATTACCTCATCAAGACCAAACACCGGACACTGCGCTATACCGCCTCTTTCGAACGGGGAGTACTGCTCCACCAATCGGTCATCTACCGCAAGTCCCTGCACGAGCGGTTCGGCTTCTACCTCATTACGCCTAAAATTATCATTTCCGACTACTTGTTTTTTTGCTTGGTTCCAGTCGCAGAGGTGTGCAAAGTGAACGGAATCATTTCGGAAAACGACGCTTACGGAGTCTCTTCCGGAAGGTGGCTTACGGCACAGAAATTATGTGCCGATGTCATTTTCCGCCGGATATCCATGAGCAAACTAATCCGGGAATGGAGGCTGACCCAGATCAAAGGGGTTGTCAAAACGATCATCTTCTACCGCTACTGGAAATAAAATAATTCCTATGATCGATATATTGCTCTCCACCTACAATGGAGAGAAATATTTGTCCGAATTGTTGGATTCGCTGTTGAACCAAAGCTATTCGGAATGGAAGTTATGGATCCGGGATGACGGTTCTTCCGACTCCACGGTCCGCATTCTCGACCACTACCGACGGAGCTACCCGAACAGAATCAACTTGATACAGAGTCCGGCGGGAAATATCGGTGCAACAAAATCGTTCGAAATTCTGCTACGGCAAACTCTATCGGAATACATAATGTTCTGCGACCAAGACGACATCTGGCTGCCAGACAAGATTAAAATCACCTTCGAAGCCTTCCGCAACCTGGAACAGCACTATCCGGACAAACCGTTGATGGTATTCACTGATTTACTGCTGTGTGACTCCGACCGACACATCCTGCATTCCTCTTTTATCCGCTATCAGAACATGAATCCGTTAGCGGTGCATAATCCCTGGAGCAGCATGGCAATGAGCGTCGCCCCTGGCTGTACAATGATGATCAACCGAAAAGCAGTAGCCGTGTGTTTGCCGATTCCCGCATTCCTCGTACATGACCACTGGATCGTAAACAATATCGCATTCCACGGGAAATGCGAGTTCGTTGACATTCCGACTATCTGCTATCGTATTCATGGAGATAATTGCATAGGAATCAATAATATAGACAAGAAATACCTGTTTTCAAAAATCAAAAACATATTGCAGACGCGCACTCATTATGTAAAGGATATGAAAACCTATCCGTTCCACGTCAACATCATACGTGTCCTGAGTTACAAATTCAAATTCAACCTGTATCGGTTGCTCGGATTCAGGTTATACAAATAATTCCTGCGATTTCGGATTCAGACGGCAAATAGCTTGTTATGAAGGATTTCAAGCCTAATCATCCCGGTCCAAGCACAGAAATCCGCATATCCGTTTTCTGTCATCTTCTTCTAATTTTCACATGAAACATGTTGCGATTTTAGGTTGCGTCGGCATCCCTGCCAATTACGGCGGTTACGAAACCTTGGCCCAGAATCTCGTCGAAGGCAAACAGAGGGAAGACATCCAATACGTCGTCTACTGTTCGTCCAAAGCCTATTCGGTCAAAATGAAAGAATACCACGGCGCACGGTTGGTTTATTGCCCGTTCAAGGCGAATGGGTGGCAAAGCCCAATTTACGATGCATTGACTTACGTCCATGCCTATTTCACCTGCGACACGATCGTGACCCTGAGCAGTATGGGTAGTTTTGTCGTACCTCTTCTGCGGATATTTGGCAAACGGCGTATTATAGCCAATTACGACGGCATGGAACTACACCGGGACAAATGGGGACTACTACCGCGCATCGTAATCAGAATATCCCAAAAATGCACTTCATGGTTCGCCTCGTACCACATTGCGGATAACGACGCGATAGCCCCAATTCTGAAAGAGTCGTACGGAGTCGAGAGCAAGATTATCGAATACGGAGGAGACAACGCATTTCCGGTCAAAGACGATATTGTCCTACGTTCAAAATACAACCTCGAACCGCAATCTTATTATTTCAACGTCGCACGGATAGAACCCGAAAATAACATCGACAAGATATTATCCGCTTTCGAGAAATTGTCCGATAAACAGCTCGTCTTGGTAGGAAACTGGCAAAAAAACGATTACGCGAAAGATCTCTACCAGCGTTACTCAAATACGGCAAACATCAAATTGTTCAATCCGATCTACGCCCCGGACGAAATCAACTTACTGAGAAGCAACTGTAAAGTCTACATTCACCCGCACAGCGTAGGAGGCACTAATCCTTCATTGGTCGAAGCCATGTCGCTGGGACTTCCAATAATTACATTCGACGTCATTTTCAACCGCACGACGACCGAAAACAAAGCGCTATATTTCAAAACGGCTGATGCCCTACGTGAAACGATCCTAACATTGCGGGACGAACAGGTGTCGGCAGTGGGAAATAGCATGCTGGAAATCGCCAGAAGGCGATATCGATGGGCGACAATTATAGCGAAATACGAGGAGTTATATTGACACACGTAAGACGTGCCCTTTCGGGGCGACCGTTTTTTTAAACAAGACTGATGGCGATCAAAAAATTATTATCCCTTCCGCCCAACCTGTTGAATTATTTTCATAAGATCGAATCTTTAGATCGGCGGGAATGGTTTTGTACTTCGGATCCGACTGGCAGAAAACTCGGATCGGGAGGTGGTACTACATGGCTACTAAAGCAATGGGAACACTCCAAACCTGAACTTCGGAACGATCGCGACATACCGAACAAGCGAATCATCCTCCACGCAGGAGGCCAAAGCCGCCGGCTGCCAGCTTATGCTCCTTCCGGGAAAATACTCACCCCCATCCCCGTTTTCCGTTGGGCACGCGGACAACGCATCGACCAGAACCTGCTCGAACTGCAACTACCGCTGCTCGAGCAAATGATCAGCGAAGCGCCCCGAAACATCAACACCCTGATCGCCAGCGGCGATGTCTATATCCGCTCGACACAACCTCTGGCTCCGATCCCGGATGTGGATATCGTCTGCTACGGACTTTGGGGCGATCCCTCTCTCGCAACCAACCACGGCGTATTCATCTCGGACCGAAACTCCCCGAATACGCTCAAATACATGCTCCAGAAGCCATCCGTAACGGTGCTGGACGAACTGATCGAGAGCCATCTTTTCCTGATGGATATCGGCATATGGCTGCTCAGCGACCGGGCGGTCGAATTGTTGATCCGCAAATCGCACAACCGGCCCGACGGAGAGATCGGATACTACGACCTGTACAGCGATTTCGGGCTCGCCCTGGGCGAAGAACCTTCACGTCCCGATCCGGAGATCGGGTCCCTCTCGGTCGCTATCCTGCCGCTCGAAGGCGGCGAATTCTACCATTACGGCACCAGCCGTGAACTGATCTCCTCTACCCTCGCCCTGCAAAACCTGATTGCAGACCAGCGGGAGATCAAACAGCGCAAAGTCAAACCGCATCCCGCCATTTTCACCCAAAATGCCGACGTCGATCTCACCTTCACCTCGGGGAATGCCCAGGTCTGGATTGAAAACAGTTGCATCGGAAACGGCTGGCATCTTTCGGATCATCACATCCTCACAGGTATTCCCGAAAACAACTGGCAGATCAACATCCCCGCCGGCGTATGCGTGGACATCGTCCCGGTCGGGGAGCGGCAATACGCCGTACGCCCGTATGGCTTCAACGATCCGTTCAAAGGCGATGTCCGGGCCGAGGAAACCGTATGGATGGGGAACAAACTGACGGATTGGTGTAAAGAACGTAACCTGGCATTCTCCGCATGCGGCGAAACCGGAACCGACCTGCAGAATGCACCGCTATTTCCACTCTGCGACTCGGCCCGGGAGATTGAAACGGTATTGAGGTTTATGATCGGGGAACCGGGCGAAGGGTCCGGCAGGCAACTTTGGCTGGAACGGGAAAAGTTATCGGCAGACGAGATTTCAAACCGGGCGAACCTGGTCAGGTTATATGCCCAAAGAGATTATTTCCGCAGCCGCAACCTGCCGATGCTGGCCGCAAACTACCGCAAAAGCGTCTTTTACCAGTTGAATCTGGACGATGCCGCCCGCCAATATGCAACACACGGTTTACCCCTTCCCGCGGAATTGTCCGAACAGGAATCCCCGTTGGTTCGGATGCACGACCTGATGTTCCGGTCCAAGGCCATACAGCAGGAACAACCCGGACAGGCCGACGCCTACGAACGACAAGCGTTCGGCCTGCTCAGTGAAACCATCATCCGCACGGCGGCCGGACGGAAACGGGAACCCCGGCTCACGATCCATCCCGACCAGATCGTCTGGAGCCGTTGCCCGGTGCGTATCGATCTAGCCGGCGGATGGACGGATACTCCGCCGCAATGTTTTCTCGAAGGAGGCCATGTCGTCAACATCGCCATCGAACTGAACGGACAGCCGCCGATCCAGATTTATATCAAACCATGCAGGGAATTCCACATCGTTTTCCGCTCGATCGACCTCGGCAATGCAGAACGGGTTCGCACCTGGGAAGAGCTGCAACAATTCACGACGGTCGGTTCCCCGTTCTCCATCCCGAAAGCCGCCGTAGCGCTCGCCGGATTCCTGCCCCGGTTCTGCTCCCGGTCGTATTCCTCACTCGAAGCCCAACTCAAAGAGTTCGGTTCAGGATTCGAAGTCACGCTGCTTTCGGCCATTCCGGCCGGATCGGGACTGGGTACCAGCTCTATCCTCGCCGCGACGGTACTGGGCGCATTGAATGATTTTTGCGGGCTCGCCTGGGATAAAAACGACATTTGCCAGCAATCGCTTATCCTGGAGCAACTGCTCACCACCGGAGGCGGATGGCAGGATCAGTACGGCGGCGTCTTCCACGGCGTGAAATTGCTGCAAACAGTACCCGGAACAGGACAGACCCCGGCTATCCGGTGGACTCCGAACTTCCTCTTTTCCGATCCGGCCCACAAGGAGTGCCACCTGCTTTATTACACCGGCATCACCCGGGTGGCGAAAAACATCCTTGCGGACATCGTTCGGAATATGTTCCTGAACACCACGGAACAGCTCGATTTGCTGTACGCGATGAAACAACACGCCCTCGAAACTTTCGACGCGATCCAGGCGGGGGATTTCGACCGACTGGGACACCTGGTCGGAAAAACATGGGAGCAGAACAAACGACTCGACGCCGGAACCAATCCTCCGCAAGTCGATGCCATCATCGACCGGATCAAAGACTATATCCTCGGCTGTAAATTACCCGGAGCCGGCGGAGGGGGCTACCTCTACATGATTGCCAAAGACCCCGGGGCCGCACGGCGGATCCGCGAAATCCTGACCCGGAACCCGCCGAACGACAAGGCCCGGTTCGTCGAAATGACCATCTCGACGACAGG
>ERZ773146.2054-NODE-2054-length-14064-cov-6.814191_pt1 | contig 14064 bp, 9 predicted proteins | sample MGYA00580847_ERZ773146 | MGnify/ENA primary metagenome ERZ773146 (study PRJEB29015, sample SAMEA2737830) | human gut metagenome | biome: human gut; feature: human-associated habitat; material: faeces | place: China | collected 2012 ...
TCTTAATTGCATTCCTTTACATTCAGTGTTAGAATTTATATTATTGCTCTAAAATTTTTTACTGCAAAAATAAACAGGGATAAAAGGATAAAGATACTATGTTTCAGATTTTTGTTGACTCGGCAGCCAATCTGCCGGCTGTAACTGCAAAACAATACGATATTAACGTGATTTCTTTCGTCAATCTTGTTGACGGCAAAGAGATTACCTGTTTTGACCCGGATCTTTCACCAGAGGAAGAACGTCAGAAAGGAACCGAATACTATCAGGCCATGAGCAGGGGCTGCGAAATCAAAACCGGACTGATCAGCACTGCTGCCTTTGAGGAAGCATTTCGAAGCGCACTCGAAGCAGACCAGGATGTATTATATTTCTCACTGAGTAAAAATATCAGTGGTACTTACAATTCTGCAAGATTAGCTTCGGAAGAGCTGTTAGATGAATTCGGAGAGAAACACAAGATTCGTCTGGTCGACTCTCTCAATGCCTCACTTGCCCAGGGAATCCTTGCCATCTATGCAAGCGAGATGCGTACCAAAGGAATGTCTGTGGATGAGATCGCTGATACTCTGGAATATTATGTTGGAAAAATGAACGGAGTCTTCACTGTCGGGGATTTAAAATATCTTTCCCGCACCGGAAGAATCAAAGGAAGCGTTGCCACCATCGGAAATGTTCTTAAGATCAAACCAATCTTACGTGGAAACAAAGATGGCTATATCGTTTCTTACAAGAACTGTCGCGGACGTAAATCCGCACTGAACGAACTGGTCAATCTGGTCTGTAACAACATTGTAGAGCCAGAAAAGCAGATTCTCGGGATCGCACATGCAGATGCATATGAAGATTCGCTTTACATCATGGACAAGATCCAGCAGAAAATCAAAGTGCGTGATTTTATAAATACTTCTTATGATTTCTGTACCGGAAGCCATGTCGGACCGGATACGATTGCACTTTTCTTTATTGGAAAGGACAGGGAACTTTCATAAAATATATAGATAATAAAAGAGGAACAGCAGGTGGCAATATACATGCCACCTGCTGTTCCTCTTCATTTATAAATCTGCCCGTTTTTTCAAAAACTTCTGAAATACCTCATTGACTAAAATCCAATGTGCAAATCAAGAAAACCAGGAAGAAAATATCCCTGTGGGTGCTTACATACCGGACACAATGCAGGTGCTTCTTTTCCTTCGTAGATGTGACCGCAATTTGTACAGATCCATTTTTTTGTTCCATCCGCATTTTCACACATATAAAACGTATTATTCTCCAGGCTGTCTGCAATCTTACGGAATCTTTGGCTATGTGCTGCTTCTATCTCTGCAATCTGCTGAAATGTTGCTGCTACCTCAAAGAATCCTTCCTGTTTCGCTACATCTGCAAATGCCGGATACACATCCTCCGCCTCTTCCTGCTCATTATGTTCTGACGCACGCAACAGCTGAACCAGAGTCTTCGTCTCATCTACCGGATAACTTCCATCAATAAAGATATTCGTTCCTGATGCTTCTTTTAACAATTCATAGTATCTTCCCGCATGTGCCCGCTCCTGATCTGCTGTGTATAGGAAAATGTCTGCAATTGCAGGTTTTCCTTCTTTCCGTGCCTGCTCCGCCGCAAATGTATAACGGTTTCGCGCCTGTCCCTCTCCTGCGAACGCACGCATCAGATTTTGTTTTGTCTTGCTTTCTGAAAATAAAACAGCCATGTCATATACTTCCTTTCTTCAAATCTTCTACTCGTTTCTAAAAACTAAATTCATCCAAATCAGTATATGTCATGACTGGTTTATTAATTCACCTGTCCCAAATATTCATAGAATTTTTGTAACTGTTCTTATTTAGTTAAATCCGATAAGTCTTCTCGCAACCGTATACGCAAGTGAAGACACTCTTCTTCCTGATCTTCCCGGAAGATTCATCGTCTGTCCAAGAATTCCATAACGTATCTTCATATAAGTCCTATAATCTTTTTTCTTCAGATAAGCCCACAGTTCTTTCTTCTTCTCAAGATTCTCTTTCTTCTTAGAGCGAATGCATAAAATAGAAGAAACTGTCATCATGATTGCCAAATAATTCACCATATATTTTCTCAGCTTCTTGCTTCCGATCAGACGAAGCTCATACATGGAGATCATTTTCTTCGTTACGAAAAGCTGCTGGTCGATTCTGCTGATCATCACCTTCTCATTGACTGACTGATCCTCACGTCCGATGAAATATCTGTAAAGATCTACATTCATGTAATAAAGTGTACGTACATGTGGCAACGGATAATATACATAAATATTATCTACATAAAATGTATGCTTCGGTAATTCCAGCTGACAAAGCTTAAGCATCTCTGTACGGTAAATTACAGAATGCATCAAGATATACTGATCCAGACGGAAATGTCCGATATCCTCCCATTTAAAAATCTGATTCTCCGGAAGAACGTTATCGTAACGAATGACTTTCTTATGCGTCATGCCAACCTTCTCATATACATAGTTCGCAATGACCATATCTACTTCAGACTCATCTTTTACAAATCCTTTGATCGTATCAAGGACCTTCAGCAATGCTTCCTCGTCTACCCAGTCATCACTGTCTACAACCTTAAAATACTTTCCTGTCGCATGCTCCAGTCCACAGTTCACTGCATCTCCGTGTCCACCGTTCGGTTTCGCAACTGCTTTTACGATCGTCGGATATTTTTCCTGATATCGCTCTGCGATTTCCTGAGTTCCGTCTTTTGAACCGTCATTCACTACAATGATCTCAACATCCTCGCCCCCAACAAGAATAGAATTGATTGCCTTTTCCATATATGCCTCTGAGTTATAACATGGAATTGCAAATGAAATATATTTCATGGTTTTTCCTCCATTTTAAAATGCCGCCTACGGCGTCGCTTCCTTTTCTTTTACGCTCATTATATCATCTTTTCGACTTATTGTTGTAAATTTTCTTTTTTTCAGCTATAGTAATAACGAATCATTAATATATTATTGAGTTCTTAGAATATATTGACAACAGAAATCGACTATCTCAACTTAAACTAAAGGAGAAACTTTATGAAGAAGAATGCAATCGTCGGACAGTCCGGCGGACCAACCGCAGTTATTAATGCCAGCCTTTATGGGGTTGTTTACGAAGCACTGAACCGTGAGGATGTCATTGGAACAATTTATGGAATGATCAACGGAATCGAAGGTTTCCTGAACGAGAATATGATGGATATGAAACCTTTAGAAGTGAACGGTGAACTTGAACTGATCAAGACAACACCGGGATCTTATCTTGGTTCCTGCCGTTACAAACTTCCGGAAGACCTGACAGACGCTGTCTATCCGCAGCTCTTTGAGAAATTTGAGAAGTACAATATCGGTTACTTCTTCTACATCGGTGGAAATGATTCCATGGATACAGTAAGCAAGCTTTCCCGCTATGCTGAGACTGTAAACAGCGAGATCCGTTTCATCGGAATCCCTAAGACGATCGACAATGACCTTGTCCTTACAGACCACACACCGGGATTCGGAAGTGCTGCCAAATATGTAGCGTCCACTGTTCGTGAGATTGCGATCGACGCTTCTGTTTATGATAATAAAAAATCCGTTACAATCGTTGAGATCATGGGACGTCATGCCGGATGGCTGGCCGCTGCCAGTGTCCTTGCCCGTAAATTCGAAGGCGACAATCCGGTTCTCATCTATCTTCCGGAAGTTGCATTTGATCAGGAACAGTTCCTTGCAGATGTTCAGAAAGCTTTCGAGCATACTTCCAACCTGGTTGTATGTATTTCTGAAGGAATCAACGACGGAAATGGTAAGTTTGTCTGCGAGCTTGCAAGTGATGTAGGCGTAGACACATTCGGACATAAAATGCTGACAGGCTCCGGAAAATATCTGGAAAACCTCGTGAAAGACCGCCTTGGCGTAAAAGTTCGTTCTATCGAACTCAATGTCAACCAGCGTTGTTCTTCCGCTATGCTCTCTGCAACAGACGAGAAAGAAGCGATTGCTTCCGGTTCTTTCGGTGTACAGACTGCACTGAAGGGAACAACAGGAATGATGATTGCCTTCCACCGTACAGACGATGCGGATTACCACATTACTTACGCTCCGGAAGATGTAAATCTCATCTGTAATCAGGAGAAAACAGTTCCTTTAGACTGGATCACAGGAAATGGTTCCGATATCGGACAGCAGTTCATTGACTATGCACTGCCTCTCATCCAGGGTTCTGTAAAAGTACCGGAAGAAGGCGGACTGCCGAGATTTGCTTATAGGAAATGTAACTGTTCAGAGCCAAGCAAAATTTCATAAAACAGGTATAAAATGCTTGCATTTTTAAGACTGTTTTTGAAATTTTATTTGGCGGATACGCCACACCGACGAAATGCGTAGCATTTTGGAGGTTAGCTCTGAACAGTTACCTTGATTTATTTTATTTTTTCCGTCTCTTTTTTATTCCTTTTGATTCCATTTTCAATTCTTTATAATCAAAAAAGAAAGCGGCTAAAGTTCACTGTAATCAAGTAAACTCTATCCACTTTCTCTTATCTTTTTATTTTTCAGGACAGCTTACAATCTTCTGTAAAACATAACAACTTTATTCCTCTGTTGTTTCCTGCTCAGTTGTCTCAGAAACTGATCCTTCCTCTGATTTTTCAGACTCATCTTCATCAGAAATCTCAACTTCTTCACCGTCGATCTCGGCAGAAGCCTTTCTCACCTTCGCAACGCTTGCTACAGTGTCATTTTCCTTCAGGTTGATCAGTTTTACACCTGATGTGATTCTGCCGTAAACAGAGATATCAGAGCACTTCATACGGATAATAATTCCCTCTGTGTTGATGATCATGATCTCACTGTCTTCATCTACAGCTTTCATTCCGACAACATTTCCTGTCTTCTCTGTGATCTTATAACATTTCACACCTTTACCGCCACGATTCTGACGAGTAAATTCATCCATGTCTGTACGTTTACCCATACCACGCTCAGATACGATCAGCATATCTTTGCCCTGGCTTTCGATCTGCATACCGATCACAACGTCATTATCTGTCAGGTTCATACCACGTACGCCCATAGAAACACGGCCTGTAGAACGTACATCTGTCTCATTGAAACGGATACACATACCGTATTTTGTAACGAGGAAAATATCCTCTGTATTGTCTGTGATCTTAACTTCGATCAGCTTATCATCCTCACGCAGTACGATTGCCGCAAGTCCTGTCTTTCTGACATTTGCATAGTCCTGAATCGGAGTCTTCTTCACAAGACCTTTCTCCGTTGCCATGAACAGATACTTACCTTCTTCATACTCGCGAAGCGGAATAATCGCAGTAATCTTCTCTTCCGGCATCAGCTGGAGTAAGTTAATGATTGCTGTTCCACGCGCAGTTCTTCCTGCCTCCGGAATCTCGTAAGCTTTCAGTCTGTAGACACGGCCTGTGTTTGTAAAGAACATAATGTAATGGTGACTGGTTGTAATAAACAGTTCTCGGATGTAATCATCCTCCAGAGTCTGCATTCCCTTAATACCTTTACCACCACGATTCTGGCTCTTGAATGTGTCCATAGACATTCTCTTGATATATCCGAGTTTTGTCATTGTAATTACGACATTCTCGCGCGGAATCAGATCTTCCATGGAGATGTCAAATTCATCAAATCCAATCTTAGTTCTTCTGTCATCACCGTATTTCTCAGCAATTACAAGAATCTCTTTTTTGATCACACCAAGAAGAAGTTTTTTATCAGCAAGAATTGCTTTATACTCTTCAATCTTCTTCATAAGCTCTGCATATTCAGCTTCAATCTTCTCACGTTCCAAACCTGTGAGTGCACGCAGACGCATGTCTACGATTGCCTGTGCCTGGGCATCACTGAGTCCAAAGCGTTTGATCAATTCTGCTTTTGCTTCCTGAACATTCTTAGAACCACGGATGATGCGGATGACTTCGTCAATGTTATCCAGAGCGATCAGTAATCCTTCCAGGATATGAGCTCTCTCCTGTGCTTTATTCAGGTCATACTGTGTTCTTCTTGTCACAACATCTTCCTGATGACGCAGGTAGTACTGCAACATCTCAAGAAGATTCATAACCTTCGGCTGATTATCAACGAGCGCCAGCATGATCACACCAAATGTATCCTGAAGCTGTGTATGTTTATATAACTGATTCAGAATTACATTCGGATTCACATCACGACGAAGCTCAATACAGATTCTCATACCTTCACGGTTAGACTGGTCACTTAAATCAGTGATTCCATCAATCTTTTTATCTCTTACAAGTTCAGCGATCTTTTCGATCAGACGTGCTTTATTTACCATATACGGAAGCTCAGTAACAATAATTCTGTTCTTTCCGTTCTGCATTGGCTCAATGTTTGTCACCGCACGCACTCTGATCTTACCGCGTCCTGTTCTGTATGCCTCTTCAATTCCTCTTGTTCCAAGGATCTCCGCACCTGTAGGGAAATCTGGTCCTTTCACGATTTCAAGAATTTCCTCGATTGTCGTCTCTTCTTTATCTGCAATCTGATCATCTATGATCTGAACAACTGCTGAAATAACCTCACGCAGATTATGCGGCGGGATATTCGTTGCCATACCTACTGCAATACCTGATGTTCCATTTACCAGAAGATTTGGAAATCTGGACGGAAGTACAGTAGGCTCCTTCTCTGTTTCATCAAAGTTCGGGATAAAATCTACGGTATTTTTGTTAATGTCCGCTGTCATCTCCATGGAAATCCTACTCAGACGTGCCTCTGTATAACGCATTGCAGCAGCGCCATCACCGTCCACTGAACCAAAGTTTCCGTGTCCATCTACAAGAGGATAACGGGTAGACCACTCCTGTGCAAGATTAACGAGAGCTCCATAAATCGAGCTGTCTCCATGAGGATGGTATTTTCCCATCGTATCACCGACAATACGCGCACATTTACGATGCGGTTTGTCCGGTCCATTATTTAATTCTATCATTGAGTACAGAATTCGTCTCTGTACCGGCTTAAGTCCGTCTCTAACATCCGGAAGAGCACGGGCAGCGATTACGCTCATGGCATAGTCGATGTATGAAGTCTCCATCGTCTTTTTCAGATCGACTTCATGGACTTTGTCAAAAATATTGTCTTCCATCACTTGTCTCCTTTTTTCTAGGGTCAGTCTATCATATTCAAAACCTGGCTGGGTTTCGCGTTTTTACGCTCTACACCAGCTCAAAATCTGACTGGGTTTCGCGTTCTTACGCTCCACACCAGCTCAAAAATCTGACGATTTTTTCGCTGGGTTGGCATTTCTAATGCCAACCCAGATAGATTCATCCAATCATGCTTTCAAGTAAACTTGAAACATGCTTGACTGAATCTACCTGTTGTGTCGCTATAACTACTATATATCCAAGTTTTGTACATACTTTGCGTTTTCTTCGATGAATTCTCTTCTTGGTTCTACTTTGTCTCCCATAAGGGTTGTGAAAGTAAGATCGAGCTCGGAAGAGGTCTCATCATCCATCGTTACGCGCAGAAGGATTCTGTGCTCCGGATCCATAGTTGTCTCCCAAAGCTGCTCTGCATCCATCTCTCCAAGACCTTTGTAACGCTGGATCTTATTGTTGCTGTCACGACCAACTTCTGTAAGAATCTGGTTCAGTTCGTCATCGCTGTATGCGTACCATACCTTCTTGTTCTTCTCCAGCTTATACAGCGGCGGCTGCGCAAGATATACATATCCCTCTTTGATCAGATCCGGCATGAAACGATACAGGAATGTCAAAAGAAGTGTACTGATGTGCGCTCCATCGACATCGGCATCGGTCATAATAATAATCTTGTGATATCTCAGCTTACTGATATCAAAATCTTCGTGGATTCCCGTTCCGAATGCTGTGATCATTGCCTTAATCTCAGCATTTCCGTAAATCTTATCAAGACGTGCCTTCTCTACGTTCAGAATCTTACCACGAAGTGGCAGGATTGCCTGAGTTGCACGGTCTCTGGCTGTCTTTGCAGAACCGCCGGCGGAATCTCCCTCGACGATATAGATCTCACACTTGGACGGATCTTTATCTGAACAGTCTGCCAGTTTTCCCGGAAGGGACATTCCCTCAAGAGCTGACTTTCTTCTTGTAAGATCTCTTGCTTTTCTGGCTGCTTCACGGGCACGCTGTGCCATAACAGACTTTTCGATGATCATCTTTGCAACACTTGGATTCTGCTCCAGGAAGATCTCCAGCTGTGTTCTGACGATATTATCAACAGCTCCACGTGCTTCACTGTTTCCAAGTTTCTGCTTTGTCTGTCCTTCAAACTGAGGATCCTCAATCTTGACACTGACAATCGCAGTCAGTCCCTCACGGATATCCTCTCCTGAAAGCTGCTCATTCTCTTTCAGCAGCTTATTTTTCTTGCCATAATCGTTGAATACCTTGGTCAATGCACTTCTGAATCCCGCAATATGAGTACCACCCTCCGGCGTTGTAATATTGTTTACAAAACCGTAAGTAGTCTCATTATAGGAGTCATTATGCTGCATAGCAACCTCAACTGCAACATTATCTTTCATACCTTCACAGTAAATAATCTGCTCATAGAGCGCAGTTTTACTCTTGTTCAGATATGTTACAAATTCTTTAATACCACCTTCATAGTGGAATATATGCTCATGGATCTCTTCCTCACGAAGATCTCTTAAGTGAATCTTCAATCCCTTTGTCAGGAATGCCATCTCACGGAAACGCTGTTTCAGTGTATTATAATCAAATACTGTTTCCTCAAAGATTTCCTTATCCGGAAGGAAAGTAACCTTTGTTCCTCTCATCTCCGGCTCACATTCTCTGTCAACTCTGAGTTTATAGCATACTTTACCACGCTCATAACGCTGTTTATAAATCTTTCCTTCGTTGGCAATCTCTACTTCCAGCCACTCAGAAAGAGCATTAACAACAGATGCACCTACTCCGTGCAATCCTCCGGATACCTTGTACCCTCCACCGCCGAATTTACCACCGGCATGCAGGATTGTAAATACAACCTCAACTGCAGGAAGTCCTGCCTTATGGTTGATTCCTACAGGAATTCCACGCCCATTGTCTGTGACCGTTATCGAATTGTCTTTGTTAATGTCTACCTGAATTTTATCACAGTATCCGGCCAGAGCCTCATCCACCGCATTATCTACAATCTCATAAACCAGATGATGAAGTCCTCTGACGGAAGTGCTGCCAATGTACATACCCGGTCTTTTTCTTACGGCTTCCAATCCTTCCAAAATCTGAATCTGGTCCGCTCCGTATTCAGCGTCAAATTCTGTACCTGATGCACCCATTCTTAAACCTCCTAGTTTTCTTTTGCTACATGTCCACTTTTCACATGGAATATCTTGTTGATAGAAAATCTATGATTTACAAACTCATCCAGTCCCGTACAAGTAATCACCGTCTGTATATCATGAATACTATCCAGTAAATAGTTTTGCCTGTTTTTATCTAATTCAGACAAAACATCGTCTAATAACAGGATCGGCGTATCCCCAATGATCCGCTTCACCAGTTCAATCTCAGCTAATTTCAGCGACAGCGCAGCTGTTCTTTGCTGTCCCTGAGAACCAAATTTTCTAATATCCAAATCTCCTGACAGGAAACACAGATCATCTCTATGAGGACCTACAGACGTACTTTTCATCCGCAGATCCCTCTCCCTGTTTTTCTTCAGAGCCTGCTCCATCGACATCTCACCAATACTTGATTCATAAGTCAATGACAGCCGTTCTTTCCCGCCTGTCAGACGGAAATGAATCTCTGAAATAATCTCATTCACCTGTCGTACAAATTCTTTTCTTCTGTCCAAAACCTTTGTTCCATAAGCAGCCAGCTGCATATCCCAGATATCCAGTGTCTCCAGCAAATGCTGCTGGTTCGAGCCATAGATATCCTTCAAAAGTGAATTACGCTGGTTAATAATACGGTTATAGTTCGAAAGATTGTTCAGATAGATCTTATCAAGCTGGGAAAGCTCAAGATCAATAAATCTTCTTCTTCCTGCCGGCCCCTCTTTGATAATATTAAGATCCTCCGGAGAAAAGAAAACAAAATGGACAATACCGAATAACTCACTTGCACGGCGAATCGGTACCTTATCGATTGCAATTCCCTTCGGACTGTTTTTCTTCAGGTGCATATCGATCTGGAAAATGATTCCCTTTTTCTCAACTACTGTCTCCAGATGGGATTCATCATACCCAAACTGTATCATATCCCGATCCTTCGTTCCTCTGTGAGATTTCGTCGTTCCAGACAAATACAATGCTTCCAGTATGTTTGTCTTTCCTTGAGCATTGTCACCGTACAAAATATTTGTTTTCGGATCAAAGGTCAAATCTAATAAATCATAATTTCTGTAATTTTTCAGCTTTAAAGACTTGATTATCATAATTTCCCCGCCATCACGTTATAACACGAGCGAGAAAACCTCTCACATGTTATTCTACACGTTTTTTAATTATTTTTCAATTTTTATTTCATTTCCGTCAAAAGAAGCTACATCGCCCGGATAAAGCTTTCTTCCGCGTCTCGTATCAATTTCTCCATTTACAGAACGACGACAGTGGCAGTTTTTCCATTTACAAGAACAAGCCCGTTCTGAATTACGTCCTTAGCCTCAACACCACTTTCAACTAACCCGGCTGCCTTGAGCGCCTGACCGAGTTTAATGAATTCATCCTGAGGGCGCAGTTTGATTATTTCCATTTCTTATCACTCCTTAATTAATTTTTATCAGTGCTTTTGATCTTTATTTTTCATTTAAACTTTTTAAACATTTTTAAACTTTTAATTTTCTAGATTTTGAAAAGTCAAAAAATTGCAGAGCAGGGCGTCTGCTCCGCATAATCTATTATTTTCTAAGTTTAGACAGAAGCATTAAAATTGACTGGAAGAATCAGATAAATGTAAGACTGATTCTCGTCTTTGATAAAGCAAGGTGCTTTTGCATTCATAAAATACAAGTCTACTTCTTCATCTTCAATCACACGAAGTGCATCGATCAAAAACTTTGGATTAAATCCGATCATCAGATCTTTTCCGTCTTTTGTACAGAAAATCAGTTCATCCATAGATCCAATCTGTGATTTGATCTTCAACTCCATTGATTCATTCTTGATGTCAATGATAATCGGCTTTTTGTCTCCCTCCTTGATAAGCAGAGTTGCACGATCAATACAATCTAACAGTTCTTTTTTATTCACATGTACTCTTGTCTCATAATCACTGGACAGCATCTGATCAATTCGGAAATATTCACCTTCAATTAGTCTGGAAACAACCAATGTTCTGTCAAATTCAAAGACAATATGATTTTTTGTAAACGAAATCTCAACTTCAGCATCCGCTTCACCGCCAATAATCTTGCTGATTTCCTGAAGAGTTTTTCCAGGAACAATTACTTTTCTCGGCTGATAAGCATCTTTCAGTTCGATTTTCCGGATTGAAATTCTGTGACCATCAAGAGAAACCACTCTGAGAACATCATTGTCAATCTCAAAAAGTTCTCCTGTCATCATCTTGTTCGTATCATTGTCAGCAATTGAAAAAATAGTCTGGCGAACAACTTCTTTCAAAGTAAACTCGGAAATAGTAATAAAATCTTCACGCTCAATCGCCGGAAGATAAGAAAAATCGTCTCCTGACTGGGCTGCGATATTAAATTTCGCTTTTTCACAAGTAATAATTGCCTGATTGTCAGATTCTGTTTCAATAACAACATCATTGTCTGGAAGTTTACGGACAATTTCTGAAAAAATCTTTGCATTTAATGCAATAATACCTCTGGAATCAATAATTCCATCAATTGTAGTTTCAATTCCAAGTTCCATATCATTGGCAGTCAGTTTGATTACATCCGTTGTTGCATCAATCAGAATACATTCAAGAATAGGCATTGTTGTTTTAGAGGGTACTGCCTTGGAAACAATACTAACTCCTTTTACGAGATTCGATTTTTTGCATATGATTCTCATGTTGATGATTACTCCTTTCAGGTTTCAAGGTTACAGTTGATATGTGGATAACGTTTTTTCCTCGCGTAATTTATGTATATTTATATAAATCGATTCCGTCTCCTCCGCCTTAGGGGGTGTGGATAAGTGGATAAGTACCTGCAGCCCTTTAAAATCAAGGGTTTGCGGGTTTGGATAACTATGTAGATTACAGAAAAATAACGTGTTGAAACTGTGGGGAAAAAAATTCGGCAAAAAATCCACATTTTTGTTATCCCAACGTTATTCACATAGAAATCTACAGGTTTTCTACAAAGTTATCCACAATTAACGCGAAAAAATGACAAGTTATTCACATTTTATAGAGTTATCTTCCTTATACAGGATTGATTTTCTTCTTAATTATATTCACAGTGTTGTTTAAAGCTTCATCTGTCTTCAGATCATTCTCAATTTTGCGTACACCATGGCTAATGGAAGCATGATCTTTACCACCGAGCAGGGCACCAATGGATTTTAGTGGTGTATCGGTCATATTTCTGCACAGATACATGACAATCTGGCGTGGAAGAACAATCTCAGCGTTTCGTTTTTTACCTTTTAGTTCAGCTACCGGTACATTAAAGTGTTCAGAAACTACATCCATGATCAGTTCTGGTGAAACTGCACGGGTATCATCCGGTGAGATCATATCCTTCAAGGCCTCAGCAGCCAAAGGAATGTCAATCGGTTTATTCTCCAGATTAGAAAGAGCGATCAGTTTATTCAAAGATCCTTCAAGCTCACGGATATTGGATTTAATATTATTGGCAATGTACTGCATAACTTCATCCGGAATATGATATTTTTCAAGTCCGTCAAGTTCTTCTTTCTTACGAAGGATCGCCATTCTTGTCTCATAGTCAGGAGAGGAGATGTCAGCAATCAGACCCCACTCAAAACGTGTGCGAAGTCTGGCTTCCAGTGTCTCAATGTCCTTCGGAGGCTTATCACTGGAGATGATAATCTGTTTTCCTGACACATGAAGGTGGTTAAATGTATGGAAAAATTCTTCCTGTGTACTTTCTTTTCCTATAATAAACTGAATATCGTCGATCAGAAGAACGTCATTATTACGATATTTCTCGCGGAATGTGGTCATTGCCAGTTCATTTCCGTTCTTACCTACTTTAAGAGCATCGATCAGTTCATTCGTAAAAGTTTCACTTGTGACATACAGTACTTTTTTGGAGGGATCATGTTCCAAAATGTAATGTGCCACGGAGTGCATCAAATGGGTCTTTCCAAGTCCAACACCTCCATATAAGAAGAGAGGGTTGTAGATCTCTCCCGGAGATTCGGCAACTGCGAGGGAAGCAGCGTGGGCGAAATTGTTGTTGCTTCCAACGACAAATGTGTCGAAAGTATACTTTGGATTTAAGTTTGCCTTTTCATAAATCGCATTTACACGGGTCTTTTGGACGGAAGACTCTTTCTTTTCCTTAATCACTTTCGGGCTGTCGGTTACAAATTCCACTTCATATTCTGTACCGGTTACTTCGGCGATGCAGACCTTAAAAGGAAGCAGATATTTATCTTGAATATGTTCAAGACTCGCCTTCAGTTTGACGAGAATATATACGGTATTGTCTTTGACTTCATAAACAGTAAGTGGTGCAATCCATGTAGTATAAGAAATATTAGATGAGCAATATTCCAGCTTCATCTTGTTTAGTACCTGATCCCAGTTTTGTTCTACAATGTTCATCGATAGTAACTCCTAATTTTTTAAAATTATAATGGAAAGGTTGAAAATCCAGCGCAAATAATTCAGGACTTATTCACATTCAACTCCTGATTATGGCTTTTAGGGCAGACTTTCCCCTACCCAAATACAATGTTTTCAGCAACTGTTTGTTAAAAAAGTGAAAAACAGCCACTTTTTATTAACTTCGTACTAAAATAATGTGGATAACTCTAAAAATGGTAGAGTCTCTCCATTACATTCTACATCAAAAAAGTTGTAGAATCAATGAAAAAACAGTGTGTATAACTTTATCAACATCTTAAAACGTTG
>ERZ773146.2075-NODE-2075-length-13971-cov-4.212992_pt1 | contig 13971 bp, 10 predicted proteins | sample MGYA00580847_ERZ773146 | MGnify/ENA primary metagenome ERZ773146 (study PRJEB29015, sample SAMEA2737830) | human gut metagenome | biome: human gut; feature: human-associated habitat; material: faeces | place: China | collected 2012 ...
AAAAGGCCCTGCCGCAAGGCAGGCAGGGCCGGGCAAGCAGCAAATAGAACAATTCTTGCACCCCATTTCCACCACTTTTTGCCCCTTATATACCCAATAACTGCAAAAGTGGTATACCACTTTCTAACCACTTTTACAGTTTAATAAGTGGTTAAATATAACTTAGATATGTAATTTTTATAACCACTTATTGAGTTATTCAGTTGTATAAGGGGCGCAGGTGCTTTTCCCAAAAACCTATCGCAAAATAAATGCGTCCCACCATCCCGGCAGGGCGCATTGCTTGTTTGCTTTATTCGCCGGTCTCCTCTTCCAACACATGGGTGATGGTTTCAAGGTCGATCGGCTTGGGGATATAGCCGCTCATGCCCGCATCGTAGCACTTTTTGCGGTCGGCGGCAAAGGTGTTGGCCGTCATGGCAAAGATGGACACATCGTGGTCGGGACGGTCACTGGCGCGGATACGGCGGGTGGCCTCCACGCCGTCCATCACCGGCATCTGCATGTCCATGAACACCGCAAAATAGCTGCCGGGGGCCGACTTTTCAAACATTTCCACTGCCTTCTGCCCGTCCTCGGCCCAGTCCACTTTCAGACCAATGCTTTGCAGCAGCTCCACGGCGATCTCAGCGTTCAGGGCATTGTCCTCGGCCAGCAGCACCCGTTTGCCGGTAAAGTCGGCGGTGGTCTCCCCCGTCTTGTGCGGGGCCAGCACGGCGGCGCGCTGGGCGTCGTCCGCCTCGGCAAAGGGGATGCTGACGACAAAGGTCGAGCCGTGCCCCTCGTGGCTGTATATATCCAGCGTACCGCCCATCAGGTCGGTAAAGCCCTTGACCACCGACATGCCCAGCCCGGTGCCCTGCACTTTGGAAACGCGGCTGTCCTCGGCCCGGACGTAATCCTCGGTGATGTGGCCGATGAACTCCGGCGTCATGCCGATGCCGGTATCGGTGCAGCGGAAGATGACCCGCCCGCCGGGCAGGCAGTCCAGCCGGACGGTGATCTCGCCGCCCACCGGGGTGTACTTGATGGCGTTGGAGATGATGTTGAGCATGATCTGGCTGTAGCGGTTGACATCGCCCACCACCACACAGTCGGGCTTATCGCAGTGCAGCGCCATGGTCTGGGCCTTTTTGTCGGCCAGCGGGCGCAACAGTTCCACACTGTCGGCCGCGCAGCGCACCGCATCAAAGGGAGCCTTGTTCAGCTCCATGTGGCCGTGCTCCAGCTGGTTCACGTCCAGAATCGAGTTGATGAGCACCAGCAGGTAGTTGCCCTCGTTGGTAATGCTGTCCAGTGCGCTTTCCAGCCGCGGGGCGTCGTTCTTGTACTTCTGGGCGATCTGGGTCATGCCCAGCACCACGTTCAGCGGCGTGCGGATGTCGTGGCTCATCTTGGAGAAGAATTCCTGCTTGGCCTTGTTGGCTTCTTCGGCATCGTTCAAAGCGTCGGCCAGTTGCAGCAAGATAGCCTGCTGCTGTTTTCTGCTGCGGACAGACTGCAGATACAGCAGCACCAGGCAGCCCACCAGCGCCAGCACCGCCACAAACAGGATCAGGTAGGCGGGGTGGTCGAACAGGAATGCGAGCACTGTGGGGGTCGCCATGACCTCGGTATAGCTCTGCACGATCTCGGCGGCATACTGGGTCGAGATGCCGTTCAGCGTCTTTTCCCACAGGCCGTAAAAGCGGCGGTCGACCTGCACGTTTACGCCATTGCGTAAGTACACCAAAGCGCCGGGCACGATGTCCACCCGCATACGGTTCTGGATGTCGTCACGTGCCAATTTTTGGGCGGTGTAGCTCATCAACAGGGCGGCGTCGGCCGTGCCGTTCTCCACGGCTTCGGCGCAGGCACCGGTGCTATCCAGCACGGTCACCTCGGCCTCCGGCCAGTTGGCGGCGATGAGCTCCCGCACGGTGGCGGAATCTTCCATCACGACCAGGCAGTGCACGCGCTCATAGGCGCCGCGCTGGCGCAGCAGCGAGACGGTCGTCCGCATGTAGGTATCGGTCAGCTGGTAGGCGGTATCGCCGTAGGTGATCTCGCCGCTGTCAAGGTCGAGACACAGGTCGGCCTCGCCGCTTTGCAGCAGGGCATTGTAGTCCTTGCGGGTGGCTGTGGGCACGACCTCCAGCGTCAGGCCCAAGGTCTCGGCGGTTTTTTGGGCAAGGTCCACCGCGATGCCATACATTTTGCCGCCTGCATACCAGGAGTAGGGCGCGTTGTCCGGGGCGGCCGCCGCGCGCACGGTGGTGCCGCTCTGCTGCATCTGGGCCAGCAGGGCGCTTTCCTCCGCCGTGAACTCGGCATTATGCCCGGCTGCACCGTGGTATTTGTTGTACAGCTCCACGCGCCAGTTGGGGTTATCGATGTTCATCGCATCAAAGGCGGCGTCCAGTGCATCGATCAGGCCCTGGTCCTCCTTGCGGGCCAGGATGTAGTAGGCCGTCTGGCCGAAATACTCGATGGTAAGTTCATCCTCCGGGGTGCGGATATAGCTGTCCACAATGGCATCGACCTTGTCCTCCTTCAGGGCATTGGTCAGGTCGGCGGGTGTATCGTAGTAGGTAACGGTATAGGCAAAGCCCTTTTCGTCGGCCCACTGCAGAAAGCAGTCGTTGCAGATTTGGGACTGCAAAAGGCCGATGCGCATCCCCTCATAGGTGGCATAATCCCCTGCCACCACTTTGCTGTTGCCGACCTTGATGTTCATGCAGGTGGTTACCGTGATAGCCGGGTGCTGCGAGACTGCGAACTCCGCGCGGCACTCATCGGTCGCCTTGGCGGCGGTGTACAGGTCGACCTCGCCGCTGCGCAGCATCTCCATACTTTCGGCGGGGGTCTTGTCGTAGCCCACATAGTCAAAGGTGCACTGCATGTACTTGGACAAGCCCTGCATCATCTCGTAGCCGTAGCCTCTGCGCCTGCCGTTCTCATCCTGGATATGGTAACAGTCGGCGGCGTAGAACGCCACCTTATAGACCGGCGTCTCCCGCCGGGGCACGCCCTCGGCCCAGGCGGCGGTGCTGAAACCGACCGCCAGTACCAGCACCAGTATCAGTGCTGCCAGACGGCGGGTAAGTTTTTGTGTTGCTGCTTTCAACTTTTCCCCCTGAAAAAAATAAAGGAAGCCCCACTAAGAAACGCTTCTATAGTGGAGCTTCCATATTTGAACAGTTTTATTTATATGCTATAAATGTATAAGCTGTGCAACTGGCTGCCATTTTACAGGCCCTATAGCTTTGCGTCGCAGCCTTTCAGCTGTTTTGCCCTATGTAGTTGTATATGCCATTATACAACCCGCCAAACCCCCGTGTCAATGCAGTTTTGTCACTTTTTGTAAGCGGTTACAGCATTTTACGGCTCCCTCTGGGAGGGGGCCAGACATGCTCTACATCGCTTTTCTATCCAGCGCCCGATATTGCAGTGCTTCGGAAATATGCGCGGTGTCCACCTGCTCGCTGCCGTCCAGGTCGGCGATGGTGCGGGCCACCCGCAAAATGCGGTCGTAGGCGCGGGCGCTGTATCCCAGGCGCTCAAACGCCGCGCGCAAAATTTGCTGGGCTTTGGGGGTCATGCGGCAGTATTTTCGCAGTGCGGCCCCCGGCAGCTGGGCGTTGCACCGCACGCCGGGCAGGTCTGTGCAGCGCTCCTGCTGCACCTTGCGGGCGGCGGTAACGCGGGCACGGATGGCGGCGCTGCTCTCTCCCCCGGCCTCGGCGGCCAGGGCCTCGTACTCTACAGGCATGGCTTCCACATGCAGGTCGATGCGGTCCAGCAGTGGGCCGGAGATGCGGCGGCGGTACTGCTCAATGGCACTGGGCGTGCAGGTACACTCCCGCGTGGGGTGACCCAGGTAGCCGCACTTGCAGGGGTTCATGGCGGCAGCCAGCATGAACTGGCAGGGGTAGCGGGCGGTGCCGTGTACCCGGCTCACCGTGACGGCGCCGTCCTCCAAGGGCTGACGCAGCACTTCCAGGGTGTCGCGGGAAAATTCCGGCAGTTCGTCCAAAAACAGCACACCGTTGTGGGCCAGGCTCACCTCACCGGGGCGCGGGGTCGACCCGCCGCCCGCCATGGCGGCGGTGCTTACGCTGTGGTGCGGGCTACGGAAGGGCCGCTCTTTCAAAAGCCCGCTGCCCGCAGGCAGCAGCCCGGCCACCGAGTAGATGGCGCTGGTCTCCAGCGCTTCCTCATAGGTCAGCGGCGGCAGGATGCTCGGCAGGCGCTTGGCCAGCATGCTTTTGCCCGTGCCCGGCGGGCCGACCAGCAGTAAGTTGTGCCCGCCTGCGGCGGCGATCTCCAACGCACGGCGGGCTTCGGCCTGGCCGCGCACATCGGCCATATCGGGGCCAAGCCAGGTACCCGCTTCGTCAAAGCCGCCGGGGGCGGCCGGGGTGATGGCTTCTTCCCCGCAAAGATGGCGCACCACGTCGCTGGCCATGCGGGCCGGGTAGACGGTCAGGCCTGCGGCCTCGGCAGCTTCGGCGGCATTCTCTGCCGGAAGGAACAGTTCGGTCACGCCCAGGGTCACAGCCGCCAGCGCCATGGGCAGCACGCCGGTCACAGGGCGCAGCGTGCCATCCAGGCCCAGTTCCCCCAAAAAGGCCTGATGCGGCGCGGGCACGGGCAGAACGCCCTGGGCGGCCAGCAGGCCCACCAGTAAAGGCAGGTCGTACACAGGGCCGGTCTTGCGCACATCCGCCGGAGCCAGGTTGATGGTGATGCGGCTGGACGGCCAAGGGTAGTGCAGGTTTTTGACGGCACTGCGCACCCGCTCGCTGCTTTCCTTCACGGCCGAGTCCGGCAGGCCCACCAGCGTGAACTGCGGCAGCCCGCTGGAGAGATCGGCCTCGACCTGCACCACATACCCCGCCAGCCCGCTCAGCCCCAGGCTCGTGACCTTTGCAAACATGCTGCATCCTCCCTTTCGGGGATAAATTTAAAAATTGATATAAACGTCCTGTAGGGGTCGATGCTTGCATCGACCCGCACTTCTAAAGCCGCCCTTGTGTAAAGGGAGGTGGCACGGCGCAGCCGTGACGGAGGGATTGTCCCGCTTGCCGGGCAAATCGGGTTGCACCATAAGGCCGCAATCCCCCAGGCCGCTTCGCGTCCAGCTCACTTTACACAAGGGAGCCTTTTGCTCTGCGTTCCCGTTCAAACTTCTTCCAAAATCCCCAACAGCTTCTCTGCACTTTTCTCCCAGCTGTACTTTTCCAGCAGCAGCTGCGGATCGGCTTGGGGTGGGGTGGTGTCGTCCACGTTGCCGGGGTTGGTATCCAAGTCAATATACCCCGCACAGTCGCCGTATACCTCCCGCATGCAGGGCGTGTCGCTGACCAGGATCTGCTTTGCCCCGCAGGCCACGGCCTCCAGCGGCGGGATGCCGAACCCCTCGTACAGGGTCGGGAACAAAAACGCCCGGCAGTTGGCCATCAGGCTTTTGGCTTCGCCATCGCTGACATAGCCCAGGTAGACTACGTTGGGCAGGTCGGCCAGACCCAGGCGCCCGGCTTCCTCGGCCAGGCTGCCGCCGCCCGCGATAGCAAACATTGCATCGGGCTTGGCCTTGGCGGCCCGCAGCACCCAGGGGAAGTTCTTGTTTTTCAGCAGGTTCGCCATGCTGAAATAGTACCCGCCCTTTTGCAGCTGCGGGTGCCTGGCAAACACGCCGTCATCGGGCACGATGCGCTGCATCTGCTGCCAGGCGTTGTAGACAACATTCATCTTTTCCGGCGGCACACCGTAGTATTTGTGGATCTCCGCCTTGGAAAATTCCGATACCGTAATAATGCGCTCGGCCTTTTGGGCAATGCGGCGGTACTGCAGGCAGTGCCACGCGGCGCTCAGCCGGTCGCGGCGGGTGTCCCTATAAAAATCCTGCCGGGCGCGGTAGCAGACATCGTGCACCACCGCAATGCCGGTAAACCCGAACCACGGGATGACGTTGCAGGTAGCCAGCCCCTTGGCGCTGCGCTGTTTCAGGTAGCACGGGTAGTCCAGCTGCTGCCAGGCAAGGCCCTTGCGGGTGCCGAACGGCACAACTTTTATGTTGGTGTATGCGGGCGTTTTGACTCCCTGCGGCACAACGATCTCCACCAGCCCCGCCGGGACGATGGCGTCCAGCGCGGCCAAAAGCTCAATGGAGTAGCGCTGGATGCCCGAGATTCGCTGGGCAAAAAACGAGCCATCCACGGCCCAGACGGTTTGCTGCATGGCAGCCTCCCTTATGCGCAGAATTGCGCTTTCATACGTAAAATTTTGTTAACGCTCAAGTCCAGCCGGTCCTCGCTGAGGGTGCCATTCTGCACGGCCGCCAGCACAGCATCGTAGGCATCGGCCAGGCCGTCGGGCATCAGCAGCACGTCGCACCCGGCCTGCAAAGCCTGCACAGCGGCTTCGCCGGGGGTGTAGCTGTCGGTGATGGCCCCCATGGCCAGCGAGTCTGTAACGATAAGCGTGTTCTCCGCATCCGGCACCAGCGCAATGGCGTCGGCACAAAGCGTTGCGGGCAGGTCGCCGGTCAGCTCCGGCACCACGATGTGCCCCACCATCACGGCATGGGGGCCAACCTCGGCAGCGGCCTCAAAAGGCAGCAGCTCGCAGGCAGCCAGTTCCTCCACCGTGCGGTAGCTGTAGGCCAGGCCGGTGTGGCTGTCCTCGGCGGTATCGCCGTGGCCGGGGAAAATGCTTGAAGGTGGGCAGGATTCCCTCGCCCGCCAGTCCCCTGGCCATGGCCGCCGCGCAATCGGCGGCGTCGGCGGCGTCGGACGAAAACGCCCGCGTGCCGATGATGGGGTTATCCGGGTTTGTGTTCACGTCGGCGTCGGGGGCGAAATCCATATTGAAGCCGTAGGTACGCAGGTAGCCGCCAATGGTCTGCCCCATGGCACAGGCGGCGTCGGCACCCTCGGCTCCCACGGCGGCGGCACTCTCATACCGGGGCAGGTCAAAGGTATCTTTATTGGCCAGCCGCGCCACCGCGCCGCCCTCCTCGTCCACCGAGATAAACAGTGGGATGTCGGAGGCCTCCTGCAGGGCCGCGTTGAAGGCGGTGATCTGTTCCGGGTCCACGATGTTTTTGCCGAATTGGCACACGCCTCCCACGGGATACTTTTGCAGCGCGTCCCGCATGGCGTCGGTCAGCTCGGTCACGCCGTCCGCCTTGGCGTCGTCGATTTGCTCCTGCGGCAGGGTCAGATCCAGGGAATCCGGCCGGATAATGAACAGCTGGCCGACCTTTTCTTCCAGCGTCAGGTCGGCGGCGGTCAAGGTCGTTTCCGCTGCGGGCGTCGGTTCGGGCGTTGGTCCTGCCTCGTCAGCAGGCAGGTCAGCCACCACCGGGCGCTTGGTATTCATAGGCAGGGTCACAGCGCTCTGCCCCGTTGGCTGCGCCCCGCAGGCACACAGCACCCCCGCCAGCAAAACAGGCCAAACAAACCACTTTTTCATAAGCAGATACCCTTTCTGTCGCTTTTGTTCATTGTACCATATTCCCAGCAAGGGGGCAAGAGAGTTACATCCGGGTATAAGGTGGTAGGTGTGAAAAAGGCTCCCCGCAAGGGGAGCCAATTCTCATAATTCAGTGTTCCGCCACCACATCATCGGCAGCCGCCGTTTCCTTTGTCGAGGTATCCAGCAAACTCTCCTTCGTCACAGCAAAGGCGTCCTTGTGGGCGGCCTTTACCTCGTAGACAATGCCGGGTGCCCCATCGCTGGCCAGATAGCACAAACTCGTGGTGGTCGTGCTGCCGGTATCCGTGTCGTCCGCGGCATCGGGCACCAGATCACCAAACCGCACGGTCAGCTGCGTGCCGTCCGTAAACGTCAGAACCGCCGTCACATCCGGCGCATCCAGCCCGTAGGCGCTGTCCGCTTCCGGCGTGGTGATGCTCCACTCGGTCTGCATCTCGCAAAGGGTGCTTACCATCCGCTTCACCGCGCTCTGGTCCAGTGTATAATCGGCATCATCGGCCAGCTGCCAGGTGCCATCGTTCAAAACGAACTGCAAGTCGCCCACCGTCAGGGCGGTCACATCGTCGCTGGTCTTGTCGGTCAAACTCTGTGCCGCGTACAGGCTGCGGGGGGCCTTGCATAGGTTGTTCAAATCGCTTTTGGCCACGGTGTACACGCCGCCCGCGTCATCGTAGACGTAGTACACGCCTGCCACATCGTTGAGCTGATCCACCGTCAGCGTGCGGGTCGTTTTTCCTGCCTTCAGGGTAAATACCATGGCCGGGGTGTCGCTCATCACGGGGATCTCGCCCAGCTCACTGTCCTGCAGTTGGCGGGCAGCGGTCAGGTCGGTGAACTTCTCCACCAAACTCTGCACGGCGCTCTGCTCCAGCGGCAGGGTCGGGTCGGAATCCAGCATCCAGTTGCCCTCGCTGCCCTTGAGCAGCGTCACATCCACATTGTTGCCGGAGTAGGCCAGCTCGTCCACATCCTCGGCGGCAAAGTCCACCAGCGGGATGCCGGTATCTTCCTCCGCCTCATTCTCGCAGGTCAGCACTGCCAGCAGCACGCCCAGCAGCACAGCCCCCACCGCCAGCAGCACCAGCGGCAGCATTTTTTTACGGTTCATGGGGTCTCCTTATCTTCTGCGCCGGATCACGCAGATCACAAGCCCGGCCACCACACACACGATGGGCAGCACAATGGTAAACAGCAGCCCCAGCACAATGATCATGTTGTTGGGCACGGTCAGGCTGGCGGCGCTCAGGCTCTTGCCGCTGATGACCGCGGTGGTCTGCTCGCCGTCAAACCAGTTGACGATGCTGCCCAGCAGCTGGGCATTGCCGCCGGACACGCTCTGGTTGATGGTACCCTGCAAAAAGTTGGGGCAGTTGATCCACACCGCGCGGGTGCCGGTGGTGGTGTTCTCGGCAGCCAGGGCCACGTCAAAGCTGCCTTCGGGGTCGGTGTCGGCCTTCTGGGCGGTCTCGGCGGTGGCGTAGCCTTCCATCGAGTAAGCGGTCGAGCTGGTGGACAGCAGGCTGGTAAAGGTGTAGTCACCATCCTCGTGCTTCACGATGCCCTGGGCGATGGGGGTGTACACCATCATGTTGCTGCCAACACCGGCGGTGATCTCATTGCTCTGCACCGTCGGCAGCAGGTAGGTCTGCGGGTAGCCGTAGGGGTAATGGTTGGCGTCGTTTTCAATGAGCAAGCCCGCCTGCCGGGTCATGCCGCAGCTTTCCAAAATGGCATCCAGGCGCGGGGTGTCGGTGGTAAAGTCGGTTACGGCCAGCAGCTTGCCGCCGTTTGTTACGTAGTCGCTCAACAGGGCGGCTTCGGCCTCGGTCAGGTCGGCCAGGGGCGCGTTCAGCAGCAGGCTGTCGGCATCGGCGGGGATGCTGCCCGCCGTGGTCAGGTTCAGTTCCTCGGTGGTCACACCGGCGTTGGTCAGCGTGTCGGTAAAGTCGGTGTCCAGCGCCAGTTCGCCGTGGCCGGTCAGCTGGTAGAGCTTATAGGCCGTGGTGCGGCTGACCTGGGCCAGGGCGCTTGTCAGGGCGTTTTCGGCTTCAAAGGTGTACTGCTGGCTACCGCTGGTGTAGTAGTTCTCAACGTCCAGCTGGTACATATCGTTGTAGCCCACCACACGGTAGTTATCCCCACAGCTCAGAACGACCGAGCCGGTGGCCGCGCCGTCATACTGCTGGGCAAAGGTCGGGTACAGCACCGGGTCGCGCTGCTGCCAGCCGAAGTGGCTGCTCTCGTCGGCATAGCGGTCCAGCAGACGGGTGATGTTGGTATCCTCCTGCCCGGACTCGGCCAGGTAGTAGGCGGTGACATCGCTGTTCAGCTCGTGCAGCAGATTTTTCGATGTATCGCTTAACGTAAACAGGGACGAAGTGGAAATATCAAACTCGGTCCACTTGCCGGGCAATGCCTGCACCACCAGGTTGACCAGGATCACAAAGGCCAGCACCACCACGGCCAGCACAGTGGCGTAGCTGCCGCTGCGCAGGGTGCGCTTGCTGCCCTGCAGGTTTTTCAAGTCAAACTTTTTCATAGTCAACGCCCCCTTAGTGCCAACGGCGGCGTTCCAGCGACTGCCCCGTCAAAAACAAAAACAGCGCGATCACCGAAAGATAGTACACGATGGCCGACACGCTGAACATGCCGCCTACCACGCCGTTGAACGGCTGGAACAGTGCCAGCGCCCCCAGCACCGCGTTAAAGGCCGAGAGCAGCCACGCCGGGCGCAGCTGGAACAGCACCACCAGCACCACAGCGCCCGCACCGAACACGCCCAGGCCAACCGGCAGGCTTTTGCAAAGCACACCCACCAGCACAGCCGCGATGAGCAGTACCACCAAAAACACGATGAGCGCCAGCAGGTTGCCGCTGGTGAACATGGTCTTGATGCCGTTCATCAAGTAGGCGATGAGCAGCGCGCCAAAGGTGGCCAGGTAGGCAATGATCTGGTTTTCGGTCAGCGCCGAGATCCAGGTCCCCACGGCCAGGCAGGCCGCGCCCAGCAGCAGATACGCAAACAGTGCGCTGAACGCCGACACCAGCGACACCGTGCCGAACGCCGTCAAGATCAGCGGCATAATAACGGCCACGGTCAGCGGCAGGGCAAACACCACGACCTCGGCCAGGAACTTGCCCAGCACGATGCCGGGGATGCTGACCGGGCTGGTCAGCAGCAATTGGTCGGTCTTGTTGCGGCGGTCCTCGGCAAAGCTGCGCATGCTGATGGCGGGCAGCAGGAACAGCATGATCAGCGTAGTTGTGTACAAAACGGACGCAAAGTCCGACGAAGCGTACATCAGGTTGCGGTTGGTAAAGTACAGCCCCAGGAAAAACAGGCTGACCGCCGCGGTGACGTAGCCCACCATGCCGGTGTAGTAGCTTTTGGTTTCCCGTTTAAAGATGGCAGCCATTTATTCTGCCTCCTGTTCATTGGTTTTCGTTTCGGTCGTTTCGGTTTCTTCCGGTGCCTCGGTCAGCTGCAGGAACACATCCTCCAGGCTCATGCTCTCGGCTCTCAGATTCAGCACCGGGCAGCCTGCCTTGGCCAGTGCCAGAGACAGCGCACCGCGCAGGTCGGCGCCGCTCTCGCTTACGGCGGTAAAGCTGACCTCGCCGCCCTTTTCGGCGGTCACCCGCAGGTCGGTCAGGCCGGGCACGGTGGCGGCCGCAGCCAGCACGGCGTCCCGTTCGCCCTGGGCGGTGGCCGAGATGGTGCCCTTGGCGGCCAGCTTGCCGGCCAGTTCCTCGGGCGTGCCCTGGGCTACCAGTTTACCATGGGCAATGATGAGAACGCGGTCGCAGACGGTCTGCACCTCGCTTAAAATATGGCTGGACAAAATGACCGTGTGGGTCTTGCCCAGGTCATGGATCAGGCTGCGGATCTCGATCATCTGCGCAGGATCCAGGCCGACGGTGGGCTCGTCCAGGATGATGACCTTGGGGGTGCCCAGCAGCGCCCCGGCAATACCCACGCGCTGGCGGTAGCCCTTGGACAGGTTGCGGATCAGCCGCCCTTCCATCTCCTGCAGGCCGGTGCGGGCGCAGGCGTTTTCTACAGCCGCGATGCGGTCGGCCTTTTTGCGGGTGCCCTTCAGCTCGGCCACAAACAGCAGATATTCCCGCACAGTCATATCCTGGTACAGCGGCGGCTGCTCCGGCAGGTAGCCGATGCAGGCCTTGGCGGCGGCGGGTTCCTCGGCAATATCATGGCCGTTGATGGTCACGGTGCCGTCGGTGGCCGACAGGTAACCGGTGATGATATTCATGGTCGTAGACTTGCCCGCGCCGTTCGGCCCCAGCAGGCCGTAGATGCAGCCGTCCTCAACGGTAAAGCTGATGTCATCCACAGCGGTATGGCCGCCGTAGCGTTTCGTCAGATGTTCGACTTGAATCAAAATGCTCTCCCCTTTTTCTATGCAGAGTCATGGACATGATAAAGTATAGCCGCCATTTGTGAAAATTGTGCGATAGCCTTATGAAAAAATGTGGGACAGTGCTGCCACCATCCCACAAAATTCAAACCAGTTCAACTCGATATTTCTTCATCCAATAATTTACCTGCAAAAACCAGGCGATCGTCTGCGGCGTGGTCATCAGCTGGCCGTACCAGGGCACGGGGTTGTCGGCCCCGCTGGCCAGCAGTACTTCCAGTGCCTCCTTTTTGATAATGGCAAGCAGCGGCGCCGCCGGGTCAGAAATCACCCGCCGCAGCTCGGCACTGACTGCCGCTAAATACGCCGGGTTCCAGGTCTTGGGGTAGGGGCTCTTGCGCCGCCACAAAACCTCTTTGGGCAAAACGCCCTGCATGGCGTAGCGCAAAAGGCCCTTCTCCTGTCCCTGGTAATCCTTAAAATCCCACGGCACAGCGTAGAGATACTCTGCAATGCGATAATCGCAGAACGGCACGCGCACCTCCAGGCCCGAGTACATGCTCATCCGGTCCTTGCGGTCCAGCAGCGTCTGCATGAACCAGGCAAAGTTCAAATTGACCATCTGGCGCATCCGGGTCTCCACTGCATCCCGCCCCGGCAGCACCGAGGTTTCGGCCAGCGTTTGCTGATACCGCGCATCCACAAACGCTGCCGGGTCGATGTCCCCCAGCACGCCCTCCTTTATAAATGCCGCCCGGTAGGCCGTGGACTGCGCCCAGGGGAAGCCGTACTTTTCCCGCACGGCGGGGTCGCGGTACCATGGGTAACCGCCAAAAATTTCGTCGGCGCACTCGCCCGAAAGCGCCACCGTGGCATGGGGCTTGATCTGGCGGCAGAACAGCAGCAACGAGGAATCCACGTCCGCCATGCCGGGCAGGTCGCGGGCCTCCACCGCGGCGTAGAGCGCCAGCACCAGTTCGGGGGTGTCCAGCGTGACCCAGTGGTGCCGTGCGCCCAAAAAGTCGTTCATCTTGCGGATGTAGGGCGCGTCGGCCCCGGGCTGAAACTTGGTGGCGTGGAAATACCGCCGGTTGTCCTTGTACCCCACCGAGAACGTCTGCAATTGCCGACCCCGCGCGGTAAAATAGGTGTCCGCCACCGCCGAGATCAGGCTGGAATCCAACCCGCCGGACAAAAACGTCGCCACCGGCACATCACTGACCAGCTGCCGCTGGATGGCATCCACGACCAAATCCCGCACGTTGCGGGCGGTGGTCTCGAAGTCGTCGGGGTGGTCGTGGTCAGTCAGCTGCCAGTAGCGGTTCAGGGTCAGGCGGCCGGTGTCAGCCTCATACACGGCGCACTGGCCGGGGAGCAGCTCTCGGATATTTTTGAACACCCCGCACCCCGGCGTACGGCCGGGACCAAGCAGCAGCACTTCGGCCAGGCCGTTGGCGTCCACCCGGGGCGGCACGGCCGGGTGGGCCAGCAGGGTCTTGATCTCGCTGCCAAACAGCAGGCTATCCCCTGTCTGCACGTAAAACAGCGGCTTGACCCCGCAGCGGTCCCGCGCCAAAAACAACCTGCCCGCCCGCTGCGCCCAGACGGCAAAGGCAAAAATGCCGTTGCAGCGTTTCAGGCAGTCCGCCCCCCACTGGGCAAAGGCGTGCAGCAGCACCTCGGTATCCGAATGGCTGGTAAAGCTGTGGCCCTTGTTTTGCAGCGCGGTGCGCAGTTCCGGCGTGTTGTACAGCTCGCCATTATACACGAGGGTATAGCTTTCGCCCTGCCAATCCAGCTGCATGGGCTGCAGGCCGTTCTCAATATCCACCACCGCCAGCCGCGCATGGATGAGCGCCGCCCGCCCGCTGATGAACATGCCCCGCTGGTCCGGCCCACGGCGGGATAAAGTTTGCTGCATCGCGCAATAGGCCGCATACTGCCCTTGGATCACCCGCGGGTCCCGCCCGATCTGCCCTGCGATCCCACACATAAAAAGTCCCCCTTTTCGCTGTGCTCATTCTCTTGCATGAGTATGCGGAAAGGGGTGGTTTTAGTATTTTATTTATCTAGGGCAATACCGCATAATTCTAAGTGCCGATACGGCGAGCGA
>ERZ773146.2076-NODE-2076-length-13965-cov-6.368296_pt1 | contig 13965 bp, 11 predicted proteins | sample MGYA00580847_ERZ773146 | MGnify/ENA primary metagenome ERZ773146 (study PRJEB29015, sample SAMEA2737830) | human gut metagenome | biome: human gut; feature: human-associated habitat; material: faeces | place: China | collected 2012 ...
GGCCGGGGATCAGCACCTTGATGGGCGGCTTCTGGCTGTCCATGGTGCGGATCTGGCCGCCGGAGGTCTGGGTGCGGAGCAGGAACTCGTCGGACAGGTAGAAGGTATCCTGCATGTCACGGGCGGGGTGATCCTTGGGCACGTTCAGGCGGGTGAAGTTGTGGTCGTCATCCTCGATCTCAGGTGTATCGGCCACGGCAAAGCCCATGCCGGAGAACACATCGATGATCTGGTTGGTGACCAGCGTCAGGGGGTGCAAACCACCCACCGTGCGGGTCTTGGCGGGCAGGGTGATGTCCACAGTCTCAGCGGCGTTGCGGGCGGCCAGCTCGGCCTCCTTCACCTTGGCGGCGGCGGCATCGTAGTCTGCCTGCACCTTCTGCTTGAGCTCGTTGATGATTTTGCCCATGGCGGGGCGCTCTTCGGGCGCGACAGAGCGCAGATTCTTCATCAGCGCGGGGATCTTGCCGTTTTTGCTCAGATATTCCTGCCAGAACGAGGCCAGCGTCTCCTTGGAAGAGACCTGACCGAGGCTCTCTGCGGCCTGTTTGGCCAGCTCGTCGATCATTGCTTGCATGGAAATTCTCTCCTTCTCAGTTCGTGTTTTCAAAGCGGGGCAGCAAAAAAGGCCCCGTCCCCTGCCGGGCCATTTCTGGCCGGACAAAAGGGACGAAGCCTTTGCAAATCCAATGCTCCGCGGTACCACCCGGTTTCCGCCCTGCACAAAGAAGGGCGGCTCTCAAACGCCGTAACGGGGCGCGCCGTCCTGCCCTAATAGAAGCCGTTCGGGCAGGCCGCTCAGGAGCGAACTTCGGCACACACCCACGCGGAAGCCCTTTCAGCCGGTGAAGCTTCTCTCTTTGCTGTGGAACTGCGTGCGTACTCTCTCCGTCGCTGCGTTTCAAGATATTCAGGTTTCATAACCGGATATCATCTTACCACACTTTGGTTCTGTTTGCAAGCCGGGGCGGCACTTTTTCCCTGAATTTTACGGTTTTGCTTGTGTTTTGGCCGAAAGTATGGTATTGTAAGCGTAACGTTTTACTGAAAGGAGGGTACACCCAGATGGGTTGGAATGGCTACATCTTTTTCAAAAAAGGTCAGATTTAATACTTTCCGGCTCGAAGTGTACCCTTTTGTCTCTTTCAGCAAAGCGTGGAGCATGATTTTCAGCGCCGCGCAGCTTTGCTGTGGGGCGCTTTTGTTTTGGGTACACTTTCTATTTTGAATCATTCACTATAAATAGAAAGGGTGTTCCCAATGGATCATAGACTCAATTTAAAAAAGCAGCTCGCCTGCATTTATACTTCTGATCTCTTCTCCGGTCTGCGCATCACGGATGCGGTATGGGTGGCCCTGCTGGCGGCCCGGGGCTTCTCCCTGTGGGAGATCGGCCTGGCCGAAAGCGTGTATCACATCGTCAGCCTCTTCTGCGAAGTGCCCAGCGGCATGGCGGCAGACCTGCTGGGCCGCCGGAAGACCCTCCTGTCCGGCGGAGTCTTGACCGTGACCTGCAATCTGTTGATGGCCTTTGCGTCAGACCTGTTCACCATCTGCCTTGCCATGGGGCTGAACGCGCTGGCTATGACCATGTTTTCCGGCACCTTCACAGCCCTTGTCTACGACAGCCTGAAGACCGAGGGCCGCGAGGACGAGTACATCCAAGTCTCCGCCAACAGTTCCCAGATTTCCATGCTGGCCAACGCCATAGGTTCGCTGGCCAGCCTTTTGAAGCGCTTCCTCGGCTTTGCGGGCTTTTACCTGCTGAGCGCTGCGTTCGAGGGCGTTTCCACCGCCGCCCTTGCGCTGATGGAGGAGCCCATCGTCACCAAGGCACAGGCCAGCCGGGGAAAGCAGACCCTCCGCGCGCTGCCCGGCCAGTTCACCAAACTGGCGCGCAACAGCCTGAGCATCCTGCGCACCACGCCGCTGGCGGCCAAGCTCATCGTTTCCAGCGCCGTCGTCTCGGTGCCCAGCTACCTGACCAAAATGTTCTTGCAGCAGCGGCTCATTGAGCTGGGCTGGCCCACGGAGCTGCTCTTCCTTCCCCTGCTGCTGGGCGGTCTGGCCTGCGTGGCGGGCACCGAGATCGGCCGCAGGGTGAAATGCCGCTCCATGCGGCGGCTCTACACAGCCTGTGCCCTGCTCTGCGGTGTGGGCACTCTGCTGGTGGGTACTGCGCCCGCCTGGGGCGGCATCCTGGGCATGATGCTGGTGCAGGGTGTGTTGGAGGTCTATCTGCTCCACGAGAGCCAGAAGCTGAACGATGCCATCCCCAGTGACCAGCGGGCCACCCTCATCAGCGTGGACAGCATGGCCTACAGCATCCTGATGATCCCCGCAAGCCCCTTTGTGGGTGCCGTGGGCGATCTCTTCGGGCAGGCGGGTGCCGGGCTTGCCCTGCTGGGCGTCCTGACCGCTGCCAGCGGGGCGGCGGTACTGGCCAAGCGCCGGAGCTGAGTTTTACCACAAAACGCAAAAGACCGCTGCGGCCTCTGAAGTGTACTCCGTCAAGCAAACAATAAAAACAATATAAGATCGAAACCGCCGGGTTTGAACCGCACCCCATTTGTCAGACCGTAAGATCTGCTGTTCTGGAAATGGGATGCGGTTTGTTTTTCCGCCGGGTGCTTTTTGTCTGCCAGGCAGGCACTTGTGAAGTCCGTTCATGCAAAACTCAACATTCTTCATGTGTTCAGCATAAAATTCCAGGTTGCCCTCAAAGTATTAAGGTCACTGAGCGCTGTACACACTGCCCATCGTCCAGGAATTGTTGGCCGAATACTTTGCATGGTTGCGCAGGTAGGTGAGCCAGGTGCCATAGCCGTTGCCGGCCGACAGGTGGACGCCGTCCGGCGCTGCCAGCATCTCTTTCAGGTTGCCCTCACCGTCGGCCAGGGCCTCCCACAGGTCCAGATACACGCAGCCCTTGCTGGCGGCCAGCTGGGCCAGCTGCTCATTCACCCCGCGCAGCACATCGGAAGCAAGACCCGGCTTCTCGGCGGCCGCTTTCGGACGCACCGGCGGGACCGACTCCACATAGATCACGCAGTCCGGCCCCAGCGCCTCTCGCAGCATGTCCAGCATCTGGCCGTAATAGGCCAGGAACCGGTCGGAAGCACCCAGCGTGGTGAGGGTGTTGGTGCCCAGCAGGATATACAGCTTTTTGGGTTGGGCAGCGGCCAGCACATCCAGTGCGATCTCTTCCCCGCGGACGGAGCTCTTGACCGCCGTCCGGTTCACGATGGCATCCGGCCCCACGCCGGTGTAACCGCAGACCAGCGCCCCGCCCAGATTGATCTGGTAGTCCGAAAAGCCCACGGTCAGGCTGTCACCCAGAAAGGCCGCGTCCGCAAAATAGTTCAGGTCCACCTGCCCACAGCTGGGCTGACGGATGACGCTGGCGTCGTAGGCCTTGACCACCGCAGCGGCCGCATCCTGCCGGGCCGGGCCAAAGGTCTCCAGCGTGACCGCCTGTGCGTCCCCGCTGCCGTCCGGCGCGGTGCTGTCGCCGCTGCTGTCACTGTCTGCCGCTTCGCCCTGCATGGGCAGTGGTGCCAGAATGTCCTGTGCAATGCCGCTGGCCGCCGGCTCCGACTGTGCGTCCTTGGCCGATGCACCGTTTTCCAGAATGGCGGTAATGGCGTAGGCCAGCACCAAAATGGCCAGCACCACCCCTGCCAGGCGCAGCTTGCCGCTCACGCCGCCGTGACGGGCACGGTGCGATGTCGAATGATATTCGTGTGAAATCCCCATGGTTTTTGCTCCAGCTTTCTCGTTTTTGCCCCCAGCGGCCGACGCAGCCCGCCGCATCGGATGCAGGTGCTCCCATTCTATCATAATTTTTTTGCCTGTGCAACCAATTGGGTCTTGCATACAACAGGCAAAACAGTTACAATAGAGTCGTAGCAGTTTTTGCGCATTTTACAAAAAGCGCATTCACATGCTGCATCATTTTTGTACCACTTGCAAACTTGTTTTGTCAGCCGCCTTTGGTCTGTGTGCAGTGCAGGGCCGCAGTCCCTTTGCAGCAGGGCGGCAGACAACATCGGTTTGCAGGCGTTTTCTATCGTTCACGGTAAAGGATCAAGAAGGAGGTACTCATGGCCAAAAATGTGATCATTGGTCAGAGCGGCGGCCCCACGGCCGTCATCAATTCCAGCCTGGCAGGCGTGTACAAGGCTGCCTGCAGTCTGGGTGCCGACAAGGTGTACGGCATGAAGTACGGCATCGAGGGCCTGCTCAAGGAAGAGCTCATCGAGCTGAATGTCCTGCTGGACGACCGCATGAGCATTGAGCTGCTCAAGCGCACCCCGTCCAGCTATCTGGGCAGCTGCCGCTACAAGCTGCCAGACCCGGACGTGGATTCTACCCCGTTCATCAAGCTGTTCACCCTGTTTGACAAGTACGATATCTGTGCGCTGTTCTACATCGGCGGCAATGACTCGATGGACACCATTGCAAAACTCTCCCGTTACGGTGCCCAGGTGGGCAGCAGCGTCCGGTTCATCGGTGTGCCCAAGACCATCGACAACGACCTTTGCCTGACCGACCACACCCCCGGCTACGGTTCTGCCGCCAAGTACATTGCCACCATCCTGAAGGAGGTCATCCGTGACTCCTCCGTTTACAACATCCGCAGCGTAACGGTGGCCGAGATCATGGGCCGCCACGCGGGCTGGCTGGCCGGTGCGGCCTGTCTGGCCGGCGGCGATGACTGCGAAGGCCCCGACCTCATTCTGCTGCCCGAAGTTCCCTTTGACCCGGACAGGTTCCTGACCCGGGTGGACGAGCTGCAGCGGGTCAAGCCCAATGTCATCATTGCAGCCAGCGAGGGCGTTAAGACAGCCGACGGCACCTATCTGTGCGATCTGGTCTCCACTGCCGGGCAGTTGGATGCCTTTGGCCACAAGGCCATCCTCAGCGGTACCAGCCGGTATCTTTCTGACCTCATCCACGACAATCTGAACTGCAAGAGCCGTGCCATTGAGTTCTCGACCCTGCAACGCTGCGCCAGCCATCTGGCCAGCCGCACCGATGTGAACGAGGCCTACGCCGTGGGCGGCGCTGCCGCTTCCGCTGCCTTTGCGGGCGAGACCGGGCGGATGATCTCGCTCAAGCGCATTTCCGATTACCCCTACCAGTGCATCACCGAGTCGGTGGATGTCCAGCAGGTGGCAAACCTGGAGAAAAAGGTGCCGCTGGATTGGATCGCCCCGGACGGAATGCAGGTGACGGCGGCGTTTGAGGAGTATGCCCGTCCGCTCATCCTGGACGAAGTGACACCGGTCTATGTCAACGGTACCCCGCGCCATATCTGCCTGTAAGTTTCATTTGCGCGTTTCCTCCCCCCTCGTGGTCTGTTTTCGTGCTCCTGCACGATAATATAAAAGCCGAAACAGAAGAAAAGGAGAAATCATCATGGGTAAAAATGCAATCGTTGGTCAGTCTGGCGGCCCTACCTCCGTCATCAATGCAAGTCTGGCAGGCGTATTCGAGAGCTGCAAGAGTCGCGGCGCTGAGATCGTTTACGGCATGTGCAACGGCGTTGCCGGTCTGCTGGAGGAGCGCGTGGTGGATCTTTCCACCGTGCTGACCGACGACCTGGATATCGAGCTGCTCAAGCGCACCCCGTCCAGCTTCCTGGGCAGCTGCCGCTATAAGCTGCCCGATTGGCACGATGACGAGACCGTTTACAAGAAGCTGTTCGCCATCCTGGAAAAGCTGAACATTGGCTACTTCTTCTACATTGGCGGCAACGACTCCATGGATACCATCGGCAAGCTGGCTGAATACGGCAACCGCATCCAGAGCGACATCCGCTTCATGGGCGTTCCCAAGACCATCGATAACGACCTGATGGTGACCGACCACACCCCCGGCTACGGCTCTGCGGCAAAGTACATCGGTGTGGTGATGAAGGAGATCATCCGCGATGCCACCGTTTACGGCACCAATTATGCCACCGTGGTCGAGATCATGGGCCGCAACGCCGGCTGGCTGACCGCTGCTGCTTCTCTGGCCAAGAGCGATGACTGCGAGGGCGTGGATATGATCTGCCTGCCCGAAGTCCCCTTCAACGTGGAGCACTTCATTGAGAAGGTCCGCGCCATGCAGGAGAAGAAGCCCAGCATCGTGATCGCTGTTTCCGAGGGTGTCAAGCTCGAGGACGGTCGTTATGTCTGTGAGCTGGCCGATGATGTGCACGCAGTGGACGCTTTCGGCCACAAGGCACTGACCGGCACCGCACGCTATCTGGCGAATGTGGTCGCCCGCAATCTGGATACCAAGACCCGCTGTATCGAGCTGTCTACCCTGCAGCGCTGCGCTGGTCACCTGACCAGCCGCACCGACATCACCGAGGCTTACCAGGTGGGCGGCGCTGCTGCCAAGGCTGCCTTTGAGGGTGTCACCGGTCAGATGGTCGCCCTGAAGCGCATCTCCAACAGCCCCTATCAGTACATCACCGAGCTGCACCCCATCAGTGAAGTTGCAAACCTCGAGAAGAAGGTTCCCCTGAGCTGGATGAACGAGAATCACACCCAGATGACCGAGGAATTCCTCGAGTATGCCCGCCCGCTGATCCAGGCTGAGCTGACTCCGCTGTACATTGCAGGTCTGCCCCACCATATCTACATGAAAAAGTAATTTCTCCTTTGAATCCTTCTAAGGCATAGCAAAACTCCCGCCCGGATGCGCTCCGGACGGGAGTTTCTTCTGTGTGGCTTATGATTTACTGTTTGCCCAGCTGCCAGAACGCCACGGCGCTGGCGGCGGCAACGTTCAGGGAATCGACCCCGTGGGACATGGGGATCTTGACTGTGTAATCGCAGGAAGCGATGGTGGTATGGGAAAGGCCGTCTCCCTCCGTGCCCAGCACAATGGCAAGCTTCGGCTCCCGGGCAAGGGCTTCGTCATCAATGCTGACCGAACGGTCACTCAAGGCCATGGCAGCCGTCTTGAAGCCCAGGGCATTCAGCTGAGCAAGCCCCTTTTCGGGCCAATCAGCGGGCGTTTCGCCGATCTGCGCCCAAGGCACCTGAAATACCGTACCCATACTCACGCGCACGGCCCGGCGGCAGAGCGGGTCACAGCAGGAGGGGTTGATAAGAACAGCGTCCATGTTCAGCGCTGCCGCGCTGCGGAAGATGGCACCCACGTTGGTGGAATCCACAATACCCTCCAGCACGGCCACCCGCCGGGCGTTCCGGCAGAGCTCCTCCACGGTGCGGGGCTTCGGACGTTGAAAGGCGCAGAGCACACCCCGGGTCAGCTCGTAGCCTGTCAGTGCAGCCAGCAGCTCCCGGTCAGCAGTATAAATGGGTGCATCCCCGCAGCGGGTCAGGATCTCCGCCGCTGGGCCGGTGATCTGCCTGCGCTCCATCAGCAGGGAGACCGGCACAAAGCCTGCATCCAGTGCCCGGGAGATCACCTTGGGGCTCTCGGCAATGAAGATGCCTTTTTCGGGTTCCAGCCGACTGCGCAGCTGGTTCTGCGTCAGGCGGGCGTAGGGGTCCAGCTCCGGCGCGTGAAAATCCGTGATCTCGATGATATTGGGCATGGGGAGATTCTCCTTTTTCTGTATGAATGGTCTTATTGTAGCACAACCCGGATGCAATTGCAAAATACATGGCAGGCATATTCGTTTTACATAGTCAAAACCGCCAAAAAGCGTCTTTGGTTTTTGACAAATCCGTCAACCCGCGTTATAGTATAGGGGTAAAAAATCAGAGGGGGAATTTGTATGAATTCCAAGAAAAAGCGCCGCGGCCAGATGTCGGAAGCCTTCTGCACGGCAATGTTCCTTTCACTGTCCGGCGGCCTGCAGGACGTATACACCTATCTGTTCCGGGGCAAGGTGTTTGCCAACGCCCAGACCGGCAACATCGTGCTGATGGCTGTCCATGCCTTTGCCGGGGAGTGGGGGCGTGTGCTGCATTATCTTGTGCCCCTGTGCTTCTTTGCGCTGGGCGTGTTCGCGGCAGAGCTGATGCACCAGAAGCTGCAGAATCTGCAGCGGCTCCACTGGCGGCAGCTGGTGGTGCTGTGTGAGATCGTGATGCTGTTCGTGGTGGGCTTTTTCCCGCAGGAGTGGAATCTTATGGCCAATGCGCTGGTCTCGTTTGCCTGTGCGATGCAGGTGCAGACCTTCCGCAAGGTAAACGGTTATGCCTTTGCCAGCACCATGTGCATCGGCAACATGCGCAGCGGCATGGACTCCCTCTGCAACTGGGTGCTCAACCGCAATCCTGCCGCCCTGAAAAAATCCCTTTATTACTGGGGCATCATCCTCCTGTTTGCGCTGGGCGCGGGCCTGGGCAGCCTGACGCTGGACCTCTGCGGCGCAAAGGCCATCTGGCTCTCCTGCCTGCTGCTGGCCGTCAGCTTCTGCCTGATGTTCCTGAAAGAAGATGTGGAAGAGATCAAAGAAGATCTTGAAGCACTGGAAGCAAAACATTAAATAAAACATTAAATCAAGGAGTTTCCCTCAGTTTCACGCTGTTTACCGCCATGCCAAAGGCTCTCCTGGTAGGAGAGCCGGCGAGCGCCAGCGAGACTGAGGGTTTATTTTTCTCCGGATCTATCCAACACTTCCCCGGTCTCCTTCGTCTTACAGGCAGAACGACGCAATGAAAGGAGGAAGCCCCATGTGGGAGCTGCTGTACGAGACCTTCTGGGACAGGCTGGAACACTTCTGTTTCAATCTCTGCCGGGACGAGGCCCGGGCAGAGGATCTGACCCAGGAAGTCTTTCTGCGGGCACTGCAGAACCGGACCCTTATCAACAGCTTTACAGAGCGGCAGTGCAAGGCCTGGCTGTTTACCACAGCGCGGAATCTCTACTGCGACCAACTCCGCCGGGCGGCAAAGGAGGAGCAGCTGCTCAGCACCTTTTTCCCGGAAGAGGACAGTGCTGAACCGGATTCCGCACTGGACACAGTGGAAGCCGCCAGTCTGCTGGCTCTGCTCACCCCGGAAGAGCGGCGGCTGTTCACCCTGCGCTATACAGCGGGCTACAATGCCAGCGAGATCGGTCAGCTGCTCTGTCTCCCGCCCGGCACGGTCCGCAGCCGCCTTGCCCAGATACGCCATCGCCTCAAAACTGAACTTACGGAGGATTAAATGATGAAAAAGAACCTGAACGTGGACGCTATGATCCTGGACCTGCGCAATGTGCAGGAGGATTTTCTTGACCGCTATGAGCAGATCAAGCTGGACTGCATGATCGCGCTGACCTCGCCCCGGGTGCAGACGCTCCTGAGCCAGCACAACATTTCTCTGGATTCGATGCTCTGCAAAAATGTCCCGGAGGAGGTCTCGGTGGGTGTGGTCAATGGCAAGGTCACGCTGAGCTCTGCCAGCCAGACCGCCGCCGGGCAGGTACTGGTGGTCAACGGCAAGCTGATGATCACACCGGATGCTGCGGAGGTTTTACAGAAGTACGCCTGCATTCTGGTCAACGGTATGATCTACTGCCCGCAGTGCCTCTCGGCAGTGGTATCCGCCCGCTGCATCCTGAACGGAAAGCTGGCGGTCTACCCCGATGATGCAGTGCTCCTGCCGGGAAGCTCCATCAAGCTAGACAACACCTTCCTGCTGCGGGCACAAAGCCGCCTGTACTGGAATGAACATCGCTTCCTGGCGGTTGACCCCAGGCTCGACACTGCCGCACTGGCCGCCAAGGGCTGCCGCTTTTCCGCTCCAAAGGCCATCCTGTGCGCAAGCCTTGCGCCCGTTCTGGCCCCGCTCTTCCCGGATTCCACCGAGCTGATCATCGTGCCGGACGGCACCGCCGTGGTGGAGGACGACCTGGAGCTGACCGCCTCTTCCCTGCGTCGGTATGGCACCCGTCTCTATGTGCTGGGTGATGCTGTCATCCCCGCAGAGAGCGCAGACCTGCTGGCTCAGATCGAATTCCTGCATGTTACCGGTGAAGTAGAGCTGCCTGATGCTCTGGAAGCGGCCTTCTTTGCCATCCCTGAGCTGGAATGCGGCAAAGTAGTCCACGAGGACGCTCTGCCCAAACAGACCCGCGCCAAAGCAAAGGATGAGGAGCCCGATCCGGATACCGTGACCCTCAGCGGCATCCAGCTGACCCTGTAATCCGCACTGTTCCTCCCTGCCCCGCTCTTTCCGGCAGAAGCGCTCTGCTGGAAGGAGCGGGACTTTTGTTGATTTTTTATTGCACCCGCTCCTCTGATATGATATACTGTTTTTGTATTGTGTAATTCCCCGGGCACACTTCCGCTGTGGAACCCGCTGCCCGGGCAGGATATGGGAACCGAAATCAGGAAGAGGAGCAACGAATGAAAAAAGGATTTGACAACGACAAATACCTGCAGATGCAGTCGGAGCACATCCGGGAGCGGATCGCGCAGTTCGACAACAAGCTGTATCTGGAATTCGGCGGCAAGCTGTTCGATGACTACCACGCCTCCCGCGTGCTGCCCGGCTTCCAGCCCGATTCCAAGCTGCAGATGCTGCTGCAGCTGAAGGATCAGGCCGAGGTCGTTATCGTCATCAACGCTGAGGACATCGTCAGCAGCAAGGTGCGCGGTGACTATGGCATCACTTATGATCTGGACGTTCTGCGTCTCATCGACGCATTCCAGGAGCGCGGCCTGTTTGTGGGCAGCGTATGCGTGACCATGTACACCGCTGCCCCCGAGGTGGAAGCCTTTGAGAAGCGGCTGAACAGCCTGGGCATCCGCACCTTCCGGCACTATAAGATCCCCGGCTACCCCAACGACGTTGCCCGCATTGTGAGCGACGAGGGCTATGGCCGCAACGAGTACATTGAGACCCAGCGCCCGCTGGTGGTTATCACGGCTCCCGGCCCCGGCAGCGGCAAGATGGCCACCTGCCTGTCCCAGCTGTACCACGAATACAAGCGGGGCGTGAAGGCCGGTTATGCCAAGTTTGAGACCTTCCCCATCTGGAACATCCCCCTGAAGCACCCGGTCAACCTGGCTTACGAGGCTGCCACTGCCGACCTGAACGATGTGAACATGATCGACCCGTTCCATCTGGAGGCCTATGGCAAGACCGCGGTCAACTACAACCGCGACATTGAGATCTTCCCCGTGGTCAACGCCATGTTTGAGCTGATCGCAGGCAAGAGCCCCTACCACTCCCCCACCGACATGGGCGTGAACATGGCCGGCAACTGCATCGTGGATGATGCGGCCTGCTGCGAAGCTTCCCGCAACGAGATCGTCCGCCGCTACTTCAAGGCCCTGTGCGACCTCAAGAACGGCGCACAGATCCAGAGCGAGGTCTACAAGCTGGAGCTGTTGATGAATCAGGCCGGACTGACCCAGGGCAGCCGCCCGGTGGAGCAGGCCGCCCATGCAGTTTCTGAAAAGACCGGCGGTGCCCCCGCTGCCGCCATTGAGCTGCCGGACGGTACCGTTGTCACCGGCAAGACCGGCCCCCTGCTGGGTGCCGCTTCCTCCGCTCTGCTCAACGCGCTGAAAAAGCTGGCCGGCATCGACCAGGAGCTTGACCTCGTTTCTGCTGCCGCCATCGAGCCCATCCAGACCCTCAAGACCAACTATCTGGGCAGCAAGAACCCCCGTCTGCACACCGACGAGATTCTGATTGCCCTGTCCAGCTCGGCTGCGCAGAATCCCACTGCTGCTGCCGCCCTCAAGCAGCTCTCCCACCTGAAGGGCTGCGATATGCACTCCACTGTCATCCTGTCCAGCGTGGATATGGATACCGTGAAGAAGCTGGGCATGTATCTGACCTGCGAGCCCACCTATGAGGAAGCAGACCGGATGTACCACAAGAAGTAAAAAATAATGACCCTCTCTGTCATTGCTTTGCACTGCCGTCTTTCCCCAAGGGCTAGGCGACCGTATCTGCGCGACGGAGAGGGTCATTTTTATTTCCGGGTCTGTTCCCAGTAGGCTCCCATGCTCTGGCCGGGCTGGTCGGTGACATCATCGTTCAGATAGTCTGCAAGGCCAAAGGCTTCCGGCTTCCAGCTGCGGGCAGCATCCACGGTGGGGTATTCCACCTCAGCGTACCAGAACGCAGTGGGCTGGCCCTCATCCACGTGGTTCACCTCCAGCACAAGGCCATCGGGCAGGGCGTAGCTTCTGCGGATCTTCCCGATCAGGGGCTTACCGATGATCTTTGTTTCCAGTTCATCAAACAGTTTCTTGTCGATGGGGCGCTCGATCTCCTCCCGTGCAAGCCCGCTTCCGGACTTGAAGCAGAGGATATAGGCCGTCTCTCCGCCCTTGAGCGCCTCCTCCCGGATGCGCACGGTGGGCCGCACGCTGATATATCCCTGCCGCATGGCAAACTCTTCCTTGAGCGGCAGAGCCGGGAAGTTTTCACCCTCCGGCCAGCCGTTCACCATCCATTTGCGTTCGATCTCCATGACGTTTTCCTCGTTTCTGTGTTTTTGTATTTATTCTAGCACGTTTTTATGTTAGAATAAATATCAGTATGAAATTTTAGCATCCTCACCCTCTCAGTCAATACCTGACGGCATTGCCAGCTCCCCAAAGGGGGAGCCAAGAGCCGCTCTGTATTCAAGCTTGATGAGACTGAATCGAAAATCGCCAAAGGCTCTCCCTTTGGGAGAGCTGGCGAGCGGAGCGAGACTGAGAGGGCGAGCCAGTTATAACAGGAGCAACTATGAAATCTTCTCGCAATTACCCCGTTTACACCGTCAACAAACACGCCGAGGGCCTGCTGGTGGGCGGCCACCCCTGGGTGTACGAAAACGACATCCTAAGTTCCCCGGAAGCAGAGCCTGAAAACGGCACGCTGGTCGATGTGGTCAGCACAAAGGGTGCCTATCTTGGCACCGGTTTTCTCTCGCTGAAAAGCAAGATCCGGGTGCGGCTCATCTCCCGCAACGCCAACGACACCTTCGATGCCGCTTTCTGGAAGCGCCGTGTCGAATACGCCTGGGCCTACCGCAAGACTGTGCTGGAGCCCGCCGACCTGACCGCCTGCCGTGTCATCTTTGGCGAAGCTGACCAGTTCCCGGGCCTGACTGTGGACCGGTTCAGCAATATCCTTGTCACCCAGACCCTGAGCGTGGGCATGGAAAAGCTCAAGCCCATCCTCTTCCCCCTGCTGGTGCAAGTCCTGCGCGCTGACGGCCAGACCATTGAGGGCATCTACGAGCGCAACGACGAGGCTCTGCGGGCCAAGGAGGGCCTGGCACAGAACAAGGGCTGGTTTGACCTGCCCGGCGAGACGCACCCCGACAGCACCCAGACCGAAATCTGCGAGAACGGCGTGTTCTACCACGTCGATTTTGAGAACGGCCAGAAGACCGGCTTTTTCCTCGACCAGAAATACAACCGCCGGGCCGTGGCCCGCATTGCTGCCGGGCACACTGTGCTGGACTGCTTTACCCACACCGGCAGCTTTGCGCTGAACGCCGCCAAGGGCGGGGCTGCCCGGGTCACCGCCGCTGACATCAGCGCCGAGGCCATTGCCATGGCCCAGCGGAACGCCCAACGCAACAATCTGACCAACATGGATTTTCTCTGCGAGGACACCTTTGAGCTGCTGCCCCGGCTGGAAAAAGAGGGCCATCCCTACGACTTTATCATCCTTGACCCGCCGGCCTTTACCAAGGCCCGCCGCACGGTGGAGAACGCCATGCGCGGCTATAAGGAGATCAACTACCGCGCCATGAAGCTGCTGCCCCGGGGCGGCTATCTGGCCACGGCCAGCTGCTCCCACTTTGCCACCGAGGAGCTGTTCATCAAGATGCTGCACGCCGCCGCAAAGGATGCCCACCGGCAGCTGCGGCAGATCGAGGTGCGCCAGCAGGCCCCGGATCACCCCATCCTGTGGGGCGTGCCCGAGACCAATTACCTGAAGTTCTTCCTGTTCCAGGTGATCTAAAAGTAATACCAAATACGATATCTCCCAAAAAAACGAGAACGTGTTTGTGCAGAATCGTTAGTTTTGTCAATTGCCTTTTGGGCCG
>ERZ773146.2093-NODE-2093-length-13881-cov-6.969478_pt1 | contig 13881 bp, 10 predicted proteins | sample MGYA00580847_ERZ773146 | MGnify/ENA primary metagenome ERZ773146 (study PRJEB29015, sample SAMEA2737830) | human gut metagenome | biome: human gut; feature: human-associated habitat; material: faeces | place: China | collected 2012 ...
TATTTGCAAAAAAAGGGGTAAACATACCCACGCTCATTCGATATATTATTAAAGACCAAAAAATAACAACCGATCCGGGGAGATCGAACAAGAATTTTGACAACTATGGACGAGAAATTATTATTCAAATATTTTCGGGGCGAAACTACGTCGGAAGAAGAAGATGCGATATTGGCATGGGTCGAGGAGACCCCAGCCAACCGTAAGGAGTTCAAGACCGCTTTCATGATTTTCTCCGGTCTGGCGGTGTATGCCGCCAAGCCGAACGCTATGCCGACAGCCGCGCCGCAGCGCCGCCGAATCTGGAGGCAAGTCGTCCGTTATAGTCTGCGTTCGGCAGCTGCCGTCATACTGATGATCGGAGCCGCGTATACGGGTAAAACGCTTTATCGGAATGCGTTGTCGCAGCAGAATATGTCGATTGTCGTTCCTGCCGGACAGCAGATGTCTCTCACGCTTCCGGACAATTCACAGGTACAGCTCAATTCGGGTACTCGACTGGAATATCCGGTCGTCTTCGGCAAGACCCGCAGCGTGAAACTCTCCGGTGAGGCGTTGTTCGATGTTGCACCGGACAGGAAGCATCCGTTCATTGTCCAGACCTTCGCGTCGGATATCCGGGTACTCGGAACGAAATTCAACGTGCTGGCCGATGCCGAGCGTGGTGAATTTACCACCACGCTGATCGAGGGACAAGTACAGGTGACAAACCGCGCCAATTCTAATGAGCGAATCACCATGTATCCGCACGATGTTGTCTCACTCTCTAACGGGCGCCTGTATAAAGAACGTGCCGAAGATTTTGCAGAACTCTGCTGGACGGAAGGGTTAGTTCATCTGAAGAGGATGCCATTCGACGAGTTGATGGCCAAGTTCGAGCGGGCGTTCAATGTCGAAATACGCATCGAATGCGAGCGGATGCCGCAGATTAACGTGATGAGCGGAGAAGTCCGCATTTCGGACGGTGTAGATTATGCGCTCCAGATTTTACAGCAGGTATCTACCGGCTTTAGTTATACTCGTGATGAAAAAACGAACGTGATTGTAATTAAATAATAATGTGATTGTAATTGAATTTCGTGCAAGCACTCATGTTTCACTAAAAACTCTAAAATAACTATGAAGAAATGACCGCGTGACTTAATACACTAAAGCGTTGACTATAATAAAGAAAGGTCTGCGAAATCGCCTATTCGCAGACCAGCGATAATAGTCAGCAAAATACTAATCGAGAAAACTATTATCTAAATTTACAAAAGTATGAAAAAAACAGTATTCCACAAAATCAGAAGACTGTTTCGATTTACTTTACTTGTTTGTCTGAGCCTCGGCATATTATCAGCCAAGGCACAGACGGCCCGAGTGACGCTTAAAGTACAGAATGCGTCGCTTGGACAGGTTATGGACGAGATCAAGAACCAGACCAGATATCTTTTCATCAATCAGGATGTCAAGGATCTCAATAACCACAAAGTAAGTCTGAATGTTTCGGATAAAGCTATTGCCGAGGTGTTAGATCAGATTTTTACCCCTTTCAATATCGGTTATCGCATCGAAAAAACAAGCATTATTATTTTCAACCGACCGAAATCCACATCCAACTCAGTTCTGATTGGAGGTAAGGTCAGCGATGTCGGCGGCGCACCGATTATCGGCGCCACGGTGCTGGTCAAAGGTACGACGAATGGTGTTTCAACCGATGCCGACGGTCGTTTTACGCTAACGATCGCTTCACCTGCCACTGCACAGCTCGAAATAAGCTACTTGGGCTACGAACCTCAAACTTTAGCTGTCGGCAACCGCACCTCTTTTGAGATTACACTGGCGGAATCGGCTTCGGAAATCGAATCGGTAGTCGTTACTGCCTTAGGTATCAAACGTGAAGAGAAGGCGCTGAGTTATAATGTACAACAAGTTGAAGCTGAAGACATCACGACTGTCAAGGACGCCAACTTCATGAACTCGCTGACAGGTAAAGTCGCTGGCGTTACGATCAATGCTTCGTCGTCAGGTGTCGGCGGTGCATCGAAAGTCGTGCTGCGCGGTAATAAATCCATTTCGCAGTCGTCGAATGCCCTCTATGTGATCGACGGTATTCCGATGTATAACTTCGGCGGTGGTGGCGGTACGGAATTCGATTCGAAGGGTGCTACCGAAGCCATCGCGGACATCAATCCCGAGGATATCGAATCCATCTCGGTGCTGACAGGTGCAGCAGCCGCGGCTCTTTACGGCTCGAATGCTGCCAACGGTGCTGTGATGATCACCACGAAAAAGGGACAGGCTGGAGCTTTGAAAGTGACGCTTTCGAGTAATACAGAGTTTCTGAACCCGTTCGTTCAGCCGGAGTTCCAGAACCGCTATGGCACGGGACTAAACGGTCTTCAGTCCGGGTCGGCCATTTACAGCTGGGGCGAGAAATTGGCACCTGCGGCGCGTCTGGGATATACGCCGGATGATTTTTTCGAGACAGGACACGTCTACACCAACGCCGTGACGGTATCGGGCGGTACGGACAAGAACCAGACTTACTTTTCGGCAGCCTCGGTCAATTCGGACGGTATCATTCCCAATAATGAATACGACCGTTACAACTTCACATTTCGCAATACGTCCTATTTCCTGAAAGACAAGCTGCGTCTGGATGCTTCGGCCAGCTATATTTACCAGCAGGATCAGAACATGACCAATCAGGGTGTCTACTCCAACCCGCTGGTTCCTGCTTATCTTTTTCCCCGCGGGACGAACTTCGACTCCTATCGTATTTTCGAGCGTTACAATCCCGCCTCTAAACTTATGGAACAGTTTTGGTCGGACGACCTTGAGGGCGGTGACCTGCGCATGCAAAATCCTTATTGGATTGCCCACCGCAACCTGCGCAACACCGATAAGAAGCGTTACATGCTGTCGTTCTCGGCCTCCTATGACATTCTTCCGTGGTTGAACGTTGCTGGCCGTGTGCGCATCGACAATGCGAACTCGCTCTATACGCAGAAACTTTATGCTTCGTCGAATACGACGATTACCGACGGCGGTAAGAACGGTCACTATACCGAACAGCGCGAATACGATACGCAGACTTATGCTGACATTATGGTGAACATCAACAAGACCTTCGGAGACGATTGGTCGCTGCAAGCCAACGTCGGCGCTTCGATCAACAACGTCAAAATCGACCAATTGTCGTACCGCGGCCCGATTCAGGAAAATGGATTGCCGAACGTGTTCAATGTTTTCGACCTCGACGATTCGAAGAAGCGCGCCGAAAAATACGGCTGGCAGGAACAGACGCAGTCGATATTCGCCTCGGTGGAAGTGGGTTGGAAACAGATGCTCTACCTGACCCTCACGGGCCGTAACGACTGGGCTTCGCAATTGGCCAACTCCCCGCAATCGTCGTTCTTTTACCCGTCGGTGGGTCTTTCGTGGGTGCCGACCTCACTTTGGGATATGGGCAATGCGCTGACATATCTGAAGATTCGCGGTTCGATCGCTTCGGTAGGTATGCCTTTTCCGCGTCACCTGACCGTTCCGACCTACGAGTACGACGCAACGAATAAAGTTTGGACAGCCAAGACACACTATCCGATCGGCGATCTTTATCCCGAACGCACCCGCACTTATGAGTTGGGCCTCGACGCGCGTCTGTGGAAGCACTTCAGTTTGTCGGCTTCGTGGTATTGGGCCGATACCTACAACCAGACGTTCGACCCGCAGATTTCTGTATCATCGGGTTATTCGACGATCTATCTCCAGACGGGCCACGTCCGCAATACGGGTGTCGAAGCGTCGCTCGGCTATCAGAACCAATGGCGCGATTTCGGTTGGTCTACGAACTTTACCTTCTCGTGGAACAAGAACGAGATCGTGGAACTGGTTCACAACTATGTGCATCCCGAGACCGGCGAACTCATCACCAAAGAACGACTGGAGATCAAGGGGCTGGGTAAGGCCAAATATATCCTTAAACCGGGCGGAACACTGGGTGACCTCTATACCAATTCCGATTTGGTCTATAACGACGACGGGTATATCGAAGTGGACAAGAACGGCAACGTAGCCGTCAAGGACGACTATATGGATGACATTTATCTCGGTTCAGTATTTCCTAAATACAATCTCGCATGGCGTAATGATTTCAACTATAAGGGGATCAATCTCGGCGTACTGTTCACGGCCCGCATCGGCGGTATCTGTTATTCGGCTACGCAAGCCAATATGGATTTGTACGGCGTGTCGGAGGCCTCGGCCGCAGCCCGCGATGCCGGTGGCGTGATGATTAACGGCCGTGACATGATCGACGCACAGAAATGGTATCAAGTAATCGGTTCGCAATCGGGATTACCGCAGTATTACACTTATTCCGCCACGAATGTCCGCTTACAGGAGCTCTCGCTGGGTTACACGCTCCCTTCGAAATGGTTCCGCGACAAGATGCGTATGACCGTTTCGTTCGTAGGCCGTAACCTGTGGATGATCTACTGCAAGGCCCCGTTCGACCCCGAAGCCGTAGCTTCGACAGGCATGAACTATCAGGGTATCGACTACTTTATGATGCCTTCGATGCGTAATCTGGGCTTCAATGTAAAATTCCAATTCTAAAGAACAGCAAAACCATGAAAAAGACAAACAACAAAATGCAGCTACTGCTGCTTTCGGTGGTGCTGCTCGGTACGACTGCCTGTACGGGCGATTTCGCGGACATCAATCGTAATCCGAATGAAGTGACCGACGAACAGTTGCAGGCTAACAACTATAAGATCGGTACGAACCTCAAGACCCTTCAGGGCCTGGTCGTTCCGACGGAAGAGCACCGGTTTCAATTCGTCGAGAGCATCGTCGGATGCCCTTACGCTGGCTACAACGGTAAGACCGTCGATACCTGGCAGGCGACATTCGAAAACTACAATCCCTCGGCTGACTGGCGGAAAGTTCCGTTCGTGGATATGATCTCCGATACCTATCCGGCCTATCGTGCGATTATCAACGGTACGGAGGACGTAGTGGCGCAGGCATTGGCCAAATTGTTCCGCATTGCCATCATGCAGCGCGTCACGGATAGCTACGGCCCGATTCCCTATACGCAGGTCATGGCCAGTAAGACCGAATCGCTGGAGGTAGCCTACGATACACAGGAAGAGGTCTACACGGCGATGTTTACAGAATTAGACGACGTGATCGCTTCGCTTCAGGACAACCTTTCACTACCCTCGGATGCCTTCGGCCGTTACGACGGTGTTTATTCGGGTAATATCTCGCAGTGGCTCAAATTCGCCAATTCGCTCAAGTTACGTATGGCCATGCGTCTAACGGAGGTTAAGCCCGATCTGGCGAAGTCGAAAGCTGCCGAAGCCATTGCCGCCGGGGTCATCACGACCAACGCAGACAATGCCATGATGCACACCTCGGACAACCGAACGACGCTCATTTACAACGACTGGGGCGACCATCGTATTGGTGCCGACATCATCAATTACATGAACGGCTACAACGATCCGCGCCGCGAGAAGATGTTTACGACTGTAACCCTTGTGGAGAACGGACAAGAAATACAGGGATATGCGGGTATTCGCATTGGTATCAACGTGACGAGTAAGGCGCAGGCCGTGTCGTCCTACTCGAACATGCGCGTTACGGGTACGGATCCCTATCTGTGGATGAACGCCGCTGAAGCGACGTTCCTACGTGCCGAATATGAACTGCGCTGGGGCTCGGCCGAAACTGCCGGAACACTCTATGAGCAGGCTGTCACGCTCTCGTTCGAGGAGCGTGGTGCCGATAACGTGAAGGGCTATCTTTCCGATGCGACAAGTACTCCGGCAGCCTACAAAGATCCGTTGAACAAGCACTCCATGGCTTCTCCGCAGAGCACGATCACCGTGGCATGGAACGCCGCGGCGGATTTCGAAACCAACCTCGAACGGATCATTACCCAGAAATGGATTGCCATTTTCCCGCTGGGAACCGAGGCGTGGACAGAACACCGCCGTACGGGTTATCCCCGTCTGCTGCCAGCCGTGGTGGATAACAGCGGTGGCGCCGTGAACGTGGCGCTGGGCGCACGCCGTCTGCCTTATCCGGTCGAAGAGTACACCGAGAACCCGACGAACCTGCAAGCCGCCGTTTCCGCACTGAACGGTGAGTCGGTAAACGGAGCGGGCGATACGCAGGGAACCCGAGTATGGTGGGATCGCAAAAACTTAAATTAGTATGGATATGAAACGAAATAAATTGATCGGGCTTCTCTCCTTATGCCTGCTGGCCGCGACGTTCGCTTCGTGTGAAGACTGGAACGAAACGGAAGCCGTCAAACAAAAAGTCGAACGCCCGGAGGATCAAAATCCGGAATTGTGGGCGGAATATACGGCGGCGTTGCGCGACTACAAGCAGTCGGAACATTTTATCGTCTACGCCCGTCTGTTTAACTCTCCCCAACCGGGTACCAGTGAAAAGGATTTCATGCGTTGCCTGCCCGACTCGCTCGATATCGTGTCGCTGACCAATGCCGACAACTTCTCGAAGTACGATGCGGAAGATATGCCGGCTATGCGTGAGAAAGGTACGAAAGTGCTCTATCAGGTCGATTATGCAGGCCGCAGCGGGGAACTGACCGATGAAACAAAACTCGGCGCTTACCTCGATAAAGTTATCGCCGCGGTCGAGAAGAATGGACTGGACGGTTACTCGTTTACGGGTATCCCCAATGCGGGCGACGCAGCGACCGCAACGGCGGCTGCACTTATCGTCGAACGACTTTCCGCGGCAAAGACCGAAGGACAACTGCTCGTTTTCGAAGGTAATCCGCTTTTCTTGACGGAGGACGCTTTGTCGAAGGTCGATTATGTCGTGCTCGACACCGAGGCTACGGAGAATGTGACCGACCTGAAGATGCAGGTACTCAACGCTACGGGGTATGCCGGCGTTCCGGCTACGAAGTTGCTGCTGGCCGCTGCCGCAGGCGCTCCTCTCTATGACGAGAATGTCGAGGAACATGCCGCTATCACGGAAATGGCCGAGCGGGTTGTATCGCTCGGGCCGCTGGCCGGACTGGGAACCTACGACATTTATAATGACTATTATGATCTGGACATGAACTATAAACTTGTTCGCAATGCCATCCAGACGTTGAACCCCTCAAAATAGTGAGCAATGAGAAGAATTAATAAATACTTATGGCTGATCGCTTCGGCCGCTTTCTGCTCCTGTCAGTCCTATGATGCCGACGACCACAAGTTCGGTAATGTGGTCTACCTCGACGTGGCGGAAACGACTGACGTGCAGACGGCAACGATCAAAAACACGCTCGATGAACTCGATCGGACATTCTCCGCAACGCTGGCTTATCCGTCCGGTGGCGACGTCACGGTCTCCATTGCAGTCGATCCATCGCTCGTCGATACCTACAACGCCCGTCACAACACCTCGTGGCCGATGCTCGATGCGAAATACTATTCGCTTTCCGACGAGCGGGTAACCATCCCGGCCGGCAAGACCGCTTCGGATGCCGTGACGCTCCATCTGCAGGAGTTGCTGGGCGAGGGCGAAGACCAGACAGGTGCGCTGACCCTCGATGCTACCTATCTGCTGCCCGTGACGATCACGAATGCGTCCGTTCCGACGCTGGACAGTTCTTCGACCGTCTGGTATGTTATCAAACGATCGTCGAACATCACTACGGCAGCGCAGCTTACCGACAACTGGATCAATTTCCCGACACTCGACAAGGATACGGAGCAGGCGATGGCCCTCAACAACTTGACGGCCGTGACCTACGAGGCGTTGATCTATATCGACAAGTTCGCCACCTCGGCTCTGAACTCGGCCGGTGTCGCCAACCCCGTCAGCATCTCCACCATCATGGGTGTCGAGGACTACCTACTTCTGCGTATCGGCGACACGAATTTCGAGCGCCAGCAGCTGCAGTTCGACGGTTCGGGCAGCGGTTCGGCCTTCGGTAAGTTCCCGGGGCGTGATGCCGGCAAGATCCTGAACGAAGGCGTATGGTACCATATCGCATGCACTTATGACCAGGCGACGCGCACGGTACGGATTTTCGTCAATGGCGAGTTGCAGAGCGAGGGCAAGGATATGGGGCTTGCGTCGATGAGCGACGACACGCGCATCAATCTGGCCATGCGTGCTTTCTACGATCGTTACCTCAATAATCCGACGCCGGAGAACGAAGAAAAATACGGCGGTTGGGCCGATGCCCGCCAGTTCTTCATCAGCTATTCCTACGACGCCTACCGCCCGCTGAACGGCAAAATCGCCGAGGCCCGTGTCTGGTCGGTAGCCCGCACGCAAGAGCAGATCTGGGAGAACATGTACGAAATCGCCGATCCCGAAAGCGACCCGACGCTCGTCGGTTATTGGAAGTTCAACGAGGGAGCCGGCAATACGATCAAGGACTATTCGCGCTACCATAACGACGGAGAGGCCGAGTACGATCTGGTATGGCCCGACGGTGTGGAGATTCCGAAAATTAACGAAACGGAGGAGTAAACTATGAAAACAAGGATAAATAATGTAAAGAAGGGAGTAGTGACGCTTCTTTTCGCGGCGGTCATCGCGGGCCTTACGGCCTGCGAGACCGATCCCGTGAAATCGCAGCGCGGAGAACTTCCCGACAAAGATTTGTTGGAGAATACCTATGTCAAAATCCGCAGCATCAAATCCCCGACTGAATTTGCCGTTGTCAATCTGTCGGAGGGAACAACAGTAACAGAAGATCGAATTTACTGCCGGCTGACCCGCCCGGCAGAGAGAGCGATGACTATCACGGCTGCCGTGGACGAATCGCTGGTCGAAGCCTGTAACGAGGAGTACGGTACGGATTTACTCCCGTTCCCGGCAGGGAATGTTACCATTGCCGGTAACGGTACGATTGCCGTAGCGGCGGGAGAGCGTATCTCCGACAAAATTCAGGTATCGTTCAAGTCGGACGGACTGGCTGCCGGAACGTACTTATTACCGATTGCGATCTCATCGAATGATGCGGCTCTTACGGACGGAGGCAAGGCGGTCTATTACGGCGTGAAAGTCCGCGGGATTGATATAGGCAACTACGAACTGGATACGGAATACCTGAACGTATTCTATCTGAACACGACCGAATACCAGCCGCTGTTGGCCGACATTTGGATATTGCAGAAAACCGAAGCCATGCCGCCGTTCAATACGCTCTGGGAGCGGACTTACGGCAATATCGTCAATCTGCGCATCGTGCAGATAGGTTACGAGGCCGATACGGAGCGTGCCTTGTTGGTGCTTAACTCTGACATACGCTATGTGCTGGAACATGCGGACAAGTATATCCGTCCGTTGCAGGACAAGGGGCGCAAGGTCTGTCTTTCGCTGGAGGGAAATGGCTCGGGACTCGGATTCTGCAACCTGACCGACAGCCAGATCGCCGACTTCACGGCGCAGGTGAAAGCCTGTCTGGAGTTGTATGATCTGGATGGCGTGAATTTCTTCGACCGCAATGCCGGTTACGGTCAGGTGGAAGGAATGCCGGAGATGAACACGACTTCCTATCCCAAGCTGATAAAGGCCATGCGCGAAGCCATGCCCGACAAACTGCTGACGCTGGCCGATTACGAAGAGCCGACCGAATATTTCGGGGACACCGAGGCGACGGGCGGCATCGAGGTCGGACAGTACCTCGATTATGCATGGTCGGGATATATGTCGGAGAGCGAGGATATCCAGTTGCTCGACCCGTGGGAAGTAATCGACCTCACACCGGGCGATGCGGCCGATTTGGGCATGATGCTCCCGACGACGAACCATCCGCGCCGGCCGATCGCCGGGGTACCGTCTGAGAATTTCGGATACTTCGCTGTGCCGTGGTATCCGGCGGCAAGCGATTTCCTGATGACGGCACAAGGTTTTATGAATGTGGCCATCTGGGATATGATGGGCTATGCGCCGAACAATACGATCGTATGGGCCGACCTTATCTCCAATCAACAAAATGCATATGAATCGTCTTGGAACGCGGTTCCGAGTATGTTATGGGCCGTATTCGGCGATGAAGCTATGGATGGAACGTATATGTATAATGTCTTCGTAAATTACGGGTGGGGAGCTTTGAACTACGGAGATCTGGCGAAAGACTGGTAAAAACGATAAAATACGGATTTGCATCGTGCAATCACAAATTACAATCACCATTTTAAAATTATTAACTATGAAAAAGACTTTATTTATTACGACTCTGCTCCTTTCCGCGGGTGCAATGTTTACATCCTGCAACAAAGACGTGGAAAATCCCGACATGCAGGCACAACCGGAAGAAACGGCTCAGGTAACGCGGGCCTACGGCGACAAAACACCGCTGATCGAGGTGTATTACGAGATCAACGACACCAATCCGCTCAACGCGTTGTCGTACGAGATGAACGGCAAGAAATTCATCGATCTCGTACAGCTTTTCGCTTCGAATATCCAGAAAGACGCGAATGGTGATCCCTGCATTTTCTTCAACGACAAGCTGGCTCCGGTGATGGCTGCGAAGGCGACCTATATCGAGCCGTTGCAGAATGCCGGAATCAAGGTGATTCTGAACGTTCTGGGCGACCACAAAGGGATCGGCATCTCGAACCTGACGGATGACCAGATCGAGAAGTTCGCCGCTATTCTCACCTACATCGTGAAGGAATACGGCCTGGACGGAATCGGATTCGACGATGAATATGCCGACTATTCGACTCCCATTGATCCCACTTCGGCCAGCAAACTCGTTCTCAAACTGCGTGAGAAATTCAATGCTGAATTCCCCGGCGAACGCAAAATCATCCAGATGTTCCAGTGGAATTATGTGTCTAACATTTCCGCAGCGGCAGGCGCGGAGATCGATTTGGCCGATCACGGATCGTTTGGCCCGAATGTTTTCCAGACTTCCAGCGCATTCGCCGGCGTAACGAACGATCGCTGGTGCCCGCAGGCTATCCAGATGGGACAATCGTACAATGCAATTTTCCTGAATCAGATCAAGACCCGCTCCTCGCAGGCTGCCAGCGGCAACTACGGCGGTATTATGATGTTTAACGTCCGTAAGGCATCGAATGTCAATCCGCTGCCTGTATTCCAGAAGATCGCAGAAGGTGCATTTGGCGCAACTGTAACTTATACCGGTACGGAGTATTCTCAGGATTGGACATTCAACCCTGCGGGATACACGATTACTTATGCAGATATTCAGTAGCACTCACTCGATGTAAATCCGTATAGGATAGACATTAGGCGACGTCATCTGGCCCGTGCATCGACCGAAAGGCGGTGTACGGGTTTTTCTTTAAGTTAAATGGAAAATAAATGGATTTTGCAAAGGATGTAACGATAGCGCGATTTAAACACTCGATTACTAAAGAGTAAATTCAAAGTTATTCATACTGCTTTTATCATTTTTCGGTCTATTATTTCGTCATTAGTAACGGTCATATGCATTGATGACATAGGTAAGTGACAATCTCTATTATGTCTGTATCTAAAAAATATTTTAATCGCATATGATTAAGAATATTGCAATGTGACCCTATAGATACGGAATCCTGTCTTATGAAAACGCTTATTCATACCCGTATATACGCGTTGCTAACTCAAAATGAATCGAATCCGTCGGAATTAGCCCATGCATACGAAGAGTTTATCGAGACGATGACCGAGATGGTTGCTAATTTCGATAACCGGGATGATATTTTGAGAATACTGTATTACAGCCGGGTTGAATTCGACGTATTGTCCCATCCATCGTTTAATCGATATTCGAACAATGTTTTAAGGACGACGTTCATCTATAAAATCATGTATATTCTGGATTGCGAAATCAATATCGTCAGCAATAGTACGAAATATAGCTCGAACCAAGACTATTCGTTTCCTTTATCCTATCAGGACGGCGAGTTGCTGTGGACAGGGACGCAGCAAGAGTTGCTGGAGCTTGCCGTTGCCCTTCATAAAAACGGGATTATCATGTACGGCAACCGCAAGGCGCGTTTCATCGAGATCGTCCGTGCCTTGTCTTCTACATTCCATATCACGATCAACGATGTCTATGTCAAGAAAACCAGGATGCTTGACCGCAGCACGGCGGTCACACCTTTTCTGGATAAATTGAAAAAAGCCTATGAGCAAGTCGTCGAAAGACACCTGCGATAGAGAGAGCGGAGACCTGTCAAGGACGAGAAAATCAGAAAGTTTTTCTCCGTTTGCAAAATTTCAACAGGTTATTTTTCAGTTGATTATATTTTCATACTTTACAAAAAACTTTTTGATTTTTCCCGAGAGGCATCCGGAAAAGTGTACTTTTCAGTGATTTTGTATTATACATTTGCAGCAGAAAGCGACGCATAGTGCATCGCTGCATTCAAAATCCAAATAACATGAAAAACATCCTTTTAGCCGTTGCAGTCTTCGCTGCCGCATTCGTTTCCTGCAACAAGGAGACCGAAGTCGTACCTTCCCCCAATTCTTTCACCGATGGGGCACGTATCGCACTTACGCTTACCGATGATGCTGCCGACACCCGCTCCTTCTTCGATTCGACAGCCTCGGCCGAGGCATGAGAGTCTTCGTTGTCGTCACTGTCGATTTTCGTCTTCGATAATGCCGACAACTTCGTTATTCGCCGGGATTTAACATCCAGCGAGCTGGCCGCGAAATCGGCGACATTCTCCCTACCTAAATCTCTTGCCAGCACCCCCTGTTCATTCTACGCCATAGCGAACTACGACGCCTCGTCGGCCAAGACCCGGGCGGCCCTTACGGCCCTCGTGGAGAAGTCGGCCGCCGACTATAACGGCACCTTCGCCGAGGTGTCCACCGCAGCCAAGCGTTCGGGCGGCTTCGTGATGTCGGGCATGAAATCGCAGACCGTCGGGGCCGTGAACTCCACGACCAATGTCGGCATCACGCTCAAACGCACTGTCGCTAAAGTAGTCCTCCAGACGACCATCGACCCGTCGTTCGCCGACAAATATGCCGGAACACTTACTATCAACTCGGTAAAACTCTCCAAAGCCGCCTCACAGTCGCTCGTCGTGGCCGGAACTCCGACGCCCGGTGCCATGACCTTCAGCCACACGCAGACTCCCGCCACTGCTTCGGGAAAGACGAACAGCCTGTTCTACATCTTCGAAAACGGCACATTGATCGCAGGCAACCGCATCCTGCTGGAAATTAACGCCACATACGATTCGGACGGCAGCACCTCGACGACGGACGACCGCTCGGAGGTGACCTATTCGGTCGAGTTGACGGGTAAGGCCGCGGGCGAGATTCTCCGAAACGGCTACTACCGTGTCGCGGCCAATATCACGGGTCTCGTAGGTCAGGAGTGCGCCGTATCGGTCACCGTCGCCGACTGGGAGACGCCCGTAACGCAGAAGGTCGAACTGGGGGCATAGCCCTCTTGTTTTGGCAGCTCCCGTCCCTCGCGGGCGGGAGCTTTTTTCAATCCCTTTTTCAGATTTTTCCGACTATGAAAAAATATCTGTTGATACTCGCTGCCATCCTGTTTCTGTGGGGCTGTATCGCCGAGGACAGGACAGAATGTACAAATCCCCGCGGTGTCTTTGTCAGCCTGACGGTACGGCCCGAAAGGATGTCCTCCGTAACCCGCTCTGTGGATGAAACGGCCATCCGCGACCTGAACCTCTACCTTTACGACGATAACGGCAATGTTGTCCTACACCGTTACCAGACCTCTGCGACGCTGCGTTTCGAATGCCTACCGGGCAACTACCGGATCTGCATTGCCGCCAATCTGGGCCGCGATCTGGGCGACAATCTGCTGTGGGAGGATTTTACCGTTACACACGCCGACAAGTACGATGTATTGCCTATGGCCTATGAGGGCGATATAACGATAATTCCCTCGGC
>ERZ773146.2095-NODE-2095-length-13870-cov-5.232718_pt1 | contig 13870 bp, 14 predicted proteins | sample MGYA00580847_ERZ773146 | MGnify/ENA primary metagenome ERZ773146 (study PRJEB29015, sample SAMEA2737830) | human gut metagenome | biome: human gut; feature: human-associated habitat; material: faeces | place: China | collected 2012 ...
GAATCTCCCACTTCAAGCGTCAAGCCGTAGGCTTAGCTAAGTGGGAGTAGTTCAATAAATGCGCTGAAATCAAGCCAAGTTTACTTCGACTGCCAAAATTTTTTGACAGAAGAAATTAGCTCATTTAAATTGTGCACTATGTTATTACTATACCATGATTTAGGAAAAAAGTCATGATACCGATTTTCAATAAAACGGTTATCCATCAACAGAATAATTCCCTTGTCACTTGTACCTCGGATTAAACGTCCGGCAGCCTGAAAAACATTATTTAGACCAGGTAATTGGTATGCATACTCGAAACCATGGCCATTTTTTTCATCAAAGTAATCACGAATTAAATTAGTTTCGTGATTTAAACCAGGTAAGCCAACACTTACAATTCCAACTCCAATTAATTTATCCCCAACCAGATCAATTCCTTCAGAAAAGATTCCACCTAAGAGTGCAAATCCAAGTACTGGTTTAGTATCTGGATGATCAAAAGCATGCAAAAAGTCGGCACGAGCATCATCGTTCATGGCTGATTCTTGTTTAACTAGGTTAATCTCGGGGTACTTTTGATGAAAAGCATCATAAATAGTCTGTAAATACTGATTAGAGGGGGCAAAAATAAGATAATTACCTCTTTTACCGTCAATTAGTCTTTTAATGGAAGCAACAATTTTTGGAATACTTTGATCTCTTTGGTTATAACGAGTATCGATATAAGAAGTTATTAATATTTCCCGATTTTTAGGATCAAAAGGTGAGTCAAGTTGATATTTAAGACTATCAACTTCATCTCCTAATACTGAACTGTAATAATCCATAGGAGAAAGGGTCGCAGAAAATAATACAGCACCGCCTCCTAAATTTAAAGTATCAGCTAAAAAGGTACTGGGATCCATACAAAACAAACGGACCGTCACACCAGCATCATTCAATAAGACGCGTAACCGATAATTAGGTCCAAAATATTCATTGATCTTAGTATAACTAATACATTGAAAAAAGTAGTCGAGTACGGTATCGCTAGTTTCGGATGGTTTGGCTTTCGCTAACCATTTTCGTAAAACTTTAGTTAGGTTAATAACTGCTCTCGTAAATTTTTCATTTTCTTCGAGGTACTCTGCTTGAGTTTGGTGTTCATCTTTTAAGGGTTTGGCAATTGCATTAAATGCACGGTTTAAACTACGTAATTTAGTTAAAATATTTTTATTTTTTTCTTTATCCTCACTAAAAATTTTGATTAGGTTTTTGATGGGTTCGGAGGTTAAATCAGTTGAATACATGTCTCGAGAACGATCAACTAGATTGTGAGCTTCGTCAATTAAGAAGAAATTATCAGGGTTTTCCACTTCAAAATAACGAGTGAGGTGAACACGGGGATCAAACAGATAATTATAATCGCCAATAATAATATCGCAAAATAGGCTAGCATCTAAAGAAAACTCAAAAGGGTCTAGGGTATGTTTGCGAGCATATTCTTCAATAATTGGACGAGTAATCTGATGTTCATGGGTTAACAAATCTTTTAAGGCAGGCTTAAGTCGATCATAATAACCTACCATAAAGGGATTTTGTTCAGGACGCAAATCCGCCTCTTCAGGGAATTTAATTTTATCTTTAGCAGTTAACGTAATGCTATGAAGTTGTAAGCCATTTTCACTCATCATGCTAATAGCTTCTTCGGCAACGCGTCTTGTTGACTGTTTTGCAGTAAGATAAAAGGCTCGTTCCGTTAGTTGTGAGCCCATCGCTTTGATAACCGGGAAGAGGGTAGAAATTGTTTTCCCAGTTCCCGTGGGAGCTTCAGCAAAAAGGTGCTTATGATATAAAACTGATTTATAAACTACAGCAGCTAATTCACGTTGTCCTTTGCGATAAGCACCAAAAGGAAATTTTACCTTTTGTGCTGACGTTACTTTTTCGGCTTGTAATTGATCTTGTAATCGAATCCATTCAGCATACTCATTAATTAACTTTTGGAAAAATTCAGTAGCATCTGCTTGAGTGATGGTTTGTTTGGTTTCTGTAATGATTTCATCAGGCGTCTGAACATAGGTTAGCTTTAGAGTAACTTCAATAATTTCTGGATTGGCCTTCATTAATAAATAAGCATAGGCCTTGGCTTGTCCCCAATACAAAGTTAATTTATTTTGAGGTAAATCTTTAAATTCAATATCTGAAGTTTTAATTTCTTCAATTTCAGCCGTTGTATCTTGTAAGATAACACCATCCGCACGACCATCAACCGTAAATTTGTGGCCATTAATTTGGGTATTATCAGCGAGATAATATTCAGCTTGATAGTTTTCGGTCCGATTTTGCTGTAATTTTTGGTGAATTCTGGTTCCTGCTTGAGCAGTATTAGTACTATTCATGGCGGAATTTAAGTCACCACTTCGTAAAATAAAGCCCACCAGATCACGAACACCAATTTTATTCATAAGTTTTCACCTTCTTTCTGTGCAAACAAAAAAAGTAACCATGTTACAGTTACTTTTATACTTCAGCCCAATGATTAAGTTGTTCAGAATGTTTACCAAGATATTGCATTGCTTCATGAACTAATTTATCGACATCGTTTTTGGTATTATCAGGAGCGGTGTGATAAAAGTCACTGACGAAACCTTGTGCGATGGCTTGGTATTTTTGTTTTCTTCCATAACCAGAATCATTAAAAAGTTGGTCAAGGCCAGTAATATCATTTTTGCCGGCTGCATAAATTTTTTGTGCTAAATCAGGTACGGGTCCCAAAATAGTCTTAGCATATGTAATTAGAAAATCATTCATATCAATTACAATTTTTTCTCTTGCTTCTTTTTCTATTTTTTTACCTGACATCTTTTTCACCTCACTTCTATTTTAGACCAGATTTTCCAGAATGGGAAATCATGTTACTAATGCCGACTACTTCTAAAATTATGATTACTTTTCACTTTAATTTCATGGCGTTTATAGTGTAAAACATCGTGATCAGATACAAAATGAAAATGTTGCATTTTACCGTGATAGTCTTTTCCAGCTAAACGCAAAGATAACCATTTTTCCATGATTTCAATAATACTTTGAGCGGCTTGAATGCGTTCAGGAACGTTTTCAGTTTTAGCAATGGGGAGAACATTTGTTTTAACTTGGTTAAGTAACTTAAAGTGATATTGGAGTAGTTCATTGGTCAATGGAGCTTGGCAATATTGGTTAAATAGTTTTTGAATTTTACGCATTGCATCTTTTGAATTAGTGGGTTGATAATAACGATTAGAATTTGGCATTGAAATTCCCTTTCTTTTTTGGATAAAAGCTAACTTAATTAAAAGAAAATAATGGTCTAGAATGTCTACTTGTAAGTAGGCTATGTGGTAAGATTAATGGTAAACATTAAGAACGATTAGGAGTAGTTTAAAATGAAAAATATTTTAGCAATCCATACAGGTGGTACCATCTCAATGTCACAGGACGAAAAAGGTGGCGTTGTTCAAAACGACGAAAATCCAATTGATAATAATGATATTTTAGGTCTTTCTGATATTAATGTCATTAATGATGAATTAATGAATTTACCATCTCCACACATGACACCCGAAACAATGTTGCAAGTTACTAACCGAATTAAGCAAGCAATTGCGGATGGAATTGATGGAGTGGTTGTAACTCATGGAACCGATACCTTAGAAGAAACCGCTTATTTTTTGGATTTAACCCTACCAAATACGATTCCAGTAGTGGTTACTGGAGCAATGCGCTCATCTAACGAAATTGGTGCGGATGGAGTCTTTAACTTTAAATCTGCGATTCAAGTTGCAGCTTCTGATGAAGCCAAAAATAAGGGTGTTTTAGTGGTTTTCAATACCGGAATTTACGCAGCACGCTTTGTTACCAAAACGCATACGACCAGTGTCGATACTTTTAAAGATCCAATTTATGGAACTTTAGGAACCGTCGATCATGATCAAGTGGTTTTTGCTCAACAACTAATCGGTAGTGAATATACTGCCATTAATCGAGTAGTAGACAACGTTTATTTGTTAAAGGCATATGCTGGTATGACTGAGTCGTTATTTGAAGCATTAGATAATGATCAAACCAAAGGAATCGTTATTGAAGCAATGGGGGCTGGTAATTTACCCGTTGTAACTTTACCTGCAATCAAAAAAATATTGGATCGTGGAATTCCAATTGTATTAGTTTCACGTTGTTTTAGTGGCTCTGCCCAACCAATTTACGCTTATCCAGGTGGGGGAATTGAGTTACAAAATCTTGGATTGTTATTTTGTACCCAGTTAAACGGACAAAAGGCGCGCATGAAATTAATTGTAGCTCTCAGTTGTGGGAAAAAAGGCAAAGATTTGAAAGATTATATGGCAAATGCTCTTTCTTAAAAAGGGAGGTTCAGCTTGGAATATTCACAAAAAATGCAGATTGTTAAAAATCTTCGTTACTCAATGGAAAATCAAACTTTAGTAAACGTTATTCAAACTGGATCATCCATTTTTTATACTGGAACTGTTTTTGGAGTTGATCGAAACGGGACGATTTTGAGCACTTTCACTGAGGACGGACTCAGTAATGGGTTTGTTTATTTAGATTATAATGACATTTTTGATGTTGATTTTTACAGTGAAGATTTAACAAAAATGGAAGAACGCATTAAAATGGCGCGTAACCTTCATTTGATTTCTGCTGAGCAACCAGACTTACAATTAAACGATAAAGGTGCTTTGTTAACACAAGTATTAGGTAGTTCTTTTGTGTATCAGCGTCCCATTTTGCTAATCAAAGAAGATGATACGATGATGGAAGGATTTGTCTCGTCACTTTCTGATAACGAAGTGGAGTTAACGACTTTTGATAAATTTGATAGTAGTGAAGTTAAGCATGCTAGAATGCCTCTTTACGACATTAAATTAATTGAGTTTTTAGGACAAGAATTGAATTTATTGGAACACTCCAAAAAACTTTTGATGACTGGACACGTTGAATCACAGGATATCGGTGGTGATTTAGAGATTTTTGCTGCCCTACATCAGGCTTTAGAAAGTGGACGTCGAATTATTATGATTCCAAAAATCAATCCAGAGTTATTTTTCATTGGACAAGTTCGGGCAGTCAATGCTGATTCAGTTGTTTTTGCCGTGGTGGACATGAACGGGCAGTTTGGTGGTTATGAATTAATTCGTTTAAATGAGATTAGTAATCTTGAAATTAAAAGTGATTATTTACGTTTAATTAATCACTTTGTTTCTTTAAATATGGCACACGATACCTTTTTACAACCACTTTTAAATAATGAGCGGAGCTTTGATAGTACCGTTGATCAGTTTGTGGGAGTGATTAATCAAGCCGTTAAATTTAAACGTTTTTTGCGGATTAAATCAAATGAAGGTGAAACTTATTTTGGGGTACCCTTTAAATTTGAAAAAGGTACTGTTTCGGTAAGGTATCTGGATAAGGACAAACCAAATGAACCGCAATTGATTGAGTTATCAGTAAATGATATTGATGAACTAGCGTTTGATTATTTGGATGCTTTTCTGGCCAAAAAACGAATTATGGGAATGGATTAAGATGAAAACAATTTTAATCACAGGTGCTAGTTCTGGAATGGGATATCAAACCGCACTTTGCCTAGCTAAAGCAGGTTATCAAGTGTTTGGAGCTGCACGAAGCGTTGCAAAGATGCAACCCTTGAAAGAATTTGGTGTCGTCCCAATTGAAATGGATGTGACTAATGATCAATCAAGAAAGCAGGGATTGCTGAAATTATTCAACAAGCACATAAAATTGATGTTTTAGTGAATGCTGCTGGTTATGGATCTTTTGGTGCCATTGAAAATGTTTCTGATGAAGAAGCACAACGTCAATTTTCGGTAAATGTCTTTGGACTAGTAGTTTTAACCAAACTGGTTTTACCATATATGAAGCAATAACATCATGGTAAGATAATTAATATTTCATCGATGGCAGGTCGTTTCAGTAGCCCAATGGGCGGGTGGTATTTTGCATCTAAACATGCACTCGAAATCATCAGTGATTCATTACGGATGGAAGTTAAACGGTTTGGAATTGAAGTGGTTTTACTTGAACCAGGGGTGGTTCGAAGTGCTTGGGAAAAGATTGCCATGAAAAATTTGCAGTCAGCTTCTCAAGGAACCGATTACGAAAAAAGAGCTACAACATTGAAGCAACATTTAGATAAAATTTATGCTTCTAAATTTGCGTCTCAGCCGGAATTGATTGCAAAAACCATTCAAAAAATAATTGTCAGGAAACACCCTAAGTCACGGTATTTAATCGGGTTTATGGCAAAATCAATTGTTTTTCTATATGCATGTTTGCCAACCTGGTTATGGGATAAGTTAATTCCTCATTTTATGTAAAATAAACTCAAAATAAAAGAACTACAACAATTGTTGTAGTTCTTTTATTTGATTAATTATTTAGTGATTGGTTGATTTTTAAGGCTTGTTCTAACAATCATGACATCACACTTAGCATGACTATTAACGTAACTAGCAGTTGAGCCAACTAACAATCGTTCAGCCGCACTTTTTCCAGTAGCACCCATCATAATTAAATCAGTATGATAATCTTTAGGAAAATCATAGGTAATCACATTCTTGGGGTTTCCAAAACGAACGTGCATATGAATGTTTTCAAAACCAGTTTTAGTGCTAATCTTTTTCACTAAATCTTTAAGGTAATCAAGTTCTCCGTCAACTATTTGTGTGATGGCATCATCACTCAAAACGCCATAGGTAAAGCCAAATGATGTTGTGTTAATTACGCTTAAGATATCTAAGCGGCCTTCGTTACGAATGGCAACTTCAGCAGCCTTTGCTACGGCTGCTTCTGCATATTTTGAACCATCGACTGGAACTAGGATGTTTTTGTATTCGTTGTACATAATTTCCTCCAATTAATTTTTAACTGGTAAGATTACGTTAGCTTCTGCTAAAACGTGATCTGTGCTAGCTGCTTCTAATTCATTTAGCCAAAAACCATTTTTTAATGTTAATTTTTGATCTAAAGCATAAAGTGTCAAATGATAATCATGAGGTTTATCAGGTGGGGTAGGACCAACATAATGTTCATTGACCATTGGATCTTGAACATCAAGTAATTGACCAGCTAAACTATTGTGACCATAAGTCATGGGAATCAATTCGGCATGGCTAGCGTTTTCTGGAATTAAAGTTGTTTTAGGATCGATGTTTGCAGCTACCCAGTGAATATAAGTGAACCCACAAACAGGAATAGCGTCGTCAGTTAGTACTAAAGCCAATGATTGGGCATTAGTAGGAACTTCTTCAATGTTAATTGGAAATGAAACATAAGGACGACCATCAATTTTATCAGAATCATTTGCGTGTTTGGTATAACGATCAGGTAACCAACCGTTTTGTAAGGGAACTGAAATTTTCATTATGTGCCTCCTCCTCAAGTTTATTATAAACTAACTAATTTCGAACATAAAAAAAGAAGTCTTAAATTATTTAACTTAATTTAAGACTTCTTTTGATTATTTAGTAAAAGTTAGTACATAGTAACCTTGACTGTTTTGTGTAACCGTCCAGTAATTATATCCGTCACTTGTCCAATCTGGCTTAGTTGCATTAGCCCAATCCTTTGCATCTTGAACTGAATTAAAAGTATGTGGTTCAGCAAATGATGAACTGGCAGAAGGACTCATAGCGGGACTAGCTGATTTAGCAGGTTGGGTTGCTGGAGTAGATGATGTAGTATCATTACCTTTACTATTTTTGGTGGAACTATTATCTGAATTGTCGCTACTATTTTTCGAAGTACTTTTCGAAGTAGCAGTATTATTTGTCACTTGGTTACTGGTATTTAAAGCATACCGAATTCCAAAAGTTAGAATAAGTACAACAATGACTAACCCTAAAATCCATGGCCAAATATGCGGCCGATGTTTGCGTTTGTTTTGCGAACGCTTAGGAGTAAAGTCATATCTTTGGAATCTAGTATCTTGATCTTGATTGTTCATAATGACCTCGATTCCCAGATGGAAGAATAGTTATATGATTAACTCATTATATAACTATTCTAATTGTTTTTCACTTTATTGTTAACATTTTTGGCATCTTGCATCTCTTTTGTTTCTTGGTAACTGTTAACACCCCAGTAATAGAATCCAAGGGATACAGCAATAATTACAAGGAAATCATAAGGATAATGAATCCAGTTTTGACCACCAAAAGGAGTTGAACCAACATATGAAAAGGCAGACATGAAGGCCAGATAGAATAACATCCAAAGGCTACCCTTGAATTTTTTCATTGAATTTTTCCAATTCAATTTATCTTCATAGAATAAGTAGAATGGTAATCCTAAAGCAATCACCACGATAACTTCCATGGTAGTTGGCCACATGGCCCAGTAAATTGCGAGACTGGCCAAAATAAATGCCAATGGTGCAACTACTTTAGCAAAGTTAATCGTAACGGGACGCTTGAATTCAGGAGCATGTTTTCTTAAGGCCATCAATGTAACCGGACCAGTAACGTAGGCAATTAACGTTGAAGTTGAAATAACACTAGCTAACACAGCCCAGTTTTTAAAGATAGAAACTAAAATACAACTGATTAACCAGTTGGCTACCATAGCAATTCGAGGAGTTCCCCATTTTTGGTTTATTTTACCAAGAATTTTTGGCATATGACCGCTTTGAGTCATAGCGGCTAAAGTACGGCTGGTTGAAGCAACAAAGGAAACTCCAGTTCCAAATGGTGAAACAAAGGCATCTAAGTAAAGTAAGATAACTAACCAGTTAATGTTTAACATGATGGCTAAGTCAGCAAATGGTGATTCGAAGTTGATTCCATGCCAACCGTGTTTGGCTAACATTGCGGGATCAATTGCACCAATAAAAGTAAACTGAAGCATGATGTAAATTACGATACTAGCAAATAGGGCAATTACAATTCCACGCCAGATGTTTTTCTTAGGGTTAGTAATTTCGTCACCAACATTAATAACAGTTTGGAAAGCATTATAAGAAAAAATGATTCCAGAAACAGTCGTGGCAGCGAAAATAGGAGCAGTTCCGTAAGGTAAGAAACCACCAAAATTATGGTTAGTAAAGTTACCAGGATGAAATCCACTGATTAATAACATAACAATGGTTACTGATGGAACTACTAATTTGAAAATCGAAGTTAAACTGGTGAAACGCGTTAATAAATTAACTGACCAATAGTTTAATAAGGTAAAGACTAAGATGAATAAGAAAACCACCATTAGACCCTCAGTAGTAACAGTTCCGTTGGCGACAAAATGATTTGTCCAATTTGCCCAAGCCCAAGGCCAAGAACTCATGTACTGAACTGCAGCAACCGCTTCAATTGGAAGCAAGGTCACAAGAGAAACCCAGTTTGCCCAAGAAGCAATGAAACCCAGAAGAGGTCCATGGGTATAACCTGCATATTTGCTCATTCCACCGCTTTCAGGAAACATTGTTCCTAATTCGATGTAAACGTAAGCGATGATTCCGATTACGATAGCACCAATTACCCATGAGATAATTGCGGCTGGTCCAGAGACTTTAGAAGCTTCCCAAGCCCCGAAAAGCCAACCTGATCCAATAATTGAACTTAAAGCTAACATTACGACACTGAACAAAGACATTTTTTGCTTTGCTACTTTGGTATTGTTATTTTGATTCATATAGATAAAATAATCCTTTCTTTAATCCTAATAGTTGCTATTTATGATATTCACGTATTTCAATTAAGTTTCCAGCGGGGTCATTAATGAAAAGTGAAGTCATTTTTTTCTTAGTTAAATCACTTTCAACGGGACCTGCGACAATATCAATAAAATAATTTGCAAGATGTTTTTCAATCGTAGCTAGTGAATCCTTAGCAAGAATGCTAAAGGTGGTTGATCCCACAGTTGGATTCATAGCATGCAAGCTATCATCAGCTAGGGTTTTGCAGACCAACTTCTGCTTACCTAATTGAAAAATCATACTTGTTTTTCCCTCGAAAAGAATGGGAAGGTCAAGTACTTCGTGGTAAAAACGCATGGCTTGTTCCAAATCATCAACAGTTAAGTCAATATGATCAATATCTTGAACTCGCATAATTTTTAACTCCTTTTCAAAAAGATATATACCATTGTAACATTAAACTAAAATAAACTGCAAAAGTTGCGGTGATATGTTACTGTATTATTTAGTGATTGAAAGGTTTAAAGGTGAACAAATGGCTCTTTTAGAAGTTTCAGATTTGAGTATGAGTTTTGCAGATAAAAAACTTTATTCAGATGCAAGTTTCCAATTGAACAAAGGTGAACACATGGGAATTGTGGGTCAAAATGGAGTTGGTAAATCAACTTTAATTAACATTTTGATTGGGAAAGAATTACCCGTCACTGGTTCAATTAATTGGCAAAAAGGTACCACGATTGGTTATTTAGATCAATACGTAGATATTCCTAGTGGAATGACATTAATTGATTTCTTACATACGGCTTTTGCAGAATTATATGATTTAAATGAGCAAATGACAAATTTGTATGAAGAATATGCTACAACCATGGACGATACGCTGCTTGAACGGGCAGGACGGATTTCAGCTCAATTAGAAGCAAAAAACTTCTATGATGTGGAAACCCAAATTGAACAAGTAATTACTGGTTTAGGACTCGATGATATTGGTCGAGATCACGAAATCTCCCAAATGAGTGGGGGACAACGGTCTAAAATTATCTTAGCTAAGTTAATTTTAGAAAATCCAGATGTTTTACTATTAGATGAACCAACCAACTATTTAGATACGACCCATATTAACTGGCTCGAAGATTATCTCAATAATTTTGATGGTGCTTTTATTGTAATTTCTCATGATTATGATTTTTTGGAACCCGTTACTAATTGTATTATTAACGTTGCGTTTGGAAAAATCACTAAATATCGAGGAGACTTTAAGTCAGCCATGCGTCAGCGGGCTGAAAAAGAAATGACCCAACAACGGGAATTTGAAAAGCAACAGGTTGCCATCGAAAAAGCTAAGAAATTCATTCAAAAGAATAAGGCTGGTAGCCATTCTAACATGGCTAAATCTCGGGAAAAGATGTTGGACCGGATGGACGTGATTGAGCCACCTAAGAGTAATGTGAAAGCTAACTTTAGTTTTCCTTATGACGAGACTGGTTCACAAAATGCCTTAGTGGTTAAAGACTTATCAGTTGGATACGAAAAACCATTACTTAGTCCTGTAACATTTTCCGTTGATACTGATCAAAAGGTTGGACTTCAAGGATTCAATGGAGTTGGTAAATCCACTTTGATTAAGAGTATTTTGAAAATTATTCCTGCATTAGGTGGGACAGCTGAATTTTCTCCATCAGCTAAAATTAATTATTTTAGTCAAGATTTAGTGTGGGAAGATAAAACAGAAACCCCAATGCAAATTATTCAAGATAAGTATCCTAAGTTAACCCAAAAAGAAATTCGAACTAAGTTAGCTCGTTCTGGAATGAATGCTTCCAATGCTTTTAAAGAAATTGGCAAGCTTTCTGGGGGAGAACAAGTTAAGGTTAAATTGACTTTAATGGAATTCGTCCCTAGTAATTTCTTGATTCTTGATGAACCATCTAATCATTTAGATGATGAAACCAAGGCATCATTGAAAAAAGCAATTAATGATTTCCCAGGGAACGCGATTGTGGTTAGTCATGAGGCTAGTTTTTATGACGGCTTAGTGGATAAAAAGATTGATGTTGAAAAACTTAGTCTTAAAGAAGATGAATAAAAATGAAAGCGAACTTTTTAAAGGTTCGCTTTTTGTTTTGAAAAAATTTTAAAAAGTTCTTGCAAAGAAGGTCAATTTTCGGTAACATGATAACAATTTAAAGCGAGAAAAAAGCGGGAGGAGATATCAATGTTAACAAGAGCGGAGATTCAAAGATTCCCAAAAGCCGAACTACATTGTCATTTAGATGGGTCAATTAGACCCCATACATTACGTGAAATTGCACGAGGACAAGGAGAAATGGTCCACTTTAATCTAATGGAATTAACCCAAAAAATGGTGGTATCAGATGATGCCAAGGATTTAGCTGATTATTTACGTCCATTTGATTTTGTGTTGCAATATTTACAGACAGAAGTTGCTTTAGAAAGAGCTGCTTATGATGTGATGGAACAAGCTTATCAAGATGGAGTAAAATACATCGAGATTAGATTTGCACCCACTCTTTCTACCAAAAAAGGATTAACAATTGCCCAGACAATCAATGCTGTTGTTAAGGGAATTGCACGTGCAGAAGCAACTTATGATATTTATGGAAATCTTTTAGTTTGTAGAATGCGGACTGATCAAGAAGCAGAGGTTGCAAAAGTATTTGCTGAATCCAAAGATGTAAACGAAAAATTAGTGGGTGTCGATTTAGCTGGACCTGAACAGGTAGGTTTTGTAGATATGTATAAAGCAGCTTTCCCGATGATTGTAGATGGTCAAAAAGTTCAGTTAACGCTTCATGCCGGTGAATGTGGCTGTGCTGACAATGTTTTGGCCGCCATTCAAGCTGGTAGTGAACGAATTGGACATGGAATCGCTGCCATGGGTAACGAAACCATTGAAAAAGCAATGTTAGAAAAAGGGATTTGTATTGAAGGTTGTCCTACTAGTAACGTGCAAACTCATGCGCTTCCCAATCATGCTGCTTATCCTTTCCAACGGTGGTTAAAACAAGGTCAGGCACTCTGTATTAATACAGATAATCGAACGGTTTCTGATACAACTTTAACAGAAGAATATTTCCAAATGGCTCATCATAATGACATGACTAAAGAGCAATTACGTCAATGTAATTTAAATGCGATTAATCATTCGTTTGCTAATGAATCCATTAAAACAGAAGTTGCTGATTTAATTACTAACTTTGAAAGAGAATAAAAAAATGTCCTATCGTTGGGATAGGGCATTTTTTAATGAAATATTTATTTGTTAAAAGTACCATTTTCCACTTCACGAATGAAAGTTGCTAAATGATCATAGTAAACGGGTGCGTTATCAATCATGTGGTGGTGACCACCTTCAGGAGTTGAAACAAACTTGGCATTAGGAATCATTTCTGCCATTCGTTTACCAGTTTCCATTGGCATGGTTTCGTGTTCACCAAAAGTAACTAAGGTAGGCACTTTGATGTCTTTAAGATGATCGGTAAAGTTCCAGTCTTTTAACTTACCAGTAATGACAAATTCATTGTCACCTTGGAAAGCGTTGTAAAGGGGAACACTCATTGTTTCTGTTAAATGAGCAATGGCAGCAGGTTTCTTACGATCAACGAATTGGTCGTTAAGTTTGCCAACCAATTCTTGATAACGGTCATTATCATAGTTGTTTTCAGCTTCACATTTTTTCATGTAAGCTAATTCATCAGGAGTTAAGGCTTTTTCTCTGATTTGGGCTAAATGATCAGTGTAGTCACCAATCCGATCAACCATTGATGAAATAATGGCACCTTTTAAATGATCACCATATTTAGCAGCATACATTTGGACTAAAGCGCCACCCCATGATTGACCAATGAGATAGAAATTATCCAAACCAAGTTTTTGACGAACTTCTTCTACTTCATCAACAAAGTATTCATAAGTTTCGATGTTTTTTGCTACAGCTGGATCATCCCAATCAGGAGTATCTGAGTACCATGAACCTAATTGATCGTACATATGAACTTGCACATCAAGTCCCTGTTTCTTGAGTTGTTTGGCAGTATCTTCCCAGTATTCGTGAGTTCCACCAGGTCCACCATGAAGAGCTAGAAGATGAATCTTTCCTTCACCTTGTGTGTTGGTCCATAAATGGTAGCCGTTATCTAATGTTAAAATTTTTGTTCCTTGCTTCATAATCATTTC
>ERZ773146.2098-NODE-2098-length-13858-cov-5.589002_pt1 | contig 13858 bp, 15 predicted proteins | sample MGYA00580847_ERZ773146 | MGnify/ENA primary metagenome ERZ773146 (study PRJEB29015, sample SAMEA2737830) | human gut metagenome | biome: human gut; feature: human-associated habitat; material: faeces | place: China | collected 2012 ...
ATAAAGTGATGGCGCGTGTTGGTGATCTACTAGGTATCAACTATTTAGGCACGCACACTATGCGTAAAACAGGTGCTTATCGCGTCTATACACAATCAAACTACAACATTGGCTTAGTCATGCATTTATTGAATCACTCAAGTGAAGCCATGATACTGACTTATCTTGGGTTAGACCAAGCTAGTCGCGAAACGATGTTAGATCAAATTGATTTGGGTTAACCTATTAAAAAATTTTGCTCATAAGTCAATAATTCGGAATGTTTTTTATCTAGGTCTGAACTGATTAGGCAACTTTTATTTTTGGTAGATTGTAAAATTTAAGTTGAACATATTGGTGGACAGAAAAACCCATAAAGGTCTTTAATGGTGTCACCACAACATTCCACTAGAAAGAAGGACCTTTATGGGCACCACTATTTTATCATTTGAAGACCGCGTTGTCATCGAAACACTTCATCATGAAAAGCACTCACTTCAATATATTGCCGATTATTTAGGCTTTAGTAAAGCCACTATCTTTAATGAGGTTCATCGCTTAGCTGGTGAGTATCACGCAGTTAAGGCTCAAACTGACCATGAAGTTAAACTTAGTCATCGTGGTCGTAAAACCATATTAACGACTAACCTAAAGCGATTGATTGAAGAAAAAATCAAGATCCAAAAATGGTCAATTGAACAAGTGGCTCATGTAGTTAGAATTGCCTACAAAACCATCTATAACTGGATTGATCAGGGACTACTGGATATTAATGTGACTGATTTACCTGACCATGGTATTCGTCGCAAACGAGCTAAAGAAACCCGTGGTAGTTTTAGTCATGGACGTTCCATCGAAAATCGTCCAGCTGAAATTTCTGATCGTAATACTTCAGGTCACTTCGAAGCTGATACAGTTTTATCTGGAAAACGTAAAGGTCAAGCAGTAGCTACGTTTGTCGAGCGTAAGAGTCGGCTTACCATCGTTAAACGGCTTAATGGACGAGATAGTACTTCAATGACCAAGGCTATTTTAGAATTGGCTAACCAGTTAGGAGATAATCTCAAGACCCTTACTGTTGACCATGGGAAAGAATTCGCCAACTACAATTTGATTGAAGAACAGGCCGGTGTTCCGCTGTACTTTGCGCACGCTTATTCGCCACATGAACGAGGCAGTAATGAAAATCGCAACCGAGTACTACGCCGCTTCATTCCAAAGGTCAACCGATTGATGAGATTACCGATGATGAATTGATTCAAATTAACTGGTATTTGAATTCCCGACCACTCAAATGTTTAAATTGGCGAACACCGATTGAGATCTTTTTGCGTAATCTGCGTTACTAAATTTGTTCAAGTTATTTCTTGCAATCTGCCACATATTTAAAAATAGGATTTATTCTAAATTTAAAAAAATTCAAGTATCAAAAAAGACCAATCATAAAGATTGATCTAATACACTGACTTGCAATCTGGAAGTGATGTCCTACCATCGCTTCCTTTTTTTCTGAAATTATTTTACCATAATTATCCAACTATCTTATTCTTAAAATTAAACTACCCAGCCACATTTCCACTAAGCTGATTAACAAACAGACGAAAATTAGCATTAATAAGATGAGCCATAAAGCCGCAATGAGCAATAGGAGTCGGTCAATAGTTAAATGAAACGAAAGACTGACAGTTTCTAAAATTCCACCGATGACACTCAGTACGGCAATTACCATGAAGAAACTGGGTAAGCCAGTATAACTGGAATGCAGATCTTCGCTTGATAAACTAAAGACGGTCGAGCTAATCATCCCAATTAAGATGATTAAAATGAGCTGATTAACAATGCCAGCGTTTAGAAAAGCAGTGGTAAAGTTGCCTAACCAAGTTGTGGTTATTTGCATAATAAAATTGATGAAATTGGTTGGACCTAATTGTTTAACTTCATCCAAAGGAATCGCAGTATAAATCGGGTGACACAAAAATTCTAATAAAAACCAGCAGATCAATAAACCGCTAAACAGGGGACCGAGTCCGATGAAAAAGCTGCCTAGGGTTTGGTATCGGCTTTTACGATTATACATACTGCCTACACTGCCTAGACTTCCATCTTCTGGATGAAAGTTTAGTAACTTAATTTGGGTAATTTTGTGGCCAAAAATTACGGCAAAAGCAGCATGACCTAATTCATGAATGATAACACCTAAGCCACCAAGCCAATATTGTGACTTGAAACTAAAATTATTGACCATGTACCCCTTCAAATTCTTAGCTAGAGTATAACTGATTAAACCATCTAATAATGGTAAGCCAATTAAGACAATTGCTAAAAAGCTGAAGAGATAAAAAATATTGAATACGAGATTTACTAACATATGCAATTCCTTTTTGGTTATTTGAATATGGTTTCATTATACTCCGAAGATAACAAAAAAGCCGTCAGTTCAATGAACTAACGACTTGGGATAACTGACGTGGCTGGGTTCGAACCAGCGACATCCTGATTAACAGTCAGGTGTTTCTACCAACTGAACTACACGTCAATGAATTGTCTTACTTGAGTACATGCACTATCTTAACAGCTATCATTCGTTTATGCAAACTGATTTCATTTACTTTGATTTTAACGTTCCACTTTCGTGTTTAATCGCGTTTCATTAGCATATAATGTTCGTATTTATAAAAATTGTGACTAATATATGGACCTTAAAAGATATGGTAAATTTGTTATCCGTGATTTGTTGAATAAAATGCTAATAATGAGCATTAATTAAGCAAAAAAATAATTAATTTAGTAAATATTTTTTGATTTGTCTAAAATAAGAGGAATGTTTGTGTTTCAGATGCTTATTTTTTGGTTTGGTATAACCATAAACAGAAAAAATAACTTACTTTGTTTTCAAACTGATACAATTAAAGTATTAAGTTTTTGGAGATGAAGTTATGGATTCAAAAAAGAAAAATCTGCAGTTTGTTGGCATTAGTGCTTTAATTGGAGTTTTAACCGGAATTGTAATCTCCGTGTTTCGGATTTTAATTGAAAAAGGGCTTGATTATAGTGTGAAAGGCTATCTGTTGATTAAGCAGCAGCCTAATTGGTTATGGCTAATGATTCCACTTTTTATTGGATTAGGAATCATCGTCGGACTTTTGATGAAAGGTAATCCTAATATTCGGGGATCGGGAATTCCTCAAGTTGAAGCTCAACTAGCTGGTAATTTGGAAATGAACTGGTTCTCTGTTTTATGGCGGAAATTTATTTCTGGAGTTTTAACAGATGGAACTGGAGTTTTCATGGGACGTGAAGGTCCTTCGATTCAACTAGGGGGAGCAGTTGGGCAAGGAATTGCACAAGGATTTAAACAACACGGTTCTGATCGACGGCTTTTGATTACCACCGGAGCAGCCGCTGGTTTATCAGCCACTTTTAGTGCACCTTTAGCAGGAACTTTCTTCGTAATGGAAGGAATTCATCGTAATTTTCAGCCAACGGTGTGGTTGTCAGCTTTAACGGGGGCAGTTACGTCGAACTTTGTTTCATTCAATGTCTTTGGATTAACCCCGATTTTACCAATTTTCTATAATCGGGTCTTACCACCATTAGCCTATTGGCAATTAATTCCATTTGGATTAATTATCGGTTTATTAGGATATGTGTACAACAAAGGCTTGTTAGATTTTCCCTTATGGTATGCCAAAATTCGGATAGTTCCATGGTATTTTTATTGTTTAATTCCAATTTTATTGGTAATTCCGATTGGAGTATTTTTCCCAGAAACATTGGGTGGCGGAAGTAAACTAATTATGTTGGCTTCCACGCATAACTACCCGCTACAGTTACTCATTTTTTACCTAGTTTTACGGATTGGCTTTGGGTTAATTTCATATGGTGCTGGAATTCCTGGTGGTTTTTTCATGCCGATCTTGGCAGCAGGTGCTTTAATTGGTGCGGTGTATGGAACGGGGATGCAACAACTTGGTTTGTTGAACGCTGTTTATCTCAATAATTTCATCGTGTTTGGGATGGCTGGGTATTTTACGGCCGTCAGTAAGGAACCTTTTACTTCAATTATTTTGATTACCGAACTAGTAGGGAGTACGCACAACTTTATGTCATTAGCAATTGTCGTTTTGATTGCCTATTTGTCTTCTGATTGGCTTGGAAGTCAACCAATTTATCAAGCTTTGGCTGAAAGACTCACTCGGGTTAAACGTTATCTTGATTCTAAAGAACCAACTGATATTGTCAAAATGCCCGTTTATGAATTTAGTCCTGTGGCACATGAATTTGTTAAAAACGTTAAATGGCCAGGTAACTCCATTCTAATTACGATTAAACGGGGTAATTTAACGATTATTCCCAAAGGAAAAACTAAAATCAAACCAGGCGATGTACTCTACGTATTAGTTCACAAAAATAACATTGGTTACCTTTATGAAAAAATGAAGGAATTAACTATGAGTAATTAAGGAGTAGGTCTATGGATTACGAAGAAAAATATCAAGACTACGTCAAGTTATTACGAATGACCTATGCAGAGGCCGTTGAATACTTATTATCTAAATGTGGACCTGCGAAAGAAAACTATTTCAAAGAAGAGGGTTACGAAAAGTTTTTAGCAGGAATTAATAAGACGCTGACCAAGGCCAAAGGGGTTAGTCGCATCAAAGAGGGACTTTAAGTAATCCCCGCTTCATTTGTCATTACCGTTATCCTTATGCTTACCAAATCAAAAATCAATTAGTGTACTGTAATTTAATTGAACACTTGATTTTACACGCCTTGATTACCTATGAAACAAAACGGCAATTTGGTTTTCCTGGGTTTCAAATTTTAGCCCAACAGGTGAATGATTGGTACGTGAAAAAGCACGTCCCGGGTAAAACCAACTGGCAGTATCAACCATGTCAAGCTGCTTATTTACCCAGTGAATTAGTGGAAAAATTAAATCCACTGCTTAATGAGGGGCCTCAATTTCAGTTAGATTTTGTCTAACTTTATTGAGGCCCCTCAGCCTTTGGGGTATTTTTTAATTTTCTAGAATAAATTGATTAATAATGGTTGCCATTTTTTGATAAGTAGAGGTATTCGGGTGTAAACGTCCATCACCAAGAGCATTGACATAGTTAGCAAAAGTTAAAAGTTGAGGAGCAATCTTGCGCCAGTTTAAAACAGGAATTTGGTTAGCTTGATAAATTTTAGTTAATTTATTTAACAATTCAGCAAAGGAATATTGAGCTAATCCACTGATGTGATAGTTATCAATTCCTCCATCGAAACGGTTAATTGGTAAAATTCCGTAAATTTTGATGGTGGGATTCTCTTGTTTAATAGTTGTGATATTTTTTTGTAAAATTCTGCCTAAAATTTCAAGGGTTTCTTCTCGATGGGCAAAATCATTTGTTCCATAAAAGATTGTAGCTAATTGATAATCAGCAAAATTATGATTACTTACTTGAAAAGTAAGGTCACGTTCTGTATTGCCAGTAATTGTACCGGCATTTACACCAGCATTTGTGATATTAAATTGTGGGTCTATTTTACTAAGGTAGTAGGAGATGTTTTTTTCTAAATCTTTGTGACCATCAAAACCGTTCGTGATTGAGTCACCTAACATAATTAAATTTGCTTTTTTTAGCATGATTAAACTCCTTGATACTTATTATTTAAGTTCATTTTAACTTATTTTTCAGAAATTCTTAAGGAAAGATTGCTATAAAGAAATACTTCATTTATAATCGAAACAAATGATTACTTTATGGAGGGTTTAAAGTGAGTTATAAGCGAGTGATTTTAGTTGATTTAGCTGCCTTAGGTCTTAGATCTGACAACGAATCTGCCCAACACAATTCAGATAATGATACCATGTTGACTCATGCTCTCAACCAGTCATCGGACTTCTCGTTACCAGCTTTGCATAAGTTAGGTTTCTTTAACGTCTTTTTTAATGACAATGAGGAGATTGACCCACATATTGTGGCTACATATGGACTAGCTAGAACGAGATGCATCGTTAATAAACCTTGTTCTGGTTTGCGCGAGATGTTTGACTGTTCTTTGAGTTACCGAGTTTCGAGTGTATTTGAAGAAACTGCTAAGCATACAAATTCAATTATTATTTCTAAGTTTGTTAGTTATCTTTTTTCGCAAGAATTAAGTGATATCTACCAAGTTAGTACTGATGAAGAGGCTTTTTCTGAGCTTGACCATCAAATTAAAAAAAATGACGAAGGTTTTTTCTACACGCAACTACCTCAATTACAGGAATTAGCGCAAAGCAATGATTTTGATGCTTTTACTGATGAATTAACGGTGGTTGATCACCATTTGTCTAATTTGATGAATAATTTAAGTGATGATGATTTATTAATGGTTGTATCTAGTCGAATTGGAGATAATCGAACACGTGACGGTTTCCCAACGTACAAGATTTTACCAGTGATGATTCATGATAATCACTCTGATTGTCATCACTTCAAAAATGAACCTTATGTCTGTGAAGTTGGAGCAACTGTCTTAGCAGCAATGGGGCTTCAAGACCAAGTTATCTCGCCTAAACACAGCTTATTACCTTGCATTAAGTAACGATTAAAATTTATTGCTCTGATTTTCGAAAGGAATCTATCTCATGAACACTTATTTGCTCGTTAACGTTTTTGGTGTCATTGTTTTTATGGCAATTGCTTTTTTACTTTCCAAAGATCGTAAAAATATTAATTGGCGATCAGTGCTAGTTGTTTTAGCACTTAACTTGTTCCTTGCATTTTTCCTTACTAACTTTAGTTGGGGACGTGACATTGTTAAAGGTGCCGCTCAAGGATTTCAATGGTTGATTAACGTTTCTTATACTGGAATTGCATTTGCCTTTCCAGATTGGGTACACGTTAAACAAATGAACTTCTTTACAGCTGCATTGCTTCCAATCTTAATGATTGTTCCAATGTTTGATATTTTGACTTATTTCGGAATTCTTCCATTCTGTATTAAATGGATTGGTCGTGGAATGGCATTTATCACTGGACAACCTAAGTTTGAATCATTCTTTGCAGTTGAAATGATGTTTTTAGGAAACACTGAAGCAATGGCTGTTTCAAGTGTGCAATTAAAACGAATTTCATCAGAACGAGTTTTAACAATTGCGATGATGTCAATGTCATGTATCACTGCTGCCATGGTGGGAGCTTATGCTCAAATGGTACCAGGTGAATATGTTTTGACAGCAATTCCATTGAACATTTTAAATGCTATCATTATTACGAACCTTTTGAACCCAGTTAAGGTTACCAAAGCTGAAGATGTTATTTACAAAATTGGTAGTCCTGCTGATGACAAACAAATCGCTGAAGAAGTTGTTGAAGATAAGCCTGGAAAACCAGCTAAAGCACCATTCTTCTCATTCTTAGGTGATTCAATCTTAGGTGCCGGTAAGTTGATCTTAATTATTGTTGCTAACGTAATTGCGTTTGTTGCTTTAGCTGCTTTAATTAGTAAGTTACTTGGTTTAATTAATCCTTGGTTATCACTTGAACACATTTTGGGAGTAATTATGTTCCCATTTGCTTGGTTAATGGGTCTTGATGTTAATCAAGCTTTCCAATTTGCCCAATACATGGGAACTAAATTGGTAACCAATGAATTCGTTGTTATGGGAGAAATTGCTCCTAAAATTAACAATGTACATGTCTTCAGTCATCACTTCCAAGCTGAACTAACAGTCTTTTTAACTTCATTTGCTAACATTAGTACAGTTGGAATGATTATTGGTTGTTTGAAAGGAATTGTTGACCGCAAGAAAAATGATATGATTTCGAAAAACATTCTTTACCTCTTTTTATCTGGAATCTTAGTTTCATTGATGTCAGCTGGAATCGTGGGAATCTTTGTTTGGTAAGATACTTTGAAGAGTGGCCTTGTGCCACTCTTTTTTGTTTGAAATTGTGGTAAAATTACCTTAATAAATGAGAAATGGATGTGAATGAAATGCCACTTATGCGGATTGATTTAATTAAAGGAAGAAGAGCTCCTGAACAAATTAAACAAGTAATGCAAATTGCTTACGATGTAACTCGTGATACTTTTGGGGTTCCAGAAGATGACCGTTTCCAAGTTGTAACGCAACATGAACCTTACGAAATGTGCCTGTTAGATGCCGGATTAGGAATTGAACGAACTGATGATGTAATTTTAATTCAAATTCTTTCAACTCCACGAACAACTGGGCAAAAGAAAGCTTATGCAAAAGCTGCAGTTGAAGCGTTTCAACGTGAAATGAACCTTCGACCTGAAGATTTGATGATTGTCTTTGCTAATAACCATGCTGAAGATTTTAGTTTTGGTCTTGGTAAACATCAATTTCTTGATGGAGAATTATAATGACAAAAATTATCATGGATACTGATCCTGGGATTGATGACGCCGCAGCATTGTCAGTGGCAATTAACAATCCAGAACTAGACGTTGAATTAGTGACGACTGTGGCCGGAAATGTTACCGTCGATAAAACCACCATTAATGCCTTAAAAATTATTAACTTTTTTGGTAAAGGAACCGAGATTCCAGTTGCTGCAGGGGCAGTACAGCCGTTAATCAAACCATTTGAAGATGCTGCACGGATTCATGGTGAGTCTGGGATGAGTGGCTATGATTTTCATGGTGAATTACCTAAGCCATTAAAAGAAACTGCTGTACAAGCAATGCATCGCGTGATTATGGCTAGTGATGAACCAATAACTTTGGTAGCAACTGGTTCATATACGAATGTCGCTTTACTTTTTGCCGAATATCCAGAAGTTAAAGATAAGTTAGAACGGATTGTGGCAATGGGTGGTACTTTAGGTTGTGGTAATATGACGAGTGCTGCTGAATTTAACGTCTTTACTGATCCTCACGCAGCTAAGATGATGTACCAATCTGGCGTACCAATTGTGATGGTGGGGCTTGATGTTACTAAAAAAGCATTAGTGACACCAGAAACCTTAGCTGAAATTGAAACTATGAACCCAGCTGGGAAAATGTTGCATGACTTGATTATTAGCGATGGTGATCGGAACGAACATGGAGTGGCAATGCATGACGTTAACACCATTTTTTACTTACTTCATCCAGAATTCATGACTACTAAAAAGTTGTGGATTGATATTCAAACAGAAGGTCCCGCAAATGGTGAAACTGTTGCCGATATTCGGGGTGCTTATCATGACGGTCTAACGAACGCAGATGTTTGCCTTGATATTGATGCTGAGGCTTTCAATGATTGGTTTAAAGCAGAAGTTAAAAAAATGAAATAGCAATTTATTGAAAAAGATTGGAGAATATCCAATCTTTTTTGTTTTCTAGCTAACTAAAATCTTAAAATTTAGTTATAATGGAGAATAGATATGCAATTATTGTTCGATTAAGAAGTTAGGAGTTTCAGATGACACCAGAAGAATTTAAACAGGGATTAGCCAAACAAGGGTTTGCGTTATCTGACCAACAAATGCAACAATTTAAAGACTATTTTGAATTGTTAGTAGAATATAATCAGAATGTTAATTTAACCAACATTACAGAACGTAATGATGTTTACCTTAAACATTTTTATGATTCTATTTCACCAGCTTTTTACGTTTCGGAATTAAAAGAAGCAAAAAGTTTGGTAGATGTTGGTGCAGGAGCTGGATTTCCATCCATCCCGTTAAAAATTGTAAACCCTGACCTACAAGTTACAATTGTTGACTCACTTAATAAGCGAATTATTTTCTTACAAAAGTTGGTTAGTCAATTAGGGTTAACTGGAGTTAATCTAGTTCATGCTCGAGCTGAAGAATTTGGTGGCCGTCGATCTAAAGACCGTGAAAGTTTTGATTTAGCAACCGCTAGAGCCTTAGCTCGTTTGAGTGTAATGAGTGAACTTTGTTTACCATTAGTAAAAATTGGTGGTAAGTTGATTGCCATGAAAGCTGCAAAAGCTCCAGAAGAATTAACGGATGCTACCAAGGCAATTCATGTGCTTGGTGGAAAAGTAACAGAAGATTTTTCGTTTAAATTACCAGAAAATGATGAAGAACGTCATATTATTGTGATTGAAAAAGAACGGAAAACGCCGATTAAATATCCCCGTAAAGCAGGTACCCCAAATAAAGAACCCATTAAATAAAGGAGGACACAAACAATGGCACATGTAATTGCGTTAGCAAACCAAAAAGGTGGAGTTGGTAAAACTACCACTGCTGTTAACCTCGGAGCTGGCCTAGCCAGTGAAGGTAAACGTGTTTTAATCGTTGATTCCGATGCTCAAGGAAACGCTACTAGTGGTGTGGGAATTAGTAAACAAAACATTCAAAAGGATGTTTATGATGTTTTAGTTAATGAAGAACCAATGCAAAATGTAATTATGCATTCCGCACATGAAGGTTTAGATATCGTTCCTGCCACAATTCAATTATCTGGTGCAGAAATTGAATTAACCCCACAAATGGCACGAGAAACGCGGTTGCAAAATGCAATTAAGCAAATTAATGATCAATATGATTATGTGCTAATTGACTGTCCTCCTTCATTGGGGTTGATTACGATTAACGCTTTTACAGCTAGTGATTCAATTTTAATTCCCGTTCAAAGTGAATATTATGCGCTTGAAGGGTTGAGTCAATTATTGAATACGGTTCAATTAGTTCAAAAACATTTTAATCCTAATCTATATGTAGAAGGTGTTTTACTTACGATGTATGATGCCCGAACTAATTTGGGTGCCCAAGTAAATGAAGAAGTGCATAAGTTCTTTAAAGAAAAAGTTTATAAAAGCATTATTCCACGTAATGTAAGACTTTCAGAAGCACCATCGCATGGACTTCCCATTATTGATTATGATCCAAATTCAAAGGGTGCCAAAGTGTACATGAAATTGACAAAGGAGGTGTTAGCTGCCAATGACAAATAATAGTAAAGGGCTTGGTCGAGGACTGGATGCCTTATTTGACGACAATGATATTAATTTGAGTGATGAAACTGTTCAAACTTTGAAATTGGAAAATTTAATTCCCAATCCTTATCAACCACGAAAAAAATTTGATAAGCGTGCTTTAAATGATTTAACTGAATCAATTAAAGTTTCGGGTGTTTTTCAACCAATCATTGTGCGTCAACCAAATAAAAAAGAAAACAAATTCGAAATTCTAGCAGGTGAAAGACGTTTTCGTGCCTCTAAAGCTGCTGGAAAAGAAACCATTCCAGCAATTGTTCGTGATGCAACGGATGAACAAATGATGGAAATTGCCGTGATGGAAAACCTTCAACGGGAAGATTTGAATCCTCTAGAAGAAGCTAAAGCTTACGAAATGTTGATGACTCATCTTGATATTACCCAAGTTGAAGTTTCCCGTCGTTTAGGAAAGAGTCGTCCTTATATTGCTAATTATCTTCGGTTGTTAAACTTACCTGCTGAAGTTAAAGAAATGTTACAAAAAGGTCAACTTTCGATGGGACAAGCTCGGACTTTATTAGCTGTGAAGAATAAAACTGAGTTAATTAAATTGGCAAAAAAAGTTGCTGACGAAACGTTAACTGTTCGGCAATTAGAAAAACTAATTGCTGCTTTAAATCCCAAAGAAGATAAAAAGAAAAAAAGTAATAGTTTTCGCAAATCTCCTTATTTAAAGGAAAGCGAAGATCGTCTACAAGATAAATTTGGGACTCGTGTCGCTATCAATGAAACACGTCCTAAATCAGGAAAAGGAAAGATTGAAATTGATTATCTTTCTAATGCTGATTTAACTCGAATTTTAGAACTACTTGATATTCATTTGGATTAAGGAGCGATTTTATGTACGAATTACATGACATTGTTGAAATGAAAAAGCCCCATCCTTGTGGAACAAATCGGTGGGAAATTATTCGCATGGGTGCTGATATTAAATTAGAATGTCTTGGATGTGGACACGTCGTAATGTTGGCCAGACATCAATTTGATAAGAGAATGAAAAAAGTACTAGAAAAACATACAGAAGATTAAGAAAGAGGTAATGATAAAATGGCACTAACTGCTGGAATTGTGGGCTTGCCAAACGTCGGTAAGTCAACCTTATTTAATGCGATTACTAAAGCGGGAGCAGAAATGGCAAACTATCCGTTTGCTACAATCGATCCAAACGTTGGAATGGTTGAAGTTCCTGATAAACGTTTAGACCGCATTCAAGAATTGATTCCTGCTAAAAAAGTTGTCCCTACAACTTTTGAGTTCACTGATATTGCTGGGATTGTTAAAGGTGCCAGTAAAGGTGAAGGACTTGGAAATAAATTTTTGGAAAACATTCGTCAAGTTGATGCGATTGTCCATGTCGTGAGGGCTTTTGAAGACGATAACATCACCCACGTAGCTAATAAAGTTGATCCAGTGGCTGATATTGAAACCATTAATTTAGAACTAAGTCTTTCTGATTTAGAAGCCGTTAACAAACGTTTTGCTAAAGTTGAACGGGCCGCTAAAGGAAATGATGATGAAGCTAAAGAACAATTAGCTGTGATTGAAAAAATTAAGCCAGTTCTAGAAGCTGGTGGATCAGTGCGTGATGTTGATTTAGATGAAGAAGAACAAAAAATTGTAAAAGGCTTTTTCTTATTGACTTCAAAACCAGTTCTTTATGTTGCAAATATTAGTGAAGATTCAATGGGCGACCCAGAATCAGATGAATTATTCCAAGCGGTTAAAAAGTATGCTAACGAACATGGTGCTGAAGCAATTGGAATTGCAGCTGAAAGTGAAGAAGAAATTGCTGAACTTGATGATGCAGATAAACAAGAATTTTTGGATGCTGCTGGAGTAGAAGAACCAGGATTAGATAAGTTAATTCGGGCAGCCTACAAATTGCTAAATCTTGAAACTTTCTTTACAGCTGGTGGTAAAGAAACCAAAGCTTGGACTTACTTAAAAGGGACGAAAGCTCCCCAAGCTGCTGGAATTATTCACTCAGATTTTGAACGAGGATTTATTCGAGCAGAAGTAATGTCATTTGCAGACCTTGATAAATTGGGTAGCGAACAGGCAGTTAAAGAAGCCGGTAAATTACGAGTTGAAGGTAAAGAATACGTTATGCAAGATGGTGACATCGTTAATTTCCGGTTCAATGTATAGGAGAAAATATGAGCGAATTAGAAAATAAGCAGCGAAATGCTGCAGCACAACAACACCACAAAAGTGGAAGAAAAGCTACTTATGAAGAATTTGATCAGTTAGGTTTAACGAAACGTAATATTGAATATTTAGTACGTTTCAAAGCTGCTTTAGCTGAAACAAATGTGCTTGCTGAAAAACAAGCTGATATCATCAAAACTATGATTAATGAAATTCTTGCAGCACAAAAAAAGGGTATCACTGCTAAAGGCCTTTATGGGACTGTTACCGAAAAAGTAGCTATGACAGTTAATCCACCACGGAAACCAGCTGGACCCTTAACTAAGGAACGTTATTTAATCGATGCCTCTTATAATGTTTTGTGGTTCTTAATTTTATTCAGTTTCATGTATGCTACGATGTTCTGGGTTTCTCCAGCGCAAGCCAAACAAGGTGGAGTAGCCGGAATCACGAGCATCATTCTTTCTTCAGTACTTGCTGGGATTGGAATGCCAGTTGTTACCCAATTGTTTGCACCTGGCGTTAAGCACAAACATAATGCCTTAATTCGTTCCATTATGATGGTTGGATTATTCATGATTTGGATGGTTGTATTCTATGGAACCAATTTGTTACCAGCTGGGTTAAATCCAGTAGTTTCACCAATTGTTGATGTTGTAATTGGGATTTTAGCCTTAGTTGGAGTGTTATACATGCGGACCAAATATACGATTACTAGTGGATTGTTTGCTGATAGCGACGGGACGCCTGCGTAAGCAGGGCGATAACATCCTG
>ERZ773146.2101-NODE-2101-length-13849-cov-43.399594_pt1 | contig 13849 bp, 10 predicted proteins | sample MGYA00580847_ERZ773146 | MGnify/ENA primary metagenome ERZ773146 (study PRJEB29015, sample SAMEA2737830) | human gut metagenome | biome: human gut; feature: human-associated habitat; material: faeces | place: China | collected 2012 ...
AGTCCAGGTTGATGAAGGCAGGAATGTTGATCAGGCTGGAGATGCTCTCAACGCCTTGGCGCAGCACGTTGTCAGCGGCCTCGAAGGCGTTCATCAGGGTGATCTTCTCCTGGCTGATGAGCTTCAGGCGCTCGTTGGGAATGACGATCAGGGAGTCGACGTGCATCATCAGGGAGGCGATGCCCTGCTCGGCCTGCGCCATCTTGCGCTTGCCCTCAAAGGCAAAGGGCTTCGTGACGATGCCGACGGTCAGGATACCCAGGTCGTGGGCCGTCTCGGCCACGACAGGGGCAGCGCCCGTGCCGGTGCCGCCGCCCATGCCGGCGGTGATAAAGACCATCTGCGCACCCTTCAGCGCGTTGGTGATCTCGTCCTTGCTCTCCTCGGCGGCGCGCTGGCCGATCTCCGGGTCAGCACCGGCACCGCGGCCCTTGGTCAGCTTGGCACCAAGCTGGACCTTCTGGGTGGCCTTGGAGTTGAGCAGAGCCTGCTGGTCGGTGTTCATCGCGACGAACTCGACCCCGGACAGACCGGACTCCACCATGCGGTTGACGGCGTTGCCGCCGCCGCCACCTACGCCGATAACCTTGATATTGGTTACATTTTGCATTTCTTCGTCGAGAACGAATGCCATGAGTGTATCCCCCTAAAAGTGATGTTGTGAAACCGGATTCCTGGGGTGCACCCACGCATGGGCACACTAATCCGTGATTTTTTACATATAACTGTTTATAAGGATAGCAAATTTTCCGCGCAATTTCAATACCTTAGCGAGAAATTCATAAAAAAATACGGCCTACTCTGCCCTTTTGGACAACGCAGGCCGCGATAGAGACTGTATTTTTAGTGCAAAGCTACATACTTTGTGTAAGAATGTGAAAAAATTGAGAAGCGGAGCTGCTGTAATCGGCCATGTGCCGGGCGGTCTCCCCGCAGGGGCCGGGCATGCCCGGCCCGGATGCGTAAGGCGGGCGGCAGTACGCGGAAGGTCTCAGGAAATCTCTGCCCCCAGCCCGCGCAGTGCGGCGGGTAAATTTTCATACCCGCGGGGGATGTGCCCGGGGTCGCGCAGGCGGGTCTCACCGTCCGCGGCCAGTGCCGCCGCCAGAAGCGCCGCTCCGCCGCGCAGGTCGGGCGCGGTGACGTCCGTCCCGTGCAGGACGGCCCCGCCCGGGAGCGTCAGCTGCCGCCCCCTGACCGTGCAGGCTGCGCCCATGGCGGCAAAGCCCGCGGCACAGGCAAAGCGGTTGGCAAACAGGCTGTCGTAAATTTCGCTCTCCCCCGCTGCCGTCAGCAGCACGGCGGCGGCCAGCGGCGCAGTGTCGGTGGCAAAGGCGGGCCAGGCGTCCGCCCGCAGGTGCGCCCCGCCCCGCAGCGGCACGGCGGGGTCACGGGCCAGCCGCACGCAGTCTCCGGCCCGGCTGACCTGCACGCCGGTCCCGGCCAGAAAGCGCAGAAACGAGTCATAGCTGGCCGGGTCGCAGCCCGCAATTTCGATCTGTCCGCCCGCGCACGCCAGTGCGGCGGCGTAGGTCGCGGCGGCGATGCGGTCCGGCAGCGGGCGGTGAAAGGCTCCGCCCAGCGGTCTGCCGCCCTGCACAGTCAGCACCGGCGTGCCCGCGCCCTGAATATCCGCCCCGCAGGCAGACAGAAACGCGATCATGTCGCCGATCTCCGGCTCCTGCGCAGCGCCGCGCAGCACGGTCTGCCCCGCGGTGCAGCAGGCGGCCATCAGCAGGGTCATTGTGGCCCCGACGCTGGGCAGCCGCAGTGTAAAATCCACCCCATGCAGCGGCCCCGTGCGCCGCAGCGTGACGGCAATGCCCTCCAATTCGACCTCGGCCCCCATGGCGGCCAGCCCGGCCAGGTGGATGTCCACGGGCCGCGGGCCGAGGCGGCAGCCCCCGGGCAGCGGCAGGCGCACATAGCCGACGCGGCAGAGCAGCGGTGCAAGATAAAATACCGAGCTGCGCATGGCCCCGGCCAGATGCTCCGGGATGTCGCCGCAGAGACGGTCCACGGGACGGGTGCAGAGGTCCGCCCCGCAGCGCCGCACCCGGGCTCCGACTGCGTCCAGCAGTGCCAGGCTGGTGTCCACGTCGGCCAGACGCGGGACGTCCCGCAGGCGGCAAGGGCCGTCGCAGAGCAGCGTCGCCGCCAGCAGCGGCAGGGTGCTGTTTTTGGCGGCGGCAGGCTGGATGCTGCCGTGCAGGGTGCGTCTGCCGTGGATGGTGATCGTCTGCATGAGCGGGGCCTCCTAAACCTATGATATTGCCAGAAAGCGGGAGGATGCGCGGTAGGGGCCGCATATAGGCGGCCCGCAGCCTTCCGGCAGACAGTCGGCTGCCTTACACGCGCGGGCCGGGCATACCCGGCCCCTACCGGGCGGCATTGTCAGTCAACGGGCCGCCGCCGCATACGCTCCCCTCATCCGGCCCTGCGGGGCGACCTTCCCCCCAAGGGGAAAGGCAAGGGGTATCTCTACCCCGTTATATGCCGCGTTCCCTCCCGCTTATTACAGCAGCAGCGGCTGGATCTGCACGCCGCGCAGCGCGGCCTCTAATGTGTCGGGCAGGAGCGTGAAATCGCTTTTCAGGCTGCACGGCTTTTTGTAGCTGTCGTCCTGGCCGAAGGGCACAAAATAGTAGCTGCGCCGCTGCAAAAGCTGGCCCAGCGCCGGGGCACTGCCCGAAAGCCCATCGTTCGTGGACGGCGCGATAATCACGGGCCGTCCGCCGCGCAAAAGGCTTTTTGCGGCCAGCGTCACGGGAGTCGAGCTGATGCCTGCGGCCAGCAGTGCCATTGTGGTGCCGGTGGCCGGGGCGATGATGAGCGCCTCGGCAAGCCGCTGCGGGCCGAGCGGCTCAACGGCCTGCAGGGTCGTCAGCGGTCTGTGGCCGGTCACTTCATATAAGGTCTGCCGCAGGGCCGACGCGGTGCCGAAGCGGGTATCCAGCCCGGCGGCGCTGGCACTCAAAACAGGCAGGACGTCCCACCCGCGGGCAGTCAGGACACGCAGCTGGGGCAGCACCGCAGCAAAGCTGCAAAAGCTGCCGCACAGCGCAAAGGCGACGGTGCGTTTGGATTGGGTGGTCATGGGGCGGTGCTCCTTTCGTCGGGATCGCGTTCTTCCAGGATCGCCAGCACGGTCTGTGCAATCAGTGCCCCGGCTGTCTGCGGTGCACAGCGGCCCGGCAGGGCCAGGGCGTGCTCGGCGTGCAGACCCAGTTCCTCGGCGGCGGCAAAGTCGGTGCCGCCGGGCAGACTGGCCAGGTCAATGATGAGCGCCCCGCCCGGCAGCTGCTGCAGAAGGGCCCGGGGCAGCACCGGCGCGGGGATCGTGTTGATGACGGCGTCAAAGCCGGGCAGCAGTGTAGGCAGGGCCGTCAGGGGCGCGGCGCGGCACCCGGCACAGCGGGCATTGGCTCGCTGCTCGGGGCTGCGGGCGGCCACGGTGACGCGCCCGCCCAGCAGCACCAGCCGCCGTGCCACGGCACGCCCGACGCGGCCATAGCCCAGCACGAGAAAGCCGCTCTCCCAGATCGTGCGCTCCCGCAGGCGGAGCAGTAGCTCAAGACAGCCCTCGGCGGTGGGCACGGCGTTCAGGCATTCCAGCTCGGGCCGCAGAAAATAATCGATCAGCGGCAGCCCGGCCTCCCGCGCGGCCATCCGCACCGGCATCCCGGGGCGGCCCGCTAAGATCAGCGTCCCCTGCCCCGCACCCTGCAGTGCGCGGGCGACCTCGTCACTGACGCGGCCCTGGGACATGGGCAACAAAATGTAATCGGCTGCGGCGGCATTGTCGGCGGCGGTCACGCCGTAACCCGCACGGCGCAGCACGCGCGCCGCCGCCTGCTGGCGGGCATCGTGCCCGACCACGCAAAATGTTTTCGGCATAGGCGCTCACCTCGGTTTGATTTGCGCCATACTATGCCGGGGCGCGTGTACCTGTGCCTTCTGCCTTCCCCATCGGGGGAAGGCGGCCCGCAGGGCCGGATGAGGGCAGAGTGTGCCCTATTGCCAATTCACGGGCAATTGCGGCGGCTCTGCCCTCGTCAGTCGCTTTCAGCGACAGCTTCCCCCGAGGGGGAAGCCCCGGCACGCAAAAAAAAGGCACCCACCTTTTCCTAAAAGATGGATGCCTTTTTACTCAAAAATATTTCAGCCCGTCGCACTGGCCGCGCCAGACGAGGAGCGGGTTGATGGGCACGGTGCCGATGCGCAGCTCGGCCACAACGGTCCTGCCGCTGGTGCCCAGCAGCTGGCCCTGCTTGACATCGTCCCCGGCCTCGACGTCCAGTGCGGTCAGGCCGTAGAAGATGCTCCTGAGGCCCGCGCCGTGGTCGATGACGACGGTGTAGCCGTAGCTGCCGCCAAGGTCCTCGGCCAGCAGCACATGGCCGCTGGCGGGCACGATCATAGAATCCTTCGACTTCTTCGGCTTGATGACGACATTTGTCGAGGTGCGCCCGCCGTAGCCGTAGTTCGTGCTGCGCTCGCTGTAGGAACGGCCCACGTACTCGGTCATGCCGTAGAGCAGCGGCGTGTCAAAGCTGTCCAGGAACGGCTGCACAAAGCCGCCCACGGCCCACTGGATCTCGCCGCCGTCAGTCGTCAGCAGCCTGCGGACGGCATCGGGGGCGTCGTCCGCGCCGATGTAGGGCGACGTCAGCTGGGACTTAGTGCTGTAATCCTTGTAGGAGTAGGAGGCCGCGCGGACCGACAGCGTCAGCGTCTCGGTATAGCCGTCGGCAGTCACGGTCAGCTCGGTGTTTCCGGTCTCGGCGTTCCACGGGATGGGCAGGTAGCAGATCCAGCCGTTGGCGGCCCTGACGAAGCCTGTGCTTTCCAGCGGGCCCGTCAGCGTCGGTTCGGTCCGGCTCATGGTGCTGCCGACACGCACGGCGGCCACGCTGCCCTGCTGCACCGTCGGTGTGCAGAGCGTGACGGACGGCTTGATGCTGACGGTGAAGCGGAACTGCCAGGTCTCGGTGCCGGTGACGCTGGAGCGGTCCTCGGCGGCGCTGTCAGACGCGGTGACGACGAGTTTGGCGTCAAACGTGCCGTTCTCCGCAAACAGATAGCTGCGGAAGGCGGTGGCGCTGCCCTCGTACACGGTCTCCTTGTCGGCGTCGGTGATGGTCAGCTGGGTGCTGTAGTCGGACGGCGTCACGATAATATCCGGCGATGCGTCGGATATGGCATCCTCGAGCACAACGGGAGAGGAATTGAGCGTTTCGGCGTAGGTGCGCCTGAAAAAGCTGCCGACCACCGGCACGTGCCACTTGTAGGCCGTGGGAGCAAGCTCCTGGCCGTCAAAGGTGACCTTGACTTCGGGCAGCATGTCAGGCGTGGCGCTGCGGTAAAGCCATGCCACGCCGCCGCCTGCGATGATGAGCACGAACAGCACAACAAGGAGCAGCCACTTGAACATGCCGAACACACCGCGCCCGAGGGCCTGCGGGATCGTATCCTGCGGCTCGTCGTCCTCGTCGTCGGCGGTGCTGTCATGCTGCGGTGCCTCGGGCGCCGGGGCAGGCCCGGCAGACGGCGCGGGGTCCTCCTCCAGCCCGGCCATGATCTGCGCAATCGAAAGCTGCGCCGTGCGGGAGATGTTCGCCATGCGTGCGGCCTCAGCGGCAAGGGCTTTATCGTTGGCAAGGTCATCGCTGAAAACAAGGCCGGACGGCTCGGCAGCGTCCTCCGCGGGGACGTCCCCGGTTTGCTCGGGCGTGTCGGTAACGGCTGTGTCTGCCGCGGCGGCCTCGGGGGGCGCTTCTGCCGCAGGCGTATCGTCGGCGGCAGGGGCGTCCGCTGTCGGTTCGGGCTCCGTCACGGCGGGCTCGGCCCTTTCCGCAGGCTCGGGCAGCTCCGGGGCACTCGGGACGTCGGGCACGGTGGGTGCGGCAGCGTCCTCCCGGGCGGGGGTCTCCGGCGGTTCGGGCTTGCTTTCGGATTTGGGCTCGGCAAGCTCCGGCGCGGCGGGAACGGGGCTCTCCTGTGCGGGGGCCTTGCGCTCCTGGGTCTCGTCAGCCGGGGCTTTTTTCGTCGTCTTAGCAGCCTTCGGCGTCTTGGGCTTTGCGGTTTTTGTTGTCTTTGTTGTCTTTGTGGTTTTTTTGGCCCGCGGCTTTTTGGGGGATGCGGCAGGCTTTTTCGTGGTCTGCCCGTCTGCGGCGGGCGGCTCGGCGCTGTCCGTCGGCGCAGGGGGCGTGTCGGCGGCAGACTGGGGGCTGGCTGCCTTGCGGCGCCGGGGCTTCGGCTTGGGGGCCTCCTCCGGCTGTACCACAGTGGATTTCTTATCTTCTTCCATACTCACACTCACTCTTTTAGGGACCTTTATGGATGCCCGGCAAAACGGCAGCGGCACGGCAGGCCGGGTGTGCCGTGTGCAGCTATTTTATTCAGCCTCGCGGAATTGCAGACCACTGTTTCCGTCCAGCGCGGTCTGCGGGTCAGTGGATTTGCTGCCGATGCGCAGCTCGTAGATCAGGTTGTGGGCCGTCCCGGCGGTGCCCAGCGGGTCGCCGGCGGACACACTCTGCCCGCGCTCCACGCCGACAGTCTCCAGCCCGTACAGGTAGCTCTTTACGCCGCAGCCGTGGTCGATGACCACCGTGCCGCCGGTCAAGGTCAGCGTGCCCGCAAAGACAACGTTGCCTGCCTGCGGGGCGGTGACGGTCTCGCCGTCCGCGGCGGCATAGGTCAGGCCGGTGGCCTGGCCGCTGCGCTGGCCGTCCACCATCTGGGTGACACCGTACTCCATGGCGACAGCGCCCGCGCTGGGGGCCTCAAAGCGGCCATTCCAGAGCTTGGCGGAGCTGCCCGTTGTGTACAGCGGCCATATAGCGTTGCGGAACTCCTCCCCGCCGCCGGTGTCCTCCTCGGCGGGGACGGTGACCGTATCATACATGGTGCGGGTGACGGTCAGGGTGATGTCCTTTTCCAGGCTCCCGCAGGTCAGGTGCAGCGTATGGTCGCCGCCCTCGGCGTTGTAGGTCACGGGAATATAGCCCATGTAGCCGCTGGCGGTCTTGCGGAACCAGACGGTGCCCAGATCGGTCTCCAGGCTCGGCTCGCCGTCCAGAATACCGGACAGCTGCACAGCCACGATGCTGCCCTGCGGCGCGCGCTCGGTGCTCAGGGTGACCTTGGGGTTCATCGCCATTGTGTAGCCGGCGCGGTAGGCGTACCAGCCCACGGGGTCGCCGGGGTTGTCCGCACTGCTGTGGTGCGCGGTCACGATGATCTGATAGTCTCCGTTTTGTGTATAGGTATAGGTATTGCAGTCGGCCAGTGCGCCGGTCCAGACCGTGCCGTCGGGCGCGGTGATCTGAAGCTCGGCAGCGGTGACCCAGTCGGGCAGGACGAGCTGCGGCACGGTATCGGTGAAGGTGCCCAGCTTCTGCACGGTCAGGTTCGTCGGGCTTTCGTAGGTCTTGTTGACCTTATCGCCCAGCACCGGGATGACCCAGCTCCAGCCGTTGGGCTCGAGGGTCTGCTCACCGAAGGTGACGGCCTCCTGCGGCAGGGCATCCGTCCCGGTGCGGCTGTAAAGAAAAGCCGCCGTTCCGCCCAGGATGGCGGCAATCATAACGGCGACCATCACAAGCCAAAGCAGCAGTTTACGCATATTGTGTTTTCTCCGTGGCAGTATGGCATTGCCAAAAAGCCGGACGCCGTCAGGTCGGTGCCCAGCCGGGTTGTGGCGGCAGAAAAGCTTCCCCCGCGGGGGAAGCCTTGAGGATCATTTACTCCTTCTCCTCTGCGGGGGCGGAGGGGATGTTCTCGTAGGTGGTGGAATCCTCGTCGTCGTAATCGTCATCCTCGTAGTCGTCGCTGAACAGCAGGCGCTCGTACTCGTCCAGTTCCTTTTCACGGTGGTAGAGATAGAGAGCGGCGGCGGTCAGGGCACCGGCAGCGGCAAACAGGAACGCCAGAACGGCACCGAAGGTGGTTTTCTTCATCATAGTAGTTCTCCTTTTGCAAATGCTGCGCTGCAACGCAGCTTTCGTGAAAAACGCCGCAGCGGGCGTGCATACAAAGCAATAACGCTAACCTTATTATACCCGACGCAGAGGGCAATTACAACCCGAACATTTGTAAAATATTAAAGGTATTTTTTTGCTGTTTTTACGCGGATTGCTGCAGGACAAAGGGTACATTTGAGCCAAGGGCGGCATGAGGTATATAGGAAGGTTGCAGGGGAGGGATTTATCCCTCCCGGAATGTTTGCGTGGCCGGAAACCCTCACGGAGGGGTCAAGACCCCTCCCTACGGTGTGCCGTTCACGGGTGCTTTGTAGGGAGCGGTCTTGACCGCTCCGGGGAAGTGTGCGGCTGCCATCCACTCCACGGGAGGGATAAATCCCTCCCCTACGCAAAACAAAAATGCGGTCTCCGCGCAGGAGGCCGCATTTTTATACGATTTTCAGAACAGCCTATCCACCGGGTACAGCCCATCCTCGCTCATCTTTTTCAGGGCTTCGACCAGCTCGGGCTTGTCCTCGCGGTAGGTGATGCCGTGCCATTTGTCGGCACTGGTCAGCACATGGACATCCGCCTTACCGGCCTCCAGCGCGTTCGTCACGACGGTGGGCAGGTAATATTCGCACTTCATCGGGTTGACGGGCAGGCTGGCCTGCAGGAACGCGGCAAAACCGGCCTTGGCCTCCTGCACGTAGGCGGGGGTGAAGCCCCACAGGTTCATCGAGACAACACAGTCGGCGGGCAGGTCGGCCCAGCTCTTGCCGCCGTCCTCGCTGTAATGGATGCCGTCGGCGTAGGGCTCGATGCAGGTGCGCTCGGTCACGCTGACGAGGTTGCGGCTCTCGTCGGTCACGCAGACGCCGCGGCTGACACTGCCGTTGGCGCTGACCGTGTTGCCCAGCAGGAAGCCGACCATGGCCCAGGCGTAGCGGTCCCCGTCGGCGTGGGTGCTCAGGTAGTCGTAGATGAGCTTGAAGCCCTGCGGGCCGTAGTAGTCGTCGGCGTTGATGACCGCAAACGGTGCGTCGCCGATGGCCTCCTCGGCCACGAGAATGGCATGGGCGGTGCCCCAGGGCTTGACGCGGCCCTCCGGCACGGTGAAGCCCTCGGGCAGCTTTTCCAGCTGCTGGTAGGCGTAGCGGACCTCGAACCCGGCGCGCACGGCACGGGCACCGACGGCCTCTTTAAACGCCTGCTCGATCTCGTGCTTGATGATAAAGACGACGGTCTTGAACCCGGCGCGGCGGGCATCGTACAGGCTGTAGTCGAGAATGGCCTCGCCGGACGGGCCGACGGGGTCGATCTGTTTGAGTCCGCCGTAGCGGCTGCCCATACCGGCGGCCATGACAACGAGGATCGGTTTGGTCTGCATAATTTGCACTCTCCCAATATTTGTAGGGGAGGGATTCATCCCTCCCGGGTATTCTGCGGCTGCCGCGGCGTACCTGCGGAGCGGTCAAGACCGCTCCCTACAAAGCACCCGTAAACGTCATTCTGTAGGGAGGGGTCTTGACCCCTCCGGGACGTGTGCCGCGTCGCTAAGTCCACGGGAGGGATGAATCCCTCCCCTACGGGCGTATTTTAAGTTTACTCCATTTCTCCTGCTATTGCAAGCACCTTATAAAATTTGAAAAAACTGCGCAATTTCCGCAGATTGTGACCCGGTTTGCTATGGCAACTTAAAACAGAAAATGCTATAATGAATAAAACTACAAAACAGGAGGGCTTTTTCCGATGGAACATACCGGAAAACGTGCGCTGGTGCTGGCTGGCGGCGGGGCCAAGGGCAGCTATCAGATCGGCGTCTGGCGCGCTCTGCAGGAGCTGGACTGGACGCCTGACATCATCACGGGCGCAAGCGTCGGCACGCTGAACGGCTGCCTGTTCACGATGGGCAAGATCCAGGAGGCCGAGGACCTGTGGCGCAGCCTGGAAATTCACGATGTTCTCGAAGTCCCCGCAACGCTCAAGCCCGAGGAGCTGCGCACGTTCTTCCTCGACATCATCCGCAGCGGCGGACTGAACGTTGAACCGCTGGCCGAGATGATCGACCGTCTGATCGACGAGGACGCCGTGCGCACATCGCCTATCCACTTCGGCCTTGTCATGACCGAGCTGGGCAGCCTGCGCAGCGTGCAGTGCCCCATCGAGGACATCCCCGAAGGGCAGTTAAAGGACTATATGCTGGCGTCCAGTGCCTGCTTCCCGGCCTTGCGCCCGCGGGAAATTGACGGTGTAAAGTACATTGACGGCGGCTGGCGCGACAATATGCCGCTGGATCTGGCTGCAAAAATGGGCGCAGCGGAGCTGCTCGGCGTCGATGTGGACGGCATCGGCATTGTACGCCCCAACACCACCGGCCTGCCGACGCGCATCGTGCGCAGCCACTGGGATTTAGGTCCGACGCTGGACTTTGACCCCGCCCGCGCCGGGCGCAACATCGCGCTGGGCTACTTTGACACGCTGCGGCTGTTTGGCCGCTGCGGCGGCACGGCCTACGCCATGCTGCCCGACAATGAGGAATTTCTGGCTCGCTTTGCCGAGCAATACCAAAAGCTGCTGGCCGAGGTCTGCGCCCGCGCACCGGAAATTGACCTTGTGGAGAAAAACGCGCGGCTGCGCGCAAACTACCCGGCGCCCTATGCACCGAACCCGAGTGCGCCCACCCGCGGCGCACTGGCCCCGCTGGAGCTGGCCGCCGAGCACGTCGGCGTGCCCGAGGACATGCCCTACACGCCGAAGCTGCTGGCCGCGACCTTCATGGGCAGCTTTGACAAGGACCCGGCAGACCGCTTCCCCGCCCTGCTGGACGGCAGAGACAACACCCTCGTGACCGAGCGTGCCATCGCCGCTGCCGTGCCCGAGGAATTCGTGACCGCCCTGGTCAGCAAGACCCTGGGCGAGCTGCCGATTTTGTAAAAAGGCTTCCCCCTTGGGACTCCGCCCGCGTTTGCCAAAGTGTCGCGCTGTAGGGGCCGGGTGGTAAGCCTTTAACGGGTGTCTGCGGCGAACCCGCCCCTCATCCGACCCTGCGGGAGTCCCCTCCCGGAGGGGGCTAAGAAGAAAAAAGGAGGCATCCTATGCACACCTATACCGGCGTACCGGCGTCCACCGGCATTGTGGTCGGCCCGGTTGAGCAGATCGACCACGGCACCACCGGCCTGCACCGCATCGTCTGCGACCCGTTCCGGGAGCGTGCCCTCTACGACGTCGCCGTCGTGCTGGCCAAGGATGAGCTGCGCCGTTTGAGCCAGCGCGCCAAGGGGCCGGACGCGGATATTCTGCTGTTCCAGATCGCCCTGCTGGAGGACGAGTCCTTCACGAACGAGATCGGTGACTATATCGCCGCCGGTGCGGGCGGGGCTGCCGCCGTCGAGCGCGCCGAGCAGATTTTTGCGGGCCGCCTGAAAAATGTCGATGATGAGTACATCCGGGAGCGCAGCGTCGATGTCTGCGACGTCTGCCGCCGCGTGGTGGATATTCTGGACGGACGCCCGCGCCGCCGCCTGCATCTGAAGCGCCCCAGCATCCTGGTGGCGGACCGCTTTTTCCCCAGTGACCTGTTCAGTCTGGACCGCCGCATGGTGCTGGGCCTGGCCAGCGACCAGGACAGCACGGTCAGCCATGCCGCCATCATGGCCCGCAGCATGGGCATCCCGGCGGTGGTACAGCTGGGCGGCGGCACTGCGGCCATGGCCGTGGGCCACCGTGCGATCCTTGACGCCGACAACGGCACGCTTATTGTGGAGCCGGACGGTGCGCAGATCGCCCAGGCGGACTGTAAAATTGCATTGAGCCGCCTGCACGGCCAGAAACCCGACCCCGTGGCCGCCCTGCCCTGCCTGACGAAGGATGGCACGGCCTTCCGCCTGATGCCGACCTGCAACATCAGCGACAGCGACGTGCCCCATACGCGCGGCGCGGCGGGCATCGGCCTTGTGCGCACCGAGACCGCGATTCTGTACGACCAGAGCGACGAGGTGCAGACCACCCGTCTGCGCGAGCTGCTGAAAAGCGCCGAGGGCGTGCCCGTGCTGCTGCGCACCTGCGATACCCGCGCCGACGACGACGCCCCCTGGGCCGGGGAGACGCAGGACCGCCTGCGCGGCAATCGGCTGTTCAAGCCGCAGATCCGGGCGCTGCTGTGCGCCGCCACGGACGGCGACCTGCGGGTCGTGTTCCCGATGATAAAAGATGTGGCCGACTGGGATCGCTGCGTGAAGGAGGTCAACACCTGCCGCGACGAGCTGCTGGCCGAGGGCCGCGAGACCGGCCCGATGATGCTGGGCTGCGTTGTGGACATGCCGTCCGCTGCGGTCATGGCCGGGGATATGATGGAGCACGGCGCGCAGCTGATGGCTGTGGATATTGAGGACCTGACCCGCTACACGCTGGGCCTTGTGCAGAACCCCACCGCCGCCGTGAACCAGCTGACGAACCCCGCCGTGCTGCGCCTTGTCAGCGGCATTCTGGAGCAGGCGCAGGAGCACGGCGCACAGGTCTACCTCTGCGGCATCACCGTGGCCGCCGTGGATGCCATGCCGGCCTATTTAAAGCTCGGCATCCGCACCTTCAGCGCCGAGCCCGCGGCGCTATTGCCGCTGAAGAAGCTGCTGATGGAGCAGGAGCTATAAAATGGGAGCCTTCCCCCCTCGGGGGAAGGTGTCTGCGGCCCCGCCCGCAGACGGATGAGGGCAGACCTTGCCACTGCCACCCGGTAACGGGCTGTCAGGGCACACTCTCCCCACATCAGTCCGCTTCGCGGACAACTTCTCCCCCGGGGGAGAAGCCTTTGGGCAGCAGCTCCGCATTCAGCCCTGCCCCGATAAACAGCAGGTTGATGATCACATACAGCCACAGGATCAGCAGGATCACCGCCGTCAGGGAGCCGTAGATATACGACCGCCGCCAGAAATGCGCAATATAAAAGGAAAACACCCGCGAAAAGATCAGCCACCCGGCCGTGGCAAAGATCGTGCCCGGCAGCTGGCTGCGCAGCGTGCGCCGCCCGCCCGGCACATAGGTATAGATCAACAGCAGCAGCACAAAAAGCAGCGGGATCGTCACGAACCGGCCGATGTCGGCCACCCGCTGCAGATGATGCACCACCGCTGCATAATGCCGGAAAAACGGCAGCGTATCGGCAAAATGCGCAAACAGCGACCGCATACCCTGCAGGGCCAGCATGACGAGCAGCAAAAGCTCAAATACAAAGGTGTACCCGATGGCGAGCAGCCGGTTCAGAAAGGTGCGGCGGGAGCCGGGCGTCAGCCGCTGCAGCCCCACCTGCAGCGCGCTCACACCGCCGGACGCCGAGACGATGGTGGTCAGCACGGCCAGCGAGGCCACAAACTGGGCCGACTGGCCGCTCAGGCTCTGCAAAAGCTGCACGGCGGCGGTCTGGATCTCGGGGATCGGGGGCAGAAAATCCGCCAGCAGCTCGGCCACACCCTCCACCGAGAAGGCGGGGATCAAATTGACAAGCAGCAGCACCCACATTAAAAGCGGAAAGGACGCTGTGAGCAAAAACAGCGTGGCCGACCCGGCGTAGACCGTCATATCCAGTGCCAGATAGCGGCGCAGCACGGCCAGGGCGGTGTTTGTCCAACGGGTCAGCTTCGGCTTCATGGCAGGCTCCTTGTCTGTGCGGGCGGTCTTTCGATATATAGTTCATTATAGCGGATTCCGCTGCGGAACGCAATGTTCATGCGGCGGATTTTGTTTGGCCGGGGCTTGGGCAACACCGCACAATTCCCGCCTGACGGCTCAAGCACCGCTCCGGCGGCCGCGGCCCAGCGGCAGAGGGCGGCCGATACCTACCGCGCTTTTCGGCAGGAATAGTGCCGTACACAGAAATTTTATAC
>ERZ773146.2104-NODE-2104-length-13825-cov-23.672476_pt1 | contig 13825 bp, 8 predicted proteins | sample MGYA00580847_ERZ773146 | MGnify/ENA primary metagenome ERZ773146 (study PRJEB29015, sample SAMEA2737830) | human gut metagenome | biome: human gut; feature: human-associated habitat; material: faeces | place: China | collected 2012 ...
TATTACTTGTAATTAGTTAAGAAATAGTTTATAATTATTGAGGTATTTAAAAGTTTGCATTTTGCAAACAGTCATTAAATAAGGAGGAAAAAATTAATGGCAAAGAAAACCGTATTCCTTACCGGAGGTACCGGTAACATGGGATGGGCTGCAGTTCAAGAGATTATTAAGCATCCAAACGAAATCAATCTTAAGATTCTTGCAAGAAAAAGCCCTAAAAACGAAGAAAAGCTTAAAGACTTAATGGCAAAGCCGAATGTTAAGATTGTATGGGGTGACCTTACAGACTATGATTCACTTCTCGAGGGAATCACCGGCTCTGATTATGTACTCCATGTCGGCGGTATGGTATCACCTTCTGCAGACTGGAAGCCTTACAGAACACAAAAAACAAATATCGGCGCTGCAGAAAACATCTGCAAAGCTGTTCTTGCTCAACCTAATCCGGACGCTGTAAAGGTGTGCTACATCGGTACAGTTGCAGAGACAGGCGACCGTAACTATCCTATTCACTGGGGCCGTTGCGGTGACCCGATTAAAATTTCTATTTACGACCACTATGCAGTTTCAAAAACAGTTGCAGAGCGCACATTCGTAGACAGCGGAATCAAGAATTGGGTTGTAATGCGTCAATCAGGTATTCTTTATCCTAACATTCTTAAGAATATGGACCCGATTATGTTCCATGTACCGATTAACGGTGTTCTTGAGTGGTGTACTGTTGAGGACTCGGGCAGACTTATGTGCAACCTTGTTCTTGAAGATATGAAGGGTCACCTCGGCTCGGATTTCTGGAATCACTTCTTCAACATCGGCTCAGGTAAGGAATACAGAATTTCTAACTATGAATTTGAGTGCCTTCTTCTCGGCACACTCGGTCTTGCAGGACCTGAAAAGCTCTTTGACCCTAACTGGTTCATCACAAAGAACTTCCACGGTCAGTTCTATGCAGACGGTGATAAGCTTGAGAACTTCCTTCACTTCCGTGAAAATCTTCCTATTCAGGATTATTTCAACAGACTTGCAGACCATGTTGAGTTCTACTTCAAGATTCCGAGATATTTGCCGAAGAATCTTGTTGCAGCATGCGCTAAACCGTTTATGAAGAAGATTGCAGAAACAAAAGACTTCGGTACAATTGACTGGGTTAAGACAAGAAATCCGGAAAGACTTTCTGCTTACTACGGCTCATACGAGGAATATGAGAAGATTCCTACAAAATGGGAAGACTTCGAGATTATCAAGTTTAATAAGGACAATGCGGACGCTGAAAACTACAAGCTTGACCACGGCTATGACGAGTCTAAGCCTGAATCAGAGCTTGACATTGAGGATATGAAGCAGGCTGCTAAATTCAGAGGCGGCGAGCTTGTATCAACAGAGATGAAGAAGGGCGACCTTGCAACAAAACTTGTTTGGAAATGCGGTTGCTGCGGTGCTGAATTTGAAGCATCACCGGCACTTATCCTCCTCGGCGGTCACTGGTGTCCGGAGTGTTATGTTCCGCAAAAGGCTTGGGATTATGACAAAATTGCAAGAACAAATCCGTTCTTTGCACAGGTTTGGTATCCTAACCACAGAAAAGACGAAAACAATACATACAAGTTTGACGACTTGTTCCAAGTTGACGGCGTTAAGTGGGACGACATCAAGAGATAATAAAACACTAATACACATAAAAGGGCATTTTAAAATGCCCTTTTTTCTTGTATATTTATTGATTGTATGGTAGAATAAATAAAAATAAATATATTGGAGGCAGCTATATGAATATTTGGCATGATATATCACCTAAAAGAATAAAGAAAGATAAATTTTATGCCGTAATAGAAATTTCAAAAGGCGGCAAAAACAAATATGAGCTTGACAAGGAAACAGGTATGCTCAAGCTTGACAGAGTGCTTTTCACTTCAACCCACTACCCTGCTAACTATGGTTTTATTCCGCGAACATATGCAAGCGACAATGACCCGCTTGATGTTCTTGTGCTTTGCAGTGAAAGAATACAGCCGATGACAATAGTTGAGTGCACACCTATCGGCGTGCTCATCATGGAGGACAGCGGCGCGAAGGATGAAAAAATCATCGCAGTTCCGGTTAACGACCCCAACTACAATTGCTATAAAGATATTGACCAAATTCCGAGCCACAGATTTGACGAAATCAAGCATTTCTTTGAGGTTTACAAAACTCTTGAGCATGACAAAGCTACATCCGTAACAGAGGTTAAGCCGAGAAAAGAAGCAGAGGAAATAATTCAAACCTGCATTGATTCGTATATCGAGAATTTTCAAATGTAAAAACATATAATTTTATTTTAAAACTTAGTCACTTTGATTAAGCAAAAAAAACAAGGCAGTTTTTCAACTGCCTTGTTTTTTTTGTATTTGTTAAAATTCGTTGCCGCCGTCCATGCCGCCTTGGGATGCGGTAACCTCACAATAAATTGTGAATTTATCAATCTCATAGGTAGGTGCTAAATACGATTTTTTTGTTTCAATGCTTTCGGTGGTAATTTGTTTGTTATTCATTGTTTTACCTCCTTAAGCGTTGACTGCGTCAAAATCAGCAGATGTGCTGTAATCAATAACGCTGATTGTTGATGTGCCGACTGTTTTATCATTATAGCTGAAATCGTATGATGCGATAACGCGGATTGACATATCGGACTGCGAATTAACCGTTACATAGAACTGACCGTTGTCCATAACATTTGTTATGCCGCCGTATTTAAGCGATGCGTTTGATGTAACCATATCCTTTGCATCAACCTTTGCGGTTTTGTTCATAAGAACGCCGTATGTTCCCTTTGCTCCGTTTGTGGAACGAACATAGATGCGAGCCTTGTTATCTTCGGTGCGAACTTGCTTGATGATTTGAACGAACGGAGCCTTTTGTGCAAGTTTAGCGTTGAGATAATCATCAGCGCTAAGTCCTGCGGCTTTGTAGTTGAAATCGGTATCAAGCATAAAGTCGGATGCCGAAAGAGCGGTGTCACTGCCGTTGAAGCTGTAGGTTACATTGCCGCTGCCGTCTGTCTTTGAGACAATCGGAACAAATGTTTCGCTTGCAACAGTGTAGTAAGCGTATGTCGGCTCATAAGATGCAACATAATACTTGCCGTTGCTGTTTACTGCCCACGCAACGAAATCGCCGTGGAGTGCCGTTTTGTCAACAGATACGGTAACAAGTGCGTTTGCTCTGATTACCATTGTGTTGCCCGAGCCGTTGCCTGCGCCTGTAACAGTACCGTTTTGCGCGGTGATTGTGCAGATGTCCGAAACGGTGTAAATCGGCCTGATTTTGTATTCGTTATCCGACACTTTGTTAAGCGACCAATTCTTGAATGTATAGAACGGGATTTCATCAGGTGTCAATGTGTTGTTTGCGTCAATTGCAAGTGATGATTTTGTCAAATCAAGTGCAGAAACATCTGCGTTTGTATAAACAATATTTGTAAGCTTGCCGTATGCATTGTAGACCTTAACGGTGTTGGACATTGCGGTGTCGCTGTCTGTTTTGTTCATAACAATAGCAGTTACACGAATGTTTGAATCCGCGTAGCGCTTAAATGCCTTGTCAACATTGACCTTTGTTGAGCCGAGAGCACCTTGGTTAAAGTTATCATCACCATAATTAAATGTTGTAACAGTCCACTTAATATATTGGTCTGCGGTGATTTCAGGTGAGCCAAAGTTGAACTCTTCGCCGTAATAAGCAGACGATACGGTTGGCTCTGTTAAAACAGTTGTGGTGTCCCCTGTTTGGCTTTCAACAGAGAAGCTTGCCTTGAATTTCTTGACATACTTTTCTTTTTCGGTATTGTTAATCACATTTGAGCTTGTCAAAAGATTTGTTGTATTTGTATCGGTATTGCCGAGCGTTGTATTATAAATCTTTGTTCCCTCTGGGAAGCTTCTGTCGGTTGCCGCATTGTATTTTTCAAGCGAGCCGTCGGCAGAGGTAAGAGTTTTATAAACTTTATTTTGCTCGTCATTATAAATCTTTTGAACAGCATCGGGATTGATGTACTTAACCTTGTCAAATGATGAAACTGTATCATACGCATTATCGAATGTTATATAAGCATCCTTTTCATCGACATTGTTGTTTACAAGAGCATTTGCCTTGGCGGTCAAATCATTGGAAGCTGTGATAATGTCGCTTTGACGAGGTGAATTTGTTGTTGTAACGGCTGTTGCATAGTATCTGTGACCGTTAAGCTTGATATATGCGCCATTGATTTTAACATAGTCGCCTGTTTCAAACTGTGACGGATTTGCGTCGCCGTCATTCTCATAGAATGAGCCGATATATTCGTAGTAATAAGGTGACTGCGAATCGTCTGTCACAATTTTGCCGTTTTTATCAAATGCGATATACGGACCTGCATTAATATTGTTTTCGCCGTACTTTTGATAATTTACAAGATACTTTTCGGTATCAGCCTTATAAGCGGCGGATTTTGTATTCCAAGCGTTTGCAGTGTTATATGCATCGCTGAAATTTATCCACGAATCATAAGTGTAAATCTGATCATCGTTGTTGTAGTTCTTTGTGCTTTCCGTATCTTGGTTAGCCGGAACAGTTGTGCCTACATACGAATCATAATCGGCAGCCTCAACAAGAGTTGATTTTGCAGCGGTGATATTGTTCTTAAGTTGGTCTACCTGCTCTTGTGATGTAGCATAGTTTTTGTTTTCGCCTAACGGATTAAGTGAGGCATAGTGTTTTGTGACTGCATTTGTTGCATTTTTGTATGCATTCCACGAAGAAGTTGTATATTTGCCGACGATATTTCCTTGCTCATCAAGAATGTTGCCGTTTAATCTGTCAACCTCTTTTTGATTTTCTTCGGCAACAGTACGAACATCACTGTAATCAGCTTGCTTTACTACATTTTTAGTAAGATTTGAATCTTCAAGCGTATCAACCTTTGTTTTGATTTCCTGCGCTTTAGCGGTTGCAAACTCTGTTGATGAAAGTGAGTAATCAATTCCTGTTACAGAGTCAAAAGCTGAAAGAAGAGCCTTAACGGAATCAGGTGAATAAGCAGTAATATTAGCAAGGTAGTTTTTACCGTCTGCGTCGGTCTTATTCTTAACCGTCATCAAAGCATCATATACAGGCTTGTAGTTGATAACCTGAACAGTACCATTGCCTTTTTCAAACTTAGATTTGTCCGTGACGTATCCCGAGCCAATTACACTCCAATAATAAGTCGCCTTATAAGTTGGGGTGAAGCTGTAAATGTAGCTTGTATATGTTCCATCGGAATTTGTATGAACTGTATCGCCTGCAGATGATGCTGTAAATGTTGAATTATTGCCGGTAAATCTTGCATACCCTGAACCGTTATACCACTTTTGATTATTATTGGTATCGGCTAAATTATTGGAATCATATTTTGAATCCATCTTGAATTTTTCTTGATAGTTTTCGTAATACCAATTAACATTATTTGATGCGCCTGCATTATCGTAACCATTTTTATATACATGCCAATAATTATCATCACTGCCGAGACCTGCTCCGCCGAAAGCCATTGGCACACTGTTTGCGATATAAAAGGCGGCAGCCTTACGAGATTGAGTTGTATTTCTATAGTATCCAACACTATAAGGAGCTGTTGGTGTGTCACCGTCAATACCGGTATAAAGCCAAACAAAGTTTGATGTCGAAATTCTTGTGTTGAATCCATCGTTGGTGGCGCCATCTTGTTCGACTACAGAATAAAGTTGGTCCGGTTTAGTAAGCATATTGTGAGTATATTTTTCGTCAACTTTATTTTTACCCGATTGTTCATATCCTTGGACAGTCGATGTCGGCTTTTTGTATTGGTGGCTTTCCATATATGTTATTTTAGCCTCAAGCTCATCATAAAGCTGCTGAATTTCTTCGTCATTAGGCTCATGATTACCGTATTTGCAAGCATCAATATAACGATGAATACGGTCATATGCAAGGTATGCATCACCCATACCGAGATATACATAATCAGCGTCTTTGAGCTTTGCCATCGAGTCTTGATAATCCTTAATACCTACACTCAAAAGTTTATCGGCAATTGATTCTTTATCTATTTTATATACAGATTTTGCCGAATAAACGCCGTTGCGTATTGTGAAATCATCAATATAACCATCCGTAGCATTCGACCAATAGCCGGTACCATCTTTACCGTAAAGAACAGTCCAATCCTCGGAAGCAAGGTAGTTGTGAATTGAATATGCAGCATCGGTCTTTGCATTAGCTTCGGTATAATATGAAATTTTCTTTGTCAAGTTGCCGTTTACGTAAACATAAACATAATCCCATCCTCCGGAAGGCTCAACCTGAATAACAATATGACTCCATTTATTCGTCTGAAGTCCGTTGGTACCAAAAACATTGGTTGCGTCAATATAGTTATCGCCGGCATTTTGGGCATCTCTGCAATAATGCAAATCGCCGTTTTCAAGAAGATAAAAATATTTTCTTGTAGCACCGGATGATGTTTCCTGACCGATATTGAAAATTACACCGTTGGTTACATTCTCGCCCGGATTATACCAGGTCGAAATTGTGTAACCCTTTGAGGCTGTTGTTTTTGTGCCGGAAAACTTATTATGTGCAGTAACACCGCCGGAAATATTCAACACATTGCCCTGAATGTTTCTGGGGTCCGTTACAGTGGCATCATACTTATTATAAGTTACACCGTTAACGGTTGTGTCTTCCATCGGGTCATAATAATCTCTTGTGCTGTTGTTAGCATCTGTTGACGGAATTCTGTTATCAAGCTTGTTAATTGACTCACGCATATCGTAGAGTGAAAGTGCTCTGTTATATACACGGAAGTCCGAAATATAACCGTTGAGAGTATCATCGGGTGCCCAAGAAGAAATACCGAGAAGAAGATTGCCGCCCGTTTGAATGTTTTTAAAGAACGAGGAATCAAGCGTATTATCGTAACGCGGAGCACCCTCCTTTGAAACAGATTCGCCGTTTTTGGCAAATTCATACTTAAGCAAATCACCGTCAACACACATTGTCATATAGTTTTTGGTGATTGTAAATGTGTATAAATGCCAGCCGTTTTTATAGGTTGTGCCGCGATATGATTTAACACCGGCTTTACCGTTTTTGTTAGCGGCTGTATATTCCATATTTGATGCTACATAGGCATATGCGTCGGTTTCCTGGCTGCCGTTGTTCTGAACATTATCCCAAGACAATGTTCCCGGCTCCGCCGACGACCAGTCCATCCATCTGCCGGTATTTACATTGTTTGCATAGCCGTACCACGAGAATGTAACACCACTGTTAATATCAAGGTTTTTGAGCATATTGGATGTTGATACACGCGCATATGAATTTGTTTTTTTGTATGAATCACCTTGTTTTGTTGCTTTCGGGTCAGAAAGGTCATCCTTTGCCGTACCTATGAAATGAGCTGCGATTCTGCCGAAATAATCGGTTGTCATCTCAACATTGTTTGATGTGAGATTGTAGCCGTTGCCGGTTGAATCGTTATTTGCATCGCTGTTTGTGAAATAACGAGCAACAAGATAATCGTTTACATCCTTGCCGGTAGGAACATTTGTTGTATCGTATGTAACCTTGCCATACTTGGCTATAAGCTTATTGTATTGCTCAGTTGTGATATTAACAACGGAGCCGTGACGGGGTGAAAGATAGTTAAGATTCATACCCGAAACATTATTATTTTCAAAATCAGCAGGGTTTGTTGATTTGTATGTTGCGAAGTATGACATACTGCTGCTGAAATGGTCTGTCATGAGGATATATTCGCCTGTTGAATAAAGCTTATATACCTGCGGACCTTCAAACTTGCTTGCATAGTTTGAATCGGTAAACGATGTCGGCTGGCTGTAAGGTCCATGTGCACACTCTGAAGTTGCATAAACGATTTTTGATTCATCCTCATTTTTGTACCACAAATAGTACAATGAGCCGTCATATGTAATATCGCCGTCGATATTGCTGAATGTATCTGCGGTTAACTTTTGAGGTTTTGAAAGGAATGATTTGAAATCGTCGGTATAAACATAATACATTTGTGTATGATTTTTTGTATTATTGGAATTTTGTGTATAACCTACCGACCAATAAAGCATATAGTGACCAGCGTCTTTATCCCAAATAGCCTGCGGAGCCCAAGCACGGCTGACATTGCCGCCACACAAACTTGATGCAATAGCTTGTGTATCAATAAACCAAGGCTGTGTGGTTGAAACATCCGCTAAATCGTTGAGATGCCAAACCATTAGCTTTGAGTTGTTGCCCCACGTTGTACCGTTGTTTGTATTCAAGTCGGTTGCGAGGATATAATATGAGCCGTCCTCTGCCTGGAACGCATACGGGTCACGAACATGACCTGATGCGGCGATACCCGAATTGTCGGGATATGACTTGATATTTGATGTATCAAGCTTTGAAGAATCCCAAACGGGGTCATTACCGTTTAAAGCCTCCCAGTTATAACCGTCATCGGATACGGCATAGTTGAGGTTTTCGGCACTGTTGCCGGTGAAATAAGTGAGCAAGTACTTATTTTTATCTCCGAGTGATTTCTCTTCATCGGCTGCGGTTGTGCCTTTATAGAGTTTGACATTATTATAAGTAATATTTTGATAGAACGCGTGACCACCTGCGGCACCGAGATAAAGTCCGTAGATTTTTGATGTATCAAGTGACTTTCTGTATGAGCCGTAGTTGATAACAATGTTTCCGTCAGCATCAGCCACATATGAATTAATGTGATTCTTTGCATAACTTACAACATAGTGATATTCGGTATTTTTTGAAAGAACGGTTGTATCAAGTCTTGTCGAGGAATCTTCATTTGACCTTACCGAACCTGTGCTGTCAACATGCATACGACCGTAGCCGTCCTGACAGAAAAATGAATTGTTCCAAGCCTTTTCGCCTGTAATTGTCAAATTAGAAGCGGGATTGCTTGAAATTTTGATGATATGATTTGCATCTTCCTCTGAAACAGCAAAATCATTAACGAATTTGAACTGAACATCTACTTTGAATGCCGAAAGGTCTTTAAGCGGATTAACACCGTCTTGATAGCCGGAAATATACATGAAACCGTTTCGAACATTAACACCGTTTGAATCAACAGACGAAACGACACCGTTTGAGTTTGATGAATCCGTCCACTCGCCGACATTCCAACTCATTGCCTTGTCCGAGGATGTTGCTGTCGGAACATTTGTAGCCTTGTAGATATTTGCATCAACACCCGACACTGCAGAAGCAGATTGATTAAATTCTGCCTTTGTAAAATCAGATGATGCAAATTCTACCCATGAAGTTTGTGCCATTGCCGCAAATCCGCCCATCGGCAGCACGGCCTTGTACTCGTCCTGCTTGAGCAGGAGCGTGTCGAATTTCGGCAGCGTCGGAAGGCGCAGAAAACCGCAGTCCACCCGCCCTTCGTCGATCCAATGCTCGACTTCATCGTAGTCGCCGAGCAGCATTTCATACTCGATGCCGGGGTAGTCCTTTTGCAGTACGGCAAAGATATTCGGCAGCCCGTTGATCGCCACGCTCGCAAAAGTCCCGATGCGGACCACACCGGTCTCTATCTCATTCATCCGGTCGATCTGCCCCACAAGCTCCTGATGGTCGTTCAGCCCTTGCGCAAAAACGGCATGACCTGCTCACCAGCAGAGGTCAGGCAGACGCCGCTCTTGCTTCGCTCCAGCAGCGTCATACCCCATTCGCTTTCCAGGTCTGCGACCATTTTGCTGATGGAGGACTGCGCGTAATCGAGCTCCCGTGCCGCGCGGGTAAAACTGCCCTGTTCCACCGTTTTGATAAAGGCGAGATATTTCAATAGAGGATTATCCATATTGCATCTATTCCATTCTTCGATTTTGACTATCTATCATATTCGCTTTTCATATTTTAATGTCTCCTGTATCATATTGCAAGACTGATTAGGAGCGAGCGAATATGAATGGGAAAACCTCAGAAATGGACATGCTGCACGGCCCGCTGAGCGGAAAGCTGCTGCTTTTTACCCTGCCGATTGCACTCAGCAGCATGGTCCAGCAGCTGTTCAATGCGGCGGACACCGCCGTCGTCGGCTACTTTGGCAGCGAGGGCGCGCTTGCGGCGGTCGGGACGAACACCGAGATCATCGCCTTGATCGTCACGCTGTCCTCGGGTCTGTCCATCGGCGCGAACATTTTGATCGCGAACCGCATCGGGCAAAATGAGATTGATGAACTGCCCGCCGCGGTACAGACGGCGATGCTTTTGGCCGCTCTGATCGGTATGGCGGGACTTCTTTTGGGGCAGGCTGCCGCGGCGCCGCTGCTTGAGCTCATCCAAACGCCGAACAGCATTTTTGAGGAAGCGGCGCTTTACCTGCGGTTCTATATGCTCGGCTATCCGTTTTTGCTGCTGTACGACTTCGGCGCAGCCGTCTTGAGGGCGCGCGGCGACAGCCGTGCTCCGTTCCTCGCACTGATGTTCTCGGGCGCCGCGAATGTCGGGCTCAATCTGTTTTTCGTGGTCGCGCTTCACATGGGCGTCGCCGGAGTCGCCATTTCCACCGACATTTCCGCTGCGCTCTCGGCGCTGCTGGTGCTGCGGCGGTTTAAAAAGGATGAGCTGTTTCGCCTTACATTCCGCAAGCCGCAATTCTCCACAAAAATTGCGGGAAACATCCTGAAAACCGGCGTTCCCTCCGCCGTGCAGGGCGCGGTGTTCTGCTTTGCCAACATCTCTGTGCAGGCGTCGGTCAATCGCTTCGGTGAGACGGCGATTGCCGGAAGCACGATCGCCATGAATTTTGAATACTTCACCTACTACATCATCACGGCGTTCAGCCAGACGGCGACCACGTTCACCAGCCAGAATTACGCCGCGGGGCAGCGCGACCGGTGCTGGCACGTCCTGTGGCTGTGTCTTGGGTTGTCTACAGTGTGCAGCGCGGTCCCGATTTTTACTATCGTCCGGTTCCGCGGCGCGTTTTCCGCGCTTTTTACGCAGGAAGCCGCCGTGATCGAGAGCGCCGCCGTGCGCATCCTATGCATCCTGCTCTTTGAACCGCTCTGCAATCTGTACGAGATTCCGGCGGGCGTTCTGCGCAGCAGCGGGCATGTACTGTATCCTGCGGTCAGCACGATGCTCGGCACCTGTGCATTCCGCATCATCTGGATCTGCATGCTGTTTCGTGCGCATCCAACGCTCCCGATGCTGTACCATGCGTTCCCTCTTTCATGGGCCGCGACGATTTTGCTGGTGAACCTCGGCAGCTCGCTGATTCTCCGTTTTCGGAGCCGCTGAAAAAATGACACCGCACGGCAGAAATAACTCTGCCATGCGGTGCATTTTTACTTTAATTTGGTTCGTCAGGCCTGAGGGACGAGCGTGCCCTTCCGGCTCGCGTGGATGACCATGCCGATCACAAAGCCGACGAGCGCGGGCAGCAGCCAGCCGAGATTCTTGTCGAACAACGGCAGATATTTTTCCGCAAAGGCGATAGGCACATCGAGGCGGAGCGAAGTCTGCACCGACGCGGGCAGCGTCTTCATGCAGTCGAAAATAGCGGCTGCCCATGTACCGATCATCGTTGCGACATACACGGCACGGTCATGAGCGAAGAACTTGCCGATAAAGGCCAGCAGGATAAGCGCAATGGCCGGGGGATAGATGAGCATGAGCATCGGGACGGAGTATTCGATGATGGCGCTCAGTCCAATGTTGGAAACGGCAAACGAAAACACCGTGAAGAGGATCGCCCAGGTGCGGTAGGAAATTTTGCCGTTCGTCATCTTGACAAACGTCTCCGAGCAGGCCGTGACAAGGCCGATGGAGGTCTTGAGGCAGGCAAAGGTGATGGTGAAGGCGAGGATAAACTGGCCCACGCCGCCGAGGTAATGACCCGCGATCTGCGTGAGGGCGATGCCGCCATTTTCGGACAGCTCGAAAATGCCTCTCGACTGCGCGCCGACCAGAATGGACAGCACGTAGATCAGCGCCATCAGCGCACCGGCAAGAAGACCGGAGGAGAGCACGTCCTCGGCGATGATGTCGTCGTTGTTGACACCCATGCGGCGAATGACGTCGATGACCACGATGCCGAAGGCGAGACCGGCGATGGCGTCCATCGTGCCGTAGCCCTCAATGAGCGCGGGAAAGAAGGAACCGTTCTGATAGGCCTCCGTCGGCTCGACCGAGGAGATCGCTGCGCCGGGGGAGAGCAGCGCCGCGATGATCAGCACTGCGAAGAAGAACAGGAAGAGCGGATTGATGATCTTGCCAATCCAGAGGGTGATCTTACCGGGGCGCAGCGAGAAGAACAGCACGAAGGCGAAGAACGCCGCCGAAAAGGCAAGCAGATACAGCCACTCCGGCGAATCCGCGCCCAGCAGGGGAGTGATGCCGGTGGTAAAGGAAACTGTTGCGCATCTCGGGATGGCGAAGAGCGGGCCGATGGTCAGGTACAGAAGGCAGGTAAAGAAAATGCCGTAGCCCTTGCCGACCTTGCTCGAGAGCGTCTGCAGGCCGTCGGAATGCGTGATGCCGATGGCGGCGACGCCGAAGATGGGGATGCCGACCGCCGTGATGATAAAGCCGATCATGGCGACGACCGCGTTGCGGCCGGCCATCTGGCCGAGATGTACGGGGAAGATCAGGTTGCCCGCGCCGAAGAACATTCCAAACAGCGTTCCGGCGACGAGAATCTTCTGCCGGAAGGTCAATTTTTTAGTAGTCATGGGATAATCAACTCCTTTGTGTTGAAAATATTACACCCTGCACTTGAAAAAGAGAAACGCTCGGTTATAATAGGTATATTACAAATCATAATACCCTTTATAGGAGTGGGGATATGGACAGCAAAAAATTTGAAATTCTGATGACCGCCGTCAACCTCGGCAGCTTTTCCAAAGCGTCTGAGGTCGTGGGCTACACACAGTCGGGGCTGACGCACCTCATCAACGGTCTGGAGCGCGAGATCGGCATGAAGCTCATCCGGCGCGACCACAGCGGTATTTCGCTGACAGAGGACGGGGAGGCGCTGCTGCCCGCGATCCGCGAATACCTCAGCGCGACGGCGAAGCTCGAAAACCAGATCGAGACCATCACGCAAAAGCGGACGGCGACGATTCGAATCGCCGCTTATGCGAGTCTTGCCATGCACTGGATGCCGGAAATTCTGTACCGCTTCCGCCGCGTGTGTCCGGAGACCGACGTGGATCTTCGCATGGTGGACCACGAGCTCGAACCCTTTGAGCTGCTGGAGGAGGGGCGCACGGACGTCATCTTTGCCGCGCGGCAGAGCCACATCAACTGCGACTGGACACCGCTCTACTACGACGCGATGTACGCCATCCTGCCGGAGGACTATCCCACCGGCAGCGAAGAGACCTTCCCCATCGAGGAATTCGACGGAAAAGAATTCCTGATGCCCTACGGGCGCTTCGACATCGACGTGAACGCTGCGCTGAGTCCCAAAAAGGTGAAGCCGAATATCCGCCCCTGCCATGTGGACGATGAAACGGTCATCCGCATGGTCAGCAAGGGCCTTGGCATCACAATGATGACGGAGATCATGATGCGCGGGCGGACGCACGGCGTAAAGACGCTGCCGGTCAGCCCGAAAACGGGACGGGAGCTCGGCATCGGTATGCACCTGAGCAAGAACACGCCAGAGGAAATTCTGCGTCTGCGCGAGTGCGTGCTTGATTTCACGCGCGAGCTGATGTGAAAATTTCCCATCCGCGATTTAGAAACGGCTGCCCCATCAAAAAAGTAAAGCAGGGCGCTTTACGAAAATCACTACCAAACTGGAAAT
>ERZ773146.2107-NODE-2107-length-13810-cov-3.983424_pt1 | contig 13810 bp, 9 predicted proteins | sample MGYA00580847_ERZ773146 | MGnify/ENA primary metagenome ERZ773146 (study PRJEB29015, sample SAMEA2737830) | human gut metagenome | biome: human gut; feature: human-associated habitat; material: faeces | place: China | collected 2012 ...
TAAACATAATCTTAAATAAAACAATATGAAACAACATTCTTTCTGGAGTGTTTCACTCCTAACAGTCACCGGGACTTTGGTAACGAGTCAACAAGCATTATCACAACAACCGCACATCATTCTAATCATTTCAGACCAGCATCGTGGCGATACTATGCATTGCATGGGCAATCCTTCGGTGATAACGCCGAATATGGATGCATTGGCAGCGGATGGAACTCTGTTTACGAATGCTTATTCTTCTACGCCAAGTAGTACGCCTGCGCGGTCAGGGTTGCTAACAGGGCTTTCGCCGTGGCATCATGGAATGTTAGGGTATGGGAGAGTCGGAAGTCATTATCGGTATGAAATGCCACAAATGTTACGGGATCTTCATTATTATACTTTCGGTATAGGTAAAATGCACTGGTTTCCTCAGAAGGCACTGCATGGCTTCCACGGTACACTGGTGGATGAAAGTGGCAGAGTAGAATCCGATGATTTTATCAGTGATTATCGCCTTTGGTTTCAACTGCAGGCTCCGGGCTTAAATCCTGATTCTACCGGTGTGGGGTGGAATGAGCATGGTGCAAAAGCTTATCAACTGCCGGAAAACCTGCACCCTACAGCTTGGACAGGTAAAACTGCTTGTGAGATGATACGGAATTATAAAAAAGGGAACCAACAGCCATTATTTCTTAAGATTTCTTTTGCCCGTCCTCATAGTCCGTACGATCCTCCCAAACGTTTGGTGGATTTATATAAGGATAAGGATGTGCCGGCTCCGCTTGTGGGGGAATGGTGTAAGGATAAAGATTATGCTGTCCGTCAGGATGCGAAGTTGGCGGATAAGGATGCCGCTTTCGGAAACTTTGGTGAAGAATATGCCAAGAACTCCCGGCGTTATTATTATGCGAATGTTACCTTTATTGATGAAGAAATAGGTAAAGTAGTTCAGGCGCTGAAAGAGCAGGGAATGTATGATAATGCATTGATTTGTTATATCTCTGACCATGGAGATATGCTGGGTGATCATTATCATTGGCGTAAAACGTATCCTTATGAGGGTTCATCCCATATACCTTATATTGTGAAATGGCCTTCCAAATGTGGCTTTTCGAAAGGTAACAGGGTTGAAGAACCGGTAGAATTGCGTGATCTGTTACCTACATTTCTTGAAATGGCGGAAGGTTCGGTCCCGGCTGATATGGATGGGCAATCCCTGGTGAATCTGATAAATGGAAATACAGAAAAATGGCGTAAGTATATAGATTTGGAACATTCTACTTGCTATAGCCCTGATAACTATTGGTGTGCCTTGACTGATGGTAAAATGAAATATATCTGGCGTTTCCATACCGGCGAAGAAGAATTGTTCGACCTGTCGATGGATCCGCATGAATTGAAGAATGTTGCAAAAGAAAAGAGATATCGTTCCCAATTGCTGCTCATGCGTGCAGCTATGGTGCGTCATCTGTCGGAGAGGGGAGAGGAGTTTGTAAAAGATGGACAACTTCAAGTCTTGAAACATACAGTTCTTTACAGTCCGCTTTTCCCTGATGAGAATCCGGTGGATACGGGGATTTGATATCGTTTTGTTTTTTGCTTTGTCATTTCGGATTTGCCGGAAGATCTCCTCTCCTCATAATAAAGAGAGGGGATCTTCCGGCTGTATCCAGCATAGCAAGTGGCTGTTTGCTATATCATTTTTTATTTAAATACCTGCTTCATCGGTCTTCCTATCCAAACTTGCGGTTGTTTCAGTCCGAAGATGTAGGCGATAGTAGAAGCAACATCATATTGCATCATACTTTCGTGGAATTCACCGCTCTTCTTCACATTCTTACCGGAGATGATGAAAGGCGTCTGCATCTCGTTCATGGTTTTGCCGCCATGTCCTTTTTCAATGCCACCGTGGTCGGCAGTGACAATAAAGATGGTTTCTTTCAGCATGCCGGCATCTTTTACAGCTTGAATAATACGGGCTACATAGGTATCCAGTTCTTTCAATTTGGCATAATACTCAGGAGTGTCGTGTCCGGCTTGGTGTCCTACGTGGTCAGGATTATCAAAACAGATGGCGAGTAGGGCTGGCTGTTTCTCTTTGATATAAGTTTCCGCCATTGTGCACAGAGCCTCGGGATGCTTGTTGTAATCGGGAGCCTGCGCATAGTGGCTCAAAGAAAGTGTATCCACCAGATATTTGATACCGTCCCATTCGTACAGGCAACCGATTTCGGCTTCGGGCTGTGCATCGCGCAATAATTGGAAGATAGTGGGGAAAATGCCATGCTGATTGAGTTCGCGCGAAGGTAATTCGGGTGTTTTAGATCCCCATTGCGTGTACCCGTGCAGTTCAGGACCGGCTCCCATAAACATGGAAGCCCAGTTGATGGCACTTGAAGAGGGGAGTGTGGACCGTTTTTCGAGCGTATAGGCTCCGTCAGCCATCAGTTGCTTGATAGTAGGAATATCTGCCTTGGGAACACTATAGGCTCCCCAGCCATCCAAACCGATTAATACGACGTGTTTTGCTTTTCCTTTAGCGTTACAAGGAGTGGCAACCAGCAGCACTGCAAAGATAGAGAGTGCCAATGTGATAGTAAATTTCTTCATGTTTTTCTACTTTTTACGTTAACTGTCGGCAAAGTTACGGAATTTATTACGCTGTATCTGCCAGTTTTATACGCGAAAGATGCCTCTATTGTCCGTGTATCCCGATTATTATGAATATGATTATTGTATTTATAATAATCTAAAGTTGCATGATCATGGACAGAATGTGGTGTCATCTGAAATTACCCACTTCTATACGATCTGTCTTGAAAGCCCTTTGGGGAAAAAGAATGGTTAATGAGGCTTCTAATGAATATGGCATTATCTGGTATTGTTGCTTTTGACATTCTTTCAGTCATTGTTACAGTCAGGCGAATGCTGTTGGCTACACAACTTCCATCGGCACTGCAAAAGCTGAGATAAGCAATCAATTCATCGTTCTGCCAGTCAGCCGGAAGCTGCAGCACGGCGTGACAACCGGAACGTAGGGCGGCTTCCGTATCGTAAACGGCTGTTTCTTTATCTTTGTTATACACCAGTATCATGGCTATATCCGTATCTTCTGCATTTCCTATGCCGCTATTATCCTGCCAATTAAAGTACATTTGACCCTCATTTTGTGTGGCTGTTCCCTCGAATACGGGCATCAGGGTTCCCATGGAAACCAATGCCCGGTTGAAGTCAATCGAGGTTTCTTTTCCGTTGCCCGTCACGGCTCTTTTCAGTGTATAGGACATGGCAGCATTGAATGCGGACTTTTCCTGTGTAAATTCCTTATAACCGATACGAATAAAAGGCTTTATGGCTTTCAGGAAACTGAATGCTGTGGCAAACTTACCTCTCTGTTCCTGCTGTTTCGGTGTGCGCGGATTGCTGACTCTGGCTGCCTGTGCACGTATGTAGTATTTTGATTTCCAGTGAAATCCTACTATCGGTCCCACTTTGCCGGAGAAGCCTCCGAGTATGCCTTGATTGATAATTCCCATGATGTCGCATTTTAAATTGGTTATTCTGTTTCTGATGTAAAGGTATACATTTATATTTCCTTCCGCCAAACGATTTTAGCGGTTTGTCTTCACGAATGTGGTTTTTGCGTCCGTTTGCAGCCATTTGCTTAGTTGGCTATTCTTGCTTGGGATTGATGGCCTAAAATATCTGCTTCTTATCTGGGATACACTTGCTCCGTATCAAATCCATACTTTCTCCACATAGAGGTATCTCTGAGTGGAGATTGTACGGAGCAAGTATAGCCCGGATGTGGTTCGGATAGGGGGAAAAGGAGACTGTTACAAATTTTATTATTTAATTCTCTCTTTGCTTGTGATTTGCAACAATCATCTTTTGAATTTGCTTGTGATTTGGAACAAATAAAGGTTGAATTTGCTTGTGATTTGCAACATAATTCCTACCTTTGATGTTCTAATTACCTATGTATATGTTTGAAAGAGATATATTTATACGGTTACGGGAGTGGGCTTCGGGAGAGAAGCATAAGCCGTTAATACTTCGTGGTGCACGCCAGGTGGGTAAAACGACTGTGGTACATGAGTTCGGAAAAGAATTTGATGATTATTTGTATCTTAATTTGGAACGTGAGAAAGATGCGGCTATATTCGATGGTACGGGAGATGTACAAGATATTATGCAAGCCATTTATTTTTTGAAACGTAAACAGAAGCGTGAAGGGCGTACATTGCTTTTTATTGATGAAATACAATGTGTGCCTCGGGCAGTGGCATTACTGCGTTACTTTTATGAAGATATGCCGGAAATCTATGTGATAGCTGCGGGTTCAGTGCTGCAAAGTCTTCTGAGGCAACGTATTTCTTTTCCGGTAGGTCGTGTCGAGTATATGTCGTTGCGCCCCTGCTCGTTTGGTGAGTTTTTGGGGGCGATAGGTGAAGGACAGATACGGGATGCTGTGTCCCAGTGTGCTTTGCCATCGTTGCTTCATGAAGAAGTGATGCGCCTTTTTCGCCAATATACACTTATTGGAGGAATGCCCGAAGTGGTGGCTGCCTATGCTGAACACCGGGATATTGTCCGTCTGGAAAGTATATACAATTCATTGCTGACAGGTTACAATGAAGATGTGGAAAAATATGCGGTCAATCGCACCCAAGTAGAAGTAATCCGTTTAATTTTAGAGCGAGGTTGGCAAATGGCAGGACAGACTATAAAGTTGGGAGGATTTGGAGCTTCTTCCTATAAAGCACGTGAAGTTGGTGAGGCTTTCGAGGCTATGGAGAAGGCTTTTCTGCTTGAATTGGTTTATCCGGTAGTAGGTACTGAAATTCCCTTAGCACCTGCTTTGCGACGAGCGCCGAAATTGATTTGGCTGGATGGCGGATTGGTGAATTATGCAGCAAAGATACAGCAGGAGGTTTTCGATGCAAAAGATTTGCTCGACGCTTGGCGCGGGCACATTGCCGAACAATGGGTAGCTCAAGAATTGGCTTCTTTTTCCGGGAATATAGGTTATGCAAAGCGTAACTTCTGGGTGCGGAATACTCCCAGCTCGATTGCTGAAGTTGACTTTGTTTTTCAATATGGAACGCGTGTGGTGCCGATTGAAGTGAAGGCCGGTCATAATGCTCATTTGCGTTCGCTACATCAATATATGGAAGAGGCTTCGCACGACATAGCGGTCAGGGTATGGTCCGGTAATTATTCTGTGGATGAAGTAAAGACAAATTCAGGCAAGATATTCCGTCTGGTGAATCTTCCTTTTTATTATGTAGGGATATTGCCGGAAGTTCTGAAAAAATTGTCGTGAAACCTTCTGTTTTAACATTCTGCTTGTCTATAAAGAATCTTTTTCTTCAAGTCTTCGCATACTGAATTCGCAACCGCAATATTGCTGGTTATAGAAATCATGCTCTTTGAGAAGCTGGTTTCGTCGGTCTTGTAATCCTCCTTTTCGCCAGTTTTGTTCCCAGAAAGTGGTTCCGGGGTAAAGGGCGGCGGCTCTACGTCCCGCTTCGTTGATCTGATCGAGGCTCTTCCAGCGGGAAGAGGCGAGGGTAGTGGTGAACAGGGTGAAACCGTGCTCGGAGGCATAACGGGCAGTTTCTGCCAGACGAAGGTTGAAACATTTCAGGCAACGGCCACCTCGTTCGGGCTCATCCTCCATTCCTTGCATGGAGGTGCGCCAGAATGAGTAATCGTAGTCGCCATCTATAAAGTCAAGTCCTAACCCCTGAACATAACGGATGGCCTCGGCTTTCCGGATTTCATATTCGGCTTGAGGGTAAATATTGGGGTTGTAATAAAACACGGTGGGGCGGATGCCGTTGGCAAGCAGGCATTCGATAATGGCAGAAGAACAAGGTGCACAACAAGAGTGGAGCAGCACCTTGTCTTCATGGTTAGGAGTTTGAAGCTTTAACATCATCTTTTCGTCTTTTTAGGTACGTATTTATACCTTCAGTTTTATTTTAGCCTTCACCAGCAGTCCGGTCAGTTGGACGATGATGAGGGAGAATATGAGCGATCTTAATAAGCCCGCGGCACCTGCATTCAGGAGCTCCGGGTAGTGCCAGCCCAACAATTGCTGTGCGGCGTACCATATATATGGAATGATATAACACGTAAGCGTGGCAGTCCCGGCAGGTTTGATAATATCGAACCAGGGTGTTTTACCTTTTACATCCGTTAGCCAATAGAACAGGCCGAACAATGGGAAAAATGCAGCAAGGCAATAGAACAGCCAGCTCGGAGTGGCTTGTATCTTTGAGATAATCCAGTGGGGGTGCGAGCAAAGTGCAGCGATGAGCATGATGACACCTAATGCACAAAGGATAACAATGAATTTACGCGGATGTTCCCGGTCGGCATATTTCTGCATCAACAGGGAAGTGAGTACCCCCGACATACCGAATGCATGCAGCGTCCAGTCACTGGGGATGAAAGGCAGAAGGATGATACGTAAACCATATTCCTGTGGAATCAGATTAGAGTGACTGATTACCGCAAAGAGCACGACGACCAGCCATGCTATGACATTCTTACGCAAACTTTCTCGGGTGAACAGGTAGATACCAGCACATACGACATACGTCCAACCGATAAGTCCCAGAATGCCCCACCAACCTTGATGGAAAGGTTTCCCGTTTAAATCTTTATATAGAACGAGGAATGTCAACAAGGCAACGCCAAGTATCTTCATTGCGATGAATAGGTACTTTTTTGACCCTTCGGCCTTCGGATAAACGGCCCAGACCAGAAAAAAGCCGATAACCATCAGGATGCAGAACCACTGGTGGGAAATGCCACCTGCTATGCCACCCGAATTAAGTGAAAATAGCCCCATAGCGATGAGTGCCACCGTACGCCAGAAGATATGGGCAATGACTTGAAGCGTAGTATCTCCTTTCCGGTAACGGTTCTGGATGGCAAAAGAGACAGACATGCCCATGCAAAACAGGAATGCGGGAAAAATGGTGTCGGAGAATCCCATCATATCTTCGTTGATGTCGGCATGTTCGAGCCAGTGGGGGATGTTCTTCAGACCGGGGATGTCATTCACGAAGAGCATAAGAAACATGGTGAGTGCACGGAATACATCAACCGCGGCCACTCGTTGAGGTGCTAAGTTTTTCATTATAGAATACATTTGGGGGTTAATGCTGCAAATATAGGAAACTAATTTTTTATATTTGTCCCCATGAAGGTAAAACTGCTGATATTTCTCGGACTGGCTTTAATGGGCATTCATGGAATGTCTGCTCCGGTTGATGTCCCTACAATGGATGGATGGCCTGCTGCTTTGGATGAGGCTATCGGTGCACATCTGGAATATGTGGCAGTGAGGGAAGCCCGCATTGAAGCTTTGAGGCAGCAATTATCGCAGACAGACACGGAGGCGCCGGAGTATTTCCGTCTGAATGGAGAAATGTTTCAGGAATACAAGGCATATATATGCGATTCAGCCCTTCTTTATCTGGGCCGCAACTTGCACTGGGCACAGCGCCACGGTGAACAGGAAGCAGCGGATGAAACCCGCATCCGGCGGGCGCACCTGATGTCTTCGGCAGGTATGTATAAGGAAGCTTCTGAGGATTTGGAACAGATAAATCCTTCCGGACTCTCTTCCCGTCTGTTGCCCGATTATTACGAAGATTATCGTCATTTATACGGTGAATTGGGAGCATATACGCAAGATGCTTTCCGTCGTAACCGCTATTATGGTTTGTCTGCCGCATATGAGGACTCGCTGATGCAGGTGCTTTCCCCAGCCTCCGCCTTTTATCCGGAACGCAGAGAGATGCAGGCAGCTGCTGCCGGTAGGTGGGAGGAAGCTTTGAAGATAAACGATGACCGCCTGGCAAGTGTGCGCCCCGATACTCCGGAGTATGCGTTGGTAACGTATCACCGTTCTTTGCTGTATCATCGTCTGGGAGACTTGGAGAAAGCAAAATATTATCTGGCTTTGTCCGCTTTGACGGATATCCGCCTTGCGATTACAGACCATGCCTCCCTGTGGACTTTGGCACAATTGCTCTATGAGGAAGGAGACATTGAACGTGCTTATCGCTATATCCGTTTTTCGTGGAATGAAACCAATCATTATAATGCCCGTAGCCGCAGTTTGCAGACAGCCGGCATTCTATCGCTTATAGATCTTACCTATCAGGCTATGCAGGAGAAACAGAATGAACGTCTTCGTTTTTATCTCTGGATGATTAGTATTCTATCTCTGCTGTTGGTCGTGGCTGTTGTCTGGATTTACAGGCAGATGAAGCATCTCTCTGTTGCCCGGGCTCATTTGGAGCAGGCGAATGAACAGTTGCAAATGTCTAATCATATCAAAGAAGAATATATCGGGCGCTTCCTGAAACTCTGTTCTACCTACATCGACCGACTGGATGCTTACCGGCGCATGGTGAACAAGAAACTTACCGGCGGGCAGATGGAAGAACTTCTGAAAATGGTACGTTCACGAGATGTGCTCGACACGGATCTGAAAGAATTATATGAGAACTTTGATACAGCTTTTCTACATCTTTTCCCTGATTTTGTAGGAAAATTCAATGAACTGCTTCAACCGGAAGAACGGATCATACTCCGTAAAGGTGAACTTCTGAATACGGAATTACGTATTTTTGCTTTAATCCGGTTGGGTATTGACGATAGTTCGCAGATTGCCGAATTTCTCCGTTACTCCGTCAATACAATCTATAATTACCGCGCCAAAGTGAAAAACAAAGCTTGTGTTTCGCGCGATGACTTTGAAACATGCGTTATGAAGATACGTTAAGCATACGTCATTACCTTATTTTCTATCCACTTTTTCACTTTCTCTATTGATTTTTATCTACTTGTTCTTTAGAGAGTTATCTTCGCTATATATTTCATCTTATCCACATATTCATAATGCGGAGGTACGTAATGCCTTTATCTTGCCTACCTTTGGGGGAGATTAATTAACCCTTGAAAAACATACCATGAATTTAAAATTACCTCTTTTATTAGGATGCTGTTTGTTGGTTGCTACTACAACCTGTGCCGGGACTTCCGGTTCATTGGGTGAGGATGCTCCGGGAAAAAACAAAGCGGAAGTTTACATTACGACTGCCGACCGGCAGCAAAGCTTTAACCACATTACTCAAGAACTTTCCAAAGTCTCTGCATCTGAGTCTGTAATCACTATAAATCCTACGGTGCGGTATCAGGAGATGGATGGTTTCGGAGCTGCTGTTACAGGTTCTACCTGCTATAATCTGATGCAGATGACACCGACCGACCGTGCGAAATTCCTGACCGAAACGTTTTCTGATAAAAGTGGGCTGGGATTTAGTTATATCCGCATTTCTATTGGTTGTTCCGACTTCTCACTGAGCGAGTATACTTGTTGCGATACAAAAGGAATTGAGAATTTCGCTCTGCAAACTGAAGAGAAAGAATATGTAATACCTATTTTAAAAGATATTCTGACCCTTAATCCCACTATCAAAATATTAGGTTCTCCGTGGACATGCCCCAAGTGGATGAAGGTGAATAACCTGGAAGAAAGGAAACCATTTGATTCCTGGACAAGCGGACAACTGAATCCGGATTATTATTCTGATTATGCTACTTACTTTGTGAAGTGGATACAGGCATTCCGTGAAGAAGGTATTGAAATCTACTCCGTCACTCCACAGAATGAACCGTTGAATAGGGGCAATTCTGCTTCTTTGTTCATGGGTTGGAAAGAAGAACTGGCTTTTGTCCGTGATGCTCTCGGTCCTGCTTTCAAGGCTGCCGGACTGGATACGAAGATTTATGCTTTCGACCATAATTACAACTATGATAATATGGCCGATCAGCAGGAATATCCCGTTAGAATGTATGATGATGAGGTGGCTGCTGCTTTCCTTACCGGAGCTGCTTACCACAACTATGGAGGCAGACGTGAGGAATTGAATAACATTCAGCAGAAACGTCCCGATAAAGAACTTATCTTTACGGAAACTTCTATCGGCATGTGGAATGACGGACGCAACTTGGAAAGGCGTTTGATGGAGGATATGCGAGAAGTGGCTCTTGGTACGGTAAATAATTGGTGTAAAGGCGTCATTGTCTGGAATCTGATGTTGGACGATGATCGTGGCCCTTGGCGTGAAGGTGGTTGTAAAACTTGCTACGGAGCTGTTGATATTAATCGTGGGGACTATAAGACGATGACTTACAATTCTCATTATTATATTATCGGGCATCTGTCGTCCGTGGTAAAACCGGGTGCGGTCCGTGTGGAAAGTAAAGGTGTTGACGGGAAAGGATTAATGTACTCTGCATTTGAAAATCCCGATGGAACCGTTGCTTTTGTACTCTTGAATGAGGGAAATGAGGAAACTCGCCTGACTGTAACGGATGGAAAGAATTGTGTGGATTGTGTGGTGCCTGCCAAAGCAGTAGCCTCTTATCGCTGGAAGAAATAATCTTATAGTATTAGAATACCATGTTGAAATCGATTTTAGTGGGTACATCCCTCTTGGTAGCTTCCCTGATGTTGGGCAGTTGCGGTGAAAAGGCAGAAAAAACACAAGATTCTGCTGCGTTTATAACCATTCAGGGGCAAGACCTGATAAAGCCTGATGGTACGAAACTCTTTATCATGGGTACCAATCTGGGCAATTGGCTGAATCCGGAAGGTTATATGTTTAAGTTTAGCAAAACGAACTCTCCCCGGTTTATCAATGAGATGTTCTGTCAGTTAGTGGGACCCGACTTTACTGCTGAGTTCTGGAAAGCATTCAAAGACAATTATATCACTCGTGAGGATATTCAGTTTATTAAGAATACAGGTGCGAATACCATTCGTCTTCCGTTCCATTATAAGCTTTTTACGGATGAGGATTTTATGGGGTTGACTGCCAATCAGGATGGTTTTGCCCGTGTAGACAGCGTTGTGGAATGGTGTCGTGAAGCCGATCTTTATCTGATTCTCGATATGCACGATGCTCCGGGGGGACAAACGGGTGATAATATAGATGATAGTTACGGGTATCCCTGGTTGTTTGAAAGTGAAACCAGCCAACAATTGTACTGCGATATTTGGCGTCAGATTGCAGACCGGTATAAGAATGAGCCGGTGATTCTCGGTTATGAGCTTTTTAATGAACCTATTGCTCCATATTTCCCGAATATGGAAGAATTGAACGGTAAACTGGAAGATATATATAAGAAAGGGGTAGCTGCTATCCGCGAAGTAGACAATAACCATATTATTCTGTTGGGTGGTGCTCAGTGGAACGGTAACTTCAAGCCGTTCAAGGATTCTAAGTTTGACGATAAGATAATGTATACTTGCCATCGCTATGGAGGTGATCCTACCAAAGATGCTATTCAGGCCATAATAAACTTCCGCGACAGTGTGAACCTACCGATGTATATGGGTGAGATTGGACATAATACGGACGAATGGCAAGCTGCTTTTTGCCAGACGATGCGTGAGAATAATATCGGTTATACCTTCTGGCCGTATAAGAAGATGGATGGTTCCAGCTTTGTAGGCATTACTCCGCCGGAAAATTGGGCGAATATCCTTTACTTCTCCGAATCTCCACGCACATCTTATAAAGAAATCCGGGATGCCCGTCCCGACCAGATGATGGTACGCAAGGCTATGATGGATTTCATTGAGGCTTGCAAGCTGAAGAACTGTGTGGTGCAGGAGGGATATATCCAGTCGTTAGGCATGAAATAATCACTAATAAACTAATTATTTATCCATATGAAAAAAGTATTATTCGGTTTGGCATTCACTGTTGCTCTTCCGCTCTTGGCGCAGCAGAAACCTGTATATCTGGATGCTACCAAACCTATTGAAGAAAGAGTAGAAGATGCGTTGAAAAGGCTGACTTTGGAAGAAAAAGTAGCTATGGTACATGCGCAAAGCAAATTCAGCAGCGCAGGAGTGCCCCGCTTAGGTATTCCGGAAAACTGGATGACGGATGGTCCTCATGGTATTCGTCCCGAAGTGCTTTGGGATGAGTGGGATCAGGCTGGCTGGACCAATGACTCTTGTGTGGCTTATCCGGCATTGACTTGTCTGGCTGCTACATGGAACCCTGATATGTCCCTGCTTTACGGAAAAAGTATCGGCGAAGAGGCGCGCTATCGCAACAAGAATGTCCTTCTGGGTCCCGGTGTCAACATTTACCGTACTCCGCTGAATGGACGTAACTTTGAGTATATGGGTGAAGATCCGTATTTGGCTTCCCGCATGGTGGTTCCTTATGTACAGGGTGTGCAGCAAAATGGTGTAGCTGCCTGTGTAAAGCACTATGCGCTGAATAATCAGGAAATCAACCGTCACACCACCAATGTTATTGTGGACGACCGTGCTCTTTATGAAATCTATCTGCCCGCTTTCAAGGCTGCAGTTCAGGAAGGCAAGACGTGGGCCATCATGGGGGCATACAATCTTTATAAAGGACAGCATGCTTGTCATAATCAGTATTTACTGAATGATATTCTGAAAGGTGAATGGGACTTCGACGGTGTTGTTGTCTCTGACTGGGGTGGTGTGCATGATACGGATCAGTCTATTACGAATGGTCTTGACATGGAATTCGGTAGTTGGACGGATGGTCTTGCCAATGGCAGCAGTAATGCTTATGATAACTACTATCTGGCTATGCCTTATTTGGAACGCATTAAATCCGGGAAAGTGGGTACGAAGGAACTGGATGATAAGGTGCGTCGCATTTTGCGCCTGAGCTTCCGTACAACAATGGATGTGAACCGTCCTTTGGGTTCCATGCTTTCTCCTGAACATTATGAGGCTGCCCGCCGCATTGGTGAAGAGGGAATTGTGCTGTTGCAAAATAAGGGTTCTCTGTTGCCTATCGACCTGAATAAAGTGAAGAAAATTGCCGTTATCGGTGAGAATGCTGTGAAGATGATGACCGTAGGTGGTGGTAGTTCTTCTTTGAAAGTGCAGCGTGAGTTATCTCCGTTGGATGGCATTAAGAAGCGTGTAGGCGATAAAGCAGAAGTGGTTTATGCTCGCGGTTACGTGGGAGATGCACGTGGTGAATATAATGGCGTAGTAACCGGTCAGAATTTGAAAGACGACCGTACACCGGAAGAATTGATTGCTGAAGCTGTAAAGGTAGCCGCAGATGCGGACTATGTGATCTTTATTGGCGGATTGAATAAGAGTAATAACCAGGATTGTGAAGATACAGATCGTGCCGGTCTTGGTCTGCCTTACGGACAGGATGCTGTTATCACGGCTTTGGCAAAAGCAAATAAGAACTTGGTGGTTATTAATATTTCCGGTAATGCTGTAGCTATGCCTTGGATTGCGGAAGTTCCTTCTGTGATGCAAGCTTGGTTCCTGGGTTCGGAAGCCGGAAATTCTATTGCTGCTGTACTGATGGGGGATGCCAATCCTTCCGGTAAACTGCCTTTCACCTTCCCTGTACGTCTGGAAGATGTTCCGGCTCACAGTGTGGGTGAATATTTTGCTGAGCGTAGCAAGAAGGTGGTAGATATGAAGTACAATGAAGGAATCTTTGTTGGCTATCGCTGGGCAGATATGCAGAAGAAAGTGAAGCCGTTGTTCCCCTTCGGGCATGGACTGTCTTATACGACATTTGCTTATGGAAAGCCTGCTGCCGATAAGAAAGTAATGTCTGCCGATGATCAGATCAGTTTTACTGTAACTGTGAAGAATACGGGTGACCGTGAAGGACAGGAAGTGGTACAGTTATATATCAGTGATAAGAAATCTTCTTTGCCTCGTCCTGTTAAGGAACTGAAAGGTTTCAAAAAAGTGAAACTG
>ERZ773146.2113-NODE-2113-length-13796-cov-6.353686_pt1 | contig 13796 bp, 15 predicted proteins | sample MGYA00580847_ERZ773146 | MGnify/ENA primary metagenome ERZ773146 (study PRJEB29015, sample SAMEA2737830) | human gut metagenome | biome: human gut; feature: human-associated habitat; material: faeces | place: China | collected 2012 ...
CCGGCTGCGCACCCGCTTCGAGTGGGGCCTCATTGTGGACGTCCAGCCGCCCGATTACGAGACGCGCTTCATCATCACGCGCGAAAAGGCTTCAGAAATTTCTTCTAATGTTCCTGGACCACCAGGAAGTGCGATACAGGCGTCGGAAAGCTCAATCATCCGTCGTTTACGAATTGACATATTTTCAACGACTTCCAAATTGGTCGCACTTTCTAGGGCAGTGCCACGCTCCGCTAATTCCTGAGGTAATACTCCGTAAACTGTTCCACCATTTTGTAAAACAGTTTTCGCTAGTACGCCCATTAATCCAAATTTACCGCCTCCATAAACTAAGGCGTAGTCATTTTTCACTAACCACTTTGCTAATTTAATCGTGGCATTTTCATAAATTGCTTCGTTACCCATGGCTGCACCACAATACACGGCAATTGCTTTCATTGTAAATCCTCCTTAATTAATTACATAATCAACCACATCTCGTTATAATGGATAGTGCACGGTTAATTAACCTGTTGATTAAAAAGATTAATCGTTGATTCACTAATTTGTTGATCATGATGGAAAATTTTTACTCGCCAAGTTTGAATTTGATGCCCAACTTTAATTGGTTGGGCAATTGCTTGAATTTGTCCGAGTTTCATCGATCTGAGATGGGTGGTTTGAATATCCAAGCCAACTGCAACTTGTTTGCTAGTGTCCAGATTTTGGTTGGCACCCATACTGGCAGCTGTTTCAGCCAAGACACAACTAACTCCTCCGTGCATTACGCCATAGGGTTGTTGGTGTTCTGGTTTAATTTCCATCGTTAAAACAACTTCGGTTGGGGTTAATAATTCCGTCTGAATGTTAAACAAATCGATTAAGTTCACGGGTTAATCCTTTCAGCTAATCAGTTTTTTAATTCATCTTATACAAATAATTTTACAACAAAACAATTTGGAGGTCTTCTTTATGGTTAGAAAATGGGAAACAATTGAAAATGATTACCAAGATATTTTATTCGAACGAACAGGTAAAATTGCTAAGATTACCATTAATCGTCCTGAGGTACGTAACGCTTTCACACCGCTAACAGTTGAAGAAATGATTGATGCGTTTGCTCGTTGTCGTGATGATTCAACCATTGGAGCAATTATTTTAACTGGACAAGGTGATCTCGCCTTCTGTTCTGGTGGAGACCAAGGAGTTCGAGGAAACGGTGGTTACGTTGGTAAAGATCGAATTCCTCGTTTGAATGTCCTTGATTTACAACACTTAATTCGCATCATTCCTAAACCTGTGATTGCGATGGTTCGAGGCTGGTCAGTTGGTGGTGGAAACGTGTTGCAATTGGTTTGTGACCTAACCATTTCTGCTGATAATGGTAAATTTGCTCAATCAGGTCCTAAAGTCGGTAGTTTTGACGGCGGTTATGGCTCTGGTTTATTGGCCGATACGATTGGGATGAAACGGGCTAAAGAAGTCTGGTTCATGTGTAAAACTTATACGGCCCGAGAAGCTTACGATATGGGTTGGATTAACAAAGTCGTTCCCCTTGCTGATGTTGAAACTGAAACTCTAGCTTGGTGTGACACAATGTTGAAACGCTCACCCATGTCACTTCGTTTAATCAAAGCTTCTATGAATGCGGCTACCGATGGCTTAGCTGGAATTCAACAACTTGCTGGTGACTCAACGTTACTCTACTATACTAGTGACGAAGCCAAAGAGGGTCGTGATGCTTTCATGGAAAAACGGGATCCTGATTTTGATAAGTTCCCTAAATTCCCTTAAAGAAGGTTTGCAAGATGGATAATTGGCTAAAAAAGAGAGCATCATTAACACCAAAACGCATGGCCCTTTCCTATCATGAGCAAAATTGGACATTTGCTGAATTACAACAGGCTGTTTTAGAGACTTGTACTCATTTAGTCGGTCAAAAAGTACAAACCGCAAAGCGAGTCGCCGTCTTGGGTAACAATACTCCCCAACTTTATTTCACCATTTTGGCCTTACAACAATTAGGGATTGAAATGGTCTTGATTAATAAGAATTTGGCATTACCTGAAATTGAATATCAACTTCACGATGCCAATGTTGATTTATTAATCTATGAAGATGAATTTCAAAGTAAGTTGCAACCATTGAAATCAATGACGCTAATTTCGTTAAATGATTTACACGATTCGATTAGTGCGGATGCCTCTTCTTTCATTAAAGATGAATTTAATTTAGATCAAGTTACTAGTATTATGTATACTTCTGGAACGACTGGCAATCCCAAAGGTGTAATGCAAACTTTTCGTAATCATTGGTCAAGTGCCATTGGAGCTGATTTAAATTTGCCAGTGACTGCTAAAGACACGTGGATATGTGCCGTTCCACTTTTTCACATTAGTGGCTTTTCAATTATGATGCGCAGTTTAATTTATGGAATGAACGTTCGTTTATATGAACATTTTAATCCTGAATTAATCAATCAAGACTTGCTAAATGGTAAGGGAACGATTATTTCAGTTGTTCCATATATGTTAAAAAAACTACTCAGTCTGAAAGATAGTGATTACAGTGAAAAATTTTCCTATATGTTACTAGGCGGTGGTGCAATTGATCGTAAAACTTTGGAAATCTGTAAGGATTCTAACATCAATGTCATTCAATCATATGGAATGACCGAAACTGCTTCGCAAGTTGTCGCCCTTAACCTTGCTGATGCCATCCGAAAACTTGGCTCGGTTGGTAAACCGCTTTTTCCTGTTAGTCTAAAAATTAAAGGTGCTACTAAACCAAATCAAATTGGCGAAATTTTATTGAAAGCTGATAATATAACTCCTGGGTATTTAAATCATTCAGTACCGATTACTAACAACGGTTGGTTTGCGACTGGTGACTTAGGTTATCTTGATGCAGATGGATTTCTCTATCTTAAAAGTCGTTTATCTGAATTAATTATCTCGGGAGGAGAAAATATCTATCCCCTAGAAATTGAAAATGTTATTAACCAATTTCCTAACATCATTGAATCAGCTGTAGTTGGCAAAGCAGACTCAACTTGGGATGCAGTTCCGGTTGCCTTCATTGTCACCGATTCCATGATTAATTTAAAAAAATTAACTGCTTATTTAACCAGTAATCTAGCGAAATACAAGGTTCCAAAAAAATTCATTGTAGTCGATAAACTACCTAAAACACATAACGGAAAGTTGCAGCGTAAAAAATTACAATCACAAATTTAATTTTAGGTGAAATAAAAAACTTAGAAAAACAGCCGATTATGATTTAATCATACTCGGCTGTTTTTTGTTACGTAATATGTGTCACATTACGTGAGAATAGCTAATATGTTATTCCCTAGGGAACATTTACATCTTACTATAAAATTTTTCACTTGTGAATAAATTCATTTTTAAAAAGGGCTGTAGTCGCTACTGTAAGCGCTTACAATAAAGTCATTAAGAAGTTACTTATAATTTTCTTACAAACGAAGGAATCATCATGAAAAAATTTCATTTAAGTATTACGTTTATTTTCATCTTTGGTGCTTTAGGTGGATTGCTATTCGGGTTTGATACTGGGATTATCTCCGGTGCCTCACCTTTAATCGAAAGCAACTTCCATCTTGGAACTGAACAAACCGGATTCATCACTTCATCCGTTTTAATTGGTTCAGCAATCGGTGCCCTATCAATCGGATTACTATCTGACCGCTTTGGTCGGAAAAAACTATTAATTTTAGCTTCAATTCTGTTTCTAATTGGTTCTGGCCTTTCAGCTGTATCAGTTGGCTTTTTCTCAATGGTAATTGCCAGAATTATTTTGGGACTTGCCGTTGGTGGTGCCTCAGCTTTAACACCTGCTTACCTTGCAGAATTAGCTGATAAAGAACATCGTGGTTCATTAGGAACCATGAATGGTTACTTTAGGTATTTTACTTGCCTACGTATATAACCTTCTCTTCTTACATCACAACCTTTTAAGGGATTCGTGACTGGAGATGGATGCTTGGTTCAGCTTTGATTCCTGCCGTTTTACTTTTCATTGGTGGTGTATTACTTCCTGAATCTCCTCGTTACCTAGTTGAAAAAGGTAAAGTTGATGAAGCTTGTGACGTTCTAAAAGTTTTAAGAACTACTACTGGTGAAAATCCAGAACAAGAAATTAAAGAAATTCAAACAGTTACTAATCAACGTCAAGGTGGTCTTAAAGAACTTTTCACCGTTGCCCGTTCTTCTGTAATTTCCGCAGTCGGAATTATGATTTTCCAACAATTAGTTGGGATTAACGCTGTCATTTACTTCTTACCACAAGTATTTATGAAAGGTTTCAATTTCCCAGCTGCTAGTGCAATTTGGATTTCAGTTGGAATTGGGATTGTTAACTTTGTTGTAACAATTCTTGCCTACTTAATTATGGACAAAGTGAACCGTAAAACAATTTTGATCTTTGGTTCAATTGTCATGGGAGTTTCTTTAACGGCACTTGCTATTATTAACTTCACTTTAAGCATCAGTACTGCAGCAATTCCAACTATGCTATTAATTACCGTTTACATTTTTGGGTTCGCCATTTCATGGGGTCCAATTACTTGGTTATTAATTGGTGAAATCCTCCCACTATCTGTTCGTGGAATTGGAACTGCCATTGGATCAGCAACTAACTGGGTTGCAAACTTCATTGTTTCACAATTCTTCCTTACTATCCTAGCTTTATTCCATAACAATGTTGGTGGACCATTCGCCATCTTCGCAGTGTTCTTATTCTTATCATGGTTCTTCGCGGCAAAATTTGTTCCAAAAACTCGGAACAAATCACTTGAATCAATTGAAGAAACATTAGTTAAAAATTACAACAATAAAAAAGATAATAAATAAACACAAAAAACGATTGAATAAAATTCAATCGTTTTTTTGTTGGACTATTTTATTAATTTCTCCAAAAAAATTGTCAGAATCAGTAAATCAGCGGATCCACCTAAACTTAAATTGTGAGTCGCGCATTTATCGCAGAGTTTTTCTAACCGGTCTTTATCTAAACGACCAGTCTCTTGATAATTAGTCACAATTTGTTGCGCATCCGTTTGTACCTGCGTTACCAAATCAGAATTATGCGCCCGTTTAATCAAATTACTATCATAATTATGCGCAATAATTGCCAACAACGCGATTAAATTTCGCTCATTTTGCGGTAATTGAGCTGATTCATAAATTGGTAAGCCGTACTCAATGACTAAGGGAAACCCGGCTTCGGTTTCTCCCCGAATTCCGGTTAAACCTAATTGTTGAAATTGCTTTTGGCCTGCAGTTAACAGACCAGTTGAGGCTTTTTCTAAATCATTTTTCACTAATCCCGTAGTCATTTGTTTTTCAATGTTAATTAAATCAGACACAGTATTAAGTTTTTTTTGATTAGCGTAACCTAATGCCGTTACCATAATTCCTAAGATAAAGACGATTCCTTTATGTGTATTAACGCCATTGGTAGCCGCAAACATAGTCTTTTCTGCTGTGACTCCAATCGGACGTAATTGCCGAAATAATTCGGTTAAATCAGATTCTTGAAATTGATTACCCAAGTTCCAACAGGCTTTGAAATAAGGCATCATCGTCACCGAACTATTGATAAACGTATAGACATTCATATCAGTGTGCCCAGCATTACTAATGGGATCAACTAACCCTGGTTTCGGCCATGTCACCACTTCATCTAACATTGCTTCCACTGCTAGATTAGTTGCTGTTTCGGCATTAGTGGCTAAGATCTTATCATTTTTAATCATCGATTTCCTCAGCATAAATTTCAGAGATTTTATTTTGGAGTTCTGCAACCGAATGTTTTCGACTTCGTGCACATTCTTTCGCGTTTTCGTTGCAAATCAAACATTTTCGGGTCTGCATTCCTAATTCAACTCGAGAATAATGGCCATGTTGTTTGTTTAAAACATCAATATCAAATAAGCGACCATAATTAAGCTGATCTTCAAATTCAATCGCTTGTTTTTTTGCTGACTCGGCATTCATCGTATTCACTAACAATAATTCAGGACCGGCATCCGAATTCAAAGCGACTTTCTTGATTGGTTGGAAGACTGGAACAAACTTAGTGGATCCTGTCTCAAATAAACTTTGTAAAGTAGCATTATTTTTAATGGGGCCGGGAATGTTTAATTTAATCGTGATAATTGTATCATTGGGATAGGTTTCCATTAATCGATTTTGTAATGCATTACGGTGATCTTTATTTTGCAGCACATCAGTAATTGATTGAGGCTTTCCTTCATTAAAAATTGTTTTCATAATACTCCATTCAAAAAGGATCCATCCGAACCTAATCAGATGAATCCTTTTTACTTTAAATTAATCTTTAACTTCTTTGATTGAATCAATAATACTACCATCACGGTATTCAACTAATCCAACTGTTTTATCAGTGTAGTTAAGTGGTTCTTCTTGACCAACGATTTTTTGTGCTTTTTCAGCAAGTTCATCAATCGTGTAAAGGTTAATTCCAGGAATATCTGAAAGCTGTTCTTGAAGATCTTTACGGTTAGGGTTTACGGCAACACCGTAATCAGTAACTAAGACGTCAATTGAACTACCAGGAGTAACTGCTGTATCAACACTCTTAACGATTGAAGGAATTCTTCCACGAGTTAATGGGGCACAAATGATAGTCATTTTAGCCATGGCAGCATCTTGGTGTCCACCAACGGCTCCACGAATCACACCATCTGAACCAGTTAAAACGTTAACATTAAAGTTCGTGTCAATTTCAAGCGCACTTAAGATTGATACGTCAAGTTGATCAACCATGGCACCCTTGTTATCTGGATCAGCATACCAAGAAGCATCAATTTCTTGTTGGTTTTTGTTTTCTTTCATTGAGTTGGCAGCTGCCTTGTCAAAGTCTTGAACATCCATCAACTTACCAATTAAACCTTCTTCAAGTAAGTCAACCATTGGTTTAGTAATTCCACCTAAACCAAATGAAGCCTTGATATTTTGGTCAATCATAGCGTTTCTCAAGTATCTAGTAACGGCTAAAGCTGCACCACCAGAACCAGTTTGGAATGAGAATCCGTCTTTGAAGTAACTTGAGTTAGTAATTACATCACTAACCATGTTAGCAATCTTCAAGTTCTTAGGGTCTTTAGTAAATCTAGTAGCACCTGATCCGATTTTATCTGGATCACCAACTTTATCAACTTCAACCACATAATCAACTTGGGTTTGTTTGATAGAAGCAGGAGTATTTGGATAGTCAACTAAGTTATCAGTTAATAAGACAACTTTGTCAGCATAAGCAGCATCCATTAAGGCGTAACCTAATGAACCAAAGGCTTCTTCCCCATACATACCGTTTGCGTTACCACAACGGTCAGCGTTAGGTACTCCTAAAAAGGCCACGTCAATTTTGATGTCACCATTTTCAATAGCACGAGCACGACCACCATGAGATCTGAAGATTACAGGAGTTTCAAGGGCACCGTGAGAAACGACATCCCCTAATTCACCACGCATCCCTGAAGTAGTAATATTAGTAACCGTTCCATTTTTGATAGCTTTTATAGCAACATCATTCATGGCACCAGTTAAAGAAGAAGGAGCAAGGGTTAAGTTTTTAATTCCTTGTTTCATGATTTCTTCCATCACAGTATTGAAAATAAAGTCACCATTTCTAAAGTGGTGATGGAAAGAAATTGTCATTCCATCTTTTACGTTGTCTTTCACAATTTTAGCAAGGTCATTAGTTACTTTACCATCACCGTCTGAAACGCGGACTTTAGGAGCAGTTCTTTGAATAATTGGATGACCAATTTCAGTAGTTTCAAATGGTTTGTAGTCATATTTCTTCATTAAATCATCTGGTAAAATTCTTCCAAGTTTATTTTCCAATGTAGTGACCTCCCTTATCTACTAATCCTGATGCTTTGGCAAGCTTCATAACTCTTTCAGCACGCAATGCAACTGGACGATCGACCATTTGACCACCCATTGCAATAACTCCTGAACCAGCAAGTCTTGCATTTTCGATTGCAGTAATTACATTCTTAGCGTTTTCAATTTGTGCCTTAGTTGGTGCAAAGACTTTATTGATAACTGGAATTTGGCGAGGGTTAATAACTGATTTACCATCGTAACCAAGTTCGTGAATGTATTCAGTTTCGTTGATAAGACCTTGAGTATTGTCAACATCAGTGTAAACAGTATCGAAGGCTGCAATTCCAGCGGCACGCGCAGCATTGATAATCATGTTACGAGCAAATTCAAGTTCTTTACCATCAGGGTAACGGTGAGTTTGTAGATCAGTGGTGTAATCTTCGGCTGATAAAGCAACCCCAATCATTCGATCAGAAGCTTTAGCAATTTCAGGAACGTTTAAGACCCCTTCAGCACTTTCAATGGCAGCCATTAAATGAGTTTGACCAACTGGGATACCGAATTGTTTTTCAGCAGCAATCACAAGGTCTTCCATTTCTTTAACCATGCCAGCATTTTCAGTCTTAGGAATTCTAATTACGTCAATTCCAGCTTTAACCATGGCTTTAACATCAGCTTCAAAGAAGTCAGTGTCAAGACCGTTAGTTCTAACAACTAATTCGGCATCGCCATAATCAACTGTAGTTAAGGCTTCGTAAACTAAGTTTCTGGCTGAATCTTTTTCGGCTAAAGAAACAGAGTCTTCCAAGTCAAACATAATTGAGTCAGCACCGTAAATTCCGGCATCTTTTAACATTCCAGCATTATTACCAGGAACAAACATCATTGTTCTACGTAAACGATCTTTTTTAAATGTCATATTATAAGACCTCCCAATCTGGTTCTTCACTAGTACCAAGTGAACGTTGAATTGCAGTGATGGTTCTAGCCTTAATTACACAATCAAGGGCACCTTGGTCAACTGCTTTAATGTTGATGTTTTCAATTCCAAATTTGTTAACAATTTCTTCAATTGTTTTAACAATATTCTTACCAAATCTTTCCTTTACATCAGATGTAAGGTCAATTTTAATGCCGTCGTTACCTTTACTTACTGTAACTTGAATATCTGATGATTCAAGTGTTCCAGCAATTGCTGTTTTTTTAATTTCCACTGATCTTCATTCCTTTCTTAATCCTATCCTGCAATACTTGCTTGTTTTTAATAATAAAATCATAAGTTGTTGGCGGAACCAATGCTTTGATTTTAGCAATTTCATCGTTAGCGATTGCTAAACGAACCGTCCGAGCAGAAACTATTTCACCATTATTATCATCACATAATCGTGGAATAACATTTACCTGAACATCGGGAGGCAAAATTTCTTCAAGTACTTCGTTATAAATCTTGGTCGTTCTTGACTCCGGTTCAGTTCCCAAATATCTGGTTGAAATTGATAATTGCTTAGCAATCCATTGCTTAAATACTAACGCATCAATGGTAGTTTGATAAACAATTTTGTCGTTTTCATAACTTAAAAAGTAAGCAGGAAAAGTTGCATAACTCACTAAATAATCTCCACCAGGAACAACTACGACATTATCTAAGTCTTTGGTTCCAGCTTTAATCATTTCCGTGCGTTCTTTGGTCGTAAATAATGACTTATCAGTACTTACTACAAAAACGTAAACGTGGTCACTGTTTTTAGCAGCTTGTTCAATCAAATAACGATGCCCATTAGTAAATGGGTTCGCATTCATGACAATCGCACCAATTTTTTCGGTGTCTTTAAACTTCGGTAAGTCTGCCAAATAACTGGTAATGCTTTGATCCCCAGTTTCCAAAAAGGCAGCATCATCACTTTTAACAATTAAAGAAAAGCCAACTTGTTCAAAACTTTTACAATACTTGGGTTTGGTAAACACCAGCACGTGGAAAATATCTTTTTGTGCTAAAATGTTGAGCAATTCTGAAATGACACGGTTAAATAACGCTCCGTTGTTACTACTTTTATTACAAACCGCAATGTACTTTAAAATATTACCTGCGTATGAACCAGTTGCAATTAATTGATTATTTTCAAATAATCCAATCGTTCCATCTAAAGGATCAGTTTCAACTGAACTAAAATTACCAATTCCGAGTGATTTTAAAAAAGCACTCCATTGTTCAAATTGATCTGGATCTTTTAAGTTGAGGTTTCTCAGTTCTAAATTATTCATTAATCACTACATTCCCATCAAAAGATACTTTAATGATTAGCACTGTAATCTTCAATTGACTTAGTAACAGTTGGTACAACCTTTTTATCAAAGACTCCTGGAACAATTTCATCAGGAGTTGGGTTTGGAATCAAGTCTGCTAAAGCACGAGCAACTACTTCTTCAATTTGATAAGTAACCTTCTTGATACCTGTTTCTAGTAATCCTTTAAATAATCCTGGGAAAGCTAAAATATTATTAACTTGGTTAGGGTATTTACCTGAACCAGTAGCTACGACAGCAGCACCTGCTTCTTTGGCAACCTTAGGATCAATTTCAGGAACTGGATTAGCAAGGGCAAAAATAATTGGATCTTTAGCCATGCGTTTAACTTGGTCAGCAGACAAAACGTTGGCAACTGACAATCCGATAAAGACATCTTGACCGTCAATTACGTCGTCTAAAGTATTTCCTTCTGTACCAATTGATTCTTTAGCAAGGTCAACTTGATATTTATTGTAGTTACTACTATCAGGTTTAACAACACCGTCAATGTCAACTAAAGTAAGGTGCTTAATCCCTACTTTATTTAAGAGACGAGCAGTTGCAACTCCAGAAGCACCAACTCCGTTAATCAACACTTTTAAATCAGTCAACTTTTTGTTAACCACTTTAGCAGCATTAATTAATCCGGCAAGTACGACAATTGCAGTTCCTTCTTGGTCATCATGATAAACAGGAATATCTAATTCCTTGCTCAATGCTTCTTCTAATTCAAAACATTTAGGTGCGGCGATATCTTCAAGATGAATTCCGGCAAACGACAATGAAATTGCTTTAAGATTTTCTTTCATTGTGTTGGCATCACTAGGATTAATGGCAATTGGTAAAGCATCAACACCAGCTAAATCCTTGTATAGCAAGGCTTTTGCTTCAATAACTGGTAATCCTGCAGCAGGTCCAATGTTACCTAGTCCCAAAATAGCAGTTCCATCAGAAACAACCCCAACTAATTTACCACTCATTGTGTACTTATCTTTCAAAGTAGGGTCTTTTTCAATTGCTTTAGAGATTTTGGCAACACCTGGAGTGTAAGCTTCACCCAATTCTTTTTTGTTTGAAACATCAAAATCAGATTCGATACCTAAAACTCCGGTATGTTTTGCATGTATCTTAAAAATTTCTTCATCCATTCAGTAATGACCTCCCTTTTTAGTATCCATTTTTATTATAAACTGCTTTGTTACTAATTTAATTATCCAAATAAGGAAACGAAAATCCCGGCCATTACTAACATAATTGCTCCACCGAGTCGGTTACCCATTTGAGCAAAACCGATTAAGTTCATCCGGTCACAGGCTGCTAAAACAGAAATGTTTCCGGCACCACCCATTGAGTTGTTGATCATACCAGCAGTAATTGCTGATTCGACTGGGTAAAGTCCAAATAATTTTCCAAAAAGAGCAGCTGCAATGGAAATTGAAATTAAACTTGTTAATACTAGAAGAACAAATTGCCAGGTTAATGAGTGAGTTAAAATAACTAAATCTAATTTAGTCAAACCAACCCCAGCCAATAGGGCATGTGTTAAGTTCTTAGTGATTGAACTACTAAATGTAACTGCTGATTCTTCATAGTATTTAGGTAGCCAACCAGTTGCTTTAACGATAATTACCAATAAAATCAAGAAAGCATATTCATTAATCTTAGGGAAAAGTCCGTTAAGCATAATTGCAATCATGAAAAATGAAAGAGCAAAAACTAATCCAACTCCCATTTTTTGGAAATCAATTTTAGGATTAATTCGAACTTTTTTATCAGTATCGCCAGGTAGCATAACTCCGTGACCATTAAACTTACTGTGTTCTGCTAATTTAGATAGAAGACCAGCGCCAACAATGGCAAAGATATTTCCTAAAATAACAGCAGGTAGTAAGTTTGATAAATAGTCAGCAGCAGTTCCACCCATAGCATTGTGATAAATTTGAGATAGCGGAATCGCACCTGCACCAATCCCTCCACCCATGACTGGGAAGGCAACGTTTAAAGCACCATATCTAAAACCTTTTCCAATTAATTGAGACATTCCAATTGTAACGAAGAAGGCAATAGCCATTGATAAAAAGGCCACTGGTAAAAATCTAATTGATGCCTTCAAAAGTACATTTCGATCCATTCCTAAAATGGCACCGACAATCAATGAAACAATGAAGAAGTCAATAAAATCAGTCTTTGTGACAAATGTATCAACTGTAATAACGACTGATTTAGGGACGATTCCCGTCAAAGCTAAGATTGCGCAACTGAATAATACAAAAACTGCACCACCACCTAAATAACTTTTAAAAATAGGAAGGTGTGAACCTAAGTAATATAAAACGTTTCCTAAAATAATCATTGCAAACAATGCACCCATCATATTCTTAGGTAGCAAGTTAAAGTTTAGAACTAATAAAAAGATTATTGCAGAAAGTGCATAAGCAATTAAACCCATTCCATCAATCTTAATACTTTCAAGTTTATTTACTATATTTTTCATAGCGGTATCCTCCAAATTTGTGAATAATTAAATAATCATCCATCTAATTATATGTGTTATTAATCACAATGTAAACGGTTCTATTCATAGATTACCACTAAATTTTACTTAACATTGTTGTGTGAAACATATCGTATAATTAACAAATAGTGATATTATTAAACTATTACTGAGGAGGAATTTGCAATGACCCAAAAATATAAAAAAGTTGTTTTAATTGGAAATGGGGCCGTTGGTTCTGCCTATGCATTTGCAATGGTTCAGCAAGGATTAGCTGAAGAATTTGTAATTGTAACTAGACATAAAGAACGAGCAGTTGGAGATGCACTTGATTTAGAAGATGCTACTCCCTTTACTTCTCCAACTAAAATATACGCTGGAGAATATTCTGATTGTAAAGATGCCGATTTGGTTGTCATTACAGCCGGTGCCCCTCAAAAGCCAGGTGAAACTCGCTTAGATTTAGTTAATAAAAACCTTAGAATTTTAGCAACCATCGTTAAACCAATTGTTGCTTCTGGTTTTACTGGGATTTTCTTAGTTGCATCTAATCCCGTTGATATCCTAGCATACGCTACTCAAAAATTATCAGGATTCCCCAAGTCTCGAGTAATTGGTTCTGGAACTTCTCTTGATACTGGTCGTTTCCAAGTCGCTATTGCCGATAAATTTAATTTAGCTCCCGAAAGTGTCCATACTTATGTTTTAGGTGAACATGGAGATTCAGAATTCGCTGACTTAGACGAAGCTACAATCGGAAATGTTCCATTATTAGATTACGCTGCTAAACGTGGTGTATCTAAGGAAGATTTATTAGAATTAGAAGATAAAACTCGCAATAAAGCATACTCAATCATTAACAAAAAAGGTGCAACTTTTTATGGAGTTGCTTCGGCTTTAATGAGAATTTCACGCGCCATTTTACGTAATGAAAATGCTGTTTTAGCAATTGGTGCTCCTATTGAAGGCCAATATGGACTAGATGATTTATATCTAGGGACTCCCGCTGTCATTAACGCTCAAGGAATTGCTTCAGTTATTGAAATTCCACTTAGTCAAAACGGAATTAACCAAATGCAAGCATCCGCTAAAGAAATTAAAGATATCATCAAAGATAGTATCGAATAATTTAAACCAAGTAAAAAACTAGATAATGCAAT
>ERZ773146.2127-NODE-2127-length-13727-cov-38.233689_pt1 | contig 13727 bp, 12 predicted proteins | sample MGYA00580847_ERZ773146 | MGnify/ENA primary metagenome ERZ773146 (study PRJEB29015, sample SAMEA2737830) | human gut metagenome | biome: human gut; feature: human-associated habitat; material: faeces | place: China | collected 2012 ...
CACCTTCGCCATCAGCCGGATGCTGGGCGGCGGCACGGAGCTGCTGCTGGGCGACCTCATCGAGCGGCAGTTTTTGGGCGGCGCGTACAACCCACAGCTGGGCGCGGCCATCTCGCTGGTGATGATGGTCATCGTGGTCATCTGCATGCTGGTGATGAATCGCTTCGGTGAAGGCGAGGAACAGGCGGTGATGCTGTGAAAAAGAAAAGAGACGTGCGGTTCGGCAGCCGCTTTTTCATGGCGCTGATCGGCATTTTCCTGTATGCGCCCATCGTGCTGCTGATCGTGTTTTCCTTCAACGCGGGAAACAGCAACACCGTGTGGAAGGGCTTCTCCCTGATGTGGTATGCAAAGCTGTTCCAGAATCGCATCATTATGCAGAGCGTGTATACCACGCTGCTGGTGAGCCTGCTGGCCACGGTCATCGCCACGGTGGCGGGCACCTTCGCGTCCATTGGCTTCCATGCCATGCGCCGCAGGGTCCGCGACCCGCTGATGATGGTGAACAGCATTCCCATGATGAACGCCGATATTGTCACCGGCGTCAGTCTGTGCCTGCTGTTCGTGGCCTTTTTCAACGGATGGGGCACTTTTGCCGGCTGGGTCAACAGCTGGCAGAGTCTGGTAGTCCTGCCGGAGCGGCTGACCATGGGCTTCGGTACCCTGCTCATCGCCCATGTGTGCTTCAACATCCCATATGTCATCCTGTCCGTAGGCCCCAAGCTGCGGCAGATGGACAAGAATCTGGTGGACGCGGCTCAGGATCTGGGCTGTACCTGGATGCAGGCGTTCTGGAAGGTCATCCTGCCGGAGATCAAGCCGGGCATCGTATCCGGAGCACTGACGGCATTTACCATGTCCATCGATGACTTTGTCATCAGTTATTTTACGGCGGGCTCGTCCGTATCCACGCTGGCCATGACCATCTACGGCATGACAAAAAAGCGTGTCAGCCCGCAGATCAACGCCATCTCCGCGCTGCTGTTCGGTACGGTGCTGCTGCTGCTGGTCATTATCAATGTGCGGGAATCCCGCCAAGAGCGCAAGGCCATGCAGCAGAGGTGAGCAGGCGCTCTGACTATTTTATAACGTTCTATTTCAGGAGGATAAAGCATTGAAAAGAATCATCGCGTTTGTGCTGACGGTCATGATGACCGTGGGACTGCTGGCCGGCTGCGGCGACGGAGGTAAGGAGCAGCGTGTTGTCAACGTGTGCAGCTGGGGCGAGTATATCGACGAGTCTCTTATCGGCGAATTTGAGGCCCAGACCGGTATCCATGTCAACTATCAGACGGCGGAGAGCAACGAGACGCTGTACTCCCTGCTCCAGACCGGCGGCGCGGATTTCGACGTGATCGTGCCCTCCGATTACATGATCGGGCGGCTTATCGACGAGGGGATGCTGGCAGAGCTGGATTACAGCGCCATCCCCAACTATGACCTCATTGATCCGCAGTACAAGTCCCTGAGCTTCGATCCGGAGAACAAGTACACCGTGCCCTACAGCTGGGGTACTGTGGGCATCATCTACAACACCAAGATGGTGGATGAGCCCATCACCAGCTGGGGGGCTATGTTTGACGAGAAGTACGCCGGACAGGTGCTGATGATCAACAACTCCCGCGACGCGCTGATGGCGGCCCTGTGCTATCTGGGCTACGACATCAACACCACCGACGAGGCTCAGCTCGATGAGGCGTTCCAGCTGGTGAAGAACGCCAAGGACAAGGGCGTGTATCAGGCCTTCGTCATGGATGAGATCTTCGGCAAGATGGAGGGCGGCAACGCGGCCATCGCCATGTACTACGCCGGCGACTATCTGACCATGCTGGAGAACAACGAGGATCTGGCCTTCGTGGTGCCCGAGGAGGGCAGCAACTGGTTCGTGGACGCCATGTGCGTCCTGAAGTCCAGCCAGCATAAGGACGAGGCCATGGAATGGATCAACTTCATCGCCGGAACGGACGCCAGTCTTGCCAATATGGACTATATCTGGTATGCCTCCCCCAACGCCGAGGCGCTGGCGGAGTACCCTGCCTACTACGAGGAGCAGAACGGTGAGGCGCTGGATCAGGAGCTCTACAACATCATGGCGGCACCGGCCGATGTGCTGGATCGCTGCGAGCTGTATGTGAACCTGCCCCAGGAGACGCTGAAATACTACGACAAGCTGTGGACCCAGCTGGGCGTGTAACACCGCGGGCTCTTTGAGGACAAAACAGCACCGCGCCTGTGGCCGTGGATACAGCTGCGGCCAAGGTGCGAGGAAAATTTTGAATCAGGAGGTACGAACATGATCGAGACCGGCATGACCCATACCGTGGAAAAGACCGTGACCGCCGACATGACCGCCAAAGCCATCGGCTCCGGCGGGCTGGAGGTGCTGGGCACCCCCTACATGATGGCCCTGATGGAGTGCGCCGCCATGTGGTGCGTGCAGAACGAGCTGCCGGAGGGCAAGGGCACCGTGGGCGTGGAGATCGCGTCCAGCCATCTGGCCCCCACCCCCGTGGGAATGAAGATCACCGCTATCGCCGAGGTGACGGGCGTCTCCGCCAACGGCAAGATGATCACCTTCAAGGTCAGCGCCTCCGACGAGGACGGCCTGATCGGCGAGGGCACTCATACCCGCGCCGTCATCGACAACGCGCGGTTCCAGCAGAAGTGCAGCGACAAGCTGCATAAGGTCAAGTAAAGCAGATACGGCAAAAAGGACTTCCTGTACGAGGGTACGGGAAGTCCTTTTTTGCGCCCTTGCGGCGGCGCGGCATATCTGGTACAATAATAAGGTTAAGAAAGCGGAAAGGGGAGAGCATATGCGCGTACTGGCCACCATAGCGTTCTCCTTTGCGGCAGGACTGTTTCTGGTACTGCTGCTGCCGTGGTCCGGATGGTATCTGTGGGCGGCGGCGGGGCTGGCGCTGGCCGCGCTGGGCCTGTACCTGTGGGGCCGGACGCAGAAGCTGTTCCGGCGGAGCCGGCTGATCCTGTGGCCGCTGGCGGCGTCGCTGGTGTATTTCACCGCGTATCAGACGGTGGTGCAGCAGCCGGTGCTGGACCTCTGCGGCACGGAGACGGCGTTTGCCGGCACCGTCTGCACCTGGCCGTGGGAGACGGAGCGAGGCGCTGCGGTGACGGTGCGGCTCCATGGGATGCACGGGGCCAAGGCTACGTATTATGGCGGGGAGGAGCTGCTGACGCTGGAGCCGGGGCAGACGCTGTCCGGCGCGGCGTGGTGGCAGGATGCCTCCAATATCCGAGGCACAGAGCTGACGCAGTTCACGGCCCGAGGCGTATACGCCCTGCTCTATCAGCGAGACGAGCCGGAGGTGGGGCAGGGCAGCGCAGGAAAGCTCCGCTGGCTGCCGCTTCGAGCGGCGCGGGCCATGCAGGAGAGGGCTGCCGCCATCTGGGACGACCAGTCGGTGCAGGGCTTTCTGATCGCGGAGCTCATCGGCGACCGTGCGGCGCTGCCGGAGGGCGACGCCGTGGTGATGGAGGAGACGGGACTTGCCCATCTGTTCGCGGTGTCCGGCCTGCACTGTGCGTTTCTGGTGACGCTGCTGGGGCTGCTGACTCCGGGAAACCGGCGGCGGACGCTGTGCGCCGTGACCATACCGGCGCTGCTGTTCTATATGGTGATGGTGGGCCTGTCGCCGTCGGTGGTGCGGGCCTGCATCATGCAGATATTCCTGCTGACTGCGCCGCTGTTCCGGCGGAGCAGCGACGGCCTTACCGCTCTGGCGGCGGCGCTGGGCGTCATCCTGCTGGCCAACCCCTTTTCGGCGGGGAGCGTCAGCCTGCAATTGAGCTTTGCCGCCGCGCTGGGCATGGTGCTGCTGACACCGCGGCTCTATCAGACGCTGAGCGGCTGGTATCACGGGCAGCGGCGGCTGGTGGAGCGGATGATCCGCTTTTTAGCGGCCAACCTGGCGGCTACGCTGGGAGCCATGGTGTTCACCGCGCCGCTGATCGCATGGTACTTCAACATCTTCGTGATCGTGGCGCCGCTGGCTGGACTGCTGGCGGTGCCCGCCGCAGGCTGGAGCTTCATGGCGGCCTTCATCACCACCCTGCTGGGGCTCGTGTGGCTGCCGCTGGGGCAGGTGCTGGGCTGGGTGTCCTTCGCGCTGGTGAAGTACATCCTGTGGGTGGCGCGGACGCTGACGGCGCTGCCGTTCCACGCCGTCTATTTCAACAACCGCATCCTCATCTACTGGATGCTGTACAGCTATATCGCGTTTATCGGCTGCGCCGTCACGAAGGACCGGCGGCGGAAGTACGCCATGGCGGCGGTGCTGTCGGCGATGATGCTGGCGGTGTCCGTATGGCTGGGAGATACCGGCCGGTACGGTGTCATGAACGCCCTGGCGCTGGATGTGGGGCAGGGCGAGAGCGTGGCCCTGTGGTCCGGCAAAGAGGCGGCGCTGGTGGACTGCGGCAGCAGCAACAGCTACGTGGACGCAGGCGGCGTGGCGGCGGATCAGCTGGCCAGTCTGGGCGTGCGCAAGCTGCGGTGCGTGGTGGTGACCCACTACCACGCCGACCACACCAACGGCCTGTACGAGGTGATGGAGCGCCTGCCGGTGGAGACGCTGTATCTGCCGGACATCGAGGACGAATACGGCGTGCGGCAGCGGCTGGTGGAGCTGGCGGCGCGCAAGGGCACGGACGTGGTGTTCGTGACATCCCCCACCGTTCTGACGCTGGGGGAGATGACGCTGACGGTCTATCCGCCGGTGGCGGCGGAGGGCGACCTCAACGAACAGGGCCTGTCAGCGCTGGCCACGGCGGGCGATTTCGACCTGCTGATCACCGGCGATATGGCGGGGAGCACCGAGCGGAAGCTGGCAGAGACATATCCTCTGCCGGATATAGAGGTGCTGGTGGTGAGCCATCACGGCTCGCGGTACAGCTCGGACGAGACGTTCCTGCGTGCTATCCGGCCGGAGGTGGGCATCATCAGCGTGGGCGACAACAGCTACGGACACCCCTCCGGCCAGGCTATGGAGCGGCTGGAGGACATAGGTGCGGACATCTGGCGCACGGACAGGCAGGGCACGGTGCGCGTCACGGTGAAGGGAGAGGACTGACATGGCAAAAAAGGAGAGCCGCAGCGGCGGCTATGAGGCGCTGCGGGCCGCCGTGAAGGCAGGCGTACCGGCTAATCTCTATATTTTCTACGGTGAGGAGCGCTATCTGCTCCAGACCATGGCGCAGCGGCTGAAGGAGCTGCTGATCCCGGCGGGCTTCGAGGAGTTCAACTACCACCGTCTCACCGGTAAGGGCCTGACGGTACAGGAGCTGGCGGAGACGGCAGAGGCCATGCCCATGATGGCGGAGCACACCCTCATCACCGTCACGGACATGGACATCTTCAAGCTGGACGAGGGACAGCGGACGGCACTGATCGATCTGCTGTCCGACTTCCCGCCCTACTGCACGCTGATCTTCCTGTATGAGCAGCTGACCTACAAGCGGGACGGGAAGATGAAGAAGCTGTGCGCTGCCCTGAACGAGCACGTGCAGGAGGTGGAGTTCGTCCAGCAGGAGCGAAAGGACCTGCTGAACTGGCTGAAGCGGCGGTTCGCCGCCGTCGGCCACGACATCGACCAGACGGCGGCGGACCACCTGCTGTTTACCTGCGGCAGTCTGATGCGGGGACTGATACCGGAGATCGAGAAGATCGCCGCCTACGCAAAGCACGAGCGCATCACCATGGCGGACATCGACGCCGTGGCGGATCCGGTGCTGGACGCCCGCATTTTTGACATGACCAACGCCGTCACGGCGCGGAACTATGACCGCGCCGCCGGTGTCCTGGCGGAGCTGCTGCGGATGCAGATGGAGCCTATCGCCATTCTGGCGGCGCTGGGCAAGGAGCTGCGGCGGCTGTATACGGCGCGTCTGGCGCTGGACGGCGGCAAGGACCGCGTTTGGCTGAAGGAGCTGTGGAGCATGAGCAGCGACTATCCCGCCAAGCTGCTGCTGCAGGCGGCGCGGAACGTGGATCACGACTGGTGCCGTCAGGCGGTGAAGCGCTGTCAGGTGCTGGACCGCCGTATGAAAAGCGAGCGCAATATGGATAGTGAGGGCGAGCTGAAGCTGCTCCTCATGGAACTGGCAGGTGGGCGATGAAGCCCCGCGTCCGCGAGGTTATCGTGGTGGAGGGCCGCTACGATAAGAACACGCTTTTGCAGGCGGTGGACGCCGTGGTGGTGGAGACCGGCGGCTTCGCCGTGTTCCGCAACGGGGAAAAGGCCGCGTACCTGCGGCGGCTGGCGGAGAAGCGCGGAGTGATCCTGCTGACAGATCCCGACGGCGCGGGCTTCGTCATCCGGAACCATCTCAAGGGCATCCTGCCGCCGGAGCAGGTGAAGCAGGCCTATGTGCCGGACGTGTACGGCAAGGAGCGCCGCAAGAAAAAGGGCGGGAAAGAGGGGAAATTAGGCGTGGAGGGCATGCCGCCGCAGGTGCTGATCGAGGCGCTGCGCCGCGCAGGCGCTACGTTTGAGGACGGGACGGAGGCTCCGCAGAGGGCGGGACTGACCAAGGCGGACATGCTGGAAAAGGGGCTCATCGGCCCCGCGTCTGCGGAGAAGCGGGCGGCGCTGCAGCGGCGGCTGGGCCTGCCGGAGCATCTGACGGCCAACGGCCTCATGGAGGCGCTGGACACGCTGCTGACCCGAGAGGAATTCGACGCGCTGTGAGTTTTTTACGGGAGTGCGGGCAAACCCCTTGCAATTTCCGGCAGCGGCGGGTATAATAAACCATTGTTTTCACGCGAAAACAAATAACGACATACAAGGAGTGTGAGAAAGATCATGGCCGAGGAAATCAAGACCCCCGAAACGGAGGAGTCCGGCAAAAACTTTATCCTGAATTTCATCGACGAGGACATCGCAGAGGGTGGTCAGTTCCAGGGAATGACCGTCCACACCCGTTTTCCGCCGGAGCCCAACGGCTACCTGCACATCGGACACTGCAAGGCGCTGACCATCGACTTCGGCACTGCCGAGAAGTACAACGGCCTGTGCAACCTGCGAATGGACGACACCAACCCCACCAAGGAGGACGAGGAGTTTGTGGAGGCCATCAAGCAGGACATCCACTGGCTGGGCTTTGACTGGGGCGACCGCTTCTTCTACGGCTCCGACTACTTTGAGGAGGATTACCGTCAGGCGGTGCTGCTCATCAAGAAGGGGCTGGCCTACGTGTGTCAGCTGACGCCGGAGGAATTCAAGGCCAACCGCGGAGATATCGGCATCCCTGCCGTGTCCCCCTACCGTGACCGGCCCATTGAGGAGAGCCTGGACCTGTTCGCCCGCATGCGGGCGGGGGAGTTCCCCAACGGCGCGATGACGCTGCGGGCCAAGATCGACCTGACCAGCGGCAACTTCAACATGCGCGACCCCGTCATCTACCGCATCAACCACATGAGCCACCACCGGCAGGGCGATAAGTGGTGCATCTATCCCATGTACGACTTCGCCCACCCTATCCAGGACGCGCTGGAGGGCATCACCCACAGCCTGTGCTCTCTGGAGTTTGAGGCCCACCGTCCCCTGTACAACTGGGTCATCGAGCACTGCGAGCTGCCGGCCCGTCCCCGCCAGATCGAATTCGCCCGTCTGGGTATCGACCACACGGTGATGTCCAAGCGGAAGCTGCGCAAGCTGGTGGAGGAGAACTATGTCTCCGGTTGGGACGATCCCCGTATGCCCACGCTGTGCGGCCTGCGCCGCCGGGGCTATACCGCCGCGTCCATCCGCAATTTCTGCGAGCGCATCGGCGTGGCCAAATCCCCCAACGTCATCGAGTACGGCTTTCTGGAGCACTGCCTCCGCGAGGATCTGAACGCCAACGCAGAGCGCACCATGGCGGTGCTGCATCCGGTGAAGCTGACGGTCACCAATTACCCCGAGGGACAAAGCGAGACCTTCGCTGTGGAAAATAACCCCACCGATCCCACCCAGGGCACCCACGACATCACCTTCTCCCGCCACCTGTGGATCGAGGAGGACGACTTCATGGAGGTGCCGGTGCCCAAGTACAAGCGCCTGACCCCCAACGGCCCCGAGTGCCGCCTGAAGGGCGCGTACCTCGTCACCTGCACCGGCTGCGTCAAGGACGAGAATGGCCGCGTGACGGAGGTGCTGTGTACCTACGACCCCGACTCCCGCGGCGGCGACCCCGCCGACGGCCGCAAGGTCAAGGGCGCTACGCTCCACTGGGTGGACGCGGAGAACTGCATGGACGCCGAGGTGCGCCTGTATGACAACCTGTTCTCCGACGCCACGCCGGACGGCCCCGACAAGGACTTCCTGGACTGCCTGAACCCCGAGAGCCTGACGGTGCTCAGAGGCTGCAAGGTGGAGCCGGAGATGGCCGCCGTGGCCGCCGCCTTCGACAAGAAGGAGGGACGTACCGGCGTCAACGCCCCCACGTTCCAGTTCATGCGGGTGGGCTACTTCTGCCTGGACAATCGGGACAGCACGGCGGAGCACCTGGTGTTCAACCGCAGCGTGTCCCTGAAGGACAGCTTCAAAAAGTAAACGGAAAGAGCGTCTCCGGCGGAGCCGGAGGCGCTCTTTTTTACCCGAACCACCCCTTTTTCCGGCGGGGCGGCGGTGGCGGCTGGCGCTTCTGGAAGGGCTTGTCGATGAGGATGATGTCGTCGCCGAACTTCTGGATGCAGTCCCACGGGACATAAAAATCCTCTCCGCGGCCGAACAGCCCGAAGAACCGGCACGGCCCAAAGACGATGATGCCTTTCACCGTGCCCTCCGGCACCTGTACGTCCAGATCGCCCACGCAGCCAAGGCGGCAGCCGTCACAGAGATTGATGACCTCCTTGCGCCGCAGCATGGAAAATTTACACAGCATCGCGCTCACCCCGTGCAAGCCTATGCACCGCGCCGCCTGTCCCATGCTGTCGTTTCCGAGAACATTCCGCCCCGCGGAATAGCCGCCGCAGCGGCGGGAAATACTGCCACTATCACAGTGGAAGGACGGGCGGATATGCGGGGAAAGGTGGAGATCTGCGGCATCAACACAGCCAAGCTGCCGGTGCTGAAAAACGATGAGATGACGGCTCTCCTGCGCCGCACCAAGGAGGGCGACAGAGCGGCGCGGGAGCAGCTGATCTGCGGGAACCTGCGGCTGGTGCTGTCGGTGATACAGCGGTTCCTGGGCAGGGGCGAGAACGTGGACGATCTCTTTCAGGTGGGGTGCATCGGCCTGATGAAGGCCATCGACAACTTTGACATCAACCAGCCGGTGCGGTTTTCCACCTACGGCGTGCCGATGATCGTGGGGGAGATCCGCCGCTATCTGCGGGACAACAGCGCCGTCCGCGTCAGCCGCAGCATGCGGGACACGGCCTACAAGGTATTGCAGGGGCGGGAAAAGCTGATGGCGGAGACCCAGCGGGAGCCTACCGTGGAGCAGATCGCCAAGTATCTGGACATCCCGCGGGAGGACGTGGTGATGGCCATGGACGCCATCGTGGACCCCGTCAGCCTCTACGAGCCGGTGTACGCGGACGGCGGGGGCGATGCGGTGTGCGTCATGGATCAGGTGCGGGACGACCGGAACACCGACGAGAGCTGGCTGGACCGCATCGCGCTGAAGGAGGCCATCTCGCGGCTGGACCCGCGTGAGCGGAGCATCCTGGCCCTGCGGTTCTGCCAGGGCAAGACCCAGATGGAGGTCAGCGGCGAGATCGGCATCTCTCAGGCCCAGGTATCGCGTCTGGAGAAGGGGGCCATCAGCGCTATCCGGCGGAATATGTGAGCGGACGCAAAAGGCGCGGCAGGGGAGACCCTGCCGCGCCTTTATGCCGTTATTCCGCCGGTTCTGCCGCGACCTCCGGAGCCTCCGGCTCTGCGGGCTCCTCCCATGGGACCATGGTGGCCACACAGCGGTTGATATTCTTGCCCTCATTGAAGAACTTCCGCTCGTAGTCGGTCATGACGCCCACAGGGCCGTCCTTATGCAGGTCCGCAGTGACCTCCGACAGCTGAAAGCCGAACTGAGGGATCTCCTCTACTGACCAGGCGAACAGCTTGTCATTGTCTGTCTTGAAGTGGATCTGCCCGCCGTCGGCCAGCACCCTGCGGTACTGCTTGAGAAAATTGCCGTGGGTGAGCCGCCGTTTCTTCTGATTGCTCTTGGGCCACGGGTCACAGAAGTTGATGTACAGCCGGTCCACCTCACCGGAGGCAAACATGTCCGGCAGCAGCGCTGCATCGCCGTCCACGAAGAACACATTCTTCAGACCGGCGTCCATGGCCCGCTCCATGGCGACCACCATGGCGTCCGGCACCTTCTCCACGGCGATGAGCAGCACATCCGGCTCTGACAGCGCCGTGTCCACGGTGAAGCGGCCCTTGCCGCAGCCCAGCTCCACCCGCAGTTCCTTCGCATCGGGCATCAACGTCCGCCATTGGCCGCGCATGGTGAAGGGATCGCGGACGAGACAGCTGCTGCACGCCTCCATGCGGGGCAGCAGATTTTTCTTTTTACGCATACGCATGGCACAGAACTCCTCCTGTATATGGTGAATACCGGCGGTCATTCTACCATATCTGCTGCCTGTTTGTAAACCTCTGTTCCACAGGTGACCGGATTTTTGAGGCGTTTCCGACAGTTCACCCTTCAAAATGCGCAAAGAACGGCCGCAACTTTTGTAAGAACTGCTGAAAAAGAAAAAGCACCGTCAGTTGCACTTGATAAAATTCTAACAGTCTACTATAATGCAGTATGTATGGGAGGGTCATGCCCTATGGGCGCGATCCCGCCCGCGACAGCTACCGCCGCCTGCGGGCTGCGGCGCACGAGGATGAAGGAGGAATGGATATGACCCATGTTCTGCTGGAAAAGAAGGAGCATATCGCCGTGGCTACCATTAACCGGCCCAAGGCGCTGAACGCTCTGAATTCCGAGGTATTGTCCGACCTGGATGAGCTGGTGGATATTGTCACCGCCGACCAGGACATTTATGCGCTGATTATCACCGGCAGCGGCGAGAAGGCTTTCGTGGCCGGCGCCGACATCGCCGAGATGAGCACCCTGACCAAGGAGGGCGGCGAGGCCTTCGGCAAGCACGGCAACGACGTGTTCCGCCGCATCGAGACCCTGCCCATCCCCACCATCGCCGCAGTCAACGGCTTTGCACTGGGCGGCGGCTGCGAACTGAGCATGAGCTGCGACATCCGCCTCTGTGCCGATACCGCCGTGTTCGGTCAGCCTGAGACCGGTCTGGGCATCACCCCCGGCTTCGGCGGCACCCAGCGCCTGGCTCGTCTGGTCAGCCCCGGCATGGCAAAGCAGCTGATCTACTCCGCCAAGAACATCAAGGCGGACGAGGCTTACCGTATCGGCCTGGTCAACGCCGTGTACCCGCTGGAGGAGCTGATGCCCGCCGCGGAGAAGCTGGCCCAGACCATCGCCAAGAACGCACCCATCGCGGTGCGCGCCTGCAAGAAGGCCATCAACGACGGCCTGCAGACCGACATCGATCAGGCCGTGGTCATCGAGGAGAAGCTGTTCGGCAGCTGCTTCCAGACCGCCGATCAGATCGAGGGCATGGGCGCCTTCCTGGAGAAGCGCAAGCACGAGCCCTATCAGAACAAGTAACACAGGTTAATTGACAGGCATCTGCCTGATGATTAAGTCATTCATGTAAAAATTTGATTTAGGAGGAACTATCATGAAAGTAGCAGTATTTGGTGCAGGTACGATGGGCAGTGGTATTGCTCAGGTTTTCGCAGCGAAGGGCCACACCGCCCTGATGTATGCTTCCAGCACGGCCAGCGCACAGCGTCATAAGGATAAGCTGGCAGCCTCCCTGAATAAGAAGGTCGCCAAGGGCAAGATGACCCAGGAAGCGGCTGACGATATTATGAGCCGCGTTCTGGTCGAGGAGTTCGACGCCGCCGCCGATGCCGATCTGGTCATCGAGTGCGTCGCCGAGAACATGGCCGTCAAGAAGGAGCTGCTGGCCAAGCTGGACGCTCTGTGCAAGGATGAGACCGTCTTCGCCTCCAACACCTCCTCTCTGTCCATCACCGAGATGGGCCAGGGCCTGAAGCACCACCTCATCGGTATGCACTTCTTTAACCCCGTGCCTGCCATGAAGCTGGTGGAGGTCATCGCCGGCGGCAACACCCCCGCGGAGCTGGTGGATTACATCAAGAACCTGTCCACCGAGATCGGCAAGACCCCCGTGGTGGTCAACGAGGCTCCCGGCTTCGTGGTCAACAAGATCCTGATCCCCTATTGCAACGAAGGCGTTTGCGTTCTGCAGGAAGGCGTTGCCTCTGCGGAAGATATCGATATTGCTATGCAGCTGGGCTGCAACCACCCCATGGGCCCCCTGCATCTGGGTGACCTGATCGGTTGGGACGTGGTCCTGAACATTATGGACGTGCTGTTCAACGAGACTCACGATAGCAAGTATCGCGCAAACGTGCTGATCCGGAAGATGGTTCGTGCGGGCAAATTGGGTATTAAGTCCGGCGAAGGCTTCTTCAACTACAATAAGTAAAAATCAGGAAAAGGAGAAAAGAGTATGGATTTCCATCTGACTAAGGAACAGCTGCTCGTTCGCAAGATGTACCGCGAATTTGCAGAGAACGAAGTAAAGCCCCTGGCCACTGAGATCGATGAGGAAGAGCGCTTCCCCATGGAGACCGTCGAGAAGATGGCGAAGCTGGGCATGATGGGCATTTACTTCCCCAAGCAGTACGGCGGCGCCGGCGCCGATGTGCTGTCCTATGCAATGTGCGTGGAGGAGCTGGCTAAGGTCTGCGGCACCACCGCTGTCATCGTTTCCGCCCACACCTCCCTGTGTGCCGCCCCCATCTTTGAGAACGGCACCGAGGAGCAGAAGATGAAGTATCTGCCCGACCTGTGCTCCGGCAAGAAGATCGGCGCTTTCGGCCTGACCGAGCCCGGCGCCGGTACCGACGCCCAGGGCCAGCAGACCACCGCTGTGCTGGATGAGTCCGGCGAGAACTACATCCTGAACGGCTCCAAGTGCTTCATCACCAACGGCAACGTGGCTGATACCTTCGTCATCATCGCCGTCACCGGCAAGACCACCGACAAGCGCGGCCGCACCATGAAGGAGATCTCCGCTTTCATCGTGGAGAAGGACGACAAGGGCTTCTCTCAGGGCAAGCACGAGAAGAAGATGGGTATCCGCGGCAGCTCCACCTGCGACCTGATCTTCGAGGATTGCGTGATCCCCAAGGATCGTATGCTGGGCAAGAAGGGCGAGGGCTTCAAGATCGCTATGAAGACGCTGGACGGCGGCCGTATCGGCATCGCTTCCCAGGCTCTGGGTATCGGTGAGGGCGCCGTTGAGGAAGCCATCAAGTACACCAAGGAGCGCGTACAGTTCGGCAAGCGCATCTCCCAGTTCCAGAACACCCAGTTCCAGCTGGCGGATATGCACACCCGTATGCAGGCCGCTCAGTATGTGGTTTACGCTGCTGCCATGAAGAAGCAGAACCACGAGCCGTACTCCATGGATGCTGCCATGGCTAAGCTGTTCGCCGCTGAGGCCGCTTCCGATGTGACCCGCCGCGCCGTGCAGCTGTTCGGTGGTTACGGTTACACCCGTGAGTATCCTGTGGAGCGCATGATGCGCGATGCCAAGATCACTGAGATCTACGAGGGCACTTCCGAGGTCCAGCGCATGGTCATCGCCAGCAATCTGG
>ERZ773146.2134-NODE-2134-length-13696-cov-4.745473_pt1 | contig 13696 bp, 10 predicted proteins | sample MGYA00580847_ERZ773146 | MGnify/ENA primary metagenome ERZ773146 (study PRJEB29015, sample SAMEA2737830) | human gut metagenome | biome: human gut; feature: human-associated habitat; material: faeces | place: China | collected 2012 ...
AGAAGAGGTAGATAATATGGGCACTACTAAAAAAATCTCAGGAAAGACAATGGGATATGTAATCCTGATCGGTCTTGTAATTGTTTCCTGGGCAATCTTTAAAATATTGACACCACATAACTTCGGCTCATTTTCCAATATGCTCAATTACTTTCAGGCCAGTCTGATTGCCACTGTAGGTGCGGTTGGTTTCTATTTCGTAATGGTAATGGGAATGTTCGATTTCTCTATTGGTGCAAACATCATGCTTTCCGCAATCGTTGGTTGCGTATTGGCAACAAAATTTAATTTAGGATATTTCGGATTGATCGTCGGAGGTATTCTTACAGGTACAATCGTTGGTTTATTAAACGGAATTTTCTATGTAAAATTAAGAATTCCATCTATGATCGTTACAACAGGTCTGGCGCTCATCTATGAGTCGTTAGCAAACTACATGGCAGGTGGTGTGGAACAGACACTTCCGGCACACTTAAGAGCATTCGGACGTATGCCTTGGGATATTATCCTTGCATTGGTAGCATGCGTTGTTGCTTACATATTCTTAAACTACACTAAAATCGGAACTTATACTTATGCAATTGGTAGTGATGAGTTCGTTGCTAAGAACATGGGTATTAATGTTAATAAATACAAGGTACTTGCATTCATCTTAAGTGGTGCGTTCCTTGGAGTAATGGCAATTCTGACAATCAGTTATGGTTCTTCAATGGTAGCGGTTACCGGTATGGCATCTATGAGCCGAAACTTCGTACCGACAATGGGATGCTTCTTCGGTCTGGCATTTAAGAAATATGGTATGCCGCTGCAGGCTATTATCATCGGTGAATTCGTAATCAATATTATTTTCTTCGGTTTCATCGCACTTGGTGCTCCTACAGCGATCCAGGACGTTATTACAGGATTTGCACTGCTGATTATCGTTACTCTGACAACAAAGGTTACAAAAGGCGAGATTGTCAAGTAATAGAAGGAGGAAGACAGCAATGAGTGAAGTGAGATTACAGGTAAAACATGTTTCTAAAAACTTCGGTATCACGAAGGCGTTGAAAGATGTGTCATTTAATATCAATAAAGGTGAGGTTCATGCACTGATCGGTGAAAATGGATCCGGTAAATCAACAATGACAAATATGTTGACAGGAATCTATACACTGGAAAGTGGACAGTTCATTCTGGATGGAAAAGAAGTTCATCCGAAGAACCAGGTAGAAGCAAATGAAGAAGGTATTTCTATCATCGTACAGGAACTTGGAACTCTTTCCGGACTGACGGTAGCAGAGAATATCTTCCTTGGACATGAAGATCAGTTCGTTCATCTGGGAATCAAGAATACCGCAGCAATGAACAAAAAAGCAAATGAGCTTTTACAATCCTATGGATTTGATAAGATCAAAGCAGGAGATATGATTGATGATTACAATTTCGAAGACCGTAAACTGGTTGAGATCGTAAAAGCTACATATTTTAATCCTAAGATCGTCGTTGTCGATGAGACGACAACTGCTCTTTCGCAGGAAGGACGTGAAGAACTGTACAAACAGATGAATCGTGTCCGTGACAATGGAAATACGGTTATCTTTATTTCCCATGACCTTCCGGAAATTCTTGACAAATCCGATACAATCACAATCCTCCGGGATGGTGTATATATCGATACGGTTAAGAGCGCAGATGTGAACGAAGATGATCTGAAGAAGCTGATGGTTGGACGTGAGGTAACAGGTGATTACTATCGTTCAGACTATGGTGAAAAAGTATCAGATGAAGTTGTATTATCCGTAAAGAATGTTACAGTTCCAGGACTGATCGAGGATATCAGTTTTGATTTACACAAAGGAGAGATCCTTGGATTCGGTGGTCTGTCAGAATCAGGTATGCATGAGATCGGTAAAGCAATCTTCGGTGCATCTTATGACAGAGAAGGTGAAGTTGTTCTGGCTGACGGAACACACATCAACGATATTCCTACAGCAATTAAGCACAGCATTGCTTATACATCCAAAGACCGTGACAATGAGTCGGTTGTGCTGAATCAGAGTATCGGTGACAATATCTGCTTACCATCATTAGATGAACTTGCTAATAAAGCACATATATTAAGCGATAAGAAACGTAGAGAGTTTGCCGATAAATATGCAAAACAGATGTCTGTAAAGATGAATGATGTAAACCAGTTCGTTTCAAATCTGTCCGGTGGTAACAAACAGAAAGTTGTTCTTGCAAGATGGATCGGAAAAGATTCTGATATCGTTGTTCTGGACAGTCCTACCCGAGGAATCGATATTAAGGTAAAACAGGACATCTATCAGTTGATGAACCAGATGAGAAAGAACGGTAAATCCATCATCATGATCTCAGAAGAGTTGATGGAGCTGATTGGTATGAGTGATCGTATCATTATTATGAAAGATGGAAAAATCAGTGGAGAACTTGAACGTAATCAGAACCTGGATGAAAATGGTCTGATTTCGATGATGGTATAAGGAGGCAACTATGGGAAGTCAAGTAAGTGCAAAAACAAACGATAAGGAGCAGCAGCTTAAGAAAGCGTCTAAGATGGCGATGGTTCGTGCGCTCCTGCCAATCGTAGGATTGGTTGTTATTTTCCTGCTGTTCAATGTCCTGACAGATTTCCGTATGATGGGAAATATGTCACTGGCATTCTCGCAGGTATATGTTACAATGATTGCAGCTATGGGTGTGTTCTTCATTATGACAATGGGCGGCCTGGACTTTTCTCAGGGATCTATCCTTGGAATTGCTTCAATCGTTGTATGTATTCTTTCAAAACATGGAATTGCAATTGCAATTCTTGGTGGTATTGCATCAGGTGCGATCATCGGTGCGATCAACGGATTCTTCTATGTATACCGTAAGATCAAATCATTCATTGTTACAATTTGTACCATGTTCTTATTCCGTGGATTTATCAAATATATGACAACGAATGCACCTGTTTCCGGTTCTGCAACATTGATCAATTATGACAGTACAGGATTCAAAGTGGCTTGTACAGTAGTTGTTCTGGTTATTGGATTTATCGCATTCCGTTATACAAAATTCGGAACATATTTAAAAGCGATCGGAGCTGGTGAAAAAGCAGCAATGTTCTCAGGAATCCGTACAGACAGAATGAAATTCCTCATGTATGTACTGGCAGGTGCACTGACAGGATTTGCAGCATTTATCAACGTTATCAAGGTCGGATCTGTTACATCTTCCGGTGGTAACCAGTTAGAGACACAGATTCTGATCGCTCTGGTATTAGGTGGTATGCCTATTTCCGGTGGAGCCAAGGTAAGATTTGAAAATATCGTTGTTGGATCTCTTCTTTACGTCGTACTGAACAGTGGATTGACAATGATGGGATTCTCAACACAGATGATGCAGCTGATCCAGGGAGTTGTATTCCTGATCTTCGTAGCAGTATTCGCAGACCGTGAATCACTTACAGTTATCAAATAATAAAATTATTTATTCATTACGGGCAAAGGCATTCTCTGATGTTTTTGCCCGTAATTGGTATATGGAGCATTTATGAAGAATACGAATCAGGAAGGTCTGAAATATCAAAAATTATATAACTGGGCACATACACTGATCACCAGTGGTGTGATCAGGAATATGGATAAATTCCCATCAGAGCCGAGCCTGCAGAAGAAGTTCGGGTATTCAAGGCAGACAGTAAGAACGGCTTTGCAGCAGCTGGAAGAAGAAGGGCTGATCACCCGGGTGAGGGGGAGCGGAACATATGTGTCTTATGAAGGACAGATGATAGATGATGACCGACCGAGAGTAGGACTGCTGCTTAGCTATTATTCGGAATATCTCTTCCCGGAGGTGTATGACGGCATAGAAGCTTCCCTGAGTGAAAAGGGGTATCGTATCGATGTGGCAGTTACCAAGAACCGTCTGAACGATGAAGCGGTTTATCTGGAGAGTATGCTGAAGAATAACGTCTCGGGTTTGATCATTGAAGGTTCACGTTCTGCATTTCCGAATCCGAATCTGCGTCTGTTTGAAGAAATTAAGAAGCGGAATATACCGACAATCTTTATACACAATCATTATGAAAATATGTCTTTTGACAGTGTAGAGATGTCGGACACCAGATCGGCCTATGAACTGACAAAGACGCTGATCGAACATGGGCACAGAAAAATCGGAGGAATTCTGAAATATGATGATATGCAGGGGATTGCACGTTATAAGGGGTTGATCCAATGCATGTCGGATTATGGAATTAAATATGACGATGACTGCATCAGATGGTATTCTACCAGAGAGATGGAAGACAAGTTCGGTAAGAAAGGACTTACTCATATTTACCGTCACACCAGAGAGTGTACAGCAATGATGATCTATAATGATGAAGTGGCGAGAGTGTATTTGGAATTTCTGGATGAGAGAGGGATACACGTTCCGGAAGATGTGTCGGTAGTATCTTTTGATGATGCGGAGCTGACGGATAATACAGATGTTAAATTATTGTCCGCTATACACCCGAAAAACAAGCTGGGGCATATTACGGGAAATCATTTGTTGCGTATGATGGATGATGAAGACTGGCAGACGAAAAATTATGCATACCGTTTTCCGGTGAGAATAAATGATGGTAATTCCGTGAGAAAATTGTAGAAGTTAATCTTGACAGGAAATGGGAAAAAGAGTATTATACAAATATAGTATGTTACTTGTTAGTAAATGATGAACGAGGCATTAACTATGTGTAAATTATTAAATGTATTTATGCAGAGTTAGTGCCTTTTTTGTGTTAATAAGTTGATAAAAAGGAAAGACTATGCATAGATACACGTACAAAGAAAAGGAGAAAAATATGAAAGACAAAATCTTTGGCGTATTGCAAAGAGTAGGGCGCAGCTTCATGCTCCCGATCGCAATCCTCCCGGTAGCAGGATTGCTTCTCGGTCTTGGCAGCTCATTTACCAATGCCACAACCATTGCAACTTATGGACTGCAGGGAATCCTGGGAGAGGGAACAATCCTTCATTCGCTGCTGATTATTATGAATAAGGTTGGAAGTGCGATCTTCGATAACCTTCCACTGATTTTTGCCGTTGGTGTAGCCATCGGAATGGCAAAGAAGGAAAAAGAAGTTGCAGCATTATCAGCATTGATCGCATACTTTGTTATGCATATTTCCATTAACAGTATGCTGGAAATCAGCGGGAAGATCGCAGCTGACGGAACCATTTCCAAGAATGTCCTTGAAGGAACGATCGCTTCTGTGTGTGGAATCAATACACTGCAGATGGGTGTGTTCGGCGGTATTATTGTAGGACTTGGAGTTGCGGCACTTCATAACCGTTTCCACAAGATTGTACTGCCAAATGCATTATCATTCTTTGGCGGTTCAAGATTCGTACCGATCATTTCAACAATTACTTATATGTTCGTCGGAATCGCAATGTATTTCGTATGGCCGGTTGTGCAGAACGGTATCTATGCACTGGGCGGTCTGGTAACAGGAACCGGATATTTCGGAACACTGATCTTCGGTATTGTAAAACGTGCGCTGATCCCGTTCGGACTGCATCATGTGTTCTATCTTCCGTTCTGGCAGACCGCTGTCGGCGGAACGATGGAAGTTGGCGGAAAACTGATCCAGGGTGGTCAGAATATCTTCTTCGCACAGCTTGCCGATTCTGCCAATATTACACATTTCAGCGCGGATGCGACAAGATATTTCTCCGGTGAGTTCATCTTCATGATCTTCGGACTTCCGGGAGCGGCACTTGCTATGTACCGTACGGCAAAACCAGAAAAGAAAAAAGCGGCAGGCGGACTGCTTCTTTCCGCAGCACTGACATGTATGTTAACAGGTATCACAGAGCCTCTGGAGTTCTCGTTCCTGTTTGTGGCACCGGTTCTGTTCGCAGTACAGGTTGTACTTGCAGGTAGTGCATACATGATTGCACATATCCTGAATATTGCAGTAGGACTGACATTCTCCGGCGGATTCTTAGATCTTCTGTTATTCGGTATCCTTCAGGGAAATGCGAAGACAAGCTGGATCAGAATCATTCCGGTAGGAATTATCTATTTCTTCCTGTATTACTTTATCTTCTCATTCCTGATCAAGAAGTTAGATCTTAAGACACCGGGTCGTGAAGATGATGATGCAGAGACAAAACTTTATACAAAAGCAGATGTCAATGCCAAAAAAGCAGGAAATACAGAAGCAGGTACAGAAGGAACTTCCGAAGATTCGCTTAGTGCGGAAATTACAAGAGGACTTGGAGGCTCTGCGAATATCGAAGACGTAGACTGCTGTGCGACAAGACTTCGTTGTACGGTAAGCAATGCAGATCTGGTAAATGACGGAATTTTGAAAGCAACAGGTGCATCCGGCGTGGTCCATCGCGGACGGGGTGTACAGATTATTTACGGACCGGGTGTGACGGTTATTAAGGCGAACCTGGAAGACTATCTGGAACATGCACCAAAAGAGCTGTATGAGCCTCAGAAAGACGCAGAAAGTACTGGTCAGAACATATCAGAAGATGATAAAATAGAAACCAAAGCAGAAGAAAAGAAAATTGTAGATACAATCGTGATCTCAAGTCCGATCACAGGAGTTGCGGCAGACCTTTCCACAACGCCGGACGAAGCATTTGCCGGACGTATGATGGGTGACGGTGCTGTTGTAACACCGGAAGATGCGATTGTAAGAGCACCGGAAGATGGAGAAGTATGCTTCGTATTCGATACCAAGCATGCGATCGGATTCATGACAGAGTCCGGAGTGAGCCTTCTGATCCATGTCGGTATTGATACTGTAAAACTGGACGGAAAAGGATTCGAATGCTTCGTTGAGAACGGACAGACGGTGAAGAAGGGTGATCCGATGCTGAAGCTGGATCTGGATTACCTGAAAGCAAATGCACCATCGGTAGCATCACCGGTTCTCTGTACAGAGCTTGAAGATAACCAGAAAATCCGCCTTCTGAATGAAGGAGAGATCAAGGCAGGAGATGAGCTTTTCGCAATTGATATCTACGAAGCGTAAAAGAATGTAATGTGGAGATACAAGTGGGGATATGATGTACAGGATAGAGAAAGTTTTAAATCATAATACCGTAATAGCCATCCATCAGGACGATCATAAAGAAGTCCTGATCATGGGAAAGGGAGTAGGATTCGGCAGAAAAGTTGCAGAAAGAATCGAAGTAAGACCAGAAGACCGTTTATATTCTCTCCAAAAATATAAAGAGCGGGGCGGGGCAAAAGAAATCGTAAAGTCTATCGCACCGGAATTTCTGGAACTGACGAATGCTGTGCTCGACGAGGCTGAAAAGGTATTTGGGAAGATTGACCGTATGGTACTATTCCCACTTGCAGACCATATTGCATTTGCAGTAAAACGTATTCAGAATCATGAGCAGATCAGTAATCCGCTCACAGAAGACATCCGTGTGTTATTCCATATGGAATTCAAGGTGGCGGAAAGTATCCGGCCTCTTTTGAAAAAGCAGTTTCAGATCGAAATAGAAGACGACGAGATCGGATATGTGGCACTTCATATCCATTCGGCAATAGAAGATGAGAAAGTATCACAGGCAATGCAGATGGCAAGATCTGTCAGGGAATGCATCAGTATGGTAGAAGAAGCGATCGGAAAACCAATCGATATTGCATCATTATCTTACAACCGTCTGATGAATCATATCCGTTATATGGTGGCAAGAGCCTTGAACGGTGAGAAGCTGAAGGTGAATATGAACGACTATATGGAAGTGAAATTCCCGGAATCTTTTGGGATGGCACAAGTCATCTGCGACCAGGTAGGTACGAGTCTGGGAGTAAAGCTGGAAGAAGTAGAGACAGGATATCTGGCAATGCATATTGAAAGAGTTGCCAATGACGAACGTGAAATAGAAGAATAGTACACTTCGAAAAAAAGCGGAAAATACACAAAAATAAGTTTTTTTGAAAAAAATAAAAAAAATTCAAAAAAACACTTGCAATTTATAAAAAGTGATGGTATAGTATTATTTGTCGCTGGGGAAAACAAATAACAGCGAACAAGATATGCGGGTGTAGTTCAATGGTAGAACTCCAGCCTTCCAAGCTGATCACGTGGGTTCGATTCCCATCACCCGCTTGGTATTTACTTAAGGATATATTCGAGAGGATATATCCTTTTTTCATTTTATAAACAATTTTAGATATGAGGGAAAATATGGTAGAAGAAGAAAAGAATCAGTTTGCAGTTCTGATCGATGCAGATAATATCAGTCCCAAGTATGCACCTATTATTTTTCAGGAACTTGAAGCATATGGATTTCCATCTTGCCGAAGAATCTATGGAAACTGGTCAAAGGCAAATGGGTGGAATGAAGAGTTATTATTAGAGTATTCCATTATTCCTGTACAGCAGTTCGCTTACACTTCAGGTAAGAATGCAACAGATATGGCAATGGTTATTGATGCAATGGACTTATTATATGGGAAGAAAGTGGATGGATTTTGCCTGGTAACTAGTGACAGTGATTTTACAAGGCTTGCGATGAGACTTCGAGAAGAGCATATGTACGTTATTGGTATGGGAGAATCCAAGACGCCGGTTGCATTGACAAGAGCATGTAATAAATTTATACATCTAAATCTTCTGTATGAAGCAGACAGGGATAAAGAAGATGAGATTGAAAATAATGAGATTGAAAATGTAACATCATTAGACGAAATTTCTTGCACAATTGCGGATATCATCAGTGAAAATGGAAATGCACCAGTTGATTTAGGGAGAATTGGAAACCGACTGAATGAGAAATATTCAGATTTTGATGTGCGAAATTATGGATATACAAAATTAAGTGTGTTGATCGATGAAGAGATGGATAATTTTGTGATCGTTCAGGAAGATACCAATTGTTATGTGGAATTTAAAGAATTGACAAGCAGAGAAACGATTGAAGAAGAAGTGATTCTTTTTGTAAAGAAAAATGGAGGTTCACTGGAGAATTTATCAGCCATAACATTAGAATTGAAAGATAAACACAGCGGATTTAATATAAAAGACTATGGGTACAGCCGTATGTCAAGTTTTTTACGAAGTATTCACTGCCTTGCAGTTAACGGAAATACAGTTAGATTAAAGAGACGAAGAGAGAAAGGGGAGAAACGATGATATTTGATACACATGCACATTACGATGATAAGCAGTTTGATCAGGATAGAGAAGAACTGTTGGTTTCTATGAAAGATAATGGGATCGGAACGATTGTTGATGTAGGCTCTAATATGGAAACATCTGCATGGATCGTAGATGCAGTGAATCGATATCCGATGATGTATGGAGCTGTTGGAGTTCATCCAAGTGATACAGCTGATCTTACAGAGTCAGATATGGATACATTAAAGGAATACGCAGGCAAAGATAAGATTCTTGCAATCGGTGAAATTGGACTAGATTATTACTGGGATGAACCAGAACGTGAGATTCAGAAAAAATGGTTTGAAGCACAGATTGAGCTTGCCAGGGAAGTGAGATTACCAATTATTATTCATAGCAGGGATGCAGCAAAGGACACATATGATATAATGAAATCATTACATGCAGAAGACATCGGAGGAGTGGTTCATTGTTTTTCATATTCCAAAGAAATGGCAAGACAATTCCTTGATATGGGATTTTATATTGGAATTGGCGGGGTTGTGACATTTAAAAATGCAAAGACATTAAAAGAAGTTGCAGCGTATGCACCATTAGACAGAATCGTATTAGAGACAGATTGCCCATATCTGTCACCAGAACCAAACAGAGGCAAGAGAAATTCTTCTCTGAACTTGAATTATGTAGCAGAAGCGCTCAGTCAGATCAAAGGGATCAACAAGGAAGAACTGATCGCAGTCACTGAAGAAAATGCAAGACAATTGTATCGTATGAAAGAGGTATAAGAGTGAAACTTGGAAATCCAAAAAATACAATAGAAGTAATCCAAAAATATGACTTTGATTTTCAGAAGAAATTTGGGCAGAATTTCCTGATCGATGAACGTGTACTTGAGAAGATTATTTCCGCTGCCGAAGTAAATAAAGAAGATTTTGTATTGGAAATCGGACCAGGAATTGGAACTATGACACAGTATCTTGCTGAAAATGCAAGAGAAGTCATGGCAGTCGAGATTGATAAGAATCTGATTCCAATCTTATCAGATACATTAAGTGCATATGACAACGTGTCCATTTTAAATGCGGATATTTTGAAAGTTGATATCGCAAAGATTGTAGAAGAAAAGAACGGCGGTAAGCCTGTAAAAGTGGTTGCCAATCTTCCATATTACATTACAACACCGATCATTATGGGATTGTTTGAAAGTCATGTGCCAATCGACAGCATCACAGTTATGGTACAGAAAGAAGTTGCAGACCGCATGCAGTCAGGCCCTGGAACAAAGGACTATGGGGCATTATCGCTGGCAGTTCAGTATTATGCAGAACCATATGTGGTAGCAAATGTACCGCCAAACTGTTTTATGCCAAGACCGAAAGTAGGTTCAGCAGTTATTCGTCTGACAAAATATAAAGATGCACCGATCAAAGTTACAAATGAAAAGCTGTTATTCCAATTGATCCGTGCGTCTTTTAACCAGAGAAGAAAAACACTTCAGAACGGAATTAAGAATTTTGGTGGGCTAAACTTCTCCAAAGAACAGGTAGCACAGGCATTAGAAGAGATGGGATTACCAGCATCTGTCCGAGGAGAAGCCTTAACTTTGGAACAGTTTGCAACACTTGCAAACATATTAGATCGGTAAGATAAAATAGCCGAAATTACCAGTTTTATGAGGCTTTAAAGGAACTGTGATAAATGTTTTAAATCCAAATAAACGAGAGATAAAAGCTTTTTCGTTATCAAAGATTCCAGGAATTCCGAGATAACGCTGGCCGCTGTCAGCATCTTTTGCAAGCATCAGATGGCCGAAATTTCCATAATTTAAAAGAAGGAATCCATTTGCTTTTACGTTGTCATCAAGGTCAGGAATCTGATCAAGATCTTTTAGTGTGATCTTAATGCTAGGATCAAGGCTGTAAGAAAGAGGCATTGGCAAGGTGGGATACTCCTTCCAGTCAAAACCTTTAACAGGATCAGGATGCCGGATATTTTTGGCATCCTTTTCTAATTGAAGAGCTTCAATATACTCAGAAAGTCCGGAAGTTTTTGTCTCCGCGATCTCTTCTGTCTCTTCTATCTCTTCTATCTCTTCTATCTCTTCTGTTTCTTTAGTTTCCTCTGTTTTTTCTATCGTTTCTACTATTTCTGGTTTGGCATCCGGAATTTCCAAGGGCTTAAAACTCCGGATAATGATCGGAAGTTCTTTCCATTGTGACCCAAAGAAATGTTCATTTGAGTGATAGATCAGAAAACCATCCATTTCTTCAAAATTTTCAATTACAGGATAATTCTTTTTAAATTCGATGATTGCATCACTTCGTCTGATCGTATCAAGAAAAATTCCCTCCATTGTACCTTCATGAAAATGATAAAAATAAATTTTATATTCCAATGCCTGATCATTTGTCTTTACATGAAAATATACCCGCAGTTGATTCTGGCGCTTTTCTATTTTGGCAAAACCAACATTAGAACCTTTAATTCCATGGTGATATTCATACAGATAGGATACAATACGCTGATAATCTGACAATCGTCTACTCTCTTTTTGATTCATTCTATGTTATAATAGAAAAAAATATGACATAGATATAAGGGGAACAGACGTGACACAAGAAGAAAAATACATGAAAGAAGCAATCCGGCAGGCAAAAAAAGCAGCAGCAGTCGGTGATGTACCAATTGGGTGTGTGATTGTTCATGAAGATAAGATCATAGCCAGAGCTTATAATCAGAGAAATAAAAAGAAAACAACGTTAGCACATGCAGAATTACTTGCAATCCAGAAAGCCAGCAAGAAGTTAGAGGATTGGAGACTTGAGAAATGTACAATGTATATTACACTTGAACCATGTCAGATGTGTGCAGGAGCGATTGTTCAGGCGAGAATTCCAAAGGTTGTTATTGGAGCAATGAATCCCAAGGCGGGATGTGCGGGATCTGTTTTGAACATTTTGCAGGTAGAACGGTTTAATCATCAGACAGAGATTGAACATGGAATTTTAGAAGAAGAATGCAGCCAGATGTTATCAGATTTTTTCAGGGAATTAAGAAGGAAGAAAAAGGAGGAAAAAAAATGCACAGAATTAAGAAATTAACAGCAATACTGTTATGTGCAGGAATAATGTGTTTATCTTCAATTGAGGGAGTATTTGCAGCACAGAAACCAACAGGATATCATTCTATTCATTTAAATATAGAGTCACCGAAGGAAAGTCAGCAGAATAAAACTTATGCAAGATCATATGCCGGATATTATAATGCAGCAGAACAAGGTCTTGTCACATTAGTAAAGAATCAGGGGAATACAGAACTTTGTTGGGCATTTGGCTTGGCATCGCTGGGTGAAACATCATTAATTAAACAAAAGAAAGTAAAAAAGAATGTTGATTATTCAGAAAAACATTTAGGATATTTTATGTATAATCGAACAAATGATGCGCTGAATAACACAAAAGGAGATGCAACAAAAGTATCAGGAAACTGGAAATATTCAGGTGGAAATGCACAGCTTGCGATGATCACATTAACAGGATGGTATGGGCTGGCCAACGAGAGTACAGCTCCATTTAATACCAATAAATGGACATTATCAAGCAAGCTTGGGCAAAAAGATGCTGTGATTTTAAAAAATGGATTTTTCCTTGGAAATAATCCATCAATCAATGTAGTAAAATCTTACATAAAAAAATATGGATCAGTTGTTGTAGCATATCATGCACCAGAAACGACAGAGGAAGATGAAAAATTCTACGATAGATCACATAAATCTTATAATTGTACATTATCAGAGGATGCAGCAAATCATATCGTAACAATTGTTGGGTGGAATGATAATTACAGTAGAGATAAGTTTGGGGAGGCATCAAAACCAAAGAGAAATGGTGCATGGATCATAAAAAACAGCTGGGGAAACAAGGAAGAAGACAAGGGATATACCTATATATCTTATGAAGATAGATCTATGTGTGAATTCTTGTCAGGTCAGTTTGTAAAGTCATCTACATATAAATACAACTATTTTTATGATGGATCAGCAAATCCATCTGCATACCGATTGAAGAAAGGTCAGCAGATCGCTAATATATACACAGCGAAAAAAGGAACAAAGAAGAAAAAAGAGACGCTAAAAGCAGTCAATGTAGTTACAATGAATCCAAATGTAAAATACAGCATTCAAATATATAAAAACCCGAAGAAAGGAAAACCGACATCAGGAAAGAAGCTGTTAAAACGTGCTATGACAGGAACGATCAAAGAAGCGGGAACACATACGATCGATCTGAAGCAGAAAGTCAGACTGGTCAAAGGAGAAAAGTTCTCTATAGTTATTAAGATAGGTTCAACAGCACTCATCGGATGCGATCACAGTGACAATTTTGGCTGGATCAGATTTGTGAATAAAACAGCGAAAGGACAGAGTTATGTCTGCTTGAAGGGAAATAAATGGTATGATCTGTATTCTGCAAGACTTACAATGAGGATTAAAGCATACACAACAACATAACAGAAAAATAATAGAATTTATTAAAAAAGATAATAACTATTGACCTT
>ERZ773146.2136-NODE-2136-length-13691-cov-13.105896_pt1 | contig 13691 bp, 13 predicted proteins | sample MGYA00580847_ERZ773146 | MGnify/ENA primary metagenome ERZ773146 (study PRJEB29015, sample SAMEA2737830) | human gut metagenome | biome: human gut; feature: human-associated habitat; material: faeces | place: China | collected 2012 ...
TTACTTTTCAGTTGCCCGCTTCCACCTTGCTCAGCAGGATGCGGTCATTGTCCAGATTTTTGCCTGCGTTCTCGCGGAACTTTTCCAGCAGATCGTCCACAGTCATCTTGCTGCGCGTTGCGCCCTTCACGTCAAACACGATGCGCCCGGCGTCCATCATCAGGGTGCGGTTGCCCAGCTCCAGCGCCTGATGCATATTGTGGGTCACCATCAGGCAGGTGATCTTTTTCTCGGCTACGATACTCTTGGTCAGTGCCAGCACCTTTTCGGCGGTGGCGGGGTCCAGCGCGGCGGTGTGCTCGTCCAGCAGCAGGAGCTTCGGGGTGACAAGGGTAGCCATGAGCAGGGTAAGCGCCTGCCGCTGCCCGCCGGAAAGCAGCCCCACCGGCTGCTTCATGCGGTCCTCCAGCCCCATGTCCAGCAAAGCCAGCTTTTCGCGGAAGAGCGCCTTATCCTTGCGGGAGATGCGGGAGAAGATGGCGTTGGGCGCAGTGCCTGCCCGCAGGTAGGCCAGCGCCAGATTTTCCTCAATGGTCATGTTGGGGGCGGTACCCTTGAGCGGGTCTTGGAACAGATGCCCGATGACCTTGCTGCGCTGGTGCTCCGGCGCAAAGGTGATGTCCTGTCCGCCCAGCAGAATGCTGCCCTCGTCGGCGATAAAGCCGCCGGTGATGGCGTTGAACAGGGTGGATTTGCCCGCGCCGTTGGAGCCCACGATGGTGGCAAAGTCTCCGGCCTCCATTTGCAGGCTCACCCCATTTAGCGCCACCTTTTCGTTGACGGTGCCGGGGTTAAAGGTCTTGTGCAGGTCGTTCAGCTGCAGCATTTCCATGTTACTGTCCCTCCCTGTTGGTCACGGTGCGGCGGGCACGGGCGGCGTGCCGGCGCTTTTCAAAGGCGAAGTGCTCCCGGATGGCGGGCATGGAGATGGCCACTGCCACGATGATGGCGGAAACCAGCTTCATGGCGGCGGCGGGCACGTTGAACCGCAGCGCCACCGCTACGATAAAGCGGTACAGGCAGCTGCCGAACACCACGCCAAGGATGCGGCGCAGCATGGTGCGCTTGCCCACCAGCGTCTCGCCGATGATGAGGGAAGCCAGTGCAATGGTCACCATACCGGTGCCCACATTGATATCGCAGCTTTTCTGGTACTGTGCCAGCAGCCCGCCGGACAGTGCACACAACGCACCGGACACGCACAGACCCACCGTGATGGTAAAGGAAGGGTTGATGCTGGAAGCCCGCACCATGGCGGCGTTATCGCCGGTAGCACGGATGGAAAGACCCAGCCGCGTGCCCAGAAAGCCCAGCATCGCCGCGCAGGCTACAGCAATGATGCCTGCCGCCAGTGCCAGCTTGTACCAGCTGCCCAGAAAGCCCAGCGAAGTTTTTGCCATGGAGAAGATGGTAGGGGTCTTGACCAGCGACATAGTGGAGGAGAAGCCCATCACTGCCAGATTGATGGTGTATAGGCCGGTGTTGACGATGATACCGGCCATAATGCTTTCCACCCCGAGCCTTGTCTGCAAAAAGGCGGTGACAAAGCCGGAGCACACCCCCGCAGCCATGGCTGCCGCCAGTGCAAGGATGGGGTGACCGGTCAGCGCCACCTGACAGGCCACGGCGCAGCCCAGCGTAAAGCAGCCGTCGGTGGAAAGGTCGGCAATATTCAGGATGGAGTAGCTCAGAAACAGTGCCAACGCCACCAGTCCGTAGATGCAGCCCAGCTCCAGCGCTGTCTGCAAAACGTTGAGGGAAAAGATACTCGCCAGCATGGTGTATGCTCCTTTTATGTTATTTTGAATGCGCACCGCATTGCTCTGCGGAGTGCGACAAACGCATTTTCACGGGAGAGAGGAACCACTTTCCCCAGAACCGCCAAAAGCTCTCCCTTGCGGGAGAGCCGGCAAAACCGTCAGGTTCTGGCTGAGCGTTTTTATTTAGGAGAAGTTCTCGGCGGTGGTCACCTCGCAGATCTCGGTGCAGTAGGGCTTGAAGGCTTCCTTCAGGGCAGCCAGATCCAGACCCAGCGCTTCGGCGGTCTCGGTGTTGATGGTGACGATGCCGTTATCAAAGGTCTGGTAGGGCAGGTCTGCAGTGGTCTTGCCCTCGCACAGCAGCTCTGCCACCATATCGGCAGTGGCTTCGCCCAGCTGGACGTAATCCACGCCGTAGCCCACAAAAGCCCCGTTCAGTGCAAAGCTGTCGGCACCGGTGTAGTGCTGCACGCCTGCCTCGGTAAAGGTCTCGTAGATGGACAGCTCTGCGGTCATCACGGTGTTGTCGGTGGGGGTGAACACGGCCTTGACGCCGGAAGCGATCAGGGCTTCGGCAGCCATCTGCACCTCAGCGGTGGTGGTGCCGTTCTTCTCAATGTACTTGATGCCGTTGGCATCACAGAAAGCCTTTGCATCGGCAATGGCCTGCGTGGAGGCATCCTGACTCAGGTCGTACAGCAGGCCGATGGTGTCAATATCCGGGTTGACAGCGGTGATCAGGTTCATGATGGCCTCGGTGTTCAGTGCGTCGGAGGTGCCGGTGATGTTCTCCTCGCCGTCAAAGCCTGCAGCGGCGGGGTCGGTGACAGCAGAGTAGACAACGGGGATATCGGTATCCTCCACAGCGGCCAGCATGGTTGCGGCGGTGGGGGTAGCCACAGCCACGATCACATCCACGCCGTCCCCTACGAGGTCGGCACCGATCTGGTTCAGGTTGGACTGGTCAGCCTGTGCATTTGCGTAGTAGTCGGCGTAGTCGAAGGTAACGCCCTTCTCTGCCCCCAGCTCATCCAGACGGCTCTCCACAGATTCCACGATCTGGTTGAGGGAAGCATGATCCACATAGTTGACGATGCCCACCTTGAAGGTCTCACCGGCCACGGCGCTGGAAGCGGCCTCGGAGGAAGCGGCTGCACCGGATGCGGTGCTGGCGGTGGAAGACGCTGCGCCGCCGCAGCCGGTCAGAGCCAGCGCGGAAACGGCGGAAGCTGCCATAGCGGCCTTCAGGAAGCTGCGGCGGGAGATCATGTTCATGGTTTTCATAGTGGTTAACTCCTTTCCCGGAGCGGGCGGCATAAAAAAGACCCGCTCCCTTTGCGGGACGGGTCTTTCCAACGAAAAACGACCCTGTCCCTGTGTGTTATCCACAAGGACAGGATCGGTAAAATACGATTCTGCGGTGCCACCTTGCTTGCCCTGCTGTGAACGCAGAGCCTCTCACGGAGAGCCAACACTCCCCTGCCCTGTAACGGAGGCTTCCGTCCCAAGCTACTGGGGAACTTTCCCGTTTGCCCGGCCCTCGGCGGCCCACGAAACTCTGCCCCGCTCTCACCCGTTTGCACTGTCCGGGCTCACTGCAGATGCGCTGTGCAGGTTCTCTTCCGCCTCATCGGTTTGATTGCATTATACACTTTATTGGCATAAAGTCAAGAGGAAATTTCAAAAATTTCTTTTTTCTACAGCACAAAGTCATTCTTCCGTGCATCAGGCCCGCTTTGTGCGGCGCTTGCGCCAGACGAAGTACGCCGTGTACGCCAGCCATACCACAATGCCGCCCAAGGTCAGCGGGCGGCTCAGCCGGATGCCGTCGGGCTGGTAGACAAAATCGATGCTGTTTTCACCTGCCGGGCACAGCACAGCCATCAATCCCTCGTCCACCTCCACAATGTCGGCCTCCTGCCCGTTGACATAGGCTGTAAAGCCGTCATCGTAAGGCACGGAGAAGAACACGAGGTTCTCTTTTTCCAGCGTGATCTCGGCGTGGAAGCCCGAATTGTTCATCTGGAACACACTGGCAGCCGTGGCACGGCGCTCGCGGCAGTCCTGCACGTAGGACTCATAGTACAGCTCCTCCCGTCTGCCTTCCGGCAGATGGGTGAGGTACTTGCCGTAGACTGCAGCATCCTCGTCGGTAAGCACCAGTGCACGCATCAGGAGGTTTGCGCGGGTGGCCTTGGCTGTTTCTTCGTACTCGGTCTGGGTGAGGTAATAGTCATAGGCAAAGCCCATGGGCACGTAGTTCGTGTTGCGGTAGACCGCATAGCCGTCCTTTGCAAAGGCATATTCCCAGCCGTCGTCGGCTTCGTTTTCAAAGTCGGTCTGCTTTTCCGGCGTGGTGATAAGGTACTCCACACTCAAAAGGCCCCGCAGTGCATAATTGGAAAGCTCCGGCTCACTGCGCACATCCCGCTTGACCCCCAGCGCCGGGTAGAAGCTGAGGATGCTGGGGGCTGCCGTGCTGCCAAAATACTGCAGGCAGCTCTTATCCAGCCACATGCCGATGTTGTCGTGGATCTTGTACGTATCCACGCGGTAATCGCCTTCGGGCAGGTCGTTTTTCAACAGCAGGGCGCTTGTGTCCTGCTTCACAAGGTCGCTGTCGGTATACCACTGGCCGAACTTGCCAATGCCGATGTGCACCACGCTGAACAGGAAGGCAAACGCCAGCACTGCCGCCGTCATGCGCTGGGCAAAGCGGCTGTCGCCCCGCCACTTCTGGCAGAGATAGCGGTACAGCAGCAGGCCCAGCAGGCCAAAGCCCAGCACCGCACAGTACTGACCGGGGTTCTTGAGCACGCCGAACGACCAGCTGCCGGTGTCGCTGTCCTGCACCGGCACCACCGCAAAGGCCACCGTGGCGATCATCAGCCAGCTGATGCCGCGGGCCGGGCTGTCCAGATCGGTGTTGTGGTCTTCCAGCGCGTTCACGGTCATTGCGGCCAGCACCAGCACCGGCATATAGTACCAGCGCGCATAGTAGCTGGAATTGAGGGCGTAGAACGCACTGTTCAGGATGGGCACCAGTGCGAACACGGCGCAGGTGCCCACGATGCGCTTTTTACTGTCGCCGCGCTTTGCTTTCCAGTAGGCCACGGCACCGGCCAGACTGCACAGCGGCAGATAGGCCGACATGCTGGTCCACTTGATCACGCCCTCCGACCAGATGGATGTGAGGTAGGGAGAATCCGGCGGCATGATCCAGCTGACGAGAATTGCAAGGTACTGCTGCACCTTGCTGTAGGTCAGAAAGCCCCAGCCGGAGGAAAGGTCGATGGTGCGCGGGTTCTGCAAAATGGAGAGCACCGCAGGCACCAGCAGGATGCTGCCCATGGCAGCGCCCAGCAGGCTTTCAAAGGCCAGCAGCCCGAACTTTTTTGCAGTGAGACGGAAGTCCCTTGTGCTGAGCTTGCAGATGAAGTAGATGGCCAGAAATACCACCTGACCGATGAAGAAGAAGTAGTTGTTGACAAGGTTCACCGCCACCCAGAACGCAAACCAGCTGCGGCGGTCGTTATAAAGGGCCTCGTCCAGCGACCACAGCAGATACGGGAACAGCGCCACCACATCTACAAAGTGGTTGAAGAACACATTGTATACCGTAAAGCCGGAGAAGGTATATAGGCAGGCTCCCAGCACGGCGTAGTCGATATTTTTGACGTAGCGGCGCAGATACAGGTACGCACCGCCGCCCGCCACGGCAAACTTGAGCACCAGCAGCGGCACCATGAGGTAGGGCAGCCACCCCTGCGGAAAGAGCAGCGAGAACCAGAAGAACGGCGAGCCGTACAGGTAGAACGAATAGGCGTTCATCACGCCGCTGCCAAGGTCGGTAGCCCATGAGAAGGTATTGTGCACCGAGGTGAACGCACTGTCCGGGTAGCCTGCGCCCTTGATAAAGCCGTTCATATAGCGGTAAAAGCTGATCTGCTGGCTGTTGAAATCGCCTGCATAGTGGAAAAAGCCGCCGTCGATGATATAAAACGGCAGAAAGAACAGGGCCGCCGTGAGGGCACACAGGCCCACCGTCAGCCAGAATTTATCCTTTTTTTGTCCCAGCAGCTGCGGCTGCCGGGCAGTACCAGACCGCTCCATGGTTTCCTCTTTTCTCTGCCAAAGCGGCAGAAAGTTGGTTTATTTTAGTATAGCACGAACACTACGCAGAAAAAAGGGCTTGACAACGCTCTTCCGGACAGGTATGTTGGAGAAAAAAGGAGGAAGCTGCCATGCTGTACCCGTTCAGCGCCCTGCTGGCGCGCATGAAATACATTACCCGCTGGAGCCTGATGCACTCCACCCGGGCCGAAACTCTCAGCGAGCACACCTGCGATACCGCCCTGCTGGCCCACATGCTTTGCCTGATCGCACGGCGGTACACCGGCACGCCCTGCCGCCCCAAAACGGTAGCAGTGGCGGCGCTGTACCACGACGCGCCGGAGATCATTACCGGCGACATGCCCACACCGGTCAAGTACAGCAGCCCCACCCTGCGGGATGCCTACAAGGCGTTGGAAACCGAGAGCGTGCGCTGCATGACCGGCCTTCTGCCGGACGAGTTGAGCGAAGAGCTGTCCCCGTTCATCTCCGGGGAACTGCTCACCGCCGAGGAAAAGCGCCTGCTGAAGGCCGCCGACCGGCTGAGCGCCCTCATCAAATGCACGGAGGAGCAGCGCAGCGGCAACCACGAGTTTGACGCGGCGCTGGCCCAGCAGAAAGCGGCCCTGCAGGCCATGCACTGCCCGGAAGCCGACTGGTTCATAGAGCACTGTCTGCCCTGTTACACCCAGAATCTGGATGAGCTGACCCGGCAGCAGTAATATTCCCCTTACGGAAACGGCACCTCGCGCACGTCGTCCGGGTCGATGCCCGCTTTGCGCTGCTCTTCAAAAACAGCATCGATCAGCTCGTCCAGATCTTCCAGATGGGTCAGAGTGCAGCAGTAGCGGCGCAGATTGGCCGCACCTTTCAGCCCCTTCATATAGTGCATGGTCTGAGAGCGGGCCTGCGGCATGGCGACGAACTCGCCCTTCTGCTCCACCATCTCCTCCACCTGACGGCGCAGCGCATTCATGCGGGCCTGCAGGTTGGGTACCTTGGGTGCGGGCAGGCCTTCAATGGCGGCGTTCACCCGCTCAAAGAGCCACGGGTCGCCCAGCGCGCCCCGGGCGATCATCACGCCGTCACAGCCGGTGGCCTGCATCATCTCCACCGCATCCTCTGCCGAGTGGATGTCGCCGTTGCCCAACACCGGCACTCTGACGGCATCCTTCACCCGGGCAATGATCTCCGGGTCGATGCCGGGGGTGTACATCTGCTCCCGGGTACGGGCGTGCACCGCAATGAGGGCTGCGCCGGCCTGCTCACAGGCCTTGGCACACTCCACTGCAGTGATGTGGTCGGCATCCCAGCCCTTGCGCATTTTCACGGTGACGGGCCGTTTTGTATTTGCCACAACCTGCTCCACGATGCGCCCGCAGCGGTCTGGGTCCAGCATCAGCTTGCTGCCTGCGCCGCCGGAAACGATCTTGGGGGCCGGACAGCCCATGTTGATATCCACAAAGTCGAACTCGTACTGTTCGATGGCGGCGGTGGCTTCGCCCATGATCTCGGGCGCTTCGCCAAAGATCTGCACGCCATAGGGTGCACCGTTGGGTTCGGCCTTGAGCAGGCTCACCGTCTTGTGGTCGCCGTACACCAGCGCCCGGCTGGACACCATTTCGCTCACAGTAAAGCCTGCACCGTGCTGGGCCATCAGGCGGCGGCAGGGTGCATCCGTAAAGCCCGCCATCGGGCCGAACACCGCCCGGTGCGGCAGGATGATATTGCCGATTTTCAAAGGTTCCATAGGTTTCCTCAAATCTGATTGATTTAAAAAGGCTCCTCCATCGGGAGGAGCCTTTTTTGTTATTTCGGGCAGCGGCTTCGCCCTCTCCGTCATTGCTTACGCAATGCCACCTCCCCCAAAGTGGGAGGCTTTGGCAGTCCATAGAAAGTTTCTGGTTTCGCCAGAGGCTCTCCCTTTGGGAGAGCTGTCTGCAAAGCAGACTGAGAGGGCGAGCCCGTTCGCCTTTACATCTTCTCCGGCACGTTGATCTTGAACATGGTCAGCACGTTGAAGATGGCATTCTTCACGCCGATGCACAGGGCCAGACGTGCCTGCTGCACAGCGGGGTCTGCGCCCTGAATGCGGCAGCTGCCGTAGAAGCGGTGGAAGGCGCTGGCCAGATCAATGACAAAGCGGTTGATGCGGCTGGGGTCGTACTTCTCGGCCGCCATGACGATCTCCTGCGGGAAGGCTGCCAGCATCCGGATCAGATCCATCTCGGAAGGCTCGGTGAGCAGGGTGGCATCCACCTTCTCGGCACCGGCAAACTGCACGCCCTCGCTCTCCATCTTTTTCAGGATGGAGCAGATGCGGGCATGGGCATACTGCACATAGTACACGGGGTTATCGTTGTCGGTCTTGACAGCCTGATCGAGGTCAAAATCGATGCCGCTGCCTGCGTCGTGCATATTGAACAGGAAGCGTGCGCTGTCGATGGGCACCTCTTCCAGCAGGTCGGTCAGGGTGATGGCATTGCCGGTGCGCTTGGACATCCGCACAGGCTGGCCGTCGCGCATCAGGTTGACCATCTGCATCAGCACAACGTCCAGATCTTCGCCGTTCAAGCCGATGGCATCCATGGCACCCTTCATGCGGGCCACATGGCCGTGATGGTCTGCACCCCAGACATCGATGGCCTTGGCAAAGCCGCGGGTGGCCAGCTTATTGTAGTGGTAGGCGATATCGGCGGCAAAGTAGGTGGGGATGCCGTTGGCACGGACGAGCACTTCGTCCTTGGCTTCCTCCTCGGTTCCGTCCTCGGTCTTTTTCTTGTTCACCGTGCCGTACTTGGCAGCGTACTGGGCGCTGCGGTACATGATGGCACCGTCCTCTGCCTTATAGCATGCGCCCAGCTCCAGCAGCTTATCCACCACGGCCTTCACCGCGCCGGACTCATGCAGGGTGCTCTCATGGAACCACACATCGTAGTCGATGCGGTACTTGCCCAGATCGCGCTTGAGGGCAGCAATGTTCTTGGGCAGAGCGTAGGTCACCAGTGCGTCCTTCAGGGCGGCAAAAGCCTCGCTCTCGAACAGAGTCTCCTCGTCCATCCCCTTGCAAGCGGCAACGTACTTGTCGCCGTTCAGCTCTGCAAACTCACCGGCCAGCACCTTGATGTCGCCGCCCTGATAGCACTCGGCGGGCAGCGGATAGGCTTCCTCGCCGCAGTACTTCTGCAGGTAGCGCACAGCAAGGCTCTTGCCGAACTTCTGGATCTGGTTGCCGGCATCGTTGATATAGAACTCACGGGTCACATCATAGCCGGACCAGTCCAGCACAGCGGACAGACAGTCGCCCAGAGCACCGCCGCGGGCGTTGCCCATGTGCATAGGGCCGGTGGGGTTGGCGGAAACGAATTCCACATTGTACTTGGCGCCCTTGCCGTGATCGGTGCGGCCATACTCCTTGTTGGAGCAGGCACCCAGCACCACACTGGCCCAGAAGGACGGAGCCAAAAACAGGTTGATGAAGCCGGGGCCAGCCACTTCCACCTTGGCAAACACACTGTTCTCGATGGAGGGCAGATGTGCCAGCAGCGCATCCGCGATCATCTTGGGAGCCTTGCGCCAGCTGCGTGCACCGGCCATGGCGATGTTGGAGGCGATATCGCCGTTCTTGGTATCGGCGGGGATCTCCACGATGAAGGCGGGCAGCTCAGCTTCCGGCAGAGCACCATCGGCCATGGCGGCCTTGGCAGCAGCGGTCAGCAGAGCGCGTGCCTCGTCCAGCGCAGCCTGACGGGGGTTATAGTTCTGGTAGATCTTTTCAAATTCAGTCATTGGTCTGGTTCCTTTCACAGTCTGGGAAATATCTCAGTTTACGTGGGTCACGGTCACTTCAAGGCGGTTGCGGCTCACAAGCTCGGCGCTGTTGGCATCCAGCAGGTAGCCGAACTTTGCGGTGCCGCCCTTCTCGGTCAGGCCGCACTCGATCTCGTCGGCGGTCACGCCCAGCGTCATGGAGCCGTAGCCTGTCTCGTAGTGGCAGAGGTTGCGCTTGCCTTTTTCGATCAGCAGCTGGGTGCCGGCCCCGCCGCCCTTGCCAAACCGCAGCATCGCCACGCGGCTGCCGTCGGCGGCAATTTTCAGGGTGGTGGTGCAGCCCTCGTAGCCGGTGGTCTCGGTCTCTTTATAGGTAATGTAGTAGCTGCCGCCCTTCTGCACGAACTGGCCGCGGGTCATCAGCTCCACAAACTCTTCCTTTTCTTCCTGCTCCACAGGCTCTTTCACATGCTGCTCAATGCGGCTCTTGATGCGGATGATATAATCTTCCTTCAGCGGTTTGCTCACGTTTTTCTGTCCTTATCAATATTTATCAATGGCGATCTGATCCACCGGGCCGCCCTTGTACTCGCCCAGGAACAGGTCTGCCGTCTGCACAAAGCTGTCCGGCACATCACTCACGTAGAAGTGCGCCTGACCCTCGTGCTCCTGCGCCGCTTTCAGGCCGCGCTCGGAGAGCATCTGTTCCAGATGGTGGGCGGCGGTCTTGGCCGGATCCACCAGCGTCACGCTCTGGCCCATGAACTCGCCGATCATGGTCTTGAGCAACGGGTAGTGGGTGCAGCCCAAAATCAGGGTGTCCACACCGGCCTCACGCACCTCGGTCAGGTACTGAGCGATCACCAGCTTCGTCACCTGCTGTCGGCTCTCCTCGCTGTGGTCCACGTAACCGGCCTCCACCAGCGGCACGAACAGTGGGCAGGCCTGCGCGGTGATCTCCACCCCCGGTACCAGCTGACGTAGCAGCTTTTCGTAGCTGCGGGAGCGGATGGTGGCAGCGGTGCCGATCACGCCGATGCGGCGGTTGCGGGTAGCAAAGGCTGCTTCCCGGGCGGCAGCATCCACCACGCCCAGATAGGGCACCGGCAGCTTTGCCGCTTCTGCAGCCGGGTAGGTGCTGGACACCGTGCCGCAGGCCGCCATGATGCACTTTACATTTTTAGAAAGCAGGAATGCCACGTCCTGACGGGCATACTGCAGGATGGTCTCCGGGCTGCGGCTGCCATAGGGCACGCGGCCGGTATCGCCAAAATAGATGATCTCCTCGTGGGGCAGGCGCTTGCGCAGCTCCCGCACACCGGTCAGGCCGCCAAGGCCGCTGTCGAATACGCCGATCGGGCGGTTATCCATGCTGCTTTTCCTTCCTTTCCAGCGCCAGCGCGATCAGCCGGTCGATGAGCTGCGGCACCGGCAGGCCCTCGTGCTCCATCAGCTTGGGGTACATGCTGATGGACGTGAAGCCCGGGAAGGTGTTGATCTCGTTGATCAGCACCCGGCCAGTACCCTTTTCCACAAAGAAATCGCAGCGGGCAAGGCCCTCGCAGTTCAGGGCAGTGTAGGCCATGGCGGCGTAGGTCTTCACCTCGTCCAGCTTTGCTTCCGGCAGGTGAGCCGGGATGACGGTCTGGCTCACGCCGTTCTTGTACTTGTCGTCGTAGGTATAGAACTCGGCACCGGCAAGGATCTCGCCCGGACGGGTAGCCACGGCGGGGTCGGAGCCGATCACGGCGCACTCCACTTCCTGACCGTCCACAAAGGCTTCAAACACCACCTTGCGGTCATTTTCCAGTGCAAGGTCGATGGCCTTTTTCAGCTCGTCACGGCTGGACACCTTGGAGATGCCCACGCTGGAACCGGCGTTTGCGGGCTTGACGAACACGGGCCAGCCCAGCTTCTTTTCCACACCGTCGCACACGCCTTCCAGATCGGACTCGATTTCCCAGCGGTCGGCAGCCAGCCATCTGGTGTGGGGCACACCGTTGGCCTCGAACAGAGCATTGGCCACGGCTTTGTCCATGCACACCGCGCTTGCCAGCACGCCGCAGCCCACGTAGGGGATGCCGGCCAGCTCCAGCAGGCCCTGCACCGTGCCATCCTCGCCCCACAGGCCGTGCAGCACCGGGATGACCACATCCACATGCACTTTTTCCACATGGCCTTCCGGGGTGAACAGGATCATGCCGTGGTCGGCGCGGTCCGGACTGATGACGCAGGCCATGTTGCCTGCCAGCTCTTCCCAGCTGCCATCGGCCATCTGGGCGGCCGTGGCCTCGGTGTACAGCCAGCGGCCCTCCTTGGTGATGCCCACAGTGAGCACCTCATATTTTTCACGGTCAATGTTGTTGACGAAGTTGCCCACAGAAACGCGGCTGACCTCGTGCTCGCTGGACATACCGCCGAACAGCAGCACAACGCACATTTTTTCAGACTGCATGATAACTCTCTCCTATTTACAAAGCCCAAGACCTGGGCGGGATATAACCGGTAAAAATGCCGTTCTGGCTTATTATACAATATCTATGCGCGCGATGCAAGCAGAATGCCAAAAAGCTGCCGGTGGGTAAAAGAGATATTTTTCAAAAAAACTTTCCAAAAATCGAAGATTTCCGCTTGACGGATGGAAAAGTGCGTGGTACAATGATATCACCTCTTTTGCGGGGTTATTAAGTGCGCCTGTTTTACAGGTACCACCCGCAACCCGAGGGAGGTTCAAAACAACCGTTATAATGGAGGTGTCAACAAATGACCGTTAAAATCACTCTGGCCTGCACCGAGTGCAAGCAGCGCAACTACAACACCACGAAGAACAAGAAGAACAACCCCGATCGTCTCGAGATGAAGAAGTATTGCCGTTTCTGCAAGAAGCACACCGTTCATCGCGAAACCAAGTAAGAAAGGCGGACGCATCATGGCAGACAAAACCGAGAACAAGCCGGGCTTTGTGGCCAGAGCAAAGGCCGCTGTGAAGAACTTCTTTGGCAAGTGTGCCAAGTTCTTCCGCGACACCAAGAGCGAGCTGAAGAAGGTGGTGTGGCCGTCCAAAGAGGACGTTAAGACCAACACCATCGTCGTGCTCGTGACCGTCGCCATCGCAGCGGTCGTGATGATCCTGCTGGATGCCATCTTCGGCGGCATCCTGGGCCTGATCATCGGCGCCTGAGAATCATCTTGAAACGGAGGGCAGACCAAAATGGAAGAACAATCCAATGAGGCACTTTGGTATGTAGTGCATACCTATTCCGGCTATGAGAACAAGGTCGCGAATGATCTGCAGACCATGGTGGAGAACCGTCATCTGCAGGATCTGATCTGCGATATCAAGGTTCCCGTCGAGATGGTTCCCGAAATTGACAAGAACGGCAAGCAGAAGATGGTGGAGCACAAGCTCTTCCCCGGCTACGTTCTGGTCAAAATGGTGATGAACGACGATACCTGGTACGTGGTGCGCAATACGCGCGGCTGCACCGGCTTCGTCGGCCCCGCATCCAAGCCCGTTCCCCTCTCTGCTGAAGAAGTAGAGAAGATGGGCGTGGAAAAGGCTGCACCTCTGGCAGTCGACTTCAACGTCGGCGACACCGTGCAGATCACCGCCGGTCCTCTGGAAGGCTTTATGGGCCTTGTGGAGGAGATCGATACCGAGAACTTCAAAGTGAAGCTCAAGGTCAACATGTTCGGCCGCGAGACCCCCGCAGAGGTGGAGATCGGTCAGGTCGAGCTGCCGTAACCAACCGGCAAGTTCCGTTTACCAAGGTAAGACCGCAGTGCGGTTCTTATAGAGCGTGTGCAGCGTGCACGCGCTCGTGGGAGGCGCAGAGACACTGCGCCGCAACTCACCACAGATTTTTGGAGGTGCATTTATTATGGCACAGAAAGTTACTGGCTACATTAAGCTGCAGATCGAGGCCGGCAAGGCAACTCCGGCTCCCCCTGTTGGCCCTGCTCTGGGTCAGAAGGGTGTCAACATCATGGCATTCACCAAGGAGTTCAACGAGCGTACCAAGAACCAGATGGGTTATGTGATCCCCG
>ERZ773146.2142-NODE-2142-length-13665-cov-4.049229_pt1 | contig 13665 bp, 9 predicted proteins | sample MGYA00580847_ERZ773146 | MGnify/ENA primary metagenome ERZ773146 (study PRJEB29015, sample SAMEA2737830) | human gut metagenome | biome: human gut; feature: human-associated habitat; material: faeces | place: China | collected 2012 ...
TTTTCCTGCTTTTTACGTTTGCAAGCATGATCACTTATAATACCTGGGTGCTGCTTGGGCTGTTTGCAGTGAGCCTGGTGGTATTTAAACTGAGTGAGATTAAGTTCCGCGAAGTGCGGTTTATGATGATCTTTATGCTTGTTTTTCTGCTCCTGAATAATTTGTTCATTTTCTTATTTGATCCGAATCAGGGAACGAATCTGTATGGAACGAGACATGTGCTCTGTCATCTTTTCTGGAGATACGATGTGACGGCGGAGCAGCTGTTTTATATGCTGAATATTTCACTGAAATATTTTGTGGCGCTGCCGGTAGCAATTTTGTTTATCTCGGCGACGAATCCAAGTGAATTTGCGGCGAGCCTGAACAGTATCGGAATCTCCTATAAAGTAGGATATTCTGTGGCAATCGCACTTCGCTATATTCCGGATATCCAGAGAGATTATCACAGTATCAGTCAGGCGCAGCAGGCGAGAGGCGTGGAGCTCGGAAAGAACGAACATTTCTTCTCACGACTGAAAAACTCGGTCAATATCCTGCTTCCGCTGATTTTGACAAGCCTGAACCGGATCGATACTATTTCCAATGCCATGGAGCTTCGTGGATTCGGAAAGAATAAGAAACGTACATGGTACACCAGAAGACCATTTGCCACGCGGGATTTTGTGGCACTTGGGATCGGTGTGGTGCTGCTGGTGGTGAGCCTTATAGTAACCATTAAGTTTGGACGATTCTACAATCCTTTCTAGGGGACTGCCCTGGAACCCGTCAATTTACATTGACATGTAAAGAAGACCGCAAAGGGGAACTCGCCGTTCCCCTCTGCACACCCCTGGGCTTTTTAAGCCTCCGAGGGTGTATAAGTATGCAGGAATATGAGAAATGCCAGAATCCCTGGTCTCCGTATGGGGAAGGGAATTCTGGTATTTTTTCATTCTATGGGTGTGAGGTGACTGAGAGAGAAGTAAGTAGTGGAGGAGTCAACGGAATTTGGGAAGATGAATTGCCCCGTGGATGGGAAAGGCGTCAGGGGATCAATGAAATTGAGAGGATGAATTGCCCTGTGGATAGGAAAGGTGTCAGGGGATCAACGAAATTGAGAGGATGGGATGACCTGTGGACGGGAAAGGCATCAGGAGATCAATGAAATTGAGAGGATGAATTGCCCCGTGGATGGGAAAGGTGTCAGGGGATCAACGAAATTGCGAGGATGAATTGCCCCGTGGATGGGAAAGGTGTCAGGAAGTCAATGGAATCTAGGAAAAATGGATGACTTAGAGAAGAATAAATCTGACAAGAGTCAACGGGGCGCATGAAAATGGATGATCTGGAGAAGAGTAAGTCTGACAAAGGTCAACGGAATACATGAAAAGGGATGACTTAGACTACGGAAACTTGCTTGAAAGTCATTGAAGCAGGAGCTGGAAGATGACTCGGTTTGTGGGAGCGGAGTTCCAGGTCAACCAAATTTGTGGAGAAGCAGGAAACCAGGAAAATAACAGCAGAATATTAGCAGAGTAGCAGCAGAATAAATATCAGAACAATGCCGACTAATTACTGACATAGTAACCAGCAGAATGAAAAAACAGCAGGACATCTTCTCCATAAGGCAGAGAAGAATCCCGCTATTTTTATATACAGCAATATCATTTATACGAAAAATTGCTGATCTGAAACACCAGGAGAATTTTTCTAAGGGTGCTACATAAGACAAAGTCTCTGTCTTACATTTCGCCCAGGGGTTGCAAGGGGACTTGCAAGTCCCTTTGCGGTTTTTCTTTACACTTGCAAGTGTAAACTGGCGGATTACAGGGAAGTACCCAGTGCTGCCTTCTTTACCTGAGTCAGTGCTTTGGACACGGCAGGAATAGAGATCACGATCACAGTGATGATTCCTTCTGCGAGCAGGTAGCTGTAGTTATATACGATCGGGTAGATAGCTGTGAGTGATTTCGGGAAATTATCCGGCATGTAGCTCATCCAGTACAGATATCCGCCAAGTGCATGAAATGCACCTCTTGCGATAACTGCTACAATGTATCCCTTAAGCAGTCCATGGCTCTGTTTTGCAAAGAATCCTGCAACACCAAGTGCGGCGAATGCAAGGATGTAATCACAGCATACCTGGAAGAAGGAAAGCACATATGGTTCCTGGATAAACTGCAGGATTCCATAAGCAAGACCAACGGTGATGCCGGTGCCTACGCCATACCAGTTAGCAACCAGTACGATGAAAAGCATACTGCAGAGTGTGACGCTTCCGCCCCATGGAAGGGTGAAGATTTTAAGATAAGAAGTAACAAAGGCGAGCGCCATTGCTACAGCACAGAAAACAAGCTGTCTTGTTGTGAGTTTTTTCTTTTCTGAATTTTTGCCTGCAAAGTAGATCGCGGCGAGGAACAGAACGATTCCTGCGATGATCGCGATGGCATATCCGGCTGTTGTCAGTCCGCCTTCGCTTGTTACCATAAAGCTGAACATAAAATAAGACCTCCCTCGTCTTCGACTGAAAACAAAAGAGATCATAAAATGTCACGCCTCCCCGTAATCGGGTCAAATGCACTTCAAATCATCTAACGCATCCCTACGCTGGCATTATCCAAATCAGGTTATGGGTCGAAGTTCTCAACTCCCTCTCAGCCTGGTACACAAGCTCCCCGTGTTTTCTTCACATGATTAGTATAAAATCTTGTCTGATAGATGTCAACCGTTTTTTCTCCATCTGATGCAAGATCTTTTCCGTTACTGTTCACACAATGTGCGACCAGCAACGCATCTCGCCATTTTAAATCGCCTTTGGCGATGGGGCGAGATGCATTCAAGCCAAAACATGCATCCTCCGTGTCAATCAGCGGAGTGATTGACACGGGAGTGAACAGTAACTCTTTTCCCACAATGTGCCAGTCCAACATAACACACTTCTCCGGTCATCTCTGCGTCATATTGTTTTTCCTTTATCTGTTCCAGTGCCTTTTCTGCAAGCTTTTCTAAATCGTCTTTTTCGTCTTTGGTATACTTGAATTCCAAAATTAAATTTGGATATCTGTCATGTTTTGCATAAAGACAGATATCACTTCTGCCTTCTCCGGTTTCCCGATTGCTTTTGATATCATAATCCTTTCTAAGAAATGCACACATTCCAAGCGTCATCATATGGTAACTGTTCTCATCTTTCAGATCATGATAGGATGGCAATTCCAAAAGAATTCTCTGATACTCTTCTGCAAAACGTTCCATATCCTTTCTTTTAAGAGCATTTAACATCTTTTCCATATGTCTCTCATCGATTTTCAGATGACATGCTGTTAATTCTTTGAACACTTTCCACACTTCCAGATTAGGAACCCGAAGTCGGTAATAGTCCTCTTCGATTTCTTTTGTAATTGTTACAATTCCGGCATTTACAAGAAGTCCCCATAGATTTGCTTCGTCCATTTTTTCATAATAAGCCATTGAAAAATCTACTGTCACTTCTACTTCACCTTCTGTGACCAAGGCCTCATATTCTTTCTCAAAAGACCTTCCCTGTACTTCAAGTGCATTACGTAAAATACTGTTTTCGCTTGTATTAACCCAATAAGAATCCATCCTTCTCCTTGCCGCATAACACGATATTGACCATGGATTATATACATCTGTACTGCCAAAATGATATCCATCGTACATCTTTTTCAGCTCATCTGAAAATTCTGCTTTACAATAAGCAAGCAGCTCTTTTACTTCTTGCTCTGTAAAACCAAAACAGTCATCATAATCTTCGTCCTGCACTGTGCAGACAACTAAATTATTGAGACCCGAAAATATATTTTCCTTCGCAATTCTCTGAATTCCTGTCAGAATTGCCTTTTGAAGATAATCGTTGCCTTTCAGGGACGTTGCCAGAAAACGATTCAACATGGCTCTTACTTCATCATAATATCCTTCGGAATTTGCAGACATAAACGGAGTATCATATTCATCTAACAGCAAAAATACTTTTTCTCCATAATACGTACTTAGTGCCTGACAAAGAACAGCAATTGAACGAATTACATGATTTTCTATTTCTTTTCCGATGCTTTCCTGACATAAACTATTATAAATCATATTGAATTCTTTCACCTGGAATTCTGACAGTCTTCCATCATTAACCATCTGATAAAAGCGCTCATACTCCGCACGTACAGTATCTTTCAATGCATAACAAAGAGATTCTGCATCCCCCGCTTTCACGTTAAGGAAAGACAAAAATACAACAGGATATCGATTGAGCTCCTTGTAGTGGACAGATTTTGTAATCTTTGTTCCACAAAATAAATCGGAGGAATCTTTTGTGCAGTCAAGAAATTCTGCCAACATTGACATATTAAGTGTCTTACCGAATCTTCTCGGTCTTGTAATTAATGTAATCTGATACCAGGATTCTAAAAACTGTTCAATAAACTGTGTTTTGTCCACATAATAGGCTTGTTTTTCACGCAAATCGCGAAAGTCCTGTACTCCTATTGCAAGTTTAGGTTTTTCCTCTTGTATCCCAGATACATTGTACAGCATGCTATCTTCCTTTACCACGTCACAACTTGCAACATAAGTTGGTTTTCTTCCAAATAATTCATCTAAGGAACAGGCTAACACCTCACTTATTCGTTCCAGTACTTCAAAGTCCGGTGTCCGGTTTCCATTCTCATAATTGGTATAAGTCGATCTGGAAATTCCCAGCTTTTCTGCCATCTGTGCCTGAGTGTAGCCTCTGAATTTACGTAATTTCGTCAAATACTCGTTAAATTTTGTTTTCATAGAATCACCGCTTTTTCTTTTAGTATACACTTTTATGTTTCATTTTGCAACATTCTTTTTGTTATACTAACAAAAAGGACAGAAAGGTTTCGTTTTGTTGACCTTTCTATCCTTTTTAAACAGTTGTTATCTTATTTTTCTTACAGCATAGCTCCGAAATCTGTTACGATCGCCTGTCCTGTAATTGCCTTTGATTCATCGCTTGCAAAGAACAGGATTACATTTGCTACATCTTCTGCTGTACAAGATGGTGTTCTAAGATTACTGTGTGTTGACATTGCACCGATCATATCCGGGTCAAGTGCTGCCGGATTTGTTCCTGATGTCATTGGTGTAATGATATTTCCCGGGCAGATTGCATTACAACGGATGCCTGTTGCCTGGAAACGAAGTGCTGTATGCTTTGTCACACCTACGATTGCTGCTTTAGACGCTACATAAGCAGCTCCGCCACATCCTTTCACTCCTGCAATAGAAGCAACATTCACGATAGATGCTCCTGCCTGCATCTTCTGTGCTGCGGCACGCATGCAGCGCATAGTTCCTTTTTCGTTCGTCTCTACGATACGATCAAGATCTTCGTCTGAGAATCGATCGATTGGTTTCAGTCCTTCCTCAAGAATACCTGCATTATTCACAAGAATATCTACCTTGCCATATTTCTCGATCACGAGATCCATCAGTCGCTCCGGATCCCCCTTCTTTGAGATATCTGTTGAAACAGCGAAAACTTCTCCTCCTGCTGCCTTAATCTCTTCTGCTACTTTCTCCAGTGCAGCCTCTCTTCTCGCTGTAATAACAACAGTTGCGCCCTCTTTTGCGAACATCTTTGCTGTTGCTTCTCCAACTCCTGAGTTACCTCCTGTAATAATAGCTACTTTACCTTTCAAACGATCCATTTCAAAGATCCTCCTTTGTTGTTATAGGTAAAATTATACAATTTTTCTTTCAGTATTTCAATCTATATATATTGTACACTTTATATTTTACCCAGACAAAGCCATATCCTTTTAAAACAGGATCTTTCATTTCTGTAATCTCACCATTTATTAAATCTCTGAAAATGCCTTCTTCCTGCATCCACGCAGTCTGTTCACTTTCGCTGAAATTAAACAGTGCAATAAATCGTTCTCCCTTATACTCTCTGAGGATTCCTAAAATACTGTCATTGTGAACATCATAAGTATATACTTCTGCTTCCTGGGAAAAGACATTTTCCTGTCTTCGGATCTGTTCCAATCGGTTCAACATCTGGAACAATTGTCCCTGTACAGTAGAAAAATCTTTTCTCTTATCCGCGAGTTCCCACAGGAATGCTCCTCTGTGGAGATAACGTGAATCAGATGCTTTTTCAGCATTATCTTTATAACTATAATCATTTACCTGTCCTAACTCATCACCACTGTAAAGCATCGGAATTCCCGACTGTGTCAACATGTAAGCGTGGAGCATGAGATCTTCTTGAATTGCCGTCTGCATTTTTTCTGCATTTCCTTCAAATCCCGCTGCTTCAATTCCGCACATGGATGCTGTTGTTCCACAAAATCGTGCATCTTGAGTTACAGGATCATCGTTATATAACTCTCCACGGCTGATGCTGCCTGCTATCTTTCCGGTGAAATAATCATTCAGATAACGCTTATGAGAAGGCTCTTCCATTCCCCATTGTTTCATTGTATCAAAATCAAGCCCCCACCCGATATCATCGTGACAACGAAGGTAATTCAAAAATGTATATTGCTTTGGCAGACGGCTAACTATATCCATCTGTTTCTTCAAAAGCCGGATGTCTCTTGTCGCAATACTATTCCAGGTCGTCGCCATTGTTGTCACATTATAGAGCATATGACATTCCGGTTTTTCAACTGTACCAAAGTACGGCACCACCTTTTCCGGCTCCATAACCACTTCGCCAAGAAGTATCACGCTCGGACAGACAATTTCTGCAATCATACGCATCATTCTGACAATCGTATGTACTTCTTTCAGATTCCTGCAGCTTGTTCCAAGTTCTTTCCAGATATAAGGAACTGCATCAATACGGATAATATCCATTCCCTGATTCGCAAGAAAAAGGAAGTTATACATCATCTCATTAAATACTCTTGGATTACGATAATTCAAATCCCACTGATATGGATAAAACGTCGTAAGCACATAATGTCCGATTTCCGGAAGCCATGTGAAATTTCCCGGTGCAGTTGTAGGAAATACCTGTGGAACAGTTTCTTCGTATCTCGCCGGAATATCACCGTTATCATAGAAGAAATAACGGCTCATGTATTCTCCTTCGCCTGCTCGTGCACGTTTTGCCCACTCATGTTCCTCAGAAGTATGATTCATCACGAAATCCATGCATACATTCATACCATTTTCATGACATTTTTCTGTCAATCTGGCAAGATCTTTCATTGTACCGAGATCCGGTCTTACTTTCCGAAAATCTGCCACTGCATATCCACCGTCTGATTTTCCTTTCGGAGTATCCAGAAAAGGCATAAGATGAAGACAATTTACATTACACTCTTTCAGATAAGCTAACTTTTTTTCTACACCTTTCAGATTACCGGCAAAGTTGTCAACGTACAACATCATGCCAAGCATTTCTTTTTCCTTAAACCAGTCAGGATTCTTTTCTTTCTTAATATCTCTTTTTTTCAACTCTGTGCTACGCTTCAAGTAGTAATCATGCATCTGCTCACAAAGTTCTGCATACATTGCATCATTTCCATACAACTCCATGTAAAGCCAGCGTAATTCATCCTGATGTTTTTCCATACGCTGTGCAAAGATTTTTTCTGTATTATTCACATTCTTCACCATTTTCTGTTCCATCGTCAACCAATTTATTTTACTCTTTCACAAAACAATACTGATATGCCTGATATTCGCCCGGCTCTATCGGAAGCGGCATACCGCCATACATAAGTGCAGCTCCGGTGTATCTTTTTCCACTCTTTTCTTCTCGATATACAGCTGTTTCTTCAAGCCCTTGAAGTTTTACATAATTTACTGTCATATTTCCATGAATCACCTGCATAACTATATTTAAAAGAACTTTACTTTGTTTTTTCTCATCTGTATGCACAAACTCCCATGCACAGATTTCTTCTGTTGTCGGATTTGAAAGACGATAGTACAATCCGTTCTGAATGATCGGCGCATAGCTCTTATATTCTGCGATTTGCTCTCTGATCTCCTGCTTTTCTTCTTCAGAAAGTTTCATAAGATTCAGCTCGTATCCAAAAGTTCCGGACATTGCAACAACACCTCTTGTATGAAGTGGGGTCTTTCTTCCCGTCTGATGATTCGGCACTGCTGACACGTGAGAACCTACTACCGATACCGGATAACCAAAGGATGTTCCATACTGGATCCGTAATCTGTCAATTGCATCCGTATTATCACTACACCAGATCTGCGGAGTGTAATACATCATACCGGCATCAAATCTTCCACCTCCACCGCTGCAGCCTTCGATCAGCAGATTCGGATATCTCTGCACAAGACGTTCCAGAAAATCATATAGTCCCAATACATAATCATGTAACACTCTTCCCTGATCTCTTGTTACAGAAGAATAAACATCCATCAGGCTTCGATTCATGTCCCATTTTACATATTCGATATTACCCTGATCCAACACCTTGCAAATCTGATCATAAATTTCATCTACAACTTCTTTTCTTGAAAAATCCAATACAAGCTGATTTCTGCTTCTGACCGGATTTCTACCCGGAACCGTCAATGCCCAGTCCGGATGTTTCCGATAAAGATCACTGTCTTCTGAAACCATTTCCGGCTCGATCCAGATACCAAACTTCACCCCCAGATCATTAATTCTCTTGATCAGATTTCCAAGTGTGCCACCAAGTTTCTTCTCATTCACAAACCAGTCACCCAGTCCGCTATTATCATCATCACGTTTTCCAAACCAGCCGTCATCCATAACAAGCATGTCAATATTGACTTCCTTCGCCGCTTTGGCAAGCTCATAGATTGTATCTCCGGTAAAATCGAAATAAGCTGCTTCCCAGCTATTGATCAAGATTGGACGAATTTCTTCTTTATATTTGCCTCTGCAGATATGTTGTCTGATACAATGATGCAGATTCTGAGACAAACGATTCATTCCTTCTGCGGAATAGGACAAAATCACTTCCGGAGCCTGGAACATTTCTCCTCTTTCCAACGGATAACGAAAAGCTTCTTCCTGAAGTCCCAGCATCATTCTTGTCTGGTTTAACTGATCTTTCAACACTTCTCCCTGAAAACATCCACTGTATACAAAGGACATTGCATAACAATTTCCTTTGTCTTCTGTCGTTTCTTTTTCTGCAAGGATCATCATCGGATTGTACTGATGACTGGAGGTTCCTCTGACACTTCCGATTTTCTGTGTTCCATGCACAACCGGAACTCTCTGAACATTTCGCTCCATCGCATGTCTACCATAAAATGTTAGAAGCTCATAATCTCCGTAAAGGAAATCCAGACTTGCTGACTCAATTTTGTTTAAATAGATTTTGCCACTGCTTTCATTTTTCACACTTACACTTCTTGTAATAATATCCTGTGCGGGAAGCACTCCATAAAGAAGCACCACCTTAACTCCCGTCACCGGATCTTCCATTAAGATTTCCAGTGTCTGTGCTTCCTCCTCACTTGCATAAACTGCCGGAAGTCCTTCCAGATTATATTTTCCATCAAAGATTTTATGACTCTTGTAACGAAGGTCGCAGCTCATACTTCCATCTGCATTCTCTACTGCAAATGCTATACTTCTGAAATCCCCGTTCCCGTAACAAGGAAATTCCTGTGGAAGTGTATCCATTGAATACGTACGATCTTCTCCTGCATCATATGGATTTCCCGAAAATCCCCTGTCATAGTATGTCAGAAGATAGTCCATACATGTATCTGTTTTCTTCCCGTAATATAGATGTAACAAAAATCCATAACGATCCACCTGCATCTGATATGTTGTATTTTTTGTCTGTAAAGTAAATATTCTGTCTTTCTCGCAATATATAATTCCCATATCTAAATACCCCTAATTTCTATTTTAGCGAAGCAAGATCTGCATTACTGTCTGTTCTCGCTTCGCTATCTTTTACTTTTTATTATTTCACTGCTCCATTAACAACTCCGTTAAGGATATGCTTCTGACAGATCAGATAGAAGATCAGAATCGGAAGCAATGCCAACAGATAGGAGGCAAATGCCAGATTATAATTTGTTCCAAACTGTGTCTGGAAGTTTAACTGTGCCAGTGGAAGTGTATTCCCGCTTCCTGAACCGGACATGATGACGAGTGGTGTCATTACATCGTTCCATGTACCAAGTGCTGTCAGAACTGCAACTGTCGCATGCATTGGTTTCATGATTGGGAAAACAATCTTCCAATATGTTTTCCATGTACTCGCACCATCCACACAGGCTGCTTCTTCCAATGCAATCGGGATATTTGTCAAATATCCGGAATAAAGCAATACATTCATAGGCATATAAAATACAACGTACAGAATAATAACTCCTGCTCTGTTTGCCAGTCCCATCTGCGCCGTCTGTTTTACAACAGGCATCATCAGAATTGCAAATGGAACAAACATTCCGCTGACAACATAGAAATAAATGAATTTGTAAAATTTACTCTTCTTATTTCTTCCGATTGCATACCCCAACAGTGAATGAATCAGAATTGAAAGGACAACTGTTACAAGTGTAATAAATACACTGTTTCCGAGAGAATGCCAGAAATCTGTCACTCTCATTGCCTCAGCAAAATTGTCAAAACTCAAATAACTTGGCAAGGAAAGGATTCCGCTGATACTATTCGTCATCTCAGAAGGCTTCTTCAGTGCAATTACGATTGTCATATACAGTGGAAAAGCGACCGTGATCAGACCAAGTAAAAGTAAAATCGTTACAGGCCAGTTTACTCGTTCTTTTATTTTCATTTTTTCCATTACAGCTGTTCCTCCTTTTTCCCTGTGATTGTCATCTGTAATACAGAAATTACAACAATAACAATAAAGAATATCACTGCGTTCGCACTCTGGAATCCAAACTGACCGCCGCTCATACCATTGTTATAGATCAGATAAGAGATGGATTCTGTACTCTGTGCCGGACCTCCTTTGGTCAACGCCATGATCTGATCAAATACCATCAGGAAGTTTTTCACACAGAGTACCATATTTATGCTAAAGAATGGAATAATGAGAGGGAATGTCAGATGTCTGAACTTATTCCATCCTGTTGCACCGTCAATCGCTCCTGCTTCGTAAACATCCTCCGGAACTGTCTGCAGTCCAGAAATATAAATAATGGTATTCATCGCAATCGACTGCCATGCACACACGATCACAACTGCGATCCATGCCAGCTTTGTACTGGACAACATACTGGAAGAAAGGGTCTTGCTTCCAAGCATTTCTCCGAAAGCCGGAAGAATATATGTAAAAAAGTAATTGAAAATATATCCTACAACCAACGCTCCGAGAACATTTGGAATAAAGTAGGCACCACGAAACGCACTCTTGAATTTAATCTTACTATTCAGTCCAAGTGCAAGGATCAAACTGATTACATTTGTCACAATCGTAGCTACAATTGCAAGTTTAAATGTAAACAGATAAGAACCTCCGACTCTGCTGTCTGTAAAAAGATCCTGATAATTTCTAAGTCCTACCCAGTCAAAGCTTCCATAACCTTTGAAATTCGTAAAACTGTAAATCACACCTTTGATCAGTGGCAATGTATTAAAACAGAAAAACAGTGCCACGATCGGAATTGTTATCAGAAGAAAGGTCATTTTTCTTCCACTCATTGATTTCTTTCCCATGCTTGAATTCCCCTTCCTTAATCTTCGTCCGCATGCTCTTTCTCGTAATCTTCCACTTTGCGGATGATATCACGGTTATATCTCTTCCAGTCTGTATCAAACTTTGTTAAGAATGCATCCACATCCCCTTTCATAAGAAATGTCTGAATCTGTGCATCTACTGACATCTCTGAAGGATAGTAATGATCCTGGTAATCTGCCATTCTTCCTTCTTCTATGAAAGATTTCACTCCATCAAGTGTTGAGGCAAGTTCAAAATCTCCTTCTTTACACGGAACCGCTTTCTGTTCATCCAGATAACTCTGTACATTTTCATCTTTCAAAAGGAAATTAAGCACTTCATACGCTGCCTCTTTGTTCTCGCAATCTTTCATAACACTGAACTGAAGATCCACACCGGAGTTCAGCTTATTCTCTGATGCGTCATTATTGGCCGGCATTACAAAGGAATCGATATCCATATCCGGATTTACTGTATGAATCTGTGGGATTGCATAACTTCCGATCGTGTACATTGCAGATTCTCCGTTTGCAAATGCTGTACAAGCTCCATTGTAATCATAGGCAAATGGATCTTTTGGCCCATAGGCAAGCAGTGCCTGTGTCTTTTCTGCTACTTCTCTATATTCATCTGAAAATGTTGTCTCTCCTTTGTTCACCTGGCTGCAGACATCTGCCGGTGCAAGATCAACGGCGATCGCATTCCACGGTGCAAGACAGGTCCATGTATCTTTAAATCCAAAATACAATGGCTGGATTCCTTCACTCTGGATCTGTTCACAGAGGGCTATAAATTCATCCCAGGTTTCCGGAATTTCCCAGCCATATTCCTCAAACATTGCTCTGTTGTACAGAACTCCTGCTGCATTTGCCACATATGGAACGGCATACACGCCATCCTCCGGTACAAATTCAAGCGCTTTGTCTATATCCAGGTAAGCCTGTTTAATAGAGTCCAGGCCTTCATAATCTGAAATATCCATCAACATATCAGAATCAATAAAGTTAGAGAAATTGACATCTCCACCGATTCCGATAATATCTGGAGCGTCTTCTCTGATAAAACGTGTTTTAAGTACTGTCATTGCATCATTTGGAGATTCAATCGTCAAATGAATATCATCATGAGTTGCATTGAATTCTTCTTCAATCTTTTCAAATGTTTTCACTGCCTCAGGTTTATACTGCACAAGCTCGATTTCTATTTTTCCACTGCTATCGCTCTTCTGTCCACAGCCTCCAAGTATCATTGCCGAAGTCATGCAAAACATCAGTCCTATGCAGATGATTCGATTGCTCTTCTTATACATTTCCTTACTCCTTCCTTTTACCATACACCTTTCATTTTGACACATTCCGGAATATTTTTGTCATTTTACTTAGGCTATCTATTTGATAATCAAATTATAACATATCTTTATGCGACTATAAATACCAGTGTTTTTTATATTTTATACCAAAATGCAGTTTTTCTTGTTATATATTGAAGTTATCTAGCATTTTGATATATAATGCTATCAGAGGTGATTTATATGAGCGATTTACTTTTTTCTGTATTTCCAAATGAAAATTTTGTTGATCTGGGATTATATCAATATGGATGGGAACAATGTGCACCGGCTCACTCGTTCGGTCCTGCAGCAAGAAATCATTACATTTTCCATTATGTGATTTCCGGAACAGGAACATTACTTGCAGATGACGAGCATGGAAACACGACCGAGTGGCAAGTAAAAAGTGGACAAGGCTTCATGCTTTTTCCGGGACAGGTCAATACTTATATTGCTGATTCTAAGCTTCCTTGGGAATACACATGGGTAGAATTCGATGGACTTCGCGCCCGTGAGATTGTTACAAGTGCTGGATTAAGTCCGAACGAGCCTGTTTATCATGCCAGCTCAAAAGAACTTCGCAATCAGATGATGGAAGAGATGCTTTATCTCAGCAGGCATTCGGAAGAATCTCCTTTTCATCTGATTGGACATCTCTATTTATTTTTAGATTATTTCATGCGTTCTCCTGCTCCAGTTCCATAATCTGTC
>ERZ773146.2156-NODE-2156-length-13620-cov-40.084703_pt1 | contig 13620 bp, 16 predicted proteins | sample MGYA00580847_ERZ773146 | MGnify/ENA primary metagenome ERZ773146 (study PRJEB29015, sample SAMEA2737830) | human gut metagenome | biome: human gut; feature: human-associated habitat; material: faeces | place: China | collected 2012 ...
GCGATGAAAGAGGAATATCAGGCTAATGCTGCTTATTATCGTTCATACAAATCTATTGCCGGTGCTGTTGCTACCGGTCGTGGTAATATGGATATCTATAATTCTCAGCTAGCTCGCCTTCAGAGAGATATGCAGGAATTGTTTGCAAAGCGTGAAGGTCATTCTTTAATGAATCGTAGAGCCTATTTTCGTTCACAGCAGATCTGGCGTGATTTTGTCGGCGGTATTATGTCTGGTGCTGCTGCTGGTACTGGTGTTGGTGCTATGACTAATTTCCCCCGTGCTTCGCACAAGACGGTTAAAGGTTTTGGTTATTAATTACTCCTCCGGTTTATGACCGGAGGAATCTACTCGATTAACATTTTTATATGTTATTTAACATTATATTCTTTGGAATTGCATAATAAAATGCTATCTTTGTAATGTAATCAAAAACAAAGGATATGAAAACAAACAAATTATTTCGGGTTAATGTTGAGAAAGCTAATGCTATTTATTCAGTTTTTAAAACTTGTAATGTTTTTACAATATTGTTGGATGGCACTTTGCTTCCTGTTTACGATTTTAGTGGTAATAACTTCCGTTCGTCTTTGAATAGTCTTCGCAAGTACTATCCTGACTCTGTGGTTAAGTTTCATTTTGAGTCTTCTTTCCATGCTCAGAATACTTTACCTACTCCTTTTCATTTAACTTATTCTGATTGTATTCTGTTCTTTTAGGGCTGTTTTTACAGCCCTTTGACACTGTCCGAAGGACACCATTAACGCAGTGAGAGCGCCGGACGAAGTCCGTGTCGCGGAATCGCGTAAACATCCCAGCGCCCTTGAGTATATCTTCTTACTCTTGCGGCGCTCTTCCTTTGCATTATGTTAACCACGGTCCACGCCGTCAACGAAGTTGACCCGTAAACATCCATTACGTTAGTGAAGCCTACACTTTTGCCCGAAGGGAATCGATGTCACCTTCATCGATTCAACTCTCTTGTCCTTACTATGCAAAAGTGACACTCATTTCCATTGGATTCGAAGAATCCATTGTGCGTTGGCGTGACCGAGCTAGGCGAGCAAATAGACGAAAGTTTATGCCCGGGAGGACACGTAGTGTCCGACTCGCGAGCCGGTATCGCGAGGTCACAGCAGAGGTATTTATTAAATTTTATTTTCTATAGAAATTATCTATACATTTTTTTATTCATTTATTTTTATCTTTCCCTTTTATGTTTTATTATTGTATTGTTATTCACTATAAATAATTGTACTATGTTATTCAAAGTATTAAAGCATGCTAAAAACAATGATCCTCAGCGTCCCGTTGAGCCTGTTGTTTATGTTGTTGAGGAAGCTGAACTTCTTCATTTTCTTCACGAGAATTTAAAGCCTAGTTCTGGAAACGTACTTGTTTTCGATTCTTTCCCCGAGGAGAATCTTTACCTTTTGTCTAACGATAAAGATTAGGTTTTACGTCATGGATACTGCAGAGTTCGTTAATAAGTTTTACACTGAATGTCAACACAAACATGAAGTTATTAACCCTTATACTGGTGATATTATTCTCGTTCCCTGTGGTGTCTGTGATGCTTGTAAGGTTTCTAAGTCTGTTCTTGCTGAAAATCGTATTTATGCTCAGAAATCTGTTTCGAAATATTGTTATTTTGTTAGTCTCACTTACAAAAATGATTTTGTCCCTTATTATGAAGTTGAGACTCAGGAGATCGATGAAGATAATATTGCTGTTCATGCTTTTGTTCGTCCTCGTCGTAGGCTTACTCGTACTTTCACTTTTCATGGTGTTAAGCATACTCGGCCTGTTCTCGGTTTAGCAATGGATCAGCAGTTTGAGTTTGATTTTTCCTGTAAGAAAGAATATTGGAATCGTTACGTTCTTCAGGCAGATCTTTCTATGAAAGGAAAGTATCCTCAGCATGCCGGTCGTTATGGCTTTCTTTGTCATAAGGACCTGTCTTTGTTCATGAAACGTGTACGCAAGCAGATCTTGCTTCGTGATTTAAATTCTGGTCATGAAAAAATACATACATACATTGTGGGAGAGTACGGACCCGTCTCTTTCCGCCCACATTTCCATATCTTATTTTTCTTTAACTCCGACAAACTCGCCAAGAATTTTATCCGAGTTGTTAATTCATGCTGGAAATTTGGACGTGTCGATTGCTCTTCGTCCAGAGGAAAGGCTGAGTCGTACGTTGCGGGATATCTTAATAGCTTTACGTCTCTTCCCTTACATTTCAAAGAAAATCGCTGCATTCGTCCTTTTGCACGATTCTCTAACCACTTTGGATTTCAGTTCTTTTCGTCTGCCATTGAAGAAAGTAGGAAAGGAGACTTTTCTAAACTCCTTGATGGAATCAGCGTGCCGGTTAATGGCAAATATAGAATTATTCGGCCATGGAGCTCGATTATCGATACCTGCTTTTTTCGACCCGTCGCACACAGCCGTCGCACTGTATCTGAATATGTTGCGATATTACGACAAGCTCGGAATATCTGCCAGCGGCCAGCCTCGAGCATATAGCGCAGGAAGCCGGTGACATCAGCGGGGTCGCTCACGCTGATGCTGAAGCCCTTCTTGGGAGCGTCCAGGGTCTGGAAGATGGCGGAAGCCTCGTTGTCCTTCTTGAGGTCGCAGGTGGAGCCATTGTCCAGGTGCAGGATGACGCTGCCGCGGCTTGCGGCGACCTGTTTCATGAAGCGGTTTTTATCAAAATATTCGATGCGAAGCATAATAAATACCTCCGTGTTCGGTAAAGTGTGTAAGACTTCTGCAAAAGCCTTGTGGGTCGGGGTGCGGGCGGCATCGCGGCCTTGGAGCTGTGGGACAGTGCGCAAGACCCTTGGAAGCAAAGCTTCGTTGTGGGTTGTATCTGCCCTGTTTCAGTGCTATACTGGGCTTATCAGCTCCGATGAAATAATACCACGAAACCGGCACAGATGATAGAACAAAAACACATTCTTTGTACAACAAAATCGGCTTTGATAAAAAATCTTCAATGTATTGGGGAAAGGAATTGGCGAATATGGCACTAAATATCAGCTCCAACATCGTCGCCAGCGAAAAGGGCAGGGAACTTGTGCAGCACGGCAGCGCGCTGTTTCCCATCGCCTGCTATGCCGAGGATCTGTCCAGCTATTCGGTGGCGTGGCACTGGCACGAAGAATTTGAATATGTGCTCTGCACGAAGGGACCGCTCCATGTGGACGTCAACAAGACCCGCCTCACCTTGCAGACCGGGCAGGGAGTGTTCATCAACTCGGGCGTCCTCCACGCGGTGGAGCAGGCACCGGAAGGCACAGCCCTGCTCCACTCGGGCGTGTTCCATCCGCGCCTTGTGGGCGGTATGGATACCATCTTCTGGCAGAAGCTCATCCGCCCCATGACCCAGCCCGACGCCCCGCCATTTTTCCTTCTGGATGCGTTGGTGCCGTGGCAGAAACAGGTGCTGGACTGTCTGCACGAGAGCTGGAAGGCCGTGTCGGATGAGCCATTCGACTACGAGAACCGGGTGCGCTACTACCTCTCTCTGGCCCTGCGGCTGCTGAGCACCCAGTGCGTGGGCGGGCGGACGAAAGTCTCCCAGCAGGAGCAGATCGCCTCCGAGCGGATGAAGCAGATGCTCCGCTTCGTGGAGGAACACTACGCAGAAGAGTTGACAGTCCAGCTCATCGCGGGCAGCGTGGCCCTCAGCGAGAGCGCCTGTCTGCGCAGTTTCAGGCAGATGCTGGGCATCACGCCCATCCAGTACGTCAAGCAGTACCGGGTGGAAAAGGCCGCTGAGCTGCTCCGCTCTACTCGGCTCAAGACCGGCGAAATCGGCGCGGAGTGCGGCTTCACCGATGGCAGCTACTTTATCAAGATCTTCCGGGAGATAAAACACTGTACTCCCAAAGAATACCGTATGAAATTTTGTTGAGATGTAAGAAAAGGAGAAATCTATCTCCATGCAGCGTGCATTGACATCTGGCCCCATCACCGGCAGCATCCTGCTGGGCCTCTGCATAGGCAGCGGCGTGGCCATCTCGGTGCAGTACGGCAGTGGTGAGTACGATAAAATGCGCCAGAGCGTCTTTCAGTCCTTCGCCCTCATTGCGGGCATGGCGCTGGCGGACGCCATCGGCATTGGTTACTATCTGGTGAAACATAGAAAGGAGACGCTGTGAAAATCGAGCACATCGCCCTGTACGTCAACGACCTCGAGGCTGCAAAGGACTTCTTTGTGCGCTATTTTGACGCCGTGCCGAATGCGGGCTATCACAACCCGAGGACGGACTTCCGCTCCTACTTTCTCACTTTCGCGGACGGCGCACGCCTGGAGCTGATGAACAAACCCGGGATGTCCGACGAGCCGAAGCCTGCAGCCCGCACCGGATACGCGCACATCGCGTTCAGCGTCGGCAGTCAGGAGAAGGTGGATGCGCTGACGGCCCGCCTCAAGGCCGACGGCTGCGAAGTCCTCAGCGGCCCCCGCACCACCGGAGACGGCTATTATGAAAGCTGTGTCCTTGCGGTGGAAGGAAATCAAATCGAGATAACGGTGTAACACAAAAGAGCAGAGCCTGCGGTGAAAACCCGCAAGTCTCTGCTCTTTTTGTTATGGATCTATCAGCCCGGCAGCACCACGATGCCCGCCGCAGCAAGTGAGATGATGAGGAACATATTTTCTGGGCCGAATATAGCACAGGGGCCGGGGAAAAAGCTACAAAAAGCCTGAAATACACGACGAAAATATTGTATTGGTTGCGAAACGACCTGTGAAAGAAATGAGAAAACTAAAACTTTTTAGATAAAACTATTGACAATGGGGGCCTTGCGAGTATAATTGCCTTATCAAATCGTTCAAAACATTTAACTAAATGACATGAACTGATTTGCCCGAACAAGATACGATAGTACAACACACATACACAAGATAAAAGGAGAAAATCACCATGACTTTTGAGGATATGAAGAAGATCGTTGTTGACACCCTGAACTGCGAGGAAGAGAAGGTCACGATGGAGGCCAGCCTGACCGAGGACCTCGAGGCCGACAGCCTGGACGCTGTGGAGCTGAACATGGCTCTGGAGGACGCTTTCGGTGTCTCCATCCCCGACGAGGAGCTGGCCAACATGAAGACCGTCGGCGACATCTTCAACTACCTGACTGCACACGCTGAGGCATAACGATGAACGACATTAGAGACTTGTTCCCGGGCCGGATGCGGGAGCGCGCCTTCCAGCTCAAAGCCCGGCGGGACACCGGTGTGGCGTGGCATGAGCCGCAGTTTGTGGAATGCAAGCAGTGCGGCCGCCGTGCCACCCGCCAGATCTGGGCTAAGAGCCTCTTCGTCTGCCCCAACTGCGGCAATCACCAGCCCATCGGTGCGTACTACCGCCTGAGCCTTGTGCTGGACAGCGGCAGTTTCCGGGAGCTGGATGCAGAGCTGGCCCCGCAGGACGTGCTGGGTTTCCCGGGCTATCCCGAAAAGCTCAGCGCCCAGACCCAGAAGACGGGCCTCAGCGAGGCCGCTGTCGCGGCAGTGGGCCGCATCGGCGGCGTGTCGGTGGTGGCCGCTGTGCTGGACAGCCGCTTCTTTATGGGCAGCATGAGCACGGCCGTGGGCGAGAAGATCACCCGCGCCATTGAGTACGCGGCGGCGAAAAAACTGCCGCTGGTCATCTTTTCGGCCAGCGGCGGCGCCCGGATGCAGGAAGGCATTTTCAGCCTGATGCAGATGGCCAAGACCAGCGCCGCCATCGAGCGCTTTTCGGCCAAGGGCGGGCTGTACATCAGTGTGTTGACCCATCCCACTACCGGCGGCGTTACCGCCAGCTTTGCCAGCCTTGGCGACATCATGCTGGCCGAGCCGGGCGCACTCATCGGTTTTGCAGGCCCCCGCGTCATCGAGCAGACCATCGGCGAGCGCCTGCCCGAGGGCTTCCAGCGCAGCGAGTTCCAGCTGGAACACGGCTTTGTAGACAAGGTCGTACCCCGCAGTGAGCTCCGCGCCACCCTCATCCAGCTGCTGCAGCTCCACGCAGGCGGGAGGAAAACAGAATGATAAAAGAACTTCTGGAGCAGCTTGCTCCTTTGGACGCCCAGATCGCTGCCCTGCGTGGCGGCGCACAGGACGAGGAGAGTCAGATGGCCGCTATCACGGCCCACGCTTCCGAGCTGGCCGAACTGGCTGTGGAGGAAGATGAGATCCTCCGCTGCTGCGGCCCGCTGACCGCTGAGGATCGGGTCTTTCTGGCACGCCACCCGGAGCGCCCCCATATCGACGAGACCATCAATGCTCTGTTCACCGATTTCTTTGAGCAGTGCGGCGATCGTCAGTGCCGGGAGGACAGCGCCATTCTGGGCGGCATCGCCCGCTTCCACGGGATGCCTGTGACCGTCATCGGCCACCGCAAAGGTTCCACGCTGGAAGAGAACATGGCCTGCAACTTCGGTATGCCGGGACCGGAGGGCTATCGCAAGGCCCTCCGTCTCATGAAGCAGGCCGAAAAGTTTGGCCGTCCCATCATCACCTTCATCGACACGCCGGGCGCATACCCCGGCAAAGAGGCCGAAGAGCGGGGACAGGGCGAGGCTATTGCCCGAAACCTGATGGAGATGAGCGGCCTGACGGTTCCCGTCATCGCTGTTGTCACCGGCGAGGGCTCTTCCGGCGGCGCACTGGCACTGGGTGTGGCAAACCACATCCTCATGCTGGAAAATGCCGTCTACTCGGTGCTCAGTCCTGAGGGTTTCGCCAGCATCCTGTGGAAGGATTCCTCCCGCAGCGGCGAAGCTTGCGAGATCATGAAGCTGACCGCACAGGACCTCTACAAGGACGGCATCGTCGAGGAGATCATCCCGGAGCCTGTGGGCGGCGCACAGCGCAGCCACGCGGCCCTGTTTGCCGCCATGGATACGGCCCTGAAAAACCACCTCACCGCCCTCTGCAAGATGAGCGGCAAGGCACTGGCCGACCAGCGGTACAAAAAATTTCGTCAGATCGGAGAAGCGAAACGAGCATGAACGGTTTGCAGTTGATCGCCACCGGCGGAGCTCTGCCCGGCCGCACGGTCACCAATGAAGAGCTGAGCCGCACCGTGGACACCAGCGACGAGTGGATCACCACCCGCACTGGCATCCGCGCCCGCCACTGGTGTACGGAGGAAGAATCCGCCGCCACGCTGGCCATCGCGGCGGCAAAGCAGGCGCTGGAGCGCAGTGGTCTTTCGCCGCAGGATATTGCCTGCTGTGTCTGCGCTACCCTTTCGGCACCTGACGCCACCCCAAGTGTGGCCTGTCAGGTGCAGCGGGCGCTGAGTCTGCCCGAAAACCGCCCCGCGCTGGATGTCAACGCCGCCTGCTCGGGCTTCATCTACGGCACCGCCGTGGCCCGCGGCCTGATGGCGACGCTGGGCGGACGGTACGCCCTCGTGGTGGGCTGCGAAGCGCTGTCCCGCCTGATGGACCAGACCGACCGCTCCACCTGTGTGCTCTTCGGCGACGGTGCGGGCGCAGCGATTTTTGAACTGTGCGACGCACCGTTTGCGATCACGCTGGGCGCACGGGGCGACGAGGCTATCCACGCAGGAGGCCCCTGCCGCACTGGCTCGGCCCCCATCAGCATGGACGGGCGTGCCGTCTTCCGCTTTGCGGTGGACGCACTGCCCCGCTGTCTGCACGCGGTGCTGGACGAGACGCAGCTGGCGCTGGACGATGTGGACTGGGTGGTTTGCCATCAGGCCAACAGCCGCATCATCGACCACTGTGTGAAAGCGCTCCACGCCGACGCCGCAAAGTTCTACAAGAACATGGAGCGCCACGGCAACACCAGCGCGGCCAGCATCCCGGTGGCCCTCAACGAGATGGCCGAAGCCGGCCTGCTCAAAGCCGGGCAGAAGGTATCCTGCATCGGCTTCGGCGGCGGATTGACCTGGGGCGGGATGCTGGTTACGTACAGCCCTCTCAGTCATGGCTGACGCCATGCCAGCTCTCCCAAAGGGTGAGCGCTCTAAAGTAAAACCTATAAATAGGACGATTTACATGAAATTACTCAACGAGATATTAGGCACGAAATACCCCATCATTCAGGGCGGCATGGCCAACATCGCCACCGGCGAGTTTGCCGCTGCCTGCTCCAACGCCGGTGCGCTGGGTCTTATCGGCGCAGGCGGCATGAACGCTGAGACGCTGCGGGAGAACATCCACCGCTGCAAGGCACTCACCGACAAGCCTTTCGGCGTCAACATCATGCTGATGCACCCCCAGGCCGACGAGTTTGCCAAAATCGTCGTGGAAGAGGGCGTCAAGGTCGTCACCACCGGCGCAGGCAACCCCGGCAAGTACATCCCCATGTGGAAGGAAGCCGGTATCAAGGTCATCCCCGTGGTGGCAGCGGCCGTTCTGGCCAAGCACCTTGCCCCTCTGGGCGTGGATGCCGTCATCGCCGAAGGCACCGAGAGCGGCGGCCATGTGGGCGAGATGACCACCATGGCCCTCGTCCCGCAGGTGGTGGACGCTGTAGATGTCCCTGTCATCGCGGCGGGCGGCATCGCCGATGGCCGCCAACTGGCGGCAGCCTTCGCACTGGGAGCCTGCGGCGTTCAGGTGGGTACCTGCCTGCTGGTCAGTGAGGAATGCCCCGTCCACGAGAACTACAAGGCCGCGCTTCTGCGCGCCAAGGACAGCGACACCATCGTCACCGGCCGCATCGGCGGCACCCCCGTCCGTGTGCTGAAAAACCGGATGAGCCGCGAGTATGTCCGGCAGGAAAAGGCCGGTGCCGACAAGATGGAGCTGGAAAAATACACGCTGGGCAGTCTGCGGCGCGCCGTCTTTGAGGGCGATACCGCCACAGGCAGTCTGATGGCCGGTCAGGTGGCCGGTATGCTCCACGAGGTGCGGCCTGTGGCTGAGATCCTCGACGAGCTGTGGGAGAGCGGGAGGCAGCGGATGCATTCGCTGAGCGAGTTATGCTGACCCTCGCAGGCAAGCCGCTGGCCGTGCCTGTCTTACAGGGCGGCATGGGCGTGGGCGTTTCCCTCGGCGGGCTGGCCGGGGCGGTCGCGGCCTGCGGCGGCATGGGGTGCATCTCCACCGCCGACACGGGCTACCGAGAACCCGATTTTGCCCGCGACCCTTACGCAGCGAATCTCCGTGCGCTGAAAAAAGAAATCGCCAAAGCGAAAGAGATCGCCAACGGCGCGGGACTGGTGGCTATCAACGCGATGGTCGCCACCCAGAACTACGCCGACGCCGTCCGCACTGCTGTGGAGGCAGGTGTGGATGCCATCGTATCGGGTGCGGGCCTTCCGCTGGAGCTGCCCGGCCTGGTGGAAAGAGCTGATGTTGCGCTGGCACCCATCGTGTCCAGCGGACGTGCTGCAAAGCTCATCCTCCGCCGGTGGGCAAAAGCCTTCAACCGCACCGCCGACTTCGTGGTCATCGAGGGCTGCAAGGCCGGCGGACACCTGGGCTTTTCGGAAGAAGAGCTTCTGGCTGGAAAATGCCAGACCCTCGACGAGATCCTGCCCGAAGTGCTGGCTGAGGTGAAGCCTTTCGAGGCTCAGTTCGGCCACGACATCCCGGTCTTCGTGGCCGGAGGTGTCTACACGGGCGAGGACATCGCCCACTATACTAAGATGGGTGCTGCGGGCGCACAGCTCGCCACCCGCTTCATCCCCACCTACGAGTGCGACGCCAGCCAGACCTATAAAGATGTCCTGCTGGCGGCCAATCCCGAAGATGTGCGCATCATCCACAGCCCTGTGGGAATGCCGGGCCGTGCGCTGGCCACTCCGCTGGTGCAGAAGCTTGAACAGGGTCTGCGCTTCCCGCCAAAGCACTGCGCCCGCTGTCTCAAAGCCTGTGAGCCGGCCAAGGTGCCTTACTGCATCACCCACGCCCTCATCGAGGCCGTGAAGGGCAATGTGGAAGAGGGACTCTTCTTCTGCGGGGCCAACGTGGGCCGTCTCGACCGGATGCGCAGTGTCCGGGAGCTGATGGATGAACTGATGGATGATTGGAGGAAACACCAATGAAGCTTGCCATTCTGTATGCCGGTCAGGGCTCTCAGCACCCCGGCATGGGCAAAGACCTTTACGAGAGATACCCCGCGTTCCGGGAGGCGTTCAACGCCGCAGACCTTGACTTTGATTTGGAGAGCGTCTGCTTCGACGATCCGGAAGGCGTTTTGAATCTGACTCAGTACACCCAGCCCTGCATGGTGGCCTTCGCCGCCGGTGTCACGGCTGTCCTGAAGGAAAACGGCGTCAAGGCCGACTATCTGGCCGGTCTGTCGCTGGGCGAATACTCCGCGCTGGAAGCTGCCGGTGTCTTCACGGCCAAGCAGGCTGTGGAGCTGGCTGCCTTCCGCGGCAAAGCCATGGCCGACGCCGCCAAGGGCATCGAGTGCGGCATGACCGCTGTGATGAACCTTGACCGCGACGCACTGGCAAAGTGCTGCGAAGAGGCATCCGTTCTGGGCTGTGTCCAGATCTGCAATTACAACTGCCCGGGCCAGCTGGTCATCGGCGGCGAAAAAGCCGCCGTGGAAAAGGCCGCTGAGCTGGCAAAAGCCGCAGGCGCACGCCGCTGCATCCCGCTGAAGGTCAGCGGTCCCTTCCACACCAAGCTGATGCACCCCGCCGGTGACGCGCTGGCAAAGCGCTTTGCGTCTGAGCACTTCGGCGAGATGGAGACGCCTGTCCTCTTCAACTGCCTCGGCCACGAAAAGGCAGACAGCGACAGCATCCCCGCTCTGCTGGAAAAGCAGGTGCAGAGCAGCGTCTACATGGAAGATACCCTCCGCCGTCTGGGCGAGCTGGGCGTCACCGACATTCTCGAAGTCGGCCCGGGCAAGGCCCTGAGCGGCTTCGTGAAAAAGACGCTGGGCGCAGATGTCCACTGCACCGCTGTCGAGACGGCAGAAGAGCTGGAAGCTTTCCTCACCAGCTGGAAGGAGGCACAGGCATGAGCGAAGAAAAGCTGACCCGTGCCGCCGTCGTCACCGGCGGAAGCCGGGGCATCGGCCGGGCTGTCTGTGTTGCGCTGGCAAAGCAGGGCTGCAATGTGGTGGTCAACTACTGCCACGGTGAGGCCGCTGCCGCCGAGACTGCCGCACTGTGCAAAGAGCTTGGCGTCGAGGCCGTCACCGTGCAGGCCGACGTCTCCACTGCCGAGGGCTGCAAGAAGCTGTTCGAAGAAGCAGTGAATGCCTTTGGCCGGGTGGATATTCTCGTCAACAACGCGGGCGTCACCCGCGACAACCTCATCCTCCGCCTTTCCGAGGAAGATTTTGACACCGTCCTGAACGCCAACCTCAAGGGTGCGTTCCTCTGCTGCAAGGAGGCCGCACGCCGGATGGTGCGCCAGCGCTATGGCCGCATCGTCAACCTGAGCAGCGTGGTGGGTCTGCGGGGCAACGCAGGCCAGACCAACTATTCCGCCAGCAAGGCGGGCCTCATCGGCCTGACCAAGAGCCTCGCCAAGGAGCTGGCCAGCCGGAACGTCACCGTCAACGCGGTGGCTCCCGGCTTCATCGCCACGGATATGACCGCCGCGCTGCCGGAGGCTGTCCGCACCGAGATGTGCAAGACCATCCCGGAGGGACGCGCCGGCCAGCCGGAGGACGTAGCAAACGCGGTGGCCTTCTTCGCCGCCGAACAAAGCAGCTATCTCACCGGGCAGGTGCTCTGTGTGGACGGCGGCATGGCAATGTAAAAAGGAGCTTTTTCTATGGAAAAACGCAGAGTCGTCATCACCGGTCTTGGCACCGTGAACCCTCTTGGAAATAACACCGCTGACAGCTGGGCCGCAGCCCGCGCAGGCAAGTGCGGCATCGGCCCCATCACCCAGTTCGACGCCAGCGAGTTCAAGTGCAAGCTGGCAGGCGAGGTCAAGGGCTTCGACCCCGAGACCGTCGTGGACAAAAAGGAAGCCCGCAAGATGGCCCGCTTCACCCTGCTGGCGCTGGGCGCTGCCGCTGAGGCCATCCAGGACAGCGGCATCGACTGCGAAGCCGAGGCCGAGAACATCGGCGTCATCGTGTCCAGCGGCATCGGCGGTCTGCCCACCATCGAGGAGCAGCACAGCCGCGGCGAGGAAAAGGGCATGGAGAAGGTCAGCCCCTACTTCGTCCCCATGGCTATCGCCAACATGGCGGCAGCACAGATCGCCATCCGCTTCGGCCTCAAGGGGATGTGTACCTGCCCGGTGACGGCCTGCGCAGGCGGCACCAACGCTGTAGGCGATGCTTTCCACCGCATCCGCGACGGCTACGAGCCGGTCATGGTCTGCGGTGGTGCCGAGAGCTGCATCAGCCCGCTGGGCATCGGCGGCTTTACCAGCATGAAGGCCCTCTCCACTGCTACGGACCCTGATGCGGCCAGCCTGCCCTTCGACGCACGGCGCGGCGGCTTTGTGATGGGCGAGGGCAGCGGTGTGCTGGTGCTGGAAGAGCTGGAGCACGCCAAGGCCCGCGGCGCACACATCTATGCCGAAGTCGTGGGCTACGGCGCCAACTGCGACGCCTACCACTTCACGGCTCCCGCACCCGGCGGCGCAGGTGCCATCGGCTGCATGAAGCTGACTCTCAAGGACGGCGGCATTGCCCCCGAGCAGATCGACCACATCAACGCCCATGGCACCGGCACCCACATGAACGACAGCTGCGAGACTGCCGCTATCCACGCCGTCTTCGGCGACCACGCCAAGGACATCGCCGTCGTCAGCACCAAGAGCATGACCGGCCATCTGCTGGGCGGCGCAGGCGGCATCGAGGCCGTGTTCACCGCACTGGCCCTCCGCGACCAGTTCGCGCCGCCCACCATCCACTACGAGCAGCCCGACCCGGAGTGCGATTTGGACTATGTGCCGAATGTGGGCCGCGAGATGAAGATGGAGTACGCTCTGAGCAACAGCCTGGGCTTTGGCGGACACAACGCCTGCCTGGCCTTCAAGAAGTGGGAGGGCTGAGCGATGGCAGAACCCCGCACCGTGCGTGAAAACGCAAACAGCCTGACCAGCGAGGAGATCGCGGCCATCCTGCCCCACCGGTATCCCTTCGCCCTCGTGGACCGCATTCTGGACTACGAGCCGGGTCAGTGGGCCATTGGCCGCAAGTGCGTCACCCGCAACGAAGAATTCTTCTGCGGCCACTTCCCGGGACAGCCGGTCATGCCCGGCGTCCTGATTCTCGAAGCGCTGGCCCAGACCGGTGCCGTCGCGGCCCTGAGCCTGCCTGAGAACAAAGGCAAGCTGGCCCTCTTCGGCGGCATCAAGAACGCCCGCTTCCGCAAGCAGGTCACCCCCGGCGATGTGCTCACCCTTCACTGTGAGCTGGTCGAGCAGCGCGGCCCGGTGGGCATCGGCAAAGCGTCCGCCTATGTGGACGGCAAGTGCGCCGCCACCGCAGAGCTGACCTTCGTATTAACGTAAAAAAGCATAAAAACAGAGAGGATAGTCATTCCTAAACTATCCTCTCTGTTTTTTGCATGTAAAAACCTCTCCGTCAGCGCTGACGCGCTGCCACTGCCCGGGTTGCGGCACCCAGCATCCGCAGCGCTCCGCTTGCGTCTTGCTGGCCGCGGCCCCAACAGCGACTCCCTGTTTCCGCCACTGGCGGCGGTCGTC